>NPIF01000130.1_pt1 | contig 26697 bp, 21 predicted proteins | sample 8637461 | NCBI WGS metagenome assembly NPIF01 (sample SAMN07420641, study PRJNA396082) | bioreactor metagenome | isolation source: sample BR12 brine-fed electro-methanogenic bioreactor BR | place: Japan: Kochi | collected 2016-12-09
CGAAAGGACGCGAGAGGATGTTCACCCTTAAGGAGTTTCTGAAAGAAGAAGTGAAACCGGCCCTGGGCTGTACCGAGCCTGGCGCGGTGGCCTTGTGCGTGGCTCGTGCCCGCGAGGAACTCGATGACCTGGACATCGCTTCAATTGAAGTAAGGGTAAGCAAAAGCATCTACAAAAACGGCATGTACGTGGGGATACCCGGAACGGACGGACTAAAGGGAAATGACGTGGCGGCGGCCCTGGGAGCCGTCTGCGGAAAGTCGGCCCTGGGCCTTGAAGTGCTGAAACATTGCGGGCGCGGCCACCTGGAACACGCCATGACCATGCTGAAAGACGGGAAAGTCCGGGTAATTCCGGATCTCGGAAGAGACGGGGTTTTCGTAAAGGCCGATGTGATGTCCTCGTCGGGACAAAAAGCGGCCTGCTTGATTGAAGGGGCCCATACGAGGATCGTCCGGGTGGAAAAAAACGGGCGTGTAGTTACAGAAAACTCCGAGGCTCCGACGGAGAAGAGTTCGAAAAAGCCGGAAGGCGACGTTTCAAAGCAGCTTGCAAACATGAGATACAGGGAGGCCCTGCAGGTACTTGGCGAGATGGACGACGATGACGTGGAGTACATAATGGAAGGCGTCGCCATGAATGTGGCCATGGCCGAGTGGGGTTTCGAGCACGACGTGGGACTCGGATTCGGGGCCATGATCAAAAATCTTGCGGGCGAAAGTTGGGACACCGAAGCCGGTCTTCCCGCAAAGGTAAAAGCCTGGTGCGCCGCGGCGTCGGATGCCAGGATGATGGGCGTACCACTGCCCGTGATGAGCAGCGCCGGGAGCGGCAACCATGGCATAACGGCCATTTTGCCCGTTTATATCGTGGCGGAACATGACGGTGCGTCCCGGCGGGATACCGCAAAGGCTATCGCCCTCAGCCACCTGACCACGTCCTTCATAAAAAGCAGGATGGGCCGTTTGAGCCCGGTCTGCGGGTGCAGCGTGGCCGCCGGTGCCGGAGCCGCCGCGGGGATAGCCTATCTGCGGAGCAAAAGCTTCGAGATGGCCGAGAGAGCGGTGGCCGTCATGATCGCCGACCTTGTCGGGATGATCTGCGACGGGGCCAAGGAAACCTGTGCCCTCAAGGTCGGTACCGGAGCTATAGAAGCCTACTATGCCGCCATGCTCGCTTTGAGGGGAGGACTCAAGCCGCCCCAGGGCGTGGTAGACGCATTGATAGAAAAGACGGTGGACAATGCAGCGCGGCTCAACACCGAAGGCATGACAGGCGTAGACGCCATCCTTATCCGCCAGATGCAATCCCGCTAACCCCAAGGGTCAGATCTTTATTTTTAGGAATTCGCCATCCAAGTTGAGTCTTCAATGCTTCGGGTATGCAGACAATGTTTAGAAAATCCTAAAAATAAAGATCTGACCCCGAAGGTTTAGCCGAAGGTTTAGGGGTTCGGGGTTTCGAGAGGGTTGAGGTAAAGGGGGTGTTCCCTGCAGAGTCTGGATACTCCCTTCTTGTACAAAGCGGGGTCGAAGCCTTCCTTTTCCCTTAGGGCTCCAGAGATTATCCGGGCGACGCGTTCAATGTCGTTTTCTTTAAAGCCTCTTGACGTTACTGCAGCGGTACCGATGCGGATGCCACTTGTTACTTTTGGCGAGGCGGGGTCGAAGGGGATCATGTTCTTGTTTACGGTTATCCCCACCTCTGCCAGGGTCTTTTCGGCGGCGGCGCCCGTAAGGCCCCAGGGCCTGAGGTCGACCAGCATCAGGTGGTTGTCCGTTCCTCCCGAGACAATCCTTAGCCCGCAATCCGAAAGAGCGCCCGCCATGGTTCGCGCGTTTGACCTTACCTGCCGGGCGTAGAGTTGGAACTCTTCCGTGGCGGCGATCCGGAAAGTAACGGCTTTGGCCAGTACGTTCTGCAGGATTGGTCCTCCCTGGGTGCCCGGGAAAACCGCCTTGTCGATCGCTGTTGCGTGTTCCTTCCGGCAGAGTATAAATCCGCCCCTTGCGCCCCGTAATGTCTTGGTAGTGGTACTGGTGACGGCGTCGGCCCATGGGACCGGACTCGGGTGGACCCCGGCGGCTACCAGACCAGCGATGTGGGCCATGTCCACCATTAAATAGGCCCCTATGCTGTCCGCTATCTCTCGAAAACACCTGAAGTCGATGACCCTAGAGTAGGCGCTGCAACCGGCTATGATCATCCGTGGCTTGTGCTCTTTCGCCAGTTTTCTCACCTGGTCGTAGTCGATCAGTTCCGTTTCCGGGTCTACTCCGTAAGATAGGGCACGGTAGTATTTGCCGGTGATGCTCACTTTGCTGCCGTGTGAAAGGTGACCCCCGTGGCCAAGGTCCATGCCCAGGATGGTATCCCCCGGCTCCAGCAGGGCCATGTAGACGGCGAGGTTGGCGTTGACGCCGGAGTGGGGCTGGACGTTGGCGTGGTCCGCCTTGAAAAGTTTTTTGGCTCTTTCTATGGCCAGGCTTTCTATCTCGTCTATGACCTCGCAGCCGCCGTGGTACCTGTCACCCGGATATCCTTCGGCGTACTTGTTGGTCAGAACCGTTCCCTGGGCCTCCATGATGCATGGAGGCACGAAGTTCTCCGAGGCGATAAGCTCGATGGTGGAGCTTTCCCGGATGGTTTCTCTGGCGACCAGGGCGGCTACTTCCGGGTCGGCGATGATGAGGTTCCGCATGAAACTCTTCCCCCTTGATCTCTTTTCGACAGCTCGGGCACGTCCGAGTGTTGTATGCGACAATCCTAAATGTTTGAAGTTTGTTGTGTCAAAGCGGAAAATCCCCGAGTCGACAGGAATATCTTCAATGTTGTATGAATATATATAGTGAAAATAGACCAACCAGGAGGGTCAGATCTTTACTTTTAGGATTTATCTAAATTTGTCATATGGGTAACTCATTGCGAGGTCGTCTTCGAGGGGAAAATCCTAAAAGTAAAGATCTGACCCCAGGGTTCGGGAGGGATTGTAATGGGAAAGACCAGGCTTGCCGTGGCGCCGGGCGTCACGCTTGATCTGATAGACTTGCCTTTGCCGCTCGAGGGGTACCATCATTTTTTCGGCATCTGGCTGCTCAGGGATGAAAACCGCGGCCTGTCGGCCATCGTGGACACGGGGCCTTCCTCTACGACACCTGTTCTGCTTGAAGAGCTCAAAAGGCTTGGCGTGGAGAAGCTGGATTACATTCTCCTTACCCATATTCACCTCGACCACTCTGGCGGAATCGCCGAAGCGCTTGACGCTTTTCCGTCGAGCCGGGTGGTAGTGCATCCCAAGGGGAAAGGCCATCTCCTGAACCCGACGAGGCTATGGGAAAGCAGCCTGGAGGTTATCCCGGATATGGCCGCCGTCTACGGAAAGCCCTCGCCGGTCCGGGAGGATGTTTTCCTGCCGGAACCGCCGGGCGTTCCCGGGCTGGAGGTTCTTTACACCCCCGGGCACGCACCGCATCACTGTTCTTTTGTCTATGACGCAGACGGCGCCAAAATTCTTTTCGCCGGAGAGGCGGCAAGTACTTACTGCAGGCGCGGATTCGCCTATCCCGGCGAGGACGACGGGACCTTTTTTCTCCGCCCCGCCACGCCACCGAGGTTTTTTTTGGAAACAGCTCTCGAGTCGATAGCGAAGCTGGAAGCTGTGGGCGCTGACGTGATCTGCTACGCCCATTTCGGATACACGCGTGAGGTCACCAGAATGCTTGAGGAAGCCAAAGTCCAGCTGCTTCTTTGGAGGGACCTGTTCCGGGAGTATCTTTCGAAAAAAGAGCTGACACCAGAGGACGTGGATATGAAAGACCTTCTGGAGTTTCTCCTTCGGCGCGACCCGAGGATGGCCGAATTTCGAAACCTTCCCGGGGACATGCAGTCCAGGGAATGGGGTTTTTTCACCTCAAGTGCCGCCGGGTTCCTTGGAGCCGTTACTTAAGCGCTTTTCCAAAAACCGGAGCATTTCCCACCCGGCGTAGGTGATCCCCTGGGTGCTGTGGAAAAACGCAAGGATATCTACCGTTATCGGTCGGGCATTCTCAAGCTGGATGTGCCGAAGCAGGCCTGCTTCGATACGTGGGGCAGCGACGGATTCGGGTACCAACCCCAGCCCCAGTCCGCCAGAGACGAGCTCGACCAGCGTCGCGGGTGTCGCGGAGTAGGCCCGGACGCTAAGGCGGACCTGGTGACGGAGCGAGAAGTCCTCGAGATAGGCCGAAAAGGGCGATTCCTCAGGCCACGCCACAAAGGGGATGCCTTCGAGTTCCACGGGGGAAAGCGGTTTTTCGGGCAGGGAAGTCTCCCGCCCCGAGACAAGGATCAGGCGGTCCGTTCCCACTATTCGCGAGGATATGTTTGAGTCGACAAGGGTCTGAAGGTTTCTTTCCGAGAGGACGAGTTCTATTTCGCCGTTTTTGATCCCTTCGATGAGTTCGTTGAAGTTGCGACAGGTCAACGAAAGGTGCACCCCGGGGAAGGCTTTGGCGTATTCCGTTAAAAGGGATGGACCGACTCCCGCATCTACGCTGGGTGTGTAACCCACGCGCAGGGTCCCCTTTTCCAGGGACTTCAGTGCCGTCATTCGTTCCGTCACGTCGTCGAGGCGATCCAGGATTTCACGGGCGGTGGTGTACAGGAGGCGTCCTTCCGGTGTCAGCCGGATCTTTCGCTTTTGCCTGTTGAAGAGCCGGACGCCGAAGTGGTTTTCCAGGCTGGCTATGTGTTGGCTTACGGAAGGCTGAGAAACGTACATTTTCTCGGCAGCAGCGCTGAAGGAGCCCTCTTCGGCGACGGTACAGAAAGAATTGAGCTGGAAAAGGGTAATCATTCCGCTGTCTCCCTTCAAGTGATTGTCCGCATGAAAACCCTGGGGAATCAACAAACCCATACTAAGGACTGCGTTTACATAAGACCGGTCCGAAAACGGGCCTTTCAAAATATAAGCTGTAACTTATTGAAAACATCAATAATTCTTTGTTGATATTAATACCTTTGGTTCTATACTTCAACATGTAAGACTACTGTCTCTATGAGGGTGGCTGCGATAAAGCGATGATTGGTTCCGCTCGCAGGGAAGAACTGGTGAACCTTTGCAGGGAGTTTGTCAAGATCCCAAGCCCGTCGGGACACGAACGCCAGCTTGCCGGATTCGTGCGCGAGTGCATGTCTTCCCTTGGATTTGACGATGTGCGCGTGGACTATTACGGAAGCGTTACGGGCAGCATGGACTTTGGAGACGGGCCCTGCCTGGTTCTTGAAGCTCAGCTGGACCACGTGAACGTGGACGACCCTTTCAAATGGCAATACTACCCCTTCGGCGGCTTTCTCTCGGACGGCAAAATTTACGGCAGGGGCGCCACGGACCAAAAGGGCAGCCTTGCCGCCATGTTGTGCGCCGCGGCTTTTCTGAAAGACGACTGGGGCAAGCGGCTTTCTGGGCGCCTGGTGGTATCCGCCACGGTGCACCAGGAGCGTTTCGAGGGCGCTTCTTCCCGATTGGTGGACGAAACCTGGTCTCCCGATTTCGTCGTTACCGGAGAAGCCTCGGGCCTGGCCCTGGAACGGGGTCAGCGGGGAAGGGCGGAGATCGTTGTGGAAGTTGCAGGCAAACCGGCGCACTCCGCACGCCCGGAATACGGGATCAACGCCGCCAGCCGCATGGCTTCACTTGTCTGTCTTTTATCCGAGTCTTTTTCTCCTGCCAAAGACGATTTTCTGGGAGAGGGCATCCTCGAGCTGACCAATCTGGTTTCCTTCCCGCAGAATTCCACAGGCCAGGTTCCGTCATCATGTCGGGCAGTCTTTGACAGGAGGCTTTTGCCGGGTGAAAGCAGAACCGACGTGTTGCAGCAGGTGCGGAGGATCCTGAAAGAGGCCGGGGAAAGGATACCTGGCCTCAATGCCCAGGCGTGGATACCGGACGCTGCTGACCGCTGTTACACGGGGGCACGGATTTCGGGGGATCACTTCGCACCGGCGTGGTTGTTTCCGGAGGATCACCCGTTTATAACGACGTGCCTGGAAGGGCTCGCCAAGGCGGCGCTCGAGCCGAAGCTCGCTAAAGGGCCAGGTTTTGGAACCAATGGATGCTATTACGGCGGCGTGAAGGGTGTGCCTACCGTCGTTTTCGGTCCGTCCGGCGAAAATCTCGCCCACGTGGACGATGAATATATCGAGGTAGATGAACTCGTGGCCGGATGCCGCGGGTATTATGGCATCTCAGCGGAGGTGCTTTCAAGGGAGTGGCGTCTTAGGGCGCGATAACATCCTGGCAAGGAGGCGGATGCATCTTGCCAGGCGAGACAGGAAGCAAAAGACCGGCACGTTTTGGTAGCGACCTGAACAAGGTACAGAGGTCGGAAACGACTGCGTAAGGACCTGTCGTCACGCAAGAACCAGCGAAGGCCGGTGCAAGACCAGCGGATTTTTTGGGGGGCGAAAAGCTGAGATGGCAATACCCGAAGGGCTTTCATGCGTTCTTTGTGGAAGACGGTTTGATCCAGAAGACCCTGTTTTGACCTGTCCCGACTGCGGGCTCGATGGCACCCTCGACGTCACATACGACTACGAGGCCGCGGCTAAGGTCTTAAACCGAGCCTCACTGGCCGAATGCGAAAGGCGGGACCTTTGGCGCTACATGGCGGTTCTGCCGGTATCAGGTGAAGAGAGCATACCTGATCTCGCCGTGGGCTGGACGCCCCTTTACCGGTCAAAGCGGCTGGCGGAAAAGTGGGGCGTCCGGGAAGTCTTCATAAAAGATGACGGCAGAAACCCCACCGGATCGCTCAAGGACAGGGCAAGCGCCGTGGGGGTCATGAAGGCCCTTGAGGCGCGGCAGAAGGTGGTTTCCTGCGCCTCGACGGGCAATGCCGCAAGCTCTCTGGCGGGATTTGCCGCCGTGGCGGGCCTTTCAAGCGTGATCTTCGTCCCCGAAGAGGCACCCTCCGCGAAAATCGCACAGCTTCTGGTCTATGGTGCCGAGGTGGTTTTGGTCCGCGGCGGTTACGAAAAGGCTTTCGATCTGGCTACGCAGGCCATAGATACGTGGGGTTGGTACAACCGCAACTGCGCCATCAATCCATACCTGGTGGAAGGCAAGAAAACCTGCGCCATGGAGGTGGCCGAGCAGCTGGGATGGGATCTTCCCGACGTGGTCTTCGTCTCAGTGGGTGACGGATGCATAGTAAGTGGTCTTTATAAAGGCTTTTTTGATCTTCTTCGCCTGGGGATCACCGATCGAATTCCCAGGATCGTCGGGGTCCAGGCCGAAGGCGCGGCTCCCATCTGGAAGGCCTTCAGGAATGGCTCTGACAGGGTAGAGTTTGCCCCCGCACAGACCGTGGCCGACAGCATCTCGGTGGGATCTCCGCGGAACTGGGCCAAAGCCCTAAGGGCTGTGAGGGAAAGCTTCGGCGAAATGATCACCGTTACGGACGACGAGATCCTCTCGGCTATCCCCGAACTGGCCCGTTCGACTGGAGTATTCGGGGAACCGGCCGGCGTTACCGGATTTGCGGGTTTTCGGAAAATGGCGGAGCAGGGACTTATCGGAAAGAACGAACGGGTCGCCGTGATCGTCACCGGGAACGGCCTCAAGGACATTGAAGGGGCCAAAAAGTCCGTCGGCGGACCCGTGGTGGTGGACGCGGACCTCGAAGAACTCAGAAAGGTTTTGGGGGACAGGCTCGGGATCTGAGATAATAAAACGCATGAAAGAGAAACCGGGTGGAGGGATCATCCCATACAGGTCCACCCGAGGATCGGGAGGGAACGCGATGTTCAGAAATTCTTTTGAGTGTCTGAGACAAACGGATCCGGAAATAGCGGAGGTCATCGAAGCGGAACTTACGAGAGAACGAGACGGAATCGAGCTCATAGCCTCGGAGAACGATGTTTCGCCCGCTGTACTGGCCGCTATGGGGTCGGTGCTCACCAACAAGTACGCGGAAGGATACCCGGCAAAGCGTTACTACGGCGGTTGCGAGGTGGTGGACAGGGCCGAGAACCTGGCCAGGGACAGGGCGAAAAAGCTTTTCGGCTGCGACCATGTGAACGTTCAGCCCCATTCCGGATCACAGGCCAACATGGCCGTTTACTTCGCCTGCCTGAAGCCGGGAGATACCATCCTGGCCATGGACTTGTCCCACGGGGGTCATCTCACACACGGGAGCCCAGTCAATTTCTCGGGTCAGCTTTACAATGTCGTCCATTACGGTGTCACGAAAGATACGGAAACCATAGATTTCGACCAGGTGGAGCGACTTGCGAAAGAGCACAAACCGAAGATGATTGTCTGCGGCGCCAGCGCCTATCCCAGGGAGATCGACGCCGAACGCTTCAGGAAAATAGCCGACGAGGTGGGAGCATATCTGATGTTCGACATTGCCCACATCGCCGGTCTGATTGCCGCTGACGTCCACAAGGACCCTGTGCCCTGGTGCGATTTTCTGACGACCACCACCCACAAGACGCTGCGCGGACCAAGGGGCGGAATGATCATGTGCCGGGAGGAATACGCCAAGGCGATAGACAAGACCCTCTTCCCCGGCATGCAGGGCGGGCCACTGATGCATGTGATTGCGGCCAAGGCCGTTGCCTTCGAGGAGGCCCTCAAGCCCGGGTTCGTGGAGTACCAGAAGAGAATTGTAGAAAACGCCAAGGTTTTCGGCGAAGCACTGTCCAAGAAGGGTTTCCGCTGTGTTTCCGGCGGCACCGACAACCATTTGCTGCTGCTGGACCTTACCGATCGGGGCATAACCGGAAAGGACTTCGAGACGGCCCTGAATGAGGCGGGAATCACAGTCAACAAGAACACCATACCCTTTGAGACCAGGAGCCCCTTTGTCACCAGCGGGATACGGGTCGGCACACCGGCGGTAACCACGCGCGGTTTCGGTCCCGACCAGATGAGGCAGCTGGCGGACTGGATGGACCAGGTGGCTTCCAGCATCGATGACGAAAAAACACTGAAACGTGTCAGGGAGGAAGTTCGCGAGCTGTGCCGGGAGTTTCCCCTCTACGGGGGTTATGAGCTCTAGTTCTTCCGAAATAAGATAAAGCGAAAACGACAGAAAGGGAGTTGTTGGTGTTGATCGATCTGACCGTCAATGAAGAAGGCCTCAGGCGAGCCGTCGAAAGGGCAAAAGAAAAGAATGTCGTAATACCCACCTTCGAACAGATGAAGGACCCGGGGAAGATCCCGCAAAAGATCAGGGACCAGCTTAAAAACGTTGGCCTGTGGGACGTAAACCCGCTGAATCTGTTTCGTATTACCTGGAAGAACGAGCCCGTGATGCAAGGAGGGCTTTACGGGGGAGTCAATTTTATGGAGCTGCCGCCCGAGCTTACGGGCGTGGAGGCCAGGATCCTGGCGCTTGTGGGGAAATGGTTTCCCACGGGAGCCCACAAGGTGGGAGCCACATTCGGGTGTCTTGTGCCGAGGCTTGTGACGGGCCAGTTCGATCCGACCACTCAGAAGGCCATCTGGCCGTCCACCGGCAACTATTGCCGCGGCGGCGCCTATAATTCCCAGCTTCTGGGGTGCGAGTCCATAGCCATCCTTCCCGAGGGTATGAGCCGCGAGCGGTTCGAATGGCTCAAAACGGTGGCGGGCGAGGTGATCGCTACCCCCGGAAGCGAGAGCAACGTGAAGGAGATCTTCGACAAGACCTGGGAGCTCAGGCGAACCCGGGACAACGTGGTGGCCTTCAACCAGTTCGAGGAGTCCGGCAACTACCTTTGGCACTACGAGGTGACGGGTCACGCAATGGAAGAGGCCTTCAGGGACGCGGCAAGGTCCGGCGACAGGTTTTTTGGAGTGACCCTTACCTCCGGGTCGTCGGGCACGCTGGCATCGGGTGACTATGTGAAAGAGGTTTTCCCCAGGGCGAAGATCGCCGTGGGAGAGGCTCTCCAGTGCCCGACGCTGCTTGAAAACGGTTTCGGGGCCCACAGGATCGAGGGAATCGGAGACAAGCACGTGCCCTGGATCCACAACGTTAAAAACACCGACATGGTAATAGCCGTGGATGATGCCGACAGCATGGCCATGATAAGGCTCTTTAACGAGCCCGCAGGCAGGGAATATCTCAGAAAACAAGGTGTATCACAAAAGGTGATAGATGACCTTCCCCTCATGGGCATTTCGGGCGCCGCGAACCTGATCATGGCCATCAAGATGGCGAAGTACTACGAACTGACCGAAAAGGACGTCATATTCACCGTCTTCACCGACAGCATGGAGCTTTACGGCTCACGCCTCAAGGAGATGGAAGAAGAATACGGCCCCTATGGCGAGATAGACGCAGCCGTGGATTTCAACAGGCACGTATTGGGCCTTTCTGTGGACTGGATGCAGGAACTGGGGTATTACGACCGCAGGAGGATCCACAATCTCAAGTACTATACCTGGGTCGAACAGCAGGGCCGCGAGCTGGAGGAGCTCAACGCCCAATGGTATGACGCGGAGGAATACTGGGGCGGCATAAGGAAGATGGCGCCGGCCATAGATGAAAAGATCCGGGCTTTCAACGAAATGACGGGGTTGCTCTAAAAACTTGCAAAAACGTGCGATTCAGGTATGGAGGTGGTGCTTTTCAGGTGGCTTGCCGGAAGTATCGGGCGTTTTATGGTGAAGTCCTGGAGTAATGAAGAGTCAAAAGCCGGTACTGGAAGGAGTGTTGGTCAGATGAGGAAATTTCTTGCGGTGTTTTTCGTGATGTGTATTTTGTTGAGCGCGTCTTCAGCATACGCGGCGAAGACCATCAAGCTCTCACATCTCAATCCGCAGCAGCCTTTTGATGTGGCCACGGCCGCAATGTCGGCGGTATTCAAGAGCATGGTGGAGGCCCAGAGCAACGGCGAACTGCTGGTGGAAATATACCCGGCCGGACAGCTGGGCAATGAGCGGGAGACCATGGAGCAGGTGAAAGCCGGCGTTGTTCAAAGCTACATCGCGTCGGCGGGGGGAATGGCCTCTTTCTACCCGCTTTACAGCGTGTTGGACGTTCCCTTCGCCATTCCGAGCTACAACGTGGCCTGGAAAGTTTTCGACGGCCCCTTCGGAGAATACCTGGCATCGGACATAGAGAAGAAAACAGGGTTCAAGGTACTTGGATACGGCGAAGCCGGGGGATTCTTCCAGATCACTAACAGCAAACGTCCCATAAAGACAGTTGAAGACATGAAAGGGCTCAAGATCCGGACTATGACGCTGCCATCCCATCAGAACCTGATGAAAGCCTACGGCGCCGGAGCGACGCCGGTGGCATGGGCGGAAGTCTATACAGCCCTTCAGACCGGGGTCGTCGACGGTCAGCATAACCCCATCCCTATCATCCTCACGGGCAAGCTTTTCGAGGTACAGAAATACCTTACTATTACGAACCACCTCTACAGCACTTATTGCTGGGTCATGAACAAGGACTTCTACGAAGGCCTTAACGAAGAGGAACGGTTCATCGTCGACGAGGCGGCCAAGACGGCTATCGTTGCCGGGAGGGGGCTCAACCGGATCATCGAGGCATCTGACAAGGGCCTGCCGGCGCTGAGCGAAGCCGGGATGGAGATCCACACCCCGACACCCGAGGCGCTGGAAGAGTTCAGGGAAGTAGGCCGGAAGTCAGCCATGGAATTCCTCAAGGGCGAATATGGCGAAGAGGGAGTAGAACTTGCGGAGAAGTATCTCGAAGCCATAGAAAAGGCCATGGAGGAAAAGGATTAACCGGCCAGCTTTTTTGTCTGCCGGTGAATAGTTATGGGATTTCTAAAACGTTCAGGGCGTGAAAGCTCCGTGGAGGGGCTTTCACGCCTGGCTGAAAAAACGGGCAACGGACTGGAATCCGCACTTGAGGTTCCCGTTTTTATCCTTTCTATAATCATGACCGCTACGGTACTTTTGGGCGTGCTGTTTCGTTATGTCTTCCAGTCTCCCCTTGGATGGACGGAGGAGTTTTCACGGTACGCCATGATCTGGATGGCGCTCCTTTCGGTGGCCCTTTGCATCTGGCGTCACGAGCACGTAGGGGTGACCATGTTCATTAAAAAACTGCCCCGTCTGGCAGCGAAGACGATAATCTTTCTTTCAAACTTTCTCGTCCTGTACTTTCTCTACGTCCTTACCGTGTTCGGGTTCCGGATGGCCGAGGGTGGGAAGGCGCAGGTTTCTACGGCCTTGCACACGACGATGTACTGGTGGCTTTTGGCCGTTCCCGTGAGTGCCTTGTTTTGCTTGATAATGCTGGTCTGCAAGATGACCCTGGATATACGCAGGCAAGACCTGGACGAGATCCTCATGTCGGAGGATATAGTAGCCGCAGTAAAAAGAGAGGAAGGGCTCGAGTTTGACGACGGGTCGGTGAGGGGGGAAGCCGGGCAATGACGGCCTTCATCGCGTTGACCTTTTTAGTGCTTGTTCTGATAGGCATGCCAGTGGGTTTTGTCCTGGGCGTCACGGGCCTTTTCTCCATGCTGAAGATGGGTCTGGGTTCCGTTTTGCAGCTGGTGCCCCAGCGCTATTTTGCAGGCGTGGACATGTTTACCTTGATGGCCATGCCTTTTTTCATACTGGCCGGGGAGATAATGAACAAGACCGGGATCACCACCCGGCTGGTTAAATTCAGCAACGTGCTTGTGGGTCACCTCCAGGGAGGGCTGGCTCATGCCAACATACTCGCGTCGGTCTTTTTCGCTGGCATAACGGGTGCGGCCGTGAGCGATACGGCGGCCATAGGTTCGATGCTGATTCCCGCCATGGTCGAGGAGGGCTATGACAAGGATTTCTCGGCGGCCGTTACGGCGTCGTCTTCTATCATCGGGCCGACCATCCCGCCATCTAACATCATGGTGATCTACGGTGCCTTCATGCAGGTTTCGATCGCAGGCCTTTTCCTGGCCGGAGTCCTGCCCGGGCTTCTCATCGCGGCGGTTCTCATGGTTATGACGGCCCGGATTTCGAAAAAGCGCGGATACCCCGTTGGGGAAAGACGGGCGACCCTGAAGGAAATTCTTGTGGCATTCAAGGAATCCTTCGTAGCTCTGCTGATGCCAGTGATAATCCTGGGAGGAATCCTCTCGGGCGTATTTACCCCCACGGAGGCGGCTGCGGTTGCCGTTGCCTATTCCATGTTCATAGGCTTTTTTGTCTTCCGGAGCCTCTCCGTGAAAGACCTGTGGCCCATTTTTCTCAAGATGGCGCGGACTACCGGTGTGGTGTTTCTGGTCATAGCTGCGGCGTCGATTTTGGGATGGGTGCTGACCATGGAGCAGATCCCGGAGAAAGTCGCCACACTGATGCTTTCCATCAGCACCAACAAGTGGATCATAATGGGCATGATCCTGGTACTGCTGCTTTTCGTGGGTATGTTCATGGACATAGCTGCGGCGCTTATCATTCTGGGTCCCATCCTTCATCCCCTGGCGGTGGATATCGGTTTTGACCCGCTTCACTTCGGGATCATTATGGTGCTCGCCTTGAACATCGCCCTGATGACGCCGCCCGTGGGAGCGTGCCTATTCGTGGCCTGCGGGATAAGCCGCCTCACGATCGAACAGTTGAGCAGGGAGATTTTCCCTTTCATCATCATGGTCGTAATCGCGCTTTTGATAGTCACCTTCATTCCCGGCATATCGCTGTTTTTGCCCAGATTAATGGGCATGGCCCCCTGAGGGCCCGAAAGTAAAAACATAAAAGTGAAAGTCGTGAAAAGCAATGGAAAGGAGCCTGGTCTGCGGTGGATTTTGAAAAGGTAATGAAGCAAGCCGAGTCTTACCGTGAGGACATTTCGAAGTTTCTGCGGGACATGATCGCCATTCCCAGTGAAAGCTGCAATGAGGAAGCCGTCATACTCCGGATCAAGGAAGAGATGGAGAAGGTGGGATTTGACAGGATCGAGATAGACCCCATGGGCAACATCCTGGGATACATAGGCAGCGGTTCCCGTCTTGTCGCCATGGACGCCCATATAGATACCGTGGGGACAGGTGACAAAAGCCTTTGGGAATACGATCCCTACGAAGGGTACGAGGATGACGAAATCATCGTCGGCCGCGGGGCCAGCGACCAGGAGGGCGGCATGGCCTCCATGGTCTACGGCGCCAGGATTATCAAGGACTTTGGCCTGGAAGACGATTACACCCTGCTGGTGACAGGGACCGTCCAGGAGGAAGATTGCGATGGCCTCTGCTGGCAGTACATCATCAACGAAGACGGCATCCGGCCCGAGTTCGTGGTCATCACCGAGCCGACGTCGCTCAACATCTACCGGGGACAGCGTGGGAGAATGGAGATCAAGGTAGCCACCAAGGGCTTGAGCTGCCACGGTTCAGTACCCGAACGCGGCGACAACGCCATTTACAAGATGGCGCCGCTGCTTCAGGAAGTAAGGGCTCTTCATGAAAACCTCCACGACGATCCCTTCCTGGGTAAGGGAAGCCTGACGGTTTCGGAGATCTTTTTCAGTTCGCCCTCCAGGTGTGCCGTGGCGGACGGGTGCTCCATATCGATAGACCGCAGGCTTACCCACGGGGAAAGCCGGGAATTGGCACTCCAGCAGATCAGAAACCTTCCGGCGGCAAAAGAAAAGAACGCCGAGGTATCCATGTACAACTACGAGCGTCCCTCTTACACCGGGCTCGTCTATCCGACGGAATGCTATTTCCCTGCCTGGGTGCTGGAAGAGGATCACCCCGCATGTCAGGCGACGGTAAAAGCCTACAGGGATCTTTTCGGGAAAGAGCCATTCGTCGGCAAATGGGGTTTTTCGACCAACGGGGTCTCGATCATGGGCAGATACGGCATTCCCTGCATCGGCTTCGGTCCGGGCCATGAGGACCAGGCTCACGCTCCGAACGAGCGGACCTGGAAGGACGAACTCGTCAAAGCGGCTGCGCTTTACGCGGTGATCCCGTCGGTTTACGTGAGGAATTTCTGATTACAGCCCGTGCGGCATTTTTAGAAAAAACAAGGAGGAAAGGCGAATGCAGACTGTTTTCAGGGGGAAACATTTCATTACATTGCAAGATTGGTCCAGGGAGGAGATAGACACCCTTCTCGAGTGTTCTTACGACCTCAAGCTGGCCTTCGCGATGGACAGGCCCACGAATTACCTTCCAAACAAGACCGTTTTCCTGATGTTCTTCGAACAGTCCACCAGGACGCGGAACTCCATGGAGGCCGGTATAACGCAGCTGGGAGGGCATGGCCACTTTCTTGATACCAGCAACATGCAGATAGCCCACGGCGAGGTTGCCAAGGACACAGCGGTGATTCTCTCCAGGATGGGTCACGCCATCGCCTGCAGGAACTGCTTCTGGAAAGTGGGGAACGCCTACCTCAACGAAATGGCCAGGCATTCCACGGTGCCGGTCATCAGCATGCAGGATGACCTTTATCATCCGCTGCAGGCCATTGCCGATCTCATGACCATCCAGGAAAAGAGGGGCAAGGACCTTCGCAACCTGAAAGTCTCTGTCATCTGGGCCTACGCTACGACTCACAAAAAGCCCATTTCCGTTCCGGTGAGCCAGGTGCTGCTCTTTCCCAGGTACGGCATCGACGTAACCCTCGCCTATCCCGAAGGGTATCAGCTCCCGGACTGGGTGATCGAAAAGGCCAGATCCTATGCCGAGGTCAACGGCGGGTCGCTTGTGATAACCCATGACCAGGAGGAAGCCTACAAGGACGCTGACGTGGTCTTCCCGAAAAACTGGGGGAACTGGGTGACCAACGAGGATACAAAGGTCGTGGATTCACTTCTGGAGGCGAACAGACACTGGAAGTGCACCGAAAAGATGATGAGCCTTACGGCAAAAGACTCTCTATACATGCACGCGCTTCCGGCGGACAGGGTTAACGAGGTGGAAGATTCCGTCATCGACGGGCCGCATTCGGTAATCTATGATGAGGCGGAAAACAGGCTCCACACTGCGAAGGCCGTCATGGCCCTCACCATGGGAGGAAGGTAGAACCAACCGCAAGACGAGGGGGATAAATGTTGCCCTCTCCATCGAAAAAAACGAGAGACAAGGAAAGGGAGGTGCTTCATTTGAGAAAACTGGGTATTTTCAAGCTTTTGTCGGTGGTGTTAGTGTTATCGGCCCTGCTGATGGCAGGTTTTGCGGGCGCGGCATCGGCAGCGAAGGCCCCCGGCGATTACAAGATGGTGCTGATACTTCCAGGTCCGATCAACGACCAGAGCTGGAACGCGACCAACTACGCCGGCCTGGTGGCTGCAAACGAGGAACTGGGTACGAAAATCGAATATGTTGAGAACGTCCAGGCCAGCGACTATGAATCGACCTTCAGGAATTACGCTGAAAGAGGCTACGACCTGATTATGGCGGCTGGAACACAGTTCGACGAAGCGGCACAGAGGGTCGCCCCGAATTATCCCGACTCAACGTTCACTGTCATCAACGGCATGATAGCGCAGGAACCGAACGTGAAGCCTGTATTGCCCAAGGAATACGAGGCCAGCTTCCTTGCGGGCATCATCGCCGGAAAGACCACGAAAACGGGCAAGATCGGGATGGTGGGCGGTTTCCCGAACAAGTTGATGATAAGACTGCTCAACACCTTCGAATACGGGGCACGGATCGGCACGCCGGAAGTGAAGGCGGCACGGGCCTACGCTAATTCCTGGGATGACGTGGCTCTCGGCAAGCAGATGGCCGGTTCCATGATCGACGATGGCGCTGACGTATTGTTCTTCTACGCCAACCAGGTAGGCCTGGGAGCCATCCAGGCGGCCAGGGAGAAGGGTGCGAAATTCGTGGGATTTGCCAGTAACCAGAATGACATCGCTCCCGGAACCGTTGTGGCAAGCGTGTTCTTCAACTTCAAATCCATGTACGTCTGGGCCGTCGGCAGATATCTCGCCGGTGAGCTGGAGCCGATAGTTAACGAGGCGGGTATCGCCGAGGGTATCGTTGACGTAGCCTATACCGACGAAGTGGCGCCGGAAGTGAGAGACTTGGTCCTTGAAGCTGAAAAAGCGATCGTCGATGGACAACTGCTGAGGTTTTTGTCGGAATTCCCGGAACCTCTGGACTGAAGCAGTAAAAGTGGCACGCGAGGCGGGGGAATAAACACCCCCGCCTTTTCTAATCCGTTTACGGGTGGTGATGTCATGGAGATTGGCGCGTCTGAGACCGAAAATCGGAATGCGGTGGAACTGTGCGGAATAACGAAATATTTCCCGGGAGTGATCGCAAACGATCGGGTCAGCCTTGAAGTGCGCAAAGGAGAAGTCCTGGCCCTTTTGGGTGAAAACGGGGCAGGGAAATCCACCTTGATGAAGATCCTGTACGGGATGTATCAGCCCGACGAAGGAGAAATCAGGGTGGATGGGCGCAAGGTCGCCATAAGGTCGCCCCAGGACGCGATGGATCTGGGAATAGGAATGATTCACCAGCACTTCACGCTGGTTCCGGTCCATACGGTTGTGGAGAACGTTCTTTTGGGTGCCGGAAAGGGGCCCAAGGCCAGAATGTCCGTAGACGAGGCGTCGAAGGAAATTGCAAAAACAGGTGAAGCCTATGGGCTCGAGGTCGACCCTGACGCGTTGATAGAACAGCTTCCGGTAGGGATGCAGCAAAGGGTCGAGATTCTGAAGGCGCTTTTCAGGGGCGCAAGGATCCTTATAATGGACGAACCCACGGCGGTTCTCACGCCCCAGAACACGAAACGGCTTTTTGATTTCATAAGGGATTTCACGAAAGAAGGCAATTCCGTCGTCTTCATAACTCACAAGCTCCAGGAAGTTTTCGACATAGCGGACAGGATAGTGGTCTTGAGAAACGGGAAGTTAGCGGGCGAACTTCCAAGGGAGGACGCCTCGGAGAAAGTGCTTGCCCGTATGATGGTCGGCCGCGAGATGGAAGAAATCGGCGGAAGAAGCGCCGGGGTAAGGAGCCCTCGAAAGAAAGTCCTCGAAGTCTCGGGCCTCAAGGTAAAAGGAAGCAGGGGCCACTGGGCCGTGGACGGGCTGGACCTGGATATAGCGGCAGGGGAGATCCTGGGTATCGCCGGAGTCAGCGGCAACGGACAGGAAGAACTTGCCGAGGCGATATGCGGACTGCGAGAGGTTGCAGAAGGCAACATAATGCTTGAGGGGGAATCCACCCCGGGCAGGGACGCCGCGGAGATCATAGAAGCAGGCGTGGGATACATCCCCTCTGACAGGCACAGGGAGGGGCTTGTGCTCGACATGTCCGTAGAGGAAAACCTTATCCTCAAGCGCTTTGCTTCACCCGTATTTTCGAACAAGGGTGTTCTGAAGGAAAAGGAAATACGTGGATATTCGAAAAGGGTTATCGAAGATTATTCCATAAAGACCTATTCCCCGACGGAACGTGTCCGCGACCTCTCTGGTGGAAACCAGCAGAAAGTGGTCATAGCCAGGGAAATGGACATTGCGCGGTCGCTTCTGGTAGCGGTGCAGCCAACCAGGGGACTGGACCTCGGTGCGGCCGAATATGTTCACAAGGTCCTTCTTCATGCCCGGTCAGAGGGAAGGGCCATACTGCTCGTATCGACGGAGCTTTCGGAGATCCTCTCCCTTTCCGACAGGATAGGAGTCGTCTATCGCGGGAAAATACTGAGATTTTTCGAACCAGCGACTGCTGATATAGAGGAGATAGGACTCGTCATGATGGGGGTGACCGGGAATGGATCGTAAATGGCGCGTTTTTCTTGCCCTTTTTCCCGTCTGGTCCGTTTTTTTTGGGCTTGCCTTAAGTGGCGCCATGCTGTTTTTTCTGGACCTGGACCCCTTTGATGTATATGGCAGGATGGTTACTTACGCTTTCCGCGACATGTATAATTTCGCGGACATTTTCGCGAAAGCCGCTCCCTTGATATTGACAGGACTGGCCTTCGGCTTTGCGTTTCGGGCCTTTCTTTTCAACATCGGCGCCCAAGGGCAGTTTTACATCGGCTGCCTTGCAACCGTATCCTGTGCCCTCTACCTGGACGCTCTTCCAGGCTTTATCCTGCTTCCCCTGTGTTTCGCCGCGAGCGCGCTTGCAGGCGGGGCATGGGGTGCGCTCATCGGCTACGCGAAAGCACGCTTCAACGCGAATGAATTTCTGATAAGTCTCATGTCCACCTACGTCGCGGTAGCCATAATGAACTACCTTATCCGGGGCCCTTTGATAGAAAGCAAGGGCGAGTATCCCCAGACTGACGTCATCGTGTCCCACGCGATCATACCGAAACTCATCCCCAATACGAGGCTGCACTGGGGATTCGTGATCGCCTTGCTGGTGGCGGCTTTGGCTTATTTCGTACTCTGGAAGACCACACTGGGATTCCAGATCCGGGCTGTCGGCATGAACAGGGAGAGCGCCCGTTATGCCGGCATAAGGGAGAAACGGGTTTTCGTCATCGTCTTTTTGATAAGTGGGGCCTTCGCGGGTCTGGCCGGATTCATGGAGGTCAACGGAATCCAGCACATGCTGGTGCAGGGTTTCAATCCGGCCATAGGCGCCGAGGGCATTGGCATAGCCATTTTGGGCAACGCCCATCCACTGGGGATAGTTTTTGCGGCCATTCTCTTTGGCGCCCTCAAGGTGGGCGGGAACATGGTAGTGCAGACTTCACCGGTTCCTTCCAGCATAATCGGCATAATGGAGGGGTTTGTCATGCTGTCGGTTATCCTTTCCTACTACCTGAGACGGCGCATAGTGACGGCCCTTGAGAAGAAAAAGCTTCGCCGGGACTAGAAGGAGGAGGAGATATGTTCATTGAAAACATTTTAACCAACACTGTGATGATGAGCACTCCACTTATGATAGGGGCTCTTGCCGAGGTTCTGGTGGAGCGCACCGGCGTCATGAACATCGCCATAGAGGGGACTTTCCTGATGGGTGCCTGGGCGGGTTTCGTCGGAGCTTATATGACCGGCAGTCTAACCGTCGGCCTTTTGTCGGCAGTCCTGGCGGGAGTACTTACAGGAACCCTTTACGGTTATATAACGGTCTACCTCAAGCAGCATCAGATAGTGACAGGAACGGCGATAAACATCCTGGCCCCCGGTCTTGCGCTTTACCTTTATCGAGTTTTTTTCGGCATCCCGCTTTTGCCGCTGCAGGTGAAACTTCTGCCCACCATCCCCATTCCCTTTTTGAGCGATCTTCCCGTTGTCGGAAGGGCTTTCTTCAATCAGAACATACTTACCTACGCGGCTTTCGCGCTTATTGCCGCGGGCTTCTGGGTGCTTTTCAAGACCAGGACGGGCCTTGTCATCCGCTCCACCGGGGCAAACCCCGAGGCCGTGGATGCGGCCGGCATAAACGTGGAGCGGGTTCGCTTCGGAACGGTCATTTTTGCGTGTGCCATGGACGGATTAGCCGGGGCCTTCTATTCAATCGGCTTCCTGGGGCTTTTTACGGAAAACATCATAGGGGGCCGGGGCTGGATAGCCTTCGCCATTTGTTTTTTGGGCAACTGGAACCCCATAGGCGTACTAATCGGCGCCCTTGTGTTCGGCCTTGCAGATGCCCTTTCCATCGTGATTAGAACTTCCGGCGTCACCATAGTTCCCAACGAATTCGTCATCGCAATTCCTTACATATTAACTATCGCTGCAACCATAGCAAGAAGACGCTTCAACGTACCGGCTTATCTGGGTATCCCCTACGTCAAGGAGGGGCGGTAGACATGTATGACCTGGTCATAAAAGATGGAGTCATCGTAACTGAAGGTTTCAGATTAGAGGCAGACCTCGCCGTGGCGGGGGAAACAGTGGCTGCCGTAGGCAAAGGCCTGAAAGGCAAAAGAGAGATCTCCGCCGAGGGTCAATATGTTTTGCCCGGAGGCATAGACATTCACACTCACATGGCGCTTCCCGTGGCGGGGACGCGCTCCAGCGACGATTTCTTCACGGGAACGACAGCGGCGGCCTGTGGAGGAATAACCTCCATCGTGGATTTTACGGCAGGAAGTCCCGAAACCTCCCTTGTGGATGACCTGGAGACCAGGCTTGAGACGGCTTTCCCGGCTGTAATAGACTATTCTTTTCATTGTGAGATCGTGGGTTGGAACGAAAAACGTCGCGAGGAAATGGCGGCCGTCTTTGAAAAGGGGCTAGGAACCTTCAAGTTTTTTACCGCCTATGGCGATTCGGGCCGTCGGACGAGAAACGGCGCCCTGCTCGAGGCATTCCGCGAGATTTCTTTGCTGGGAGGCAAGGCGTTGGTGCATGCCGAAGATGACGACATCATCCACAGATTGACCGAAGAGCTTTCCGAAGAACAGATGAGCGATATGCGAAGCCTGGCTTACACCCGCCCCGACGATTGCGAGGCATTGGCGGTATCGACGGCTTCGTGGATAGCCAGAAGGACGCGTGCGCGGGTACACGTGGTGCACCTCAGTAGCGGCCTTGGGCTTGAAGAGATCCTCTTGCAAAAGCGGTTGGGGACACCTCTGAGCTGTGAAACCTGCCCGCAGTACCTCCTTCTCACTGATGAAGTTTACGGCACGCCGGAAGGGCATCTTTTCTCGGCAAGCCCGAGCCTGAAAAAGAAGACCGACAACCGCCGCCTGTGGCGAGGGTTGACCGAGGGCGACATCGATTTCGTGGCCACCGATCATTGTCCCTTCACGAGAGAGCAAAAAACCTGGAAGGGGTCATTCAGAGCTCTTCCCTATGGAATCCCTGGCGTAGAGACATCTAGAACGCTCATTTTTTCCGAGGGCGTGAAAACCGATGTTCTTACCATGGAAGATTTTGCAAGAGTGACTGCTTCCGCTCCAGCGAGGTTCATGGGTTGGTATCCACGCAAGGGGACGCTCTTGCCGGGGTCGGATGCCGACATCGTCCTTTTCGATCCTGGAGTGGAATGGGAAATCACGGCGCGGGATCTGCACATGGCCGTCGATTTTTCTCCTTACGAGAGCATGCGCGTCGCGGGCAAGACCACCTGCACCATTTCGAGGGGACAGATCATAGTGCAGGATGGCGAGTTCGTGGGACGTCAAGGGCGCGGCAGGTTCGTCGGTTTTTCTTCAAACCGGTGGTAAAGGGCGCACAGGGCTCTTTCAGGCGTAGTAGCCAAGGCTCATGAGTTCGTTAAAGAGGCGGTGACTTACGGAGTGACTGACTCGGGGTGCGGTTTTTTCTCCGGTGATTCTTCAGTCCGCAGCCGCACCGCGTTTTCCGAAAGGCGTTTCAGCCAATCCGCGAGCTGCCTGCGCTCAGTTTCCGAGAAGTCCATGGATAACGTCTCCTGAGCCTTCTTGCGAGCGGCAAGCACCCGGGGAGCGAAGTCCTTTCCCTTTTCCGTGGGCCAAAGCCGCCTGCATCGCTTGTCTTCTGCGTCCCTTTCCCGGATTATGTACCCTTTTTCCTCGAGGTCTTTAACGGCTCTGGCGGTGGTGGTTTTGTCCATAAAGAGCCTTTCCGAAACCTCGTCCTGGGTAAGGCCGGGCGACAAGGCGATCTCTACCAGGAAGCGTTTCGCGCCGTAGCCGATGTCGCATCCTGGAAGGCTTTGGTTCATGTAGGCGCAGAGGTTCCGGTGGATTATGGAAATCCACTTGCCGAAGGATTCTTCCATGTTATTCATACCCCCTCGGTTGAAGTTTCAAGGGATTTGAGGTTTTTCGTCTCGGGAAGCAGCAAAAGCACCGTAAGGAGGAAAGAAAGAACGTCGGCTACCGCGAAGGAGAGCCACAGGCCGTCCAGTCCGATAAATTTCGGCAGTATCAAAAGAAGCGGTACGAAAAACAGTATGGGCCTCGACATGTTTACGATGAAAGCCGGCCTTGCCTTGCCGAGAGCCTGGAAGACGGAACCGCCTACCTTGTTGAACCCGGCCAAAAAGAATCCCGCCACCATCAGCCTGATGGCGTGAGGCCCCATCTCGATCAACCTTGGATCCGTCGTAAAAATTTTAAGTACCGGTTCGGGGAACAACAGGATCGAAACCGTTATGGCCGAACAGAAGGCCAGGGCGATTCTCTGGGATGTCTTTATGGCCTCTGCGGCCCTGTGATAGAAGCCGGCCCCGTAATTGTATCCCACTATGGGCTGCACGCCCTGGGCGATGCCGATAACGGGCATGGCAGTGAAGATTATGACCCTGTTGTTTATGCCGAAGACGGCTACGGCAATGTCCCCGCCGTAGAAAGCGGCCAGCTGGTTTATGAACCCGAAAACCAGGCTTGACGAGGCATGATGGAGCAGGGCGGGAAAACCTACGGTGATTATCTCCCGCAAAACTTCAAAACGGGGCTTCATATCGGCAACCGATATGGTTACGAGGCTTTTGCCCGACCTGAAAAACCGTGCGATCCAGATTATGGAGGCAACCCTCGAAAGAACGGTTGCCACGGCCGCGCCGCGGACGCCCATCCCCAGGGTGAAGATGAAGATCGGGTCAAGGACGATGTTCGTCAGGGCCCCGATCAGCATGCTCCACATGGCGGTTTTTGCCGCTCCCTCGGAGCGGATTACGTTGTTCATGGACATGGTCGTCAAAATCAGGGGGCTTCCCAGAAAGATTACGCCCATGTATTCCGATGCATAAGGCATGATCGCCTCAGTAGCTCCGAAAGACCTCAGGATGGGCTTCAAAAAGACCGTTCCGCAAATCATGAACAAAAGACCCATAGCGAGAATTGCCAAAATGTTGTTTCCTAAAGCCCACCGGGCGCGCTCGTAGTCCTTAGCGCCGAGGCTGCGTGATATGAGAGATGCCGTCCCGATTCCAAGCATAGCGCCCATACCGCCTATAATCATCTGCACCGGGTGCGCAACGGACAGGCCCGCCACCCCCATGGAGCCGATGCCGTGTCCTATGTATATGGTGTCGACCAGGTTGTACAGGCCGTTAACGAACATACCTACCATGGCCGGAAAAGAAAGCTTCCAGATGAGGCTTCCTATCGATTCCCGGGAGAGCATGTGTTCCCTTTTGCTCAGTATGGCCACCTCCTGGTTTGTCGCGGACCTTTTCTATTCTGCCGGGCAATTATAGCTCAATATAGTTGTATATGCAACCAATATTCTTCCGATTCCTCTTCCAATGGTGTATCGTAATAACAGGGCAAAGGAAGGGCCTATAATATTATGTGGGGGGGTGAAGGCTATGCCGCTTGGTTTTTTCGGTGGTGGTCCCATCTTTGGTCCTTGGATCGCCAGACGGAGGGCGCAGTCTTTTAAACCTTCCGCAACGGGGGAAAAAACTGAAGGAAAAGGCAAGAAAAAGAAGCCAGAGCCGGTGGAAAAACTTGGTAAAAAGCAGCTCGAGGAGCAGCGCCACATTCGCGCCGGCGAACTGGAGTATTCGGGGCTTTTAAGAAAAGAAATATACCGCGAACGGCTGTTTGCGAAAAAGCTTTTTGCCTTTTTTGCATTAGCCTGCGTGGCAACGGGAATTCTTGCCGCATCTATTCGGCCAGTCGATCCTCAAACCGCGGCGTCGCGCTCGATGCTGACCTTTCTGACGGTGATCTTTTTCTTCCTTCTCGTAAATTTTTCGATTCTTTCGATTCGCGTCACCTTTAACGACGTGGTAGTACGTTTCGGCATGTTCAACTTCCAGGCCAACTGGGCCGACGTAACGGACGCCTACGTCGTCCGGGCGAAAGACGGGGCCAAAAACCTTTACGGTATCCGCATGCAAAACCTTCCCGGCGGGTACTGGCGGATAATCTACAGCGCAGGCCTGCCCAGGGTCGTTCTGCGTCTTAAAGAAGGCGCCATACGGGAGCTGGCTTTTACCACCATGGAGCCGGAAAAGGTGCTCACCTTTGCCGCGGAATGCATGAGACGCAAGCGAGCAGCGGCAGAAAAAGCCGGTGAGGCTCCCTTTCAGTAAACCCCGGCTCCCAGTGGAACGGGCTTCCTGCCCGGTTCAAGGAGCGAAAGGCCTCCGTCTTCGTGGGGCACACCGAGGACCAGGACTTCAGAAAGGAAGCCTGCTATGTTCTTGGGCTCGAAATTGACCACGCAAACCACATAACGGCCGAGCATTTCCTCTTTGGAATAGTCTTGTTTCGCCTGAAGGCTCGATTTTTTGACTCCGATCTCTTTCCCGAAATCGATTTTCACCCTGTAGGATGGTTTTTTTGCCCTCGGGAAGTCCTCCACCTCGATTATCTTGCCGATTCGCATGTCCACTTTTTTGAAATCCTCGAAAGAAATGTATTTCCCCTGCTCTTTTGCTGTCATGCCTCATGCTCCTTTCAATTCTGGTCCTTATTTTTAACCAGGCCCCAAAGGGCCTGGCAGCCTTCTTTGAGAATCAGGTTATATTACGCAAACTCTGTCACTTAATTTACTCCGTCACGCAGGATTTTACGAATCCGGAATCAAAAGAGTTGAGAACAAAATGCCGAATATACGGTTAAATTCATGCTAGTGCATTGGATTAACACAGTTGACACAACTTTGGAAGGAAAGTATCGTAATCAGCAAAGCCGCAAAATTGCATGCTAAACTATAACACGGTACAGTAAAAAAGAGCTTGAAAAGAGGCGAGTCGATGACGGAAGTCAACATTGAAAGAATCAGGCGCGACATCGAGACTATCTGCAGCTTCAACGCGACGCCGGGACGAGGTTATACGCGTTTTTCTTTTTCGAAAGAGGATTCACTGGCAAGGGAATACCTCCTCTCGGAATGTTCGAAACTTGGTTTGGAAATTACCGTCGATGGAGTAGGGAATATTCGGGCCCGGCTGGAGGGGGTCGACTCGCAGGCACCGTCGGTGATGACGGGATCACACATCGACACGGTGTACCAGGGAGGAATGTTTGACGGTCTCCTCGGAACCGTCGGCGCGCTGGAAGCTATAAGGACGATCGTCGAAAAGGGATTAAAGACAAGGCATCCTGTGGAATTGGTGGTGTTTTCAGAGGAAGAGGGGTCGAATTTCAGCACACCCCTTGCCGGCAGCAAAGCAATGGTTGGCCGTTACAGTGTGGAGGACCTTAAAAGGCTTAAAAACGCCAGTGGCGTCTCCATGTACGAAGCGGCAAAAGAAGCCGGCTACGAGCCCGATGAGCTACCTGGACAGGTACTGAAGCCTGAAGAAGTAAAGGCTATGCTGGAGCTGCACATAGAGCAGAGCGTGGTGCTGGATTCGGAACGTCTTCCCGTCGGAATTGTCGAAGCCATTGCCGCGATCCAGACCTGGGAGATCGACGTTTCCGGTGTCGCCAACCACGCGGGAGCGACGCCGATGCGGTTGAGGAACGACCCTATGGCCGCCGCGTCAAAAGTGATCGCCGCCGTTCGGGACCTTGCAAGAGCGACGTCCACGGGAACCACTGTAGGAACGGTGGGACGTATACACTGCGAGCCCAACGTCACGAACGTCATTCCCGGGAGGGTCCGTTTTTCACTGGATGCCCGGGATGTGGATACGGCAAGCCTTGAAGATTTTGTCGAAGCCTTTCGTCGAGAACTCGAAAAACAGTCCCGGCTTCATGGCGTTGAATCCGAAATACGGTTTCTCGGAGGATCGGAGGCGGTCTTTTTGCCTGGGGAGATTACAGAAATCATCGAAACCGAGGCCAGGGAACGGGGGATCGCTTGCAGGCGAATGAACAGCGGGGCCGTGCATGATGCGTGCCTTCTGGCAACGATAACGAAAGTCGGAATGATTTTTGTTCCTATTATCGGAGGCAGAAGCCACGTACCTGAAGAAAACACAAGTTACGAGGACATCGAGGCCGGCTGC
>NPIF01005729.1_pt1 | contig 26639 bp, 26 predicted proteins | sample 8637461 | NCBI WGS metagenome assembly NPIF01 (sample SAMN07420641, study PRJNA396082) | bioreactor metagenome | isolation source: sample BR12 brine-fed electro-methanogenic bioreactor BR | place: Japan: Kochi | collected 2016-12-09
CGTCGCTGGCGAGAAACGCAGGGGACCCCGTAGGGGTGGCGTGGTGGAGCGAGGGTTTTGGTTACTTTTACCCGTAAAAGTAACCCGGCCCAAGGGGCCGGTCCCCGTTCAAAGGCATTTCACCCGGTCTGACGGACTGTGGCGAGGTACTTTTGTGGCCAAAATTCTTTTCCAGCCGGCCCTGGGGGTACTCTGCGCTTCTCGGTCTGAATGGAAGGCGTACTGTGGTAATGCCGGGCCAACTGCCTTGTTGATCATAAACTGGCACCCCGGATCTCAGGTCCGGAAGGTGCTCCGGTTTTACTTCACTGAAATATTTTCTCATCTCGCAGGGTCTTTTTGAGTGACCCCAAATTACAGCATTTTATTTATCAGGAGATTTAGAGATGAAAAAAATTACCGCGACTTCACTGCTTATACTGAGCTCCCTACTGGCATCCGGCGCTGTGCTGGCCAGTGGTATTGAAGATATGAATCAGGACCTGCTTTATGGGCAGGTGCCCTTAAGCAGGACCGATTTCCAGAAATTGCCGGCAACGGCTGCAGGCAGTACCACTAATAGTGTCAAATCTGCGGGTATCGAGGATCAGAAGCACGACCTGCTTTATGGGGATGTTGCGCTTTCGGAGATGAATTACACGCGACTGCCTGCCACGGCTGCCGGAAGATCGGTTCACAAGATGCAGCGCTCCAGTGGTGTAGAGGACCAGCAGCACGACCTGCTGTATGGTAAGTGAGTCTATATCAACCGATCTTTAGCGGATTTTTAGCCGCGTCGGATCGGTAGATCCAAAAAAGATAGCTCGAATCAGCCTGGATGGCTTGGTCATCCAGGCTTTTTGGCGTTGTGGTTCCGGTGCTTCGAACAGGTTTGGGGTCTATTTTTCTGATCACTGGGCAAAAATGCCACATTTAGGGGAAGGGTTATCCCTGTTGAGTCGAGGGTCTGGGTTGGCGTCTGGAGAGTTGGGTGTTATGAACTGAAAGTAAATTATTTTGTTAGTTTGCTAACGTATTGTAACACTGGCTTTTTGTGCTTTTCTGATCTGATTGAACGAGTTGTTGGTGTTGTTATTTTGCAACAAAATAAAAAACTGTGGTTTTTTTTGAAAAAAGAGTTGCAAACGGTTGATGGGAGTACTAGTATCTCCCCCGCACAGCAATTTTCGTATTTTCAATTTCAATTAGCGGGAATCTACTAATGAAAAAACTTCTTACTATCGCCATCGCCGCTGCTATCGTAGCGCCCATGGCTGCCAGCGCCGAGACCACCATGTACGGCCGCGCCGACGTTGCCGTAGTCAATAACGACAGCGACACCGTCACCGGTGACGTTTGGGACGTGATCACCAACACCAGCCGTATCGGCGTGAAAGGTGGCGAAGATCTGGGCAATGGCATGAAGGCCATCTTCCAGTTTGAGTGGGCTGTCAACACCTCCGAAGGTGGTGGTCTGACTACTCCTGGTAATGCCATCGACGGTCGTCTGGGCTTTGTCGGTCTGACCGGCGGCTTCGGTACCGTGGCTGTTGGTCGCCAGTGGACCCCTTACTACGGTTCTGTGGATAAGACCGATATCTTCAACGTCAACCCGGGTCAGGCTACCATGGGTGGTCTGGATGCCAGCTCCAACGCTCACTACCTGGGTCTGACCCGTACCGGCAATGTAGTGGCTTATGTCTCTCCTGACTTTAACGGCTTCAGCGCTAAAGCCGCTATGATCATGGATGACGGTCGTACCGCCGTTCAAGATCCGAGCGACGGTATCGATGCCTTCAACGTTAGCTTGGACTACAACAACGGTCCGTTGAGCGTCGGTTTCTCCTACCTGGACTTTGACAACGGTGTGGCAGCGGGTGATCGCTGGGGTCTGGCCGGTAGCTACAACTTCGGCAACTTCAAGATCATTGCTCAGTACGAAGATCTGGATGATCTGCCCAATACCGCTAACACCGGTGCCGACTCCTATGCTATCGCTGGACAGGCCTTCTTCGGTAACAACACCCTGTACGCCGTATACGGCGAAAGGGATCTGGATGCCATCAACACCGATCTGTCTAACTGGGGTATCGGTATCCAGCACAACTTCAGCAAGGCTACCCGCATCTATGCTGATTACATCCAGCAGGAAACCGCTGCTAACACCGATGCAAGCACCTTCGGTGTGGGCCTGCGCCACGACTTCTAATCTGATCTCGATCAGTTAGAAAGCAGTGATAAAAAACGGGACCTTCGGGTCCCGTTTTTTTGTGGGCGTTAAAAACAACTGGTAGGCGATTGGATTGTTGAATCGTTCAGGTAGGTGGGGAAGGTGTGGGCTGTATTGGGATTGTTCGCAGTGGAGACGCGCTCGCGCAGCGATTGATAGCTGAAGCAGCACCGACAGCCTGTTTTGGCAGCGGTGGTTTGTAGGAACTGCTTCAGCCGGCAGATGCTATCCGCCCGGGGTGCTCACTCAATCACTTTGACCCCTTCCGGGGACCCTAGAATCAGCAGATCGGCCGGTCGCAGGGCGAAGATGCCGGTGGTTACCACGCCGGCGATGTTATTGATCTCCTGCTCCATTTTGATCGGATCCATGATGCGCAGGTTGTGCACGTCCAGGATGATGTTGCCGTTGTCGGTGATAAAGCCGTCCCGCCACACCGGGGTGCCGCCGAGTTTCACCAACTGGCGGGCAACGTGGCTACGCGCCATGGGGATCACCTCTACCGGCAGGGGGAATTCTCCCAGTACGTCCACCAGTTTGCTTTCGTCCGCGATGCAGATGAAGCGTTTACTGGCACCGGCGACGATCTTTTCCCGGGTCAGTGCGCCACCACCACCCTTGATCAGGTGCAGGTGTCGGGTCGATTCATCGGCGCCGTCCACATAGAGTTCCAGCTCACCAGTGGCATTCAGATCAACCACCGGGATGCCGTGCGATTTCATGCGTTCAGTGGAGGCTTCCGAACTGGATACAGCGCCATCGATAGTCTGCTTTATCTCGGCCAGGAGATCGATAAAGTGGTTCACGGTGGAGCCGGTTCCAACCCCGATGATGCCGCCCCTGACCTGTTTTATGGCTTCCGCGGCCGCCATGCGTTTCAGTTCGTCTTGGTTCATTGCTGCTCCTCCTGTCCGCTTGCTTGACTCTTGATGGCCATGGGCGGGTGTTTTATCACAAAATCCGCCCTTTGTACCGCGACACAGTCCTTTATCGCAGAAGGATTTCTGTGCTTGTGCATAAGCAAGTTTGATATATTGGGGTGGCTATCCGCTGTATGGTTGATGGCCCATCCCCATTATTATGAGAAATGCACAGGACTGAGTATGCCCCAGAGTTATATCGAGCGAATCCTTCGGGCACAGATATATGACATTGTTCGGGAGACCCCCCTGGATCAGGCGGTTCGGCTCTCGGGGCGTTTGGAAAATGCGGTGTTTCTGAAGCGGGAAGACCTGCAGCCGGTTTTTTCGTTCAAGTTGCGTGGCGCCTATAACCGGATACGCGGCCTGTCCGGGGAGGAGAAGCGGCGGGGTGTAATCGCTGCATCGGCCGGTAATCATGCCCAGGGGGTTGCACTCTCGGCAAAACACCTGGGCATCAAGGCGCTGATCGTGATGCCCAAAACCACCCCCCTTATCAAAGTCCAGGCGGTGAAAGCACAGGGTGCAAAAACCGTTTTGTGGGGCGATTCCTATGACGAGGCCTGTGAGCATGCGCTGCAACTGGCTGAGCAGAAGGGTATGACCTTTGTACACCCCTTTGATGATCCGGAGGTGATCGCCGGCCAGGGTACCATCGCCATGGAGCTGTTGCGCCAGCACGCCGGTCCGCCCGATGCGATCTTTGTGCCGGTGGGTGGTGGCGGTTTGATCAGTGGCATTGCCGCCTATGTGAAATATGTCTATCCACGGGTCAAGGTGATCGGCGTGGAGCCGGAGGATGCACCGACCCTGTATACAGCACTGAAAAAAGGGCGGCGGGTCACGCTTAAACAGGTCGGTATTTTCGCCGATGGTGTGGCGGTGAAGCAGATTGGCAAAGAGACCTTCCGGCTGGCAAAAGACCTGGTGGATGAGGCGCTGCTGGTGAGCACCGATGAGATCTGTGCTGCCATCAAGGATCTGTTTGATGATACCCGGACGGTGGCGGAGCCGGCCGGTGCGCTGGCGGTGGCCGGATTGAAAAAGTACGTCGCCAGAGAGGGTGTGACCGGTCAGAGTCTCATTGCTATTGAGAGCGGTGCCAATATCAATTTTGATCGGCTGCGTCACGTGGCGGAGCGCGCTGAACTGGGTGAGCAGCGCGAGGCGTTGTTAGCGGTGGAGATACCGGAGGAGCCGGGCAGTTTCCTCAAGTTCTGCCGGGCCATTGGCAAACGGAGTGTGACCGAATTTAATTATCGGTTCGCTGACTCCAGACATGCCCATGTGTTTGTCGGTATCGAACTGGCGGGAGGCAGCGTGGAGCGCGAGCAACTGGTGCAACAGCTCATCGACCAGGGTTATCGGGTGGTGGACCTGACCGATAACGAGACCGCCAAGCTGCATATCCGCTACATGGTGGGTGGCCACTCGCCCGGAGTCAGGAGTGAATCACTGTTTCGCTTTGAATTTCCGGAACGTCCCGGCGCGTTGCTGAAATTTTTAACCGGCATGGGGCAACGCTGGAATATCTCCCTGTTTCACTACCGCAACCACGGTGCGGCCTATGGCCGGGTGTTGATGGGGGTGCAGATAGAGCGTGGCGACAAAGGTGATTTCCAGGCCTTTCTGAAAGAGTTGGGATACGCTTGGGTTGATGAGACCGACAACCCGGCCTACCGGTTGTTTGCCTGCGGTGGAGAGTGTCCGGATGCCGCGGCGGACCTGCTGTAGGCGCGGCTTCCGTCGGGAATCTGCGCCGTCATTCCTGTGGGCGTAGCTGCAAGGCTGTCTGTTGCTTGAATCGGCAAAAACCGGGATCAGAGACCGCGCTGTCGATAGCGGCGAAGATGAGAGAGGCCCTGTGCAGGGCCCCTCTTGTTCGGGGTTCAGGATTTGGCGGCAGCCTTTTTCCGGGGCCTGACTTTTCTGGGCCGTAGGGCTGCTTTCTTTTTCGTAGCGACTTTCTTCTTGGTTGTCTTTTTCTTGGCAACCTGCTTCTTAGCGACCTTCTTTTTTGCAGCGGCCTTTTTCTTGGTCACTTTTTTCTTGGCGACTTTCTTTTTGGCAGCCGCTTTCTTCTTCGATACCTTTTTCTTGACGACTTTCTTTTTGGCGACGGCTTTTTTCTTCGCGGCCGCCTTTTTCTTAGTTACTTTTTTCTTGGCAACCGACTTCTTAGTGACCTTCTTTTTTGCTGCTGCCTTCTTTTTGGTGACCTTTTTCTTGGCGACTTTCTTTTTAGTGACGGCTTTTTTCTTCGTTACAGCACTTTTTTTGCTGCTGCGCTTTTTGGGGGTACTGGCCTTTTTAGTGACGGTTTTTTTGGCGGCTGTGCTCTTCTTTTTTGCAGCCTTCTTTTTGCTGGCTTTTTTGACGGCCATTACGCTCCCTCCGCGATCAGTATGCAAAAGTCAGTTTTGAGTATAATAAAGTATTCAGAAAAAGCTAGTAAATCACGGATATTTTGGCATTTTTTGGGCTATGTCCGGGACGTTTTCAGTGGTCAGTGATGACGGATAAATGCTCCGGGCATTTATGTTAGTGCGGGTTTTGCGGGTAATTTTTCGGGTTGCATCTGCGGCTTAAAATGCCTGATAACCCTGTTCGGTAATGACACCGTGCAGTGGGACGTCCCAGGCTTGCCGGGTGAGTCTTTTTACCCGCTGTAAATCGTGCGCATAACCGATCAACGCAGGCCGTATCCACGTTTTGTGTTGGCGCTGGTAGGCCAGCGTTCGATCATAATAGCCGCCGCCCATCCCCATGCGGGTGCCGTCATCACTGAACGCCACCAGCGGCACGATGATCAGGTCAAGACTCCAGGGCGCCACCGGTTTTCTGTGTCGGGTGTCCGGCTCGGCAATCCCGAACCGGTTCGGTAGCAGGCGGTCGCCGGGGCGGAATTCCGCAAACCAGAGTGCGTTGTATAAACCGGGTCTGAGTACCGGCAGGTAGAGTTGTTTGTTGAGTTTTAGCAACCGTTCCGCCAGTGGCTGCGGATTCAGTTCGCCATCGGATGCCAGGTAGAGCGCGATCCGCCTGGCACGAACCAGCTGGATGTTCCGGATGAAGTGCCGGGCTGCCGCTTGACTGTGTCGGTACTGCTCCCGGCTGGAGAGCGTACGGCGCCTGGCGCGGATGGTTCGGCGAATGTGTTTGGGGTTCTGCATACGCTGTGCGGGAATAAAATAAGGTACCCCCCACCTGTGCCGTAGCAAATCATCGTTCTTGAACCGGTAGGTTCAAGTGGGGACGACAAGGAAGCTTAAGGCTTTCCGCTCGGGGCGGACATGCACAATGGCATTCCTATTAAGTCCCCAGGGTAATGAATAGGCTCAAGAAAATACCCGATTCGCTTACAAACACCGCAGGGGATACCTGTATAAACAGGCTAACCCGATTGGGTTTAAAGATCCAGCTGATTTTCTTTACTAAGAATGGCGTCGATTTTCTGCTGCATCCTGCGCAACCGCTCGTTAATCCCGGTATTGATCTCCTCTTTCGCATGCTGCCTTTCGAGCAGTTCATGGGCCAGATTCAGCGAGGCCATTACCGCGATCCGGTCCGTCCCCAATACCTTGCCACTGGAGCGGATCTCGCGCATCTTCTGATCCACCAGTCGTGCAGCGGATCTGAGGCTCTCCTCCTCGCTCGGCTGACAGGCAACTCGATACTCCTTGTCCAGTATGCGCACAATAACGGGGATGCTGTTTTCGATCACGATTTATACCCAGTTTTTACAGGTTTGCTAGTTTCGGATAGGGGGTGTGGCGCTGCCGGTATCGCGCTCAGCCGGTTTCAATGGCCCGCAAGCGGGAGATCATCGCCTCGACCCGGCTTCTGGCCAGTTCGGTCTTTTCGATCAGTTCCGCCCTTTCCGACATCAACTCCTGCTGTTTGCCGCGCAGGTTGCTGTTCTCCTCGCTCAGCCGCTCGATGGTCTGGATCATCTGATCCACCTGTGACTCAAGCCGCTTCAGGTCCAGTTCTGTGGTGGAGTTGGGGTCGTTCGCGTTCATAGGGTTCAATATAGAGTGAGCCATCGTGTCGGTCAACGTTATCCGATGGCATGATACAATGATTAACGCAATATGGGATGAGATATTCCCTGCCCGGTGACGTTGTTCCGATATTTCTAACTTTCAAGATTCCGCGAGGCAGGTTTCCAGTGACTGATAGCAGTTTAGATTATGAGCGTGTCGAGCGGCAGATGGCCTCGGCTGATATTGAGAGCAGCGGCGCTGAAGTGCATGGCATTTTGTGCGGATTGATCTGCACAGGCCGTGAGGATGCCCGGGCGCGCTGGTTCAGTGAGTTGTTTAACGATGAGCAGTCGACCGATCTGCTGGTGCGTGAGTGTGCCGCATCGCTTGAAGTGCTGCATAATGAGACCCTTGCCGCTGTACAGGGGCCGGGGCTCGGTTTTACCCCGTTTCTGCCGGACGATGAGAAGCCACTCAAGCTGCGAGCCCAGGCGGTCGCGGACTGGTGCCAGGGTTTTCTCTATGGCGTCGGTGTGGCAGGTTTGACCGCGGGTCATCAGTTTTCCAGTGAGACTCAGGAGGCGCTGAACTCCCTGAGCGAGATTACCCGCCTGGATCTGGATCAGCTGGACAGTGGTGAAGAGGATGAAGAGGCGTTGATGGAAGTGACGGAATTTATCTGGGTGGCCGCAATGCTGGTCCACGGGGAGATGGTAGCTGATGAGACTGAACGTTCATGACCCGCGCTGAGTTTAAACGGCGGCGCAGCCAGTTAATGCGCATGATGGGACCGGGGAGTATTGCCATATTGCCCGCTGCCCCGATCGCAATTCGTAACCGGGATGCTGATTACCCCTACCGGCCGGACAGCGACTTCTACTACCTGACCGGTTTCCCGGAACCGGAAGCGGTGGCGGTGCTGATTCCCGGGCGCAAGCAGGCCGAATATGTGCTGTTTTGCCGCGAACGGGATCTGGAGAAGGAGACCTGGAACGGCCGGCGTGCCGGGCAGGAGGGAGCCTGTGAACTCTATGGCGCCGACGACTCGTTTCCCATCGGCGACCTGAACGACATCCTGCCGCGCATGATTGAACAGAGTGAGCGGGTGTTCTACGCCATGGGTTGTAACCATGAGCTGGACAAGCAGATGTCGGAGTGGATCAGTGCCATCCGGCGCCAGGGGCGTGCCGGAGTGCATGGCCCAATCGAATTTGTCGCGCTGGACCACTACCTGCATGACATGCGCCTGTACAAGAGTCGCTCAGAGATCAAGGCCATGCGCACCGCCGCCAAAATCTCTGCCAAGGCCCACAAGCGCGCCATGCAGTTCTGCCGCCCCGGCCTGATGGAGTGGCAGGTGGAGGCCGAACTGGTGCACGAATGTGCACGCCATGGCGGCCGTTTCCAGGCTTACACGCCTATCGTAGGTGGTGGTGCCAACGGCTGTATCCTGCACTACGTGGAGAATTCCGCCGAATTGAAATCCGGCGACCTGCTGCTGATCGATGCCGGCTGCGAGTATGACTATTACGCATCCGACATTACCCGCACCTTCCCGGTCAATGGCCGGTTCTCCCCTGAACAGCGGGCCCTGTATGAGCTGGTGCTGAAATCCCAGGCGGCGGCCATCGAGCAGGTGCGTCCGGGCAACCACTGGAATGATCCCAATGATGCGGTGGTGAAGGTTCTCACCAAGGGGCTGGTTGAGCTGGGCATCCTCAAGGGGCGTGTCTCCACTCTGATAAAGAACGAAGCCTACAAGCCCTTTTACATGCACCGGGCCGGCCATTGGCTCGGCATGGATGTGCATGACGTGGGTGACTACAAGATTGATGGCAAGTGGCGCGAACTGGAACCGGGCATGGTGTTGACGGTGGAACCGGGGCTCTATATCCCGGCCGGGTCAAAAGGGGTGGCCAAAAAGTGGTGGGACATCGGCATCCGCATCGAGGATGACGTGCTGGTGACCAAGGATGGCCATGATGTGCTGACCCGGGATGTGCCCAAGTCGGTCGAGGAGATTGAGGCCCTGATGGCGCGTTGAACAGTCCCTCGCCGGTCTGTTCAGAGCGCCTCGCCAGTGGCTGAAAACAGCACCAGATCCTGTATGTCGAGTTTCAGGTCGACGGTGTCTCCGGGGTTGTGCTGCTGGTGGCTGGGTGCCAGGCACTGGAAGCGATCACCGCTATCCAGTTGCAGCGTGTAGAGATAGGCCGCGCCCTGGAATAGCCGTTCCTCAATGCGCGCCCGGAGACCGTCCTGCTTGGTGGTCAGGTGGATATCATCGGGGCGCACCAGCAGTTGCAGCGCGGTCCCGGGCGCGATTCCTTCCGGTAGTTTGCCGCTCAGACGCCCAAACGGCGTGTCGATGCTGTTCCGGTCAGCTACCGTGATGGCGAACAGGGCACCCCGCCCGACGAAATCCGCCACAAAGGTGGTGGCCGGATGGTGGTAGAGGTTGTAGCCACTGTCCCACTGGTGCAGCACGCCCTGGTTCATAACGCCGATCTGGTCCGCCATGGTGAACGCCTCGGTCTGGTCGTGGGTGACCAGGATCGCGGTGATCCCATCCTGTTTCAGCAGCGATCTTACTTCGCTGGCCAGTTGGCCCCGCAACTCGGGGTCCAGCGCAGAGAAGGGTTCATCCAGCAGCAGGACGGTCGGGCGTGGTGCCATGGCCCGGGCCAGGGCGATGCGCTGCTGCTGACCGCCGGATAACTGATGGGGGTGTTGACTGGCCAGATCGGCCAGGCCGACCAGCTCCAGCAGTTCAGCGATCCGGGCCTGCCGTGCCCGGCTGCCCTGGCCGCGCAGGCCGAAGCCGATATTCTCCGCCACGGTCAGATGGGGGAACAGGGCGAAGTCCTGAAACACCATGCCGACCCGGCGCCGCTCCGGTGCAACCATGTGCTGGGTGTCGCAGACCACCTTGCCATGCAGGGCGATGCTGCCATCACGCAATGGCTCGAAGCCGGCAATGGCCCGCAGCAGGGTGGTTTTCCCGCAACCGCTGGGACCCAGCAGGCAGCCGATGTCTCCTTCATGCAGTTTGAGGCTGACCCGGTGGACCACTTTGGTAGAACCAAAGCCGATGGACGCCTCATTCACTTCCAGTTGATAGGTCATGCTTCTCTCTCGAATTACGTATGGAGCGGCTCAGCAGGATCACCGGAATAATCCCCGCCAGGACGATGGTCAGCGCGGCGCTGGCGGAATCCTGCAGACGCTCGTCCGAGGCCAGTTCAAACGCCCTGACTGCCAGGGTGTTGAAGTTGAAGGGGCGCAACACCAAGGTGGCGGGCAACTCCTTCATCACATCCACGAACACCAGCAGCAGGGCGGTGAGCAGGCTCCCTTTCAGCATCGGCAGGTGAACCCGTTTCAGCACCTGCCCGGGTGAGGCGCCCAGGGTGCGGGCGCTCTCGTCGATACTCTGTTTGATCTTGCCCAGGCCCGCTTCCACCGTCTGCAGGGAGACGGCCAGAAAGCGCACCAGGTAGGCGGCGATCAGGGCCACAAGGGTGCCGCTCAGCAGCAGTCCGCTGGAGATGCCGAACTGGGCGCGCAGCCAGCTGTCGATGCTGTTATCAATCCAGGCCAGTGGCAGCATGACCCCTACGGCGATCACCGTGCCGGGAACCGCATAGCCCATCCCGGCAACCCGGACTGCGGCCACCGTGGCCCGGTCGGGACTGAGTCGGCGGCCGTAACCCATGAGCAGGGCCAGCAGCAGGGCCAGCAGCGCCGTACCACCGGCCAGCCCCACCGTGTGCAGTATCAGCAGCAGGAACTCCTGGTCGATCATCTCCCGGGTCTCGATCGCCCACCAGAGCAGCTGGCCCGCGGGCAGCAGGAAGCCGAAGAAGAGGGTGGCCGAACAGATCAGCACGGCCCCCAGCTTCTGACGTCCGCGCAGTACAAAGCCGGGCAGGGACTGGTGGCGCTGGCTGGCGTGGTGGTAACGCATCTTGCGCCGGGACCAGCGCTCCAGCAGTACCAGGGTAAAGACGAACAGCAGCAGGGCGGTGGAGAGCTGGGCCGCCGCCGCGCTGTCATCCATGCCGAACCAGGTGCGGAAGATACCGGTGGTAAAGGTGGCGATGCCAAAATATTGCACCGTGCCGTAATCGGCCAGGGTCTCCATCAGCGCCAGGCTCAGGCCGGCCACCACGGCCGGCCTGGCCAGTGGCAGTGCGACCCGGAAAAAGGTCCGCCAGGGGCCATTGCCGAGTGAACGGCTCACCTCCAGCACGCAGACTGACTGGTCCAGAAAGGCGGCCCGGGAGAGCAGGTAGACGTAGGGGTAGAGGGTCAGGGAGAGCATGCCGCCGGCGCCCCAGAGGGAGCGGATTTCGGGAAACCAGTAGTCACCGTAGCGCAGGTCGAACCAGTCCCTGAGCGCGCTCTGCACCGGACCCGCCACATCGAACATGCCGGTGTAGGTGTAGGCGATAATGTAGGCCGGCATGGCCATGGGCAGCAGCAGGGCCCATTCAAAAAAGCCCCGGCCGGGGAAACGGCACATGGTGGTGAGCCAGGCGGTGGAGACGCCGATCAGCAGGGTGCCGACCGCCACCTCCAGCATCAAGAGCAGGGAGTTGCTGACATAGTCGGCCAGTACGGTATTGGCCAGGTGTCGCCACACCTCACCGGCCGGGATCAGGGCATAACTGGTAACCACCAGTACCGGCATGGCCAGCAGCAGGGCGGTGCCCATAATGCCGAGTCGCCATGACAGCGGCGCGGATGCTCTCCTGTAGTTGTTAGATGCCAAGGGTTCGCTACTACCAGAATGACTGAGACAAAAAACCCGACGCCACCCGTTGGGATGGCGTCGAGAGGGTAGGAGGCTATTCTCTGGCGGCTGGCGTGATAGTGCAATAGCAGCCGTCGGTCAGCGGGGTTACTTCCAGCCGGCCCGGTCCATCAGCCGGACGGCGGCCGGGTTGTTGCGGCCCAGTTCGGACAGGTTGAGGGTATCGCCTTTGAAGGTGCCCCACTGCTTCAGGGTGTCCGACCACTCCACGCCGGGCCGTACCGGATATTCCTGATTGACGCTGGCGTACCAGCCCTGGGCCTTTTCGCTGGCGAGAAACTCCAGCAACCGGATCGCCCCTTCCTTGTTATGTGCGGAGCGGGTGACCCCGGCGCCGCTGACGTTGACATGGGCGCCCCGACCGTCCTGGTTGGGCCAGAACAGGGCCACCTTGGCGGCCGCTGCCTGTTCGTTCTCATCCTTGCTGTTCAGCATGGCGCCAAGATAGTAAGTATTCACAACCGCCAGGTCGCAGACACCTGCCGCTGCTGCCTTTACCTGGTCCCGGTCACCCCCTTTCGGATTGCGGGCAAAGTTCTTGACGAAACGGTCGGCCCACTGCTGGGTCGCGGCCTCGCCATCGGCGGCGATCATGGAGGCCACCAGCGACTGGTTATAGATATTGCCGGAGCCGCGGATACAGATACGACCCTTCCACTGCGCGTCCGCCAGGGCCTCGTAGGTGGAGAGTTGTTTGGGATCTACCCGATCCTTGACGTAGGTGATGATCCGGGCGCGTACCGACAGGCCATGCCAGTAGCCTTCCGGGTCCCGGTAGTGGTCGGGTATGGCGCTGGTCAGTTTTTCACTGCTGATCGGCTGCAGTACATCGGCCTCTTTGGCCCGGTGCAGACGGCCGGCATCGGTGGTGATGAACAGATCTGCCGGGGAGTTGGCCCCCTCCGATTTCAGGCGTTTCAGCAGGGCGTCGGCCTTGCCGGTCACCAGGTTGACCTTGATGCCGCTTTCGCTGGTGAACTGGTCCAGCAACGGTTTGATCAGGGCCTCTTTACGGGCGGAGTAAACGTTCACTTCTGCCGCCAGGGCGTTGCCGCAGAGGGCAATGGCCGCCGAGAAAACGGCGAGCTTGAAACGGAAATTCATGGGGTGTTATCTCCAGATTTTTGTTGGTGCTTGTTGGGTATTATATTAAGAATCATTCGCATTATCAATCTTTATTATCCGTTTCTGATTCCCGGCAACAGGAACAGGGTGGCGGCGCCGGCCCTGGTCGCTGCCGGATCGTTGCGCCACGGGAACCGGCGTCTGCCGGGCGGATGAGCTCTGATTCGGTGCGCTGCCGTCGTTATTGGCAAAGCAGAATTCAGCAGGTATAGTCGACTCCTCAATCCAAAACACCGCGGGAGAGATCGGCTCAGGCCGACGCCGAAGGCGCAAACCGTCCGGAATCGCTCAGGCAGAAGGACCTCGGTGTGGGGAGGCAGTACACCTCCCGGATTGACTCTGGAGAGCGGCCGTCAGGCCCACCGACGGGGCAGGGGCCGGTAATTCGGTTTCAAACTCTCAGGTTCAGGACAGAGGGGCGGCGCAGGATTGATCCCCTGCGCCGCCCCTTTTTTTGTCCAGGAACAGCCGGAAACGGCCCTGTTCAGGGACGGACTCGTGCCGCGCCGACCCGAGCGGGTCGGAAACGGCTGGTTTTTGACTGGTGGAGAATCCGATGGGAAACAGAACCATTCTTTTTGATATCCATAACCAGATGGGCGCCCGAATTGTCCCGTTTGGCGGTTGGGATATGCCACTGCATTACGGCTCACAACTGGAAGAGCACCATGCCGTGCGCCGGGATGCCGGCATGTTTGATGTCTGCCACATGACGGTGGTGGATCTCACCGGCGACCGGGTGCGTGATTTCCTGCGCCACCTGCTGGCCAATGACGTGGCGCGCCTGCAGCAGCCTGGCAAGGCCCTCTACAGCTGCATGCTGAACGAACAGGGTGGTGTCATCGATGACCTGATCGTCTACTTTATGAATGACGGCTGGTTCCGCATGGTGGTCAATGCCGGCACCACCGAGAAGGATGTCGCCTGGCTGAACCAGCAGGCGCCGGCCTTTGAGGTCAGTGTCACACCGCGCCGGGATCTGGCCATGATTGCGGTACAGGGCCCCCAGGCGCGCGACAAGGCACTGCCGCTGCTGCCGGAAGCGCTGCGCGAGCCGGCGGCCGGCCTGAAACCTTTCTTTGCCGCAACCGCGGAAGACTGGTTTGTCGGACGGACCGGTTATACCGGTGAGGACGGTTTTGAGGTGGTGATGCCGGAGGACCAGGCGGTTGCCTTCTGGCAGGCCCTGGCCGATGCCGGTGTGCAGCCCTGTGGTCTGGGCGCCCGGGATACCCTGCGCCTGGAGGCGGGCATGAATCTGTACGGCTCCGATATGGATGAAACCGTTTCGCCGCTGGAAGCAGGGCTGAACTGGACCATCGCCTGGGAGCCGGCGGATCGGGCGTTTATCGGTCGTGCCGCCATCGAGGCGCACCGGGGTGATCCCGCCAACCGGCAGTTCGTCGGTCTGGTATTGAGCGGACGTGGCGTATTGCGCAACCATCAGAAACTGTTTGTTGCCGACCAGGAGGTTGGCGAGATCACCTCCGGCGGATTTGCACCTACACTGGAGAAATCCATCGCCCTGGCGCGCCTGTCACCGGACGTCAGCGACCAGTGCGAGGTGGAGATTCGCGGCAAGCGGATACCGGCCAGAATCGTGCGGCCGCCGTTCGTGCGCAATGGCAAGGCGCTGGTGGAGCTGTAACCGGGCTCAGCCGAACCCTGGCCGGGTGGGTCGGGCGATACCGCGCGGGGCGCAGATCGCTCGACTATCCTCCAGTGTCAGATGCGCCGGATGTTTCACCTTTTTAAAATTCGAGATTACAACCTGATTTAGCCAATAACGAGGGCCTAGAAATGAGCAATGTACCCAATGATCTGAAATACGCCAAGAGTCACGAGTGGGTGCGGGACGAAGAGGACGGTACGGTGTTTGTCGGCATCACCGAGCACGCCCAGGAGATGTTGGGCGACTTGGTTTTTGTCGAGCTGCCTGAACTGGGCGCCACCCTGGAAGCCGGCAGTGAGTGCGCCGTGGTGGAGTCGGTCAAGGCGGCCTCCGATGTCTACAGCCCGGTGTCCGGTGAGGTGATCGCAATCAACGAAGCCCTGGCGGATGCCCCCGAAACGGTCAACCAGGATGCGTTTGGTGACGGCTGGCTGTTCCAGATCAAACTCTCTGCCCCGGCAGAGCTGGATGAGTTGCTGGATGCCGAGGCCTACACCGAGGTAGTGGAAGCGGAAGCGCACTGAGAGGATTCCTAGAGACATGCCATTTATCCCCCACACAGAGGAAGAGGTGCAGGAGATGCTGGCCGCCATTGGCGCCGCCAGTACCGATGACCTGTTCGATGAGATACCGGCCAATTTGCGGATCACCCAGCTGGATGCCATTCCCACCGCCCTGTCGGAGATGGAAATTACCCGGCTGATGGGTCAGCGAGGACAGCAGGACGGCCAGCCGGTCTGTTTCCTGGGTGCCGGCGCCTACGATCACCATATTCCGGCGGCGGTCTGGCAGATCACCACCCGGGGTGAGTTCTACACGGCCTACACGCCGTACCAGGCGGAAGCCAGCCAGGGTACGCTGCAGCTGTTGTACGAGTACCAGACCATGATGGTGGCGCTGACCGGCATGGACGTCTCCAACGCCTCACTCTATGACGGCGCCTCGGCGCTGGCGGAAGCGGTGTTGATGGCGGTGCGGGCCAATCGCAAGTCCAAATCGAAACGTATCCTGATGCCGCGCACGGTGCATCCTGCCTATCGCCGGGTGGTGCGCAATATCGTCAAGAACCAGCAGATCGAACTGGTGGAACTGCCGTTCGATCCGCAGGGCGGGCATACCGATCCGGCGGTGCTGGAACCGTATGCGGGCGAGGATTTTGCCGCCCTGGTGATTCCGCAGCCCAACTTCTTCGGTGTACTGGAAGAGGTGGATGCCCTGACGGACTGGGCCCATGCCAACGGCGCCCTGGCGATCGGCGTGGTCAACCCGCTCAGCCTGGCACTGCTGACCCCGCCCGGGGAGTGGGGCGAGACGGGCGCCGATATCTGCTGTGGCGAGGGACAACCCCTGGGGGCGCCGCTCTCTTCCGGTGGTCCCTACTTTGGCTTCCTCTGCTGCAAGCAGGCCCAGGTGCGGCAGATGCCGGGTCGCATCATCGGGCGTACCGAGGATCTGGATGGCCGGGTGGGTTACACCCTGACCCTGCAGGCCCGGGAGCAGCATATCCGGCGTTCCAAGGCGACTTCGAACATCTGTACCAACCAGGGGCTGATGGTCACCGCGGCCACCATCCATATGGCGATTCTGGGCAGCGAGGGGCTGGAGCGGGCCGCCGCCGCCAGCTATGAGAATACCTGCAAACTGGAGCAGGCCCTCACCGCCATTCCGGGGGTGGAGACCCTGTTCAATCGCCCCGCGTTCCATGAGCGGGTGGTGACCCTGCCGGCGCCGGCAGCCAGCGTGTTGCGTTCCCTGGCGGCCCACAATGTGCTGGGGGGGCTGGATCTGTCCCGCGACTATCCGGAGCTGGGCGAGGCGATCCTGGTCTGTGCTACCGAGAAGCGGACCGCTGACGAGATCGCCGCCTATGCGGAAAAACTGGCCCGGGTGATTCAGCTGCAGGGTGGTGTGACCTGTGGTCTGGTGCCGAAAGAGTAATCGGGGGAATCTGCAGCATGTTAATTTTTGAACAATCCAAGACCGGGCGTTATGCCCCGGCACAAGCGCCGCTCAAGCAAGCGGATGTGAGCGGTCTGCCCGAGCAGTTTCGGCGCAAGCAGTCGGCCGCCCTGCCGGAGGTTTCCGAGATGCAGGCGGTACGTCACTACACCCGCCTGTCGCGCAAGAACTTCTCCATCGATACCCATTTCTATCCGTTGGGCTCCTGTACCATGAAGTACAACCCGCGGGCCTGTAACAGCCTGGCCAGTCTGCCGGGGCTGGAGTCTCGCCATCCCGAGGCGCCGGAGAGCCATAGCCAGGGTTTCATGGCCTGTCTCTACGAGTTGCAGGAGATGCTGCGGGAAGTGACCGGCATGAAGGCGGTATCCCTCAGCCCGGCGGCCGGCGCCCAGGGCGAGTTTGCCGGCGTGGCCATGATCCGGGCTTATCACGAAGCCCGGGGTGACAGCGCCCGTTGCGAGATCCTGGTGCCGGATGCGGCGCACGGTACCAACCCGGCCTCGGCCGTGATGTGTGGCTACAAGGTGCGGGAGATCCCCACCGGGCCGGCGGGTGACGTGGACCTGGAGGCGCTGCAGGCGGTGGTCGGTCCGCAGACAGCCGGTATCATGCTGACCAACCCCTCTACCCTGGGGGTGTTCGAGCGCAATATCGAGGCGATCGCCAAGATTGTCCATGATGCGGGTGGCCTGCTCTATTACGATGGTGCCAACCTGAATGCCATCCTGGGTAAGGTGCGTCCGGGTGCCATGGGCTTTGATGTGATCCACATGAACCTGCACAAAACCTTCTCCACTCCACACGGTGGTGGTGGACCGGGCGCCGGTCCGGTGGGGGTCAGCGAACGGCTGGTGCCCTACCTGCCAGTACCCATGGTGACCCTGGATGGGGATCAGTACCGCTGGCTGACCGAGCGGGAGTGCCCCGAGAGTATTGGCCGCCTGACCGCATTTGCCGGTAACGCCGGGGTGTTGCTACGGGCCTATATCTATGCCCGCATGCTGGGCCGCGAGGGTATGCCCCGGGTGGCGGAGTTCTCTACCCTGAATGCCAACTACATGATGAAACAGCTACAGGCCGCCGGTTTCCAGGCCGCCTATCCGGACCGCCGGGCGACCCATGAGTTCATCATCACGTTGAAAAAACAGGCCAAGGAGCTGGGTGTTAACACCATGGACTTTGCCAAGCGGCTGCTCGACTACGGCTTCCACGCACCCACCACCTACTTCCCGCTGCTGGTGCCGGAGTGCCTGCTGATCGAGCCGACCGAGACCGAGGATAAGGCGACGCTGGATGCCTTCATCGACGCCATGGGCAAGATTCTCGACGAGGCGAAGGAGAACCCGGAGATGGTCAAGGGCGCGCCTTACAGCCTGCCGGTCAAACGGCTGGATGATGTGAAGGCGGCCCGCGAGCTGGACCTGGCCTGGTCCCCGGTGTCTGACTGAATGGCCAACCAGAAGGCCACCGGCATTCGACGTATTATCAATGCCGGTGGCTACTCCCTGGCGGGATTCGCCGCCTGCTGGCGCCACGAGGCGGCCTTCCGCCAGGAACTGGCCGGGCTGGTGGTGTTGCTGCCGCTGGCCCTCTACCTGGGGCAGGATGGCGTCGAACGGGCGCTGCTGGTGGGCAGCCTGTTGCTGGTGCCGCTGGCGGAGCTGTTCAACTCGGCCATCGAGGCGGTGGTGGACCGTTTCGGCGGTGAGCAGCACGAACTCTCTGGACGGGCCAAGGATATCGGATCCGCAGCGGTCTTCCTGGCCATCGGCATGGCCGCGGTTACCTGGCTGCTGATACTGCTGCCGCACGGCTAGGGAACGGCAGTCTGCCTTTAATTGGTGCAGATTCGGCGCCTGCTATTGCTTCATCTGATCTAGATCAATGCCATACCGGGTTTCCGCTGGCAGTTTCTATCCAGTTTAACGTTGATCGGAGTAGAATTCGCGGCCTGATCGATACCTACGGAGGATAGAATGTCTGCGCTGATTTGTGGCTCTATGGCCTTTGATACCATCATGGTCTTTCAGGACCAGTTCAAGAACCACATCCTGCCGGAGCAGGTACATATCCTCAATGTCTCCTTTCTGGTGCCGGAGTTGCGCCGCGAGTTTGGCGGCTGCGCCGGAAACATCGCCTATAATCTGAAGTTGCTGGGTGGTGAGGGGAAACCCATGGCCACCGTCGGTGCCGATTTTGGTGCCTACGCCAACTGGATGGACGAGGTCGGTGTCAGTCGGGATTACATCAAGGTGATCGAGGACAGCTATACCGCCCAGGCCTACATCACCACCGATCAGGACGATAATCAGATCAACGCTTTCCATCCGGGTGCCATGAACTTCTCCCACCTGAACCGGATTGATGAGACCACCGGCGTCACGCTCGGGCTGGTCTCCCCGGATGGCCGGCAGGGCATGATCGAGCATGCGCAGCAGTTCGTCGAACAGGGCGTGCCGTTTATTTTTGATCCGGGCCAGGGGCTGCCGATGTTTAACGGCGAGGAGCTGAAACTGTTTGTGGAACAGGCCAGCTGGCTCGCCTTTAACGACTACGAAGCGAAGATGATGATGGAGCGCACCGGTCTGACCGCCGAGCAGATGGCGCAACAGGTGCGTGCAGTGATCATTACCCGGGGTGGCCAGGGTTCGCTGATCTATACCGGGGACAAGCAGTACGAGATCCCGGCTGTGCCGGTGTCCGGCATCGTTGACCCTACAGGTTGTGGTGATGCTTATCGCGCCGGCCTGTTGTATGGTTTGATGAACGACATGGATTGGCAGACCACGGGGCGTATTGCCTCGCTGATGGGTGGTATCAAGATTGAAGAGGCCGGCCCGCAGAATCACCGTTTCGAACGGGCCGAGTTTGCCGACCGCTTCAAAACCACCTTCGGTTACGCCCTCTGAGCCGATCAGCCCGGACCCACCGCGTCCTGGCGGCGCGGCCGTAACACCGTGCCAATCCAACCGATTTTTAGCAGCCTGCGGGACAATTTTTGATCCCGGCCCACACAACCCAGAGAATGGAACATGACAGGACATTATGACGAATCGGGCTTTGTGCCCCTGAATATTGCAGTACTGACCATCTCGGACACCCGGACTGAGGAGACCGACAAGTCCGGCAAGGTGCTCAAAGAGGGGGCCGAGGCCGCCGGACACCGGGTGGTGGAGAAAGCGATCGTCAAGGATGATGTCTACCAGATGCGGGCGATCTTTTCGCGCTGGATTGCCGATCCCGAGGTGCATGTGATCATCAGTACCGGCGGTACCGGCATTACCGGTCGCGACAGTACGCCGGAGGCGGTTCTGCCGCTGCTGGAGAAGTCCATCGAAGGTTTTGGTGAGCTGTTCCGGCACGTCTCCCTGGAGGAGATCGGCGCCTCGGCCATCCAGTCCCGGGCGATTGCCGGGCTGACCAACCAGACCCTGGTATTCTGCCTGCCGGGCTCCACCGGCGCCTGCCGTACCGGCTGGGAGAAGATCCTCAATCCGCAACTGGATCACCGCACCCGGCCATGTAATTTTGCCCAGATGTTTCGGGCCTGAAGCCAAATCTGCAACAGAACCCGAGAGTAGATACTGATGAGTGATTGTGGTTGTTCTACCGTAGCCGAACCCAGCATGAAGCCGCTTGAAGAGGCGCTGTCACTGCTGCTTGATCACGCCCGGCCGGTTGGTGAGCGGGAGACCGTACCGTTGGCAGAGGCGGCCGGCCGCATCCTGGCCGAACCGGTGGTGAGTCAAATCAACATGCCGCCCTGGGACAACAGTGCAATGGACGGCTATGCGGTGAACACGGCGGACCTCCAGGCTACGCCCTGCACCCTGCCTGTCTCCCAGCGTATCCCGGCCGGTGCGGCACCCGAACCGCTGGCCGCCGGTACCGCGGCGCGCATCTTTACCGGTGCACCGGTCCCGGCCAACGCCGATGCCGTGGTAATTCAGGAAGTGTGTGAACAGCAAGGCGACCAGGTCACTGTCCGTGAGTCTGCCGAAGCCGGCGCTAACATCCGCTACGCCGGTGAGGATACCCGTATCGGACAGGAGGTGTTGCCCGCCGGCACCCGTCTGGGTGCCCAGCACATCGGACTGGCGGCCTCGGTGGGGGTTGGGGAGTTGGTGGTCTACCGGCGCCTGAAGGTGGCGCTGTTCTCCTCCGGCGACGAACTGATCGACCCGGGCCAGCCGCTCGGGCCGGGACAGATCTACAACTCCAACGAATATACCCTGCGGGCGCTGCTGCAGGCACTGGGCTGTGAAATCGTCAGCCTGGGTATCGTCAAGGACACATTCGAGGCCACCTGTGAGGCGCTCTCCCAGGCGGCCGGACAGGCCGACCTGGTGATGACCTCCGGCGGGGTTTCGGTGGGTGAAGAGGATCACCTGAAACCGGCGGTGGAGGCACTCGGCTCCCTGGATCTGTGGAAAATCGCCATCCGTCCGGGCAAGCCGCTCGCCTTCGGTCATATCCAGGGCACCCCCTTTATCGGCACACCCGGTAATCCGGTCTCCCTGTTTGTCACCTTCTGTTTGTTTGCCCGTCCCTTTATTCTCAAGCGTCAGGGCGTCCGGGAGGCGGAACTGACGCCGACGCCGATCCTGGCCAGGGCCGATTTTGACTGGCCGAAAGCCGAAAAACGGCGTGAATTTGCCCGTGCCCAGCTCAACCTGGATGCCCAGGGGCAGGCACAGATCAGCCTCTACTCCAGCCGCTCTTCCGGCGTGCTTAACTCTCTCACCTGGGCCAACGGCCTGGCAATACTGCCGGAGCAGCAGACCCTGACCCGTGGAGAGATGGTACAATTTCTGCCTTTCAGCGAGTTACTCAAATGATCAATCTGCTCTACTTTGCCCGTTTGCGCGAAGCGCTAAAGACCGGTTCAGAAACCCTGGAACCGCAGCCTGACACCGACTCCACCACGGTTGCCGCCATTGTGGAGCAGCTGCGTTCCCGCGGCGGTGTCTGGCAGGATGTCTTTGCCGAGAACCAGACCGTGCTGGTGGCGGTGAACCAGGAGATGTGCGACCTTGAAACCCGGGTACAAGATGGTGACGAGGTAGCCTTTTTCCCGCCCGTTACCGGCGGCTGACCGGGGATTTACACGCCGTGGGCAGATGAGCGGGGGTCCGCTCCGCCTTGCCAAAAACGGAACCCGGGGTGGTAACGCCTGGGGTGCCCAGCCGGTTGCTGACAACAGTGTGGGTACAGAGGCGCTGCCGGACCGGCCGACTGTTCAATCTTTGAGATCACGAACTATCCCATGAACCAGATTAAAATCCAGACGGAACCGTTCGATTTCGCGGCCATCCAGGAAGAGATGCGCCGGCAGAATCCGGCCATCGGTGCCGTGGTGACCTTCCTTGGCCAGATGCGCGATATCAACGAGGGCGATCAGGTCACTACCATGACCCTGGAACACTACCCCGGCATGACCGAAAAAGCGCTGCAGGCGATTGTGGATGAGGCCAACGAGCGCTGGCAACTGCAGGGGATCCGGGTGGTGCACCGGGTCGGCCCCCTGCAACCCCTCGATCCCATTGTGTTGGTGGCCGTGGCCAGTGCCCACCGGGGTGAGGCGTTCCAGGCCTGTGAATTTGTCATCGACTACCTGAAGACCCGGGCGCCGTTCTGGAAAAAAGAGCAGACGCCGGAGGGGGAGCGCTGGGTCGATGCCCGCCATACCGATGATCAGGCGGAGCAGCGCTGGAAAAGATCCGACCCCTAGGACGTGACCGCTTTTCTGTCCCTCCAGCTGTCCGGCCACCCATTCCCGCGCCGGTAGCGTACACAGCGTAAAAAATAGGGCATTATTGAGTCGGCAGACCGGGGTTGATTGATGGCCCCGTTCGGCCGGTTTGCTGTTATGCCGGTGAGCTTGAGTAACCGGTGCAACATGACGCTGTTTCAACTGATTTGGAATTATGAACGCCACGCTCAATCCGACCCTGCTGGGAGTCTTTATCCCCACCTTCTTTCTGGTCTCCCTGACCCCCGGCATGTGCATGACACTCTCCCTGACCCTGGGCATGACCATCGGCGTGCGGCGCACTTTCTGGATGATGGCGGGTGAATTGCTCGGGGTGGGACTGGTGGCCGCCGCTGCCGTGGTGGGTGTGGCGACCCTGATGCTGCGCTATCCGATGGCGTTTGAGCTGTTCAAATACCTGGGTGGTGCCTATCTGGCCTATCTGGGCATCCAGATGTGGCGCTCCCGGGGTAAACTGGCCATTAACCTGGATTGTCCGCAACAGCAGCAGGTAACCGGTATGGCGCTGGCGGTGCAGGGCTTTGTCACAGCGGTGGCCAATCCCAAGGGCTGGGCATTTTTTATCGCCCTGCTGCCCCCCTTCATCAATGACCAGCAACCCATGCTGCCGCAACTGGTGGTGCTGTTAAGCCTGATCCTGCTGATCGAGTTCTGCTGCCTGGTACTCTATGCCAGTGGCGGGCGGACCCTGAGCCTGTTTCTGCAGCAGCGGGGTAATGTGCGTCTGCTGAATCGCATCGCGGGCAGTCTCATGATCGGGGTCGGGATCTGGCTGGCATTCGGTTGAGCTGATCACCCGTCAGTGGGGGCGGGATACTAAGGTTCGGTGTACAGGAACGATGGGTATGAAGAGTCGAGCTGAGTTACTGGAATCCCGCTTTCCGCAACAGGTGCTGGAGGGGGCGCTACCGCCGGCGGCAGTGAACCTGACCCCCCAGGCGCTGGGCCTGGCGCCGACCGAGCTGGTGGATCTGTTCGAGAGCCAGTTGATGAGCCGGCACCTGGATTATCAGTCGCGCCGGCTGCGGGCCAGAAATGAAAGTTTCTACACCATCGGCAGTGCCGGCCACGAAGGTAACGCGGTGCTGGGCAAGCTGTTCCGTATCACAGACATGGCGTTCCTGCACTATCGCAGTGGTGCCCTGCTGATTCAGCGCAGCAAGCAGCGGCCCGGGGAGACGCCACTGTATGACATGCTGCTCTCTTTTGCCGCCTCCAGTGAAGATCCCATCTCCGGCGGCCGGCACAAGGTACTGGGCAGCCGGACCCTGCTGGTACCGCCCCAGACCAGTACCATTGCCTCGCACCTGCCCAAGGCGATGGGTGCTGCCCATGCCCTGGGGTTGGCGCAACGGCTGCCGCCGGACGGCCTGGCTCTGCCGGAGGACAGCGTTATTCTGTGCAACTTCGGCGACGCCTCCGCCAACCACTCCACCGCCCAGGGGGCGATCAACAGCGCCGGTTGGGCGGCCTATCAGAACTCACCCATGCCGATCGTATTTGTCTGTGAAGACAACGGCATCGGTATCTCCACCAGCACGCCCCGGGGCTGGATTGCGGCCAGTTTCTCCGGCCGGGCCGGGCTGCACTATCTCTATTGTGACGGCACCGATCTGCTGGACAGCGTGCGCGGCGTGCAGGCCGCGGTGGCCTACGCGCGTCGTTACCGCAAGCCGGTGTTTCTGCACATGCGGGTGGTGCGCCTGCTGGGCCATGCCGGCTCTGACACCGAGGTGGGTTACCGTACGCTTGAGCAGGTGGAGGCGGACGAGCGCCAGGATCCGCTGCTGCACTCGGCCCGCATCCTGCTGGAGCAGGGCATACTCAGTGCCGGGGAGATCTGTGATCTGAACGGGCAGATTGCCCAGCGGGTGGCCCGCATTGCCGAGCAGGCGATCCGCCGGCCCAAACTGCAGAGCGCCGCCGAGGTGATGGCCCCCATCGCCCCGTTGCGCAGCGACATCCGGCCGGTTCTGCCGGCCGATCCCGCCGCCCGGCAGGCGCTGCTGGAGCAGGAGCGGCGGCAGCTGCACAAGCCGCAGAACATGGCCCGGCTGATCAATCTGGCCCTGGCCGATATCATGCTCCAGTATCGCAACAGTGTGCTGTGTGGCGAGGATGTGGGCCGCAAAGGCGGGGTCTACAGTGTCACTACCGGGCTGGTGGACAAGTTCGGTCCGCACCGGGTAATCAACACCCTGCTGGATGAGCAGAGCATCCTGGGTCTGGCCATCGGCCTGGGGCAGCTCGGTTATCTGCCCATACCCGAGATCCAGTTCCTCGCCTATGTGCACAATGCGGAAGACCAGATCCGGGGCGAGGCGGCCACCCTGTCGTTCTTTTCCAACGGCCAGTTCAGTAACCCGATGGTGGTGCGGATCGCCGGCCTGGCTTACCAGAAGGGGTTTGGCGGCCATTTCCACAACGATAACTCCCTGGCCCTGTTCCGAGATATCCCGGGGCTGGTGATCGCCTGTCCCTCCAATGGCGCGGATGCGGTGGAGATGCTGCGCAGTTGCGTGGCGCTGGCCCATGAGCAGCGCCGGGTGGTGATTTTCATCGAGCCGATCGCCCTCTACATGACCCGGGATCTGCACCAGCCGGGCGATGAGCTCTGGACGGCCACCTATTCAGGGCCTGGAGAAAATACACCGATTGCGCCGGGACAGTTCGGTTGTCATGGCGACGGAACGGATCTCTGCATGATCAGTTATGGCAATGGCTACTACCTCTCCCGCCAGGCGGCCCGCGAGCTGGAGCAACGGCATGGGATCCATCTGCGGGTGATCGATCTGCGCTGGCTGGCGCCCCTGGATGAGGCGGCACTGGTGGCGGCGGTTGCCCCCTGCGACGCCGTGCTGCTGGTGGATGAGTGCCGGCGTACCGGCTCCATCAGCGAGGCCCTGGTGACCCTGCTGACCGAGCGGGCGCCCGGGCGACATCGCATCGCCCGGGTTACCGCCGAGGACTGTTTTATCCCGCTGGCGGAAGCGGCTCAGCTGGTGTTGCCGGACAAGCCCCGGATTGTCGCTGCGGCGCTGGAACTGGTCAGGGGGGCGGCGGCATGAAACAGACGGCTGTGGTGATCTGTCCGGGGCGGGGTAGCTACAATCGCCAGGAGCTGGGTTACCTGGCGCGCCATCATGGCGACAAACAGGCTTTCCTGGCACAGATCGATGCTTACCGGCAACAGCAGGGGCAGCCGTCGGTGACCGAGCTGGATCGCCTGCCCCGCTATGCGCCGGACCAGCATGCAGCCGGGGAGAACGCCTCGGCGCTGATCTATGCCTGCGCCCTGGCCGACTATGCGGATATCGACCTGCAGCGCTACGAGATTGTCGCGGTCACCGGTAACTCCATGGGTTGGTACCTGGCCATGGCGGCGGCCGGTGCACTGGAGCCGGCGGCGGCCATCACCCTGGTCAACACCATGGGTTCCATGATGCGGGATGGTGTGATCGGCGGACAGCTGGTCTACCCGGTGGTGGATGAGCAGTGGCAGACCGATCCGGCCCTGCAGGCGCTGTTGCAGGAGCAGTTGGACCGGGTCAACCAGCTCCCGGATTGCCAGGCCTACCTCTCCATTCAGCTGGGCGGACTGCAGGTGATTGGTGGCAACCACGCCGCGCTTGAAGCGCTGAAGCACGCCCTGCCACCGATCGGTGATCGCTATCCCCTGCAACTGGCCAGGCATGCGGCGTTCCATACGCCGCTGTTGGAACCGGTCTCCAGGCGTGCCCGGAGCCTGCTGCGGGCCAGTCTGTTCAGGCGACCCGGAGTGCCCCTGATTGATGGCCGTGGCCACATCTGGCAGCCACTGGCCACCGATGTGGCGGCGCTGCGGGATTACACCCTGGGCGAACAGGTGGTGAGTCCGTTCAATTTCTCCGCCGCCATCGAGGTGGCCATCAAGGAGTTTGCCCCGGACCGGCTGATTCTGCTGGGGCCGGGGAGCAGTCTGGGCGCACCCATTGGCCAGGAACTGGTCAGGCAGGGGTGGCTGGGGCTGAAGGACAAGGCAGGCTTCAAGCAGTGTCAGGCGGATGATCCCTTTCTGCTGGCCATGGGTCTGGATGAGCAGCGCCAGCAGGTGGTCGCGGGATGATAGGTTTGAGAGACGTAAGGGGTTTCGCCCGGCCTGACGGCCTTCGGTGAGGTACTTTTGTGGCCAAAAGT
>NPIF01000494.1_pt1 | contig 26607 bp, 20 predicted proteins | sample 8637461 | NCBI WGS metagenome assembly NPIF01 (sample SAMN07420641, study PRJNA396082) | bioreactor metagenome | isolation source: sample BR12 brine-fed electro-methanogenic bioreactor BR | place: Japan: Kochi | collected 2016-12-09
GAGGAGGCCGGACGCATGGCACGGCTCGTACTACACCCGGTGGGCCAGGCGCTCCCTCCCGGAGCGGGAGACGCGGAGCGCGCCGCGATGCGGCCGCTCACCAACCGCCTCGAGGAGAAGAGGGCCGCGGTGCGTCAGGGCTGGGGCGAACGCTACGTCGAGCGCGTCCACAAGAAGGGCAAGCTGACGACGTGGGAGCGCATCGAAGCGCTGGTCGATCCGGGCAGCCCGGTGCTCCCGGTCGGGACTCACGTCAACGACGGCGAGAGCTTCGGACCCGACGGGCGCCACTCCCCGGGTGCAGGCGTCGTCACCGCATTCTGTCGCGTCGCCTCGCGCTGGGTGGTCGTCATCGCCAACGACAACACCGTCGCCTCGGGGTCCTGGTGGCCGCGCACACCGGAGAAGATCGAGCGCGCGCAGGAGATGGCGCTCCGCATGCGCTTGCCGGTCATCTACCTCGTCGACTGTTCCGGGCTCTTCCTGCCGGAACAGGCCCACACATTCCCGGGGAGAACAGGCGCGGGCGCGATCTTCAAGATGAACGCGCACCTGTCGGCTGCCGGCGTCCCGCAGATCGCGGGCGTCTTCGGTGACTGCATCGCCGGCGGCGGGTACATGCCGATCATCAGCGACGTCGTCTACATGACCGAGCAGGCGTACATGGTCATCGCCGGCGCAGCGCTCGTGAAAGGCGCGAAGTCCCAGAAGATCACCTCGCTCGACATCGGCGGTCCCGACGTCCACGTCCACCTCTCGCGCTGCGCGGACCACCGCGTCCCGGACGACCCGACTTGTCTCGCCGCGATCCGCCGCGAGCTCGAGACTCTTCCGAGCCCGGCCGTCGACTACTACCGCCGCGCGGCGGAGCCGGCGCCACCGCGCTTCGACCCCGAAGAACTCGAGGCTCTATTCCCCGCGGACTACCGCCACGTGTACGACATGCGGCAAGTGCTCGCGCGTCTCGTCGACGACTCTCTGTTCCGCGAGGTGATGCCCGAGCTCGGACAGGAGATGATCTGCGGCGTCGCACGCGTCTCCGGCTTGTGGGTCGGCATCATCGCGAACAACCCAAAGCTCAGCGATCACCCCGAGCTCGCGGGCGAGAAGCGGCCGGGCGGCATCCTGTACCGGGAGGGCATCGCGAAGATCAGCCAGTTCTCGCGCACCTGCAACGAAGACGGGCTCCCCCTGATCTGGCTGCAGGACATCTCGGGTTTCGACATCGGCCCGGAGGCGGAGAAGAAGGGACTGCTCGGATACGGCTCCTCGCTGATCTACACCAACAGCACGAACACGGTCCCGATGGCGACGGTTCTCCTGCGCAAGGCGTCGGGAGCCGGCTACTACGCGATGGCGGGCCTCCCCTACGAGCCGGTCCTCCAGCTCGCGACGCCGATCACACGCCTCGCCGTGATGGAGGGACGGACCCTCGCGATCGGCGCGTTCCGCACGAAGCTCGATGACAACTTCGGGATCATCGCGGACACGGACGAAGAGCGGCGGAAGATCGAGGACGGCATGGCTGCGGTGGAAGCGCAGATCGAAACCGACATGGACCCGTACCGCGCCGCGTGCCAGCTCGACGTCGACGAGGTCGTACGCCTCGCGGAGCTGCGCGCCTACCTCGGCGCGTTCGCGGAGATGGCGTACCAGAGCATCGGCTATCGCCGCGTTCGCAACCCGCGCATCTGGGCGATGCACGACCTCGTCGTCCTTGCGGACGATCCCCGGTGACGCGCTCGTGACGATCCCTCTCTCGATCGGGCGCCACCGGCGCCTCGCACACGATCGGTTAAGATGACCGCGTCGGCGCGCTTCGCGCTCGACTCGAGATGGGGAGTGCTGCATGCCACCGCGGGTCGTCACCTTCCAGAAGTGGATGCTGGAAAACGAGGAGTTCCTCGAGACGCTCGGCCGACAGGCGGCGGAGCGCATTGCGTCCTCCATCCTCGAACGAGGCGAAGTCGATTGGGAAGAGGTCATCGCGGGCCTCTCGGAGGACATGGAGCGCGAGCTGAACTGGCTCGCCCCGAGAAACCGCGCCTGAAGCGAGGACGCTGATGCGCCCCCGGCTCGTGGCTCTGATCGAGACAGACTCAAGCGGCGGTGCGCGTCTTCTCGCGCCCACCACGGGCAAGATTCGCTGGTTGCGGCAAGACGGCGAGCGCCCGGTCCCCGGCACCTCCCTCGGCATCCTCGTTCAAGGAGAGCGAAGCTTCGAACTCGTGCTCCCCGAGGGTGCCTCCGGCGTGCTCGCCGAACGCGCACTCGAACACCCGTGGTCGACGTGCGAGCGCGGCACCCTCCTCGCGAAGCTCGTCGCGCACAGCGACGAGGAGGACGCACTTGCTCACGCCGGCACCAAAGAGAACGCGGCGGCTCAGGGCGTCTTCGAGGTGCGCTCCACCACCCACGGCACCTTCTACCAACGCCCCGCGCCCGACGCAGAGCCCTACGTCCGCATCGGCTCTCGCGTGAGCCGCGGCACGACGCTCGGACTCGTCGAGGTGATGAAGTGCTTCTCGCAGGTCGGTTTCGAACCGCCGAATGGAATCGAGGCGGGCGAGGTCGTTGGGATCGATGCCGCTGACGGCAGTGAAGTTCAGGCGGAGCAGGTTCTTCTGCGGATTCGCATCGATTGAATCTGGGGTTCCTGAGAAAGAGACAGGTGGGTGCTTGGGAGTCCTCGAGGGGACTTCCGGAGCCCGTCGGCGCGAAGGGTGACTGCCTGGGATGTCGTGAGGGGTCGATCAGAGTCCTGGGACGATCGCCGGCGGGTCACCCACCGCATCGAGTCGCACTCCGAACGCTTTCTCGGCCTCGGGCGATGTCAGGACCGTGACGGCCTCTCCCTTCGCGCGAATCACTCCTTGGTCGAGGAGCATGACCTCGGCACCGAGGCGCGCGGCGAGCGACACGTCGTGCAGAGTGAAGAGGACCGCCTTGCCCGCGGCCGCGAGCTCGGAGAGCAAGTGCAGCACCTCGCACGCGTGCCCGACGTCGAGCGCCGTCGTCGGCTCGTCGAGTAGGAGGATCGGGGCGTCCTGCGCGATCGCGCGCCCGAGGAAAGCTCTGCGGCGCTCGCCTCCCGAGAGCTGGGGGAGGCTGCGCCCGCGAAGCTCGGCGACGTCGGCACGTTCGAGCGCCGACTCGACCGCGCTGCGATCGCTCGCCCGCCGCACGCCCCAGGGTCCCATGCTCGCGTAGCGTCCCTGCCGTACGAGCTCTTCGACGGTCAACGCGAACGGAGTCGAGCACTCCTGCGGGAGATAGGCGAGTTGCCGGGCGAGATCGCGGCGCCGATACGCACCGAGCGCCCGGCCGGCGACACTCAACTCACCCGCGCAGGGGTCGAGGACTCCGGCGAGCGCCCTCAAGAGCGTGGACTTGCCGGCACCGTTCGGTCCGGCGACGGCGAGGAGTTCTCCAGCGCCCAGCGACAGGTCGAGCGGGCCGAGGACGGCACGTCCATCGAGCGTGACGCGGAGTCCCCGCGCTTCGAGCAGGGCGCGTCTCGTGTCGGGGGCCGGCGGGGTCGCGTTCACGAGAGTGTGATACCACGACGCGGCTGAGCGCCGCCATCCTCAGTGGGCGTCGCGCAGCGCCTCTTCGAGTTCCTTGGCGTGTTCGTTGGTCGAGGTCTCCATCTCGTCGAGACCCGGCAAAGACTCCTCGCCCACTTCGCGGGCGGCTTCGTCTTGAGCCTTCTCGAGGGTGGGGATCGTCTCCTTGGCGTTGCTCGCCACGAGGAAGAGTACGATCGCCACGACGATGACGAGCGCGATCAGACCAAATCCACCAGAGCGACGCATGGCACCTCCGAGTCGGCGGCCGCATCGACTCGCGGGCCGCTCTGTCTAATCTGGTTCCTCGGCTCGTGGGGACCAACCCGGCAGGTCCATCGCGGGCGTCACCACGGGGAGACCGGCCCCGTCCGAGACCTCTTCCCCGAGCGCGGCGCCGAGCGCACCCAGCAGCGAGGCGCTCTCACCCAGCGCCACGTGAGCGACCCGGGCGACACTCGCCCCTCGCTCGAGGCGCACGCCGCCGCCGATGAGATGCCCGCCGAGCTCGTGCACCTCGGTCAGCAGAATGCCGCTCCGTAGCTCGAGCGGCTCCGGGGCCGGGGGTGCGCTGAGGGCAAGACCTCGATAGAGGCGGCGGGGAGCGCTGCGCCAGCTCCCCCACGACGGCGGCAGATCCTCGGAAGCCGGACCCACGAATCGGCCGCCCGTGACGAGGGGGCGCCGGGCTGGGGACTCCGGCGCGCCGGCGAGTGAACCCGGGAGGTCACCCCGCTCGTCGATGACGACGCCCTCGCGCGCGATCGTCTGTCCGACGGGCGCGCGCCGCAGCCAGCGGACGGCGAGCGTGCGCAAGAGATCGGCGAGAGGGAAGACGTCGACGAGCCAGTCCTCCCCCGCCTCGGCGTGCGCGGTCGGCAGGCCCCGCGTCCACCCTGAGAGGTGTCGCGCGAGCACACTCGGCCAACCGGGAGGCCACCCCCCCTCGCTACCGTCGAGCCAGACGGAGCGGGACCACGCCGGCAGGACACCCTGACCGCCGACGTGCAGACTGGCGGCCCAGCGCTCGGCGTGAGCGCAGGTCTCGCCCCGTTCGGTGAGCTCCGATGTCTCTGCTGCGTGGACCTCGACGGTCAGCGCGAGCTCCTCCGGGACCCACTTCTCGATCTCCTCGAGCAGCGCGCGGGCCCGCACGACCGGTGCACCCCGTGCACCGGGAGCAAGCTCGACCCATCGCAGCGGTGCACCCCGAGACACGTCCCCGTCACGTGCTCTCGCGCCGGCTTCCGCGCCGACACCGGCCCCTTGACCACCGCGCCAGGCAGCCCCGTGGTTCAACAGAGATCGCTTCTCGTTGGGCACGCCGTGTGAACAAGGCAGGTCCGCCACGTGATCAGGGTCCGGATTCCCGCCGTCGGAGCGTCCGTCCTTGTTCATTTGACCCTCGTCACCGTGCTTCACCCCTGAGAAAGCAGTGTTTACGGGCTCTCCCACCGGAGAACCCGATCAACCTCGAGGACAATCGTCGGCGCGCCGACCATGACTGGAAGCAGCAAGCCTAGTCTCGTGCAAGGTGCGAAGTCGGCGTCTTCGATCGCCGCCTCGCGTCCCGGAAGAGCACTGCGCCACCCCTGCTCAGCTCCGACAAGGGCCACTGCGCTCCCGTGTGCTCGCACGATCTCCCCAGCACTCATCACACCGCCGACTTCGATCGCGGCGAGCACCTGCCCGGCTCTCGGATCGAATCGCCCCGCGCGGATGCGCCGGACGACGGGAGTGCCATCCGGTATCCCGGCGAGCTCCGCGTAGGCGGTGCCCGTCGCTTCGACCCGGGTCGCCGCGAGAGATGGCCGCGCTGCGTCGCGCACCGACGGCCTCCGGCAGAGCCCCGTGAGCTCGAGGGGCTGGCCCTTCGAACCTCCCCAGAGGCATCGCGCGCCACTCGCATCGCCGTGATCGTCGGTGAGGAATCCCGCGGGCCACGGTGCGCGCGGTGGTTCCTCGACGATGCGGAGCGCACCGTCTCCGGGGACGCTCCACCCCTCGAGGGCGGCGTGGGCCATCTCGTGTCCCCACCACGCCGCGGCGCGCGGGAGCATGACGAGGGGTCCAGGGCGGGGCGTCCACGCCGCGCCGGACTCCCGGCCCGCGGTGGGATCGAGACGAGAGACCCTCGCCGCGAGCCATCGCTCGGGGTCCGAGCTCCACGGAACGTCGGCGCCCGACTCACCCCCCCAAAGATGGAGCGCATCGCCACCACCGTTGCGGAGCTGGTATCGAACGCCGCGTTCGACTTCGACCCGCGCGCTCCCGTCCCCGCCGACGAGGATGCGGTGCCGGACAGCGCCCGCCACGTGGAGCGAGGCCGCCCCGATCCTCCCGGCGCGGGTGAGACTGGTCAGACCCGCATCGAGGCTTCCGAACGACGCGTCGTGATCGGCGAGGAGAGCCTCCGCCGACAGGGCGGCCGCTCGCATGCGCTCTCCGCACCGGCGGGTCGACCCGCGGGCCGTTCCGCCCGCGAGGAGGAGTCCCCCATCTTCCGGCTCGGCGCCGACGAGATAGCGGTGCTCGACACAGCGTTCGGCGGCGTCACGCCGCTCCCAGCGCAGGCCGCCGTCCGTGTCACACCGCGCTCTTCCGTCCGGGCCGCGCTGCACGAGCGCGCGGGCCTCCCACAAGAACAAGCTCCGCTCGCGGCTGTCCACGGAAAGGGACGGGCCACATCGCGCCGCCGCTGCGAGGAGCCCATCGGCCCCGGCAGCGAGCGCGTCTCGTTCGGATGGGCTCGCTTTGCTCATGGCGGCGCCATCATAGCCCGCGCGCTCGGACGCCTCCGGCTCCGTCGCCCGGGCAGCCGCGGCGCCTCCGAGACGCTGTTCGTCGCCCTCTGCCAGAGCTCCCGGGCACCCTGGCCGGTTTCTGGACTCCCACCCTGTCTCGAGAAGAGGAAGCGAAACGTCTTCCTCACATTGATCGTCCTTGACCGGAAACCTATGTTCTGCCACGCCAGCGGATTCCGCAGGCGAGGGAAAACTCCGCAGAACATCGGGAGGTCGCGGAAGTGAGTCACCGGATCCTCGTCATCGATTTCGAGTCCAAATCAAAGCGCAGCACATCAACGCTACTCGAGGAAAACGGCTTCGAAGTGATCAGCGCCGGCTCCGCACAGGAGATCGACGCGCTTCTCTCGAATCCGACCTCGATCCCGCAGTTGGTCGTGCTCGAACCCCTGCTGCCAGGCCTCGATGGCTTCGAGCTGTGCCGCAAGATCAAGTCGGTCGGAGCCGAGCTCGAGCCGCGGCAGGTGTTCCTTGGATCGCGGATCTTCCAGGGCCAGCGCTACCGCGTGATGGCGCGGGAGGCCGGGGCCGACTTCTTCGATAAGAAGCCGTCCGAGAACGACCTCCTCCTCGCGGCCCTCCAGCGGGCCGTGGGTGAGTCGAGTGGAGCCCACGCGACGGTCACCAGCACCGCGGCCGTCAGTTCCGGCGAGGCGCTCGACGCCGTCGCCGGACTCGACATCGACCAGGCGATGGCGCGTGCGCTCGAGCAAGGCGCGGAGGCCGCTCCGAGCGGGACCATCCCGCCGAGCCCGCACCGCCCGCTGACCCGCCACGACGACGGCCAAGCGCCCACCGCGTCCGACGCCCACGCGTCCCTTGCGGCGCCCCCGGCACAGGCCCCCACGAGCCCGGCCCTCGGCTCGAGCGCGGCAGCGCCCCAGGCGCCAGCGGCGCCGACGAGTTCCGCCGCGCCGACACAGAACGCGCCCGCCGAGAGGATGCCGACGGGGAGCCCGCCGGCGAGCCCCGCCCCGACCGGAGCTCAGACCCCCGCCAGTGAGTCAGCCGACTCCGCTGCCGAGCTCGAGCAGACGGGCGAGCAGGTGCTCGACGAGATTCTCAAGCGCGCGCTCGGCGACGAGGAGCCGGAGTCGAAGTCGCTCGACGCGACCGAGAGCCAGGCTGCCGACGACGCGATCGACCGCATGTTCTCCGCAGGCGTCCCCGAGACGCCGGGGCCCGCGGCGGCTCAGGGAAGTGCGGCCGAGGCAGCGCCGGAGAGCGCCGCGCCCATCAAGCAGATCGACCCGGCTACCCGGGAGCTGCTCTCGAGCATCGAGGAGCTCGAACAGAGCGTGCCCGCGAGCGGTAGCGCGCTCGAGGAGCCCAGCGGCGTCGTCGAGCTCGAGAAATCTTCTCCGGTCGTGCCTCCGCCTCCGTCGGAGGAGGAGGAGACGCTCTCGCGCCTGCTCGAAGACGTGCCCGCGGGTGACGAGAAGAAGAGCAAGCCGAAGACGGCGAGCAAGAAGACGCAGCCGGAGTCCAGCCCGACCGCCACGGAAGAGGAATCGAGCAGCCGCAGCCCCGCGTTCCTGATCGGCATCGGCGCCGCTGTCGTCGTCGTCGCGACGATCGCCGGCGTGATGCTGCTTCGAGGTGGCAAGGACGACGGCGCCACCGAGGATGTCACCCCGCCGACCCTCGTCGAGCAGGGTGCCCCCGCGAGCGGCACCGAGGTAGCGGCGTCCACTCCGGCGCCGGGCGAAACGGCCGCCGAGGTGGCGACGACCGCGGCGCTCGACGAGTCTGGGACCGCAACCGAGGGCGGCTCCGCCGCGACCCCGGGCGCGACTGCCGGAGCCGAAGCCGACGCGCCGAGCGCGAAGGCCCCATCCGCGAAGACGCCGACAACCGATGCGCCGGCGACGGCCGAAGCGAAGCCCACGACGCCGAAGCGCGCCGCACCGCAGAAGTCGAGTCCGGCCAAGAACACGCAGCGCGCCGAGACGCGGAAGCCCACCACGAAGCCAACGCGCGCGGCAACCGAGACTCCGCCCGCCGCCACGGCACAACCGGTGGCCACGACTCCGGCCCCGCTGCCCGAGACGCCGACCAGCCCGGTCGAGCTCGAACCCGAGGCGCCCCCGGCAGCCGCCGAGACGAAGCCCAAGGCAGAGCCACCGGCACCGAAGAAGACGCCGGCCCCCGCCGAGAACAAGGCTCCAGAAGCGGCCGGCCCGCTGATTCCAGGCATTGGCGGCGTGACGCAACCGGTGCTGATCCCGAGCTCCCGCGTCGAGCCGGCCTACCCGCCGCTAGCGCGCCGCGCGAGAGTGGGGGGCACGGTCGTGCTCCAGGCAGTGATCAAGCGCGACGGGAGCGTCGGCGAACTGCAGGTCCTCAAGGCGCCGAAGGGTCACTACGGCTTCGGCGAAGCGGCCATCAACGCCGTGAGCCGCTGGCGCTACCGGCCCGCCCAGAAGAGCGGACGGCCCGTCGATGCCTTCATCACGGTGAAGATCGGATTCAAGCCCTGAATTGACAATGCTTTAGGCCCGAACTCACACCGGGCCTGGAGGACGGGGGCGCCGACTTGTTCGGCGCCCTTTCTCTTTTTTTCGGGACGTGGCTCGACGCGCGGAAGAAGCGGCTCCCCGCCTTTGGCCCGCCGTCGTCCCGGAACCTATGTTGTCCACAACGGTGTGAGGACTCGAGCGGATGAGCATGAACACGACAATTGTGGTCATCGACTTCGATTCGCGCTCCCGGGGTGCTTCCCGGGTGCGACTCGAAGAGTCTGGGTACCGCGTCCTCGAAGCGGCATCCGGCGATGATATCGACGCGCTCCTTGAGGATGGGTCGGCCGACGCGATCCTCCTCGAGCCGATGCTGCCGGGCCGGGACGGGTTCCAGCTCTGCCGTGCGCTCAAGCGCGCCGACGACGCGCCTGTCATCGTCATCGCCTCCAAGATCTTCAAGGGGCAGCGTTATCGCACGATGGCGCGCGATGCCGGCGCGGACGCGTTCTTCGAGCGGCCCCAGCAGGACGAGGGCATCTTCTCCTTCTTCACCGAGAAGGTCCCACCGGCCGCGAGCGCACCCGACGACGACGGTGATGTCGCCGCGGTGGAGATCGACGCCGACGCACCCGCCGCCCTCGCGGCGCCGGCGGCGCTCGCGCCTCCCCCCACGCTCGAGGCGCCAGCTTCGCTCGGGCCTCCCGCGGGGCTCCCCCCCGCCGAGTCGACCCCGGAGCTTGGCGCACTCGGTGCCGCACCGACGTCGAACACCGTGCTGAGCGGCGCAACCAACGACGAGATCGACGACGCGCTCTTCCGCGCACTCGGACCGGAGCCGGACGGTGTCGCCGAGACGTCGGCGCCTCGGCCTGCCGCCCCGGCACCGGTCGAAGCAGCTCCTGCGCCGACGCCCGCTCCCGAACCGATCGCGGAGATCGCCACTGACACGCTCGAGCGCGGCGTCCCCGACGACCTGTGGGACGCCCTCGACCGGCTGTCCGTCCAGGTTGCGGAAGAAGCGGCGCCAACGCGCCCGCAGACGTCGCGCGAAGCGCGCTTCACCGAGACGATGGCCCAGTTCGAGAGCGAGGCCGCGGACTCCGCGCCACAGGACGCGGCCGCGCGATCGCTCGACAACCCCTTCGCCTACGACGTGCCCGAGGAAGAGGCGGCTCCGGCGCCCGCGGAAGACTCTGCAGAGTCCGCGGGCTTCGTCCTCGCTGCCGAGGAAGAGGTCGCCGACCTCTCGGCGATCGACAGCGCGCCGCCCGAGCCCGAGGGCGTCTACGAGCTCGACGCGAGCTCGGGAGCCCACGAAGAGGGCGCCGTCGCGGAGGAGGCCGCCGCCTCTGCGGCGCCAGGCGATGAGCCCGTGACAGCAGCCGCCAGCGAAGCCCCTCCCGCAGAGGAGAGTCCCCGCGAGCTCGCTGCGGACCCGGCGCCGATGGCTCCCGAGGAGCCCGAGAGCGCCGCGCCGCCGATGCCGACCCTCGACGCGATGCTCGCCGGCTCCGCGCCACTGCACGCTTCTCCTTCTCTAGAGAGCCCTCCCGACGAGGGGGAGATCGAACACGCGCTGGAAGATGTCTTCGCCGAGGCACCGCACGACGAACCCGCTCCGGCGCCCGCGCCGGTCGAGACCCCCGCGGCGAGCGTCGCCACGGACGCCTATCCGATCCTCGCCGCCTCCCCGGAGGGAGAGATCTCCTCCCCGGACGCGCCCCCGACTCCGCTCTCCGGAATCGAAGTCGACGCCGAGCTCGACGACGCCTTCGACGGCGCGTTCCTGGTCAAGAGCGAGCGTGAGGAGACGCCCGAGCGCCCCGCCGAACCCGTGGAGACGGTTCCCCCGGAGCCTTCCCCATCCCCACAGCCTGCTGAGGTGCTCTCTCCATCCCTCGCGGGCGAGGACGTCTCCGACGAGCTCGACGACGCGTTCGACGCCGCGTTCCTCGGCGCCCCGGAACCTGCCCAGATCGACGACGACGCGCTCGAGCCGACGGGAGACCACTCCCTCGAGTCCGAGATCGACGAAGCGCTCGCCGTCTGCCCGAGCGGAGCGGAGGGACAGCCCGAGGAGGAGGCCGTCGGACCTCCGCCCTTCTCGCCCGAGGCGGCGACGGGCAGCGTTCCTCGCGAGCTCGCCGGCATGGACGCGGGGACGGCCGATCTTCTTTCCTCCCTCGAGGAGCTCGAAGAGAGTTTCCCCGGCCCGCGCGGCGACGTCGTCCACGGTCTCCACGAGGACACCGGCTGGACGCAGACGGAAGGCGCGATGGCCGACGCGGCCCAGCGAGAGCTGGACGCGATCCCGCTCTCCCCACCGCACCAGGATTCGCAGGAAGCCTCGCTCGAAGCTCTGATCGAGAAGGTCGCAGCGCGCGACCCCGCGGAGGAGAGCCCGTCGAGCGCCACTGGTCCGGCCGCGGACTTCGCCGCGAGTATCGGCGAAGACGATGAACAGCTAGGACCCTCCCGCCGGTTCAGCGGCGCGTTGCTTCTCACGTTCGTCATCGCCGTGGTCGGCGCGGGCATCGCGGGCGGGTTCCTGCTCTTCGACAGCTCCCGCGAGCAGGGGACACAGGCGGCATCCTTCGCGCCTCGGGACCATCAAGCCCGCGCGTTGGTTCCGGTCGCCGGCGACGAAGGGGCGGCTGTGCAAGCCGAAGCGCCCACCACGCTCTCGGCTGCGAGCCGACCGGCGCTCGAGCCCCCGATTCGTCCGGTCCCCGAGATCGAGACCGAACGGGACGTACCCCCGGCGCCGACGATCCCACGCACCGTAGCGGTCGAGACGGCGGCGCGAACGGAAGACCCCGCGCCGGCGACGCTCCTGCCGGAGCCCGCGCAGGCTCCCGTAGAGATCGCCTCACGTCTCGACGAGCCCGCCCCCACCGTCCCGCAAACTCGCGAGACCGTCGTCGCGCCCCCCTCCCGCCCACTCCCGGTGGCCGCATCGACGAACGAGCCCGAGGACGCGCCGCAACCCGCGAATCTGCAAGGGGAAGAGCCGGCGAGCACCAAGCCCGTGCCCGCCACGACGATCGCGCCGATCGTGCGGCTCGCCGAGCTCGACACGCCGCTCGAGGCGCTCGAAGCGCCCCAACCCGCGCCAACGCCCGAAGCCGTGCTTGCCGGAGCCTCCGGCCGAGTCTTCCTCAACGTGCTGGTCGGTGCCGATGGTGAAGTGCGCGAGGCCCGCATCCTCATCGACCCCGGGCACGGGCTCGGCGAGGTGGCTCGGCGCGCCGTGCTCGGATGGCGCTACACCGCTCCGACGAAGGGTGGGGCAGCCGTGCGGGTCTGGAAGTCGGAAGTCGTCAACTTCCCGGTCTCTCCGGGTCGATCGGGGACTTAGCCCGGACTTCACCGAAGGCCAGTTCACCAAAGACGCGCGAGAGCTTTCTGCGGAGACGACGAAACGCGCCGCCCGGCATCGAGCCGAGGGCGCGTCGCTTCACGCAGGGAGCATGCGGAGAATCAACCGGCGGAATCGACGCCGAACGCCTCGATGTGCGTCACGTCGTGAACCGGCTCCCTCAGGCGGCGCCGAGGAGCGCCCCGAGGTCAGTGGAGCGAGCGATCAACCGCGAGACTTGCGCTCGGCCTTACGGCGCTTCCGCTCGTTCTCACGCATGCGACGGCGGCGGCGCTCGGACGGCTTCTCGTAGTACTCGTGCTGCCGGATGGCCTTACGAATTCCGAACTTCTCGACCTTCCGACGGAAGCGCCGCAGCGCTCTCTCGAGATCGTCCTTCACCACCACATAGGTCGAATCAGGCATGCCTTACGCTCCCAGGCGTTCCGACTCCGCTCCCGCGGAGCTGTTCGCTCACGATCTGCGAACGAATCCCCAGGCACAACGACGACAAAGCCCCGCCTGCTCGAGCGACTCCTTCGGAGCCGCGGAGCGGGAAGCGAAGCCAGCTCGTTGTGCGGTCTCTCGAGTGGAGAGGTTACGGGGCGCCGCGCGGGCTGTCAAACTACAGGGAGCATTCGTTCGCCGGCTGCGCCCGAGGATATCTAACTCACCCTCCCCGAGGAAGTTAGCCTCCCCTTCGCACTTGCGCGAATTGGCCCCCCCGCGGCTGGCGCAACCGCGCCCTGGCGGACAAGCTGTCGCCGGCGCACTCTCACACGAGGTGGCCGCGCGTCACTTCGCCACCGGATTCCAGGAGATCGGAAGACGATGTCACCCGTGGACCCCCTCCTCGACTGGCTCATCTCGCTCGAGGGCCCGAAGGAGCGCTGGGACTTCGACACCGCCGCCACGCTCGATCGCCGTCTCGGCTGTCCCCACCGCCGCTACCACAGCGTCCACGTGGCGGGTACCAACGGCAAGGGCTCCGTCGCGGCACTCCTGCACGCGCTCTGCCTTGCCTCGGGTGTGCCCGCCGGGCTGTTCACGAGCCCCCACCTCGTCCGCCCCGAGGAGCGGATCCGGCTCGGGGAGCACGACATCGCCGAGAACTCGTTCCGCGAGCTGATCGAGGCTCTCCGAGCGCTCGTGCGCACCGAACTCTCCGCGGGGGAGCTGCTCCGGCACCCCTCCTTCTTCGAGATGCTGACGGCGGCAGCCCTCCTCGCCTTCGCGCGTGAGGAGCTGCCCATCGCGATCATCGAGACCGGCCTCGGTGGCCGGCTCGATGCGACCAACGTCATCACCCCGCTCCTCTCCATCATCACGACGATCGGTCTCGACCATCAGGCCGTACTCGGCGCGACCCCGGCCGCGATCGCCCGCGAGAAGGCCGGCATCATCAAGCCCGGCGTTCCCGTGCTCGCGGGGTGGATCGAGGGCGAGGCCCTCGACGTGCTGCGCGACACGGCGCACCGGCGAGGCGCTCCGTTCCACCTCGCCGCGCAAGAGCTCGAGCTCCGCGAACACAAGAGCGGCCGCTTCGACGTGGTCACGCCCCACAGCATCCACCGCGAGCTCGAGAGTGGGCTCACTGGCCCCCACCAGCGCCGCAACGCGGCGCTCGCGCTTCGTGCGGCGGAGCTCGTCCGCGTACGCGGCGTACCCCTCGACGAGAGCCGTTGGGACGATGGGCTTCGCTCCGTCCGTTGGCGCGGCCGCTGCGAGTCGATCGAGGGCGCGCCGCGCCTCCTGCTCGACACGGCGCACAACATCCCCGGGGTCATGGCGCTCGCCGCCGCGCTCGAGGAGCGTGACAGCTCCCTGGGGCGCCCGTCACGCCGCGTCCTGATCTTCGGCATCTCCGAAGGACGGGACGCCGCGGCGATGCTTCCCGCGCTCGCGCCCTATGTCGACGAGGTCCTGCTGACGAGCGCGGGCGGCCCGAAGGCCGTTGACGGCGCGGATCTCTCGACCTCGCTCCGCGGCATCCCCCACGAGTCGCCTGGGGCGCTCCCCGCCACGCTCGAGCGCGCACGGGCGCTCGCAGGCGCGGATGGCGAGATCCTCGTCACGGGCTCACTCTTTCTCGTCGGAGACACCCTCGAGGCCGTGAGCGGCCGCGCCGCGCCTCTCGCCCGCCCCGCGGAGCGGCTCCCCGCCCAGGACGCGACACCTCGTCCTCCCTCTCAGCCCGGAAGCGCGCACGGAAACGACTGACGATGCCGATGATCCCCGACCTCCCGACTTCCGACCGTCACAGCCACGAGCTCGTGCGCCTCGCCGCGCCGGGCGAAGGCCGCCTCGATCTCGTCGAGGTCTTCGGCAACGAAGGTCCCGTCGAGCTCGAGATTGGCACCGGCAAGGGCCGCTTCCTTCTCCTCGCGGCGGGAGCGCGCCCGGAGACGAACTTCCTCGGCATCGAGTACGCGCGGCCGTTCCTCGAGAAGGCCATCGACCGGATCGGCAAACGGGGCTACGAGAACGTCCGCCTGATCCACACCGAAGCGTTCTCCTTCTTGCGGGACCGTCTCGCGGATGGCGCGCTCGCGGGCTGCCACATCTACTTCCCCGACCCGTGGCCGAAGAAGCGGCACCACAAGCGCCGGATGATCCGACCGGCCGTACTCGATGAACTCGCGCGCCTTCTGCGCCCGGGCTCGAAGCTGCGCGTCGCGACCGACCACGCGGAGTACGCGCTGATCATCCGCGAGGAGCTCGAAGCCCACGCCTCGTTCTCGAAGGAGGACGCCTCCGCGGAGGCGTTCGCGATCGAAGGCATGGACGAGCTCACCGCCGTCGGCGTGACGAACTTCGAGATCAAGTACCGCCGCGAAGGGCGGCCGATCCACCGCTTCCTCTGCCGGCGGGTCTGACACGCGCCGTCTCCAACGCGGGAGAGCGCACCCCGCCTGGCTCTTTGAGGGCGGACGGGATGTGCTCACGATCACGGTATGTCCAACGACGATGCCGTGCTCCGCGGGTGGCTACGCGTCGCCCGCTGTCCTCAGATCCGGCCGAGCGACCGCCAGAAGCTCGTCGACCGCGTCGGCGACGTCGCGCACTTCGCTTCGCCGACGGCCGAAAGGTTGCGGCGCCGCGGCGTCCAAGTCGAGCTCGCGCGCGAGCTCTCCTCCGAAGCGCTCACGCGGGAACTCGAGCGCGAGCTCAGGGAGACCGAGAGGCTGGGCTGGCGTCTCCTCTCGAAGAGCTGTCCCGGGTTCCCTCGACTGCTCGCCGATCTCTCCGTCCCCCCGCCAGTGATCGCGGTCCGGGGGCTGGACGAGGCGTTCGAGACGATCGGCGTCGGCATCGTCGGCAGCCGCCATCCCTCCGCGTACGGCCGCCAGATGGCCCGCCGGCTCGCGGGCGACCTCGCGTCCCGGACGGCGGTCATCGTCAGCGGGCTCGCCCAGGGCATCGACGCCATCGCCCACGAGTCCGCGCTCGAGGTGGGCGGATTGACCGTCGCGGTCCTCGGGACGGGACCGGATCGCGTCTACCCCACGAAGCACCGAGCGCTCGCTGCGCGCATCGTCGAGCAGGGAGCGCTCGTCACCGAGTTCCCCCCGGGCACCGTCGCTCACCGGAGCAACTTCCCCCGGCGCAACCGGATCATCGCCGGGTTGTCACGCGCTGTCGTCGTCGTCGAAGGCAAGAGGCGCTCCGGCTCGATGATCACGGCGCGGTGGGCCGCGGACGAGGCGCGGGAAGTCGCGACCGTCCCGGGGCGCGTCGGCGACCCGCTCTCCGAGGGACCGTTCGCGCTCATTCGCTCCGGGGCGGCGCTCGCAACCGACTGGCGCGCCATCGTGCGCACGCTGCGCCACGACGAGCAGAAACTGTTGTTCGGAGCGCCAAGCGAAGAGAAGGAGAGCGAGACGCTCCTTCTCGACGAGAACGAGTCCGCCATCCTCGCCGCGCTCCTGCCCGGTGAGGCGCTCGAGCTCGACGCGTTGCTCGAGTCCGTCACGCTCGATACCGATGCCGTCCTCGGCGCCCTCTTCACGCTCGAACTCAGCGGCCTGATCGAGCGCCAACCCGGACAGCGCTTCGCCAAGCGCGACTGATCAGCCAGCACCGGGGGGCCCTTGGGAGAAGCGAGGGTAGACTGCTGAGTCTGGAGAGAGTCTCGTGCTGAAGACGCTGCGCTATGGCAGAGATGTGTTGACTCTGCCCCCCGACCTTTCCTCCTGGCCCGTCCTCGACGCGCCTGGCCTTCCCGCTCTCGAGGATCCGGAACGCGCCTTCGACCAAGCCGCGGGGGAAGCCGCGGCGTGGGCCGGCGCGCGAGCCAAGGCGCGGGGCCGGATCGCCATCATCGTGCCCGACCGTACGCGACCACTCCCGCTGCCTCGCCTGCTGCCAGCCCTGATCCGTCGCTTCGGGGCGCTCGGCATCGAGGCGTCCCGACTGACGGTGATTCCCGCATCCGGAATCCACCCTCCAATGAGCCAGAGCGAGCTCGAGGCGTGGGTGGGCGACGAGACCGTGTCCCTCGGGGCCTCCCTCGCCCCGCACGACGCCGACGCCCCGGCGCGACTGCTCGGGCACACTCCGGAGGGACTGCCGGTCGCGGCGCACCCAGCCGTCGCGAGAGCGGCCGCGGTCGTCGCACTCGGCCGCGTCGTCTTCCACTACCTCGCCGGCTTCGGCGGGGGTCGCAAGATGCTCGTCCCGGGCGTGGCCGCGCGGAGGAGCATCCTCGCGATGCATCGCCGCTGTCTCGCGGACGAAGCGGGGGCCGGGCGTCACCACGCCGCGCGCGCGGGAAGGCTCGAGGGGAACCCCGTCCACCTTGCCAGCAGCGCAATGGCCCGCCTCTTCCCGCCGACGATCTGCCTGCACCTTCTCCTCGACACGAAGGGCGCGCTGGCGGGCGTGTGCGCCGGCGACCCGTTCGGCGATCACGAGGACGCCACCGGCCTGTACGCCGACGGACTCGGGGTCCGGCTCGAAGCCCCGCTCGACGCCGTCGTCGTCTCCGCGGGCGGATACCCCGTCGATCGTGACCTCGTCCAGTCGCACAAAGCCCTCGAGGCCGTCGCCGGAGTCGTGCGCGACGGGGGGAGCGTGCTCGTCATCGCGCGCTGTCAGGACGGCATCGGCAACGAGGAGATCCGCCGCGGCCTCGCCCTCGGGGACGCCACGGCGATCGACGCCGCGCTCCGAGAGCGCTTCGCCGTCGGGATCCACACGGCGCTCGCGCTCCGGGAGAAGACGACACGCCTCCGCGTGCTGCTCTGCGGTGAACTCGATGGGGAGCTCGCTACCCTCGCGGGCATCGAGACCGTCCGTTCGCTCGAAGAGGGCCTCGCCCGGATCGAGGAGCGCCACCCCACCCCCGCGCGCCGGGCACTCGCCCCGCACGGAGCCTCACTGCTCTACCGCCTGGAGGAACGGAGTTGAGAAGCTACGACATCATCGTGATCGGCGGCGGTTCCGCCGGCAGTTCGGCAGCCCGCACGGCGCACGAAGCCGGCGCCCGCACCCTGATGATCAACGACGGCGAGCTCGGCGGACTGTGCATCCTGCGCGGCTGCATGCCGACGAAGACCATGCTCACCTCCGCGCACATTCTCCACGAGGCGCGGCACGGAGCGCCCTTCGGCGTGCACCTCGAAGGTACGATCACGCCGGACTTCGGCGAGATCATGGCGCGCAAGGACCGCCTCGTCGCGCGCTTCCAGCGCGCGAAGATCAAGGGCGTCGAGGCCGGCGGCTACGAAGTCCTCGACGCGCGGGCCAGCCTCGCTCCGGGCGGCGGGGTACTCGTCGGCGACGAGGTCTACGAGGCGAAGAAGATCGTCCTCGCCACCGGCTCCGTGCCCGCGACGCTCCCGATCCCGGGCCTCGACGAGATCCGCGTTCTCTCGAGCGACGACGTCATGCGCCTCGGCGAGGCGCCGCGGAGCCTCGTCGTCCAGGGCGCGGGGCCGATCGGCCTCGAGCTCGGGCAGTTCTTCGCCCGCCTCGGCACCGAGGTCCTCCTCGTCAACCGCTCACCGCTCCTGTCGAAGCTCGACGTCGTGTGCGGCGCGGAGCTCACGCGCGCCCTCACGGCCGAGCCGAACTTCGAGCTCGCGGTCCCCGGCCGCATCGAGTGCGTGCGCCAGGACGGCGACGAGATCGTCTTCACGCTCACCGATCAGAAGGGCACCCGGGAACACCGCGCCGAAGCGTTCCTGATGGCGGCAGGACGGGACGCAGCCGTCGACGGTCTCGGCGTCGACGCGTGGGGCCTCGGACGCCACGGCAGCGGCGTCGCCCACGATCTCCGCATGCGCAGCTCGCACCCCGACGTCTACGTCGCGGGAGACGCGACCGGCCAGCACCAGATCCTCCACCTCGCCAACCAGGAGGGAGTCGTCGCCGGCGCCAACGCCGCCGGTGCCGATCCGGCGCGGGTGATGGACTACCGCTTGAAGATGACGGTCGTGTTCTCCGACCCGTGTTTCGCGCATGTGGGTATGACGGAAGCCGAGCTCGCCGACGAGGGACTTCCCTACGTCGTCGGAGAAGCGCGCTTCCCGGAAACGGGGCGGGCGATCACACTCGGCTGCGAGTTCGGGGTCTGGCGGCTCTACGTGCACGAGGAGACGGGCGAGATCCTGGGCTCGGCGGTGCTTGGCCCGCGGGCCGATGATCTCGTGCACCTGATTTCGACGCTGATGCATTTCCGGGGAGGCGTGGACGAGATCCTCGCCATGCCGTGGTATCACCCGACGTTGAGTGAGGTGATGCTGAACTTGGCTCGGAGCGCCCGCTCGAAGATGAAGGAAACCGCGTAGATCTTGTCAGGCAGCGCCGGGGAACTCAGGAGGGGACTGTCAACCGCCTTGCACGAGCCGTGATGGGGATGGTCTCTGCGGTTGACTGTCCCCGGTCGTACTCGGCTTCGCCTGCCCGCGACGAGCAGCTCGTTCGGTTCCCGTGGTCGCGGGTCGCGCCTTCCCGGTGCCGGATCCCGGCGTTAGGAGCCTTCTTCCCCACCATCGATCGGTAGGGTGACGGTAAAGGTCGTTCCCACGTTTCTCTCGCTTCGGACGGTGATGTCCCCGCCCTGCATCGTCGCTAGTTTCTTGACGATCGAGAGGCCGAGGCCGCTGCCCAGGATGCGGCGGGTGTCCTTGTTCTTGATGCGCACGAACTCGCCGAACAGGGAGTCCGCCTCTTCGGGCGTCATGCCGATACCGGTGTCCTCGACCTCGATCTCGACGAAGGGCGCGGCAGTGCGCAGGCGGATCGCGACGCGCCCCTCGTCGCGGTTGTACTTGACCGCGTTGCTGACGAGGTTGTTGAGGATGATCTCGAGCTCGCCGCGGTCCCCGCGGAGCGTGAGCTCGGCGGGCGCCTCGAGCGCGAGGGTGATCGATCGCGCGTCCGCGTCGGGCTGCATCGTCTCCATCGCGGTCTCCGCGAGCTCGCGGAGGTCGAGCTCGGCGAGCTCTCGCTTCTTGCGTCCGGACTCGATCCGCGTGAGGTCGAGCAGGTCCCCGATCATCTTGCGCATCCCCTGGATACGCGTCTGACTGCGCTCGACCGCCTGATCGCGCACCGCAGGGTCCGAGGAGAGCTGCGGGTCGGCGAGGAGGTTGAGATAACCCTCGACCGCACCGAGCGGCGCCTTGAGCTCGTGTGCGAGCACCGAGAGGAACTGGAAGCGCACCTGGCGCTTCTCCTCCGCGAGCTTGAGCGCCTCGCGCTGCAGGACGAGGTGCTTCGCCGCCTTGCCGGCCGCCCAGCGCAGCTCGTCCGGCGTGAACGGCTTCGCGAGGAAGTCGAAGGCGCCCCGCTTGGTCGCGGTGATCGCGGTATCGAGCGACGCGTAGGCAGTGATCATCACCGTCAAGACGTCCCAGCCTCGCTTGCCGATCTCCTCGAGCACGTCGAGGCCGCTGATGCCCGGCAGCTTGTGGTCGAGGAAGAGCAGGTCGGGGAGGCGCTCCTCCATCCGCTCGAGTCCTTCCTCGCCACTCTCCGCCACCTGCACGTCGCAGGTGAAGGTGCCTTCGACCTCTTCCCAAGAGAGCTCGAGGCGGCGAAGCACACGTTGCGCGCCGAGCCGCATGCCGAGCTCGTCGTCGATCACGAGGACGTGAAGCACCCTGTCCATCGTCAGTCTCCGAGCAGCCTCTTCATCTCTCGACGCACCTGCTCGAAGCGGATCGGCTTCGCGAGCACGACGTCCGCTTTGATCCAAGAGCGCTCACCCTTGCTGGCCGCCTCGAAGTCCATGCCCGTCTCCGAGATCACGGCGGTGACCATGATCACCGGCATCTCCGGGCGGACCTTCTTCATGTGGTGCGCGAGGAAAGCGCCGGCGTCCGGCTGCTCCATCATCATGTCGATGATCGCGAGGTCGGGGCGTTCGCTCTCGAGCAGCTCACGGGCATCCTCGGAAGTCTCGGCGGAGACGACCTTGTGGCCTTCCCCCTCGAGAAAGAGCTTCTGCTGTTCGATGAAGTCGATGTCGTCGTCGACGACGAGGATGGTCCTCTTCATGAGTTCCTCAGTCCCGCGCGGGTTCACGTGGGATGGAGACGCGGAAGGTCGTACCGGTGGGTCCGGCGCCAGGGTCGTCGTTCGAGCTGACCCGGATCTCCCCGCGGTGCATCTTGACGATGCCGTAGCTGACGGCGAGCCCGAGCCCGGTGCCACGGCCGATCTGCTTGGTGGTGAAGAACGGATCGAAGATCTTCTTGAGATTGTCCTGCGGGATACCGCAGCCGGTATCGCTGATCTCGATGACGACCCGCTCCGGGTCGTCGCTGGTGGCGATGGCGAGACGCCCGCCGTCCGTCATCGCGTCGCAGGCGTTGCCGATCAGATTGATCAACACCTGGATCATCTGGTCGATGTCGAGCCGGCAGCTCGGACTCGACGCCGCCCGCTGCACGACGAGCTCGACACCTTCGGGGAGCGCGGTCGCGGCAAGCGAGCGATCGATCAGCACGTCGAGGGACGTCGGCTGCAGCATGACCTTGTTCTGGCGCGCGAAGCCGAGCAGGCCCGCGACGATCTTCTTACAGCGCTCCGCTTGCTCCGCGATCATCGCGAGGTCGCCGCGAAGCTGGGAGTCGTCGGGGAGCTCGTCGAGCACGAGGTTCGAGTACATCAGGACGACGCCGAGCGGATTGTTCACCTCGTGCGCGATGCCGGCTGCGAGCTGCCCCATGCTCGCGAGCTTCTCGCTGTGCATCAGCGCTTCCTGCGTGTCCGCGAGCTCGGTCACCGTCTCGTTGAGGCGCTCGATCGTGTACGGCAGGCACATCTCCGTCTCGGCGAGGCCCTTGTAGATCGCAGTGGCGTGCTCGCGGCAGGTCGCGTAGCCGCAAGCGCCGCAGTTGAGCTCGTCCGCCGGGCCATACTTCCCCATGCTCTCGAGAATGCTGCGCAGCTCGTCCGGAGACGGCGGCATCAGGCGCTGGTCGTTCGCGGTGAATCCGCGCGACAGATCGAGGTCCGCGAAGTCCTCCACCGTGTACTGCTGGCTGTCGTTCTGCTCCGCGCGCCGTCTCCGCACGTAGTAACCCACACGGTAGCGCCGGCGGAACTGCGGCTCGTGGGTCGTCATGCCGGGGCCCATGATGCAGCCGTGACAAGCGAGCGACTCGAGCAGTTTCGCGGTCATCGCCCCGTCCTGGAACTCGCGGAGCGCGGCGACGAAGCCCTTGCGGCCCGAGGCGGCCACCACCTCTTCCGAGGCGAGGTCTTCCTCGATGCCAGCCGCCTGCAACATGCCGCGACCGATCGGGAAGAGGCGGCCGAGGTCGGCGTGCGGCGGGTCGAAGTCGGAGAAGCCCGCCTTGAGCGGCTCGACGCCGAGCAGGTCGAAGAGCTGGCGCATCCCCTGGAAGGTCAGCGCAATGTCGACTTCGTCGGCGATGTCGGCGCTCGCCGCTTCGGCCTTCTTCGCAATGCAGGGGCCGAGGAACACGATGCGTAGGTCTTCGCCGTGGATGCGCTTGAGCACACGGGCCTGGGCGACCATCGGCGAGACGATCGGCGCGAGGTTCCGCACCAGCGAGGGGTGATAGCGCTCGACGAACTGCACGACGGCGGGACACGTCGTCGCAATCGAGCGCCTCGAGCCCGGCTCTTCGAAGAGCTCTTTGTAACGCCGCGCGACGAGGTCCGCGCCAAAGGCAACCTCGCAGACGAGGTCGAAACCCGCGGCGCGCAGCATGCCGACGAGCGCCCGGGCGTCGAGATTGACCATCTCCGCGGGGAAACTCGGCGCGACGATCGCCGCGATCTTCTCCTTGGAGCGGAGCAGGTCGAGCACGAGCGGCACGTCGGTGTGCACCTGCTTCGCCTTCTGGCTGCACACCTTGACGCAGTTGCCACACGCGATGCAGCGCTCGGGCAGGATCTCGGCTTCGCCGTCGGCGATACGGATGGCGGTCGCCGGACACTCGCGGACGCAGGTGAAGCACACGCGACACCGCTCCTTGATCGTCTCGACGAAGATGTGCTGACTCTGGTCCGCCATCCGTTCGCTCCTCGCCCCGTGGATGTCACGGGGCGCTCGCTCTGCCGCTCTCGCTACTCGGCGCCACCGTGCCGCGCGTGATAGTGCGTGTGCAGGAGCTTGTGGCTCTTCTCTCCGAGCGGCTCGCCGAGATACTCGCGATAGAGGCGCTGGACCGACTGGTTCGCGTGGGAGACCCGTGTCGCCGCATCGCGGTCGATCGCGTAGAGCGCGCCCATGCGCGAGCGCACGGCGTCGGCGTCGTGGCCGATCGGCTGCCCGCCGCCGTTGATGCAGCCGCCGGGGCACGTCATCACCTCGAGGAAGTGCACCTCCTCGCGGCCGGCGCGGATCTCGTCGATCAGCTTACTCGCGTTGCCAAGCCCGCTCGCCACCGCCACGCGGTACTCGGTGCCCGCGATCTCGACCGCGCCGTACTTGATGCCGTCGAGGCCGCGCAGATCGGAGAGCTTGAGCTCACCGAGCTCCTCCTCGGTCAGAAGGTAGTGCGCGGTGCGGACCGCCGCCTCCATCACGCCGCCGGACGCGCCGAAGATCTTACCGGCACTCGAGCGCTCGCCGAGCGGCGAGTCGGCCGATTCGGCCGGCAGCGCCATCAGGTCGAGACCGTGCATGCGGATCATCTGCGCGAGTTCGCGAGTGGTCAGGACCGCGTCGATGTCCGCGACGCCGTCCTGCACCATCTCGGGGCGCGTCGCCTCGAACTTCTTCGCGGTACAAGGCATGACCGAGACGCTGAAGATCTTGCTCGGGTCGATCCCTTCCTTCTCGGCGAAGTAGCTCTTGATCAGCGCGCCCATCATCTGCTGGGGGGACTTGCAGGTCGAGAGGTTCGGGATCATGTCCGGGTAGCTCTGCTCGACGTACTTGATCCAGCCGGGCGAGCAACTCGTCATCATCGGGAGCACGCCGCCGTTCGCGATGCGGTGCGCGAGCTCCGAGGCCTCCTCCATGATCGTGAGGTCGGCGCTGAATGCGGTGTCGAAGATCCGATCGAAGCCGAGGCGGCGCAGGGCCGCGACCATCGAGCCGTTGACGTCGACGCCGGGGCGGACGTCGAACTCCTCCGCGAGGCTGACCGAGACCGCCGGAGCGTGCTGCACGATGACGAAGGTGTCGGGATCCTGGAGCGCAGCCTGTACCTGCTTGATGTACGCGCGCTCCGTGATCGCGGCGGTCGGGCAGACCATCGCGCACTGGCCGCAATTGATGCAGGTCGAGAGGTTGATGCCGTCATCGAACGCGGTCGAGATCTGCGCGTTGCTGCCGCGGCGCGAGAAGTCGATCGCGCCGACACACTGCACTTCCTCGCAGGCGCGGACGCACTTGCCGCAGAGGATGCACTTCTCCGGGTCGCGCACGAGAGAGGGGCTCGACATGTCGAGCGGCGTCTCGCGGCGCACGCCGCGGTAGAGGCGCTCGCGCACACCGTGCTCGTGGGCGAGGGTCTGGAGCTCGCAGTTGCCGTTGCGCTTGCAGTAGTTGCAGTCGTCGGGGTGGTTCGAGAGCAGGAGCTGGATGATCGTCTGACGCGCCTTGACCGCGCGGCTCGAGTGCGTGTGGATCTTCATCCCTTCCTGCACGGGGAAGGCGCAGCTCGGCACGAGGTTCGGCTTGTCCTCGACCTCGACGACGCACATGCGGCAGGCGCCGGTCGGCGGCAGGCCGTCGTAGTTGCAGAGGGTGGGGATCTTGAGGCCGTTCCGGCGGAGCACCGCCAGGAGCATCTCGCCTTCTTCGGCGACGACGGGGCGTCCGTTGATCTCGATGTTCGCCATGGTCCGATCCTCTCTAGGCGGCCGAGACGGCGTTGAAGCGGCAGGCGTTGACGCAGGCGCCGCAGTGGATGCACTTGTCCGGGACGATGTAGTGGGGGCTCTTCTTCGCGCCCATGATCGCCTCGGAAGGGCAGGCCTTGATGCAGAGCCCGCAACCGGAGCAGCGCTCCGCGTCGATGGAGTAGCAGAGCAGGTCCTTGCAGACGCCCGCCGAGCACTTGCGCTCGAAGATGTGCTCCTCGTACTCGTGACGGAACCAGCGAAGCGTGGCGAGCACCGGGTTCGGGGCCGTCTGGCCAAGCCCGCAGAGGCTCGTGTCCTTGATCACGTCGGCGAGCTCGGTGAGATGCATCACTCCCTGCAGGCGCGCAAGCGCGTCCGTGCCGCTCTCGTGGTGCCGGCCGCGGGTGATGCTCTCGAGGATCTCGAGCATGCGCTGAGTGCCTTCGCGGCAGGGGATGCACTTGCCGCAGCTCTCGCGCTGGATGAAGTCCATGAAGAACTTCGCGACGTCGACCATGCAGGTCTCTTCGTCCATGACGACGAGCCCGCCCGAGCCCATCATCGCGCCGACCTGCTTGAGCGACTCGTAGTCGACGACGGTGTCGAGGTGGTCACCCGGGATGCAGCCGCCGGAAGGTCCACCGATCTGCACGGCCTTGAAGCGCTTGCCGTTCGGCACGCCGCCGCCGATGTCCATGACGATCTCGCTGAGCTGCGTGCCCATTGCGATCTCGACGAGGCCGGTCCGCTCCACCTTGCCGGAGAGCGCGAAGACTTTCGTGCCCTTCGAACGCGCGGTGCCGAGCTGGCGGAACGCCTCGGCGCCGTGGAGGAGGATGCGGGGGAGATTCGCGAGCGTCTCGACGTTGTTGATGATCGTCGGCTTGCCGAACAGGCCGCTGACCGCGGGGAACGGAGGACGGGGGCGCGGCATGCCGCGGCGTCCCTCGATCGAGCCGATCAACGCGGTCTCCTCGCCGCAAACGAACGCGCCGGCGCCCATCTTGATCTTGAACTCGAGGTCGAAGCCGCTGTCGAGCACGTTGCTGCCGACCAGGCCATAGGCCTTCGCCTGCTCGATCGCGTGCTTGAGGCGCTCGATCGCCAGCGGGTACTCGGCGCGGATGTAGATGTAGGCGACGCGCGCGTCGATCGCGTAGGCCGCGAGCGCCATCCCCTCGAGCAAGCGGTGCGGGTCGCCCTCGATGATCGCGCGATCCATGAATGCGCCCGGGTCACCCTCGTCCGCGTTGCAGATCAGGTAACGGCGGTCCGCCACCTGGCGCGCGGCGAAGTTCCACTTGAGCCCGGTCGGGAATCCACCGCCGCCCCGTCCGCGCAGGTCGCTGCCGAGGACTTCCTGGCGGGTCTCGGCCGGCGTCTTCTGCTTGAGGACGGTGGAGAGCGCCGCGTAGCCGCCGCGCGCGATGTACTCGTCGATGCTCTCGGGGTCGATCACACCGCAGTTCGCGAGGACCCAGCGGGTCTGCGGCGCGAAGAATTCGTGCTCGTCGAGGTAGGGGGCACCGTCCCAGGCCTCGTTGCTCTCGTTGCGGAACTGGCCGAGGATCCCCTCCTCGGGCAGCGAGCCAGCGAGCACCGCGTCGAGCAGCTCGACCGCGTTCTTCTCGGTCACCGAGTGAAACGAGATGCGGGCACGCCCGGGGAGCTGGATGTCGACGAGGGGCTCGAGAGCGCAGAGTCCGATACAGCCCGTCTCGACGAAGCGCAGGTCGAGCTCCTTCTCCTCGGCGTGCGCCTTGAGAGCGGCAAGGGTCTTGGCCGCGCCCGCGCCGAGACCGCAGGTACCGGCGCCGACGAAGACGACCGGCTTCGCCAGCGTCTCCGCGCGCGCGGCGGCGAGTGCGCTCTTGCGCTTGGCCGCACAGTCCGCGGACTCGTGGCAGAGAGGCCCGCTCTCGAGGCAGGCGATCATGTCGGGGCAGGGGCGCTCGGGGGAGTGCCAGCACTCGGAGCAACAGCGGATCGTGGTGTCAGGCATGGCTCGCCGCCTCCTGGCTCTTCGCTTCCTTGCGGTACGCGCGGATCAGCTTGCGCACCTTGTCGTGGTCGAGGTTCGCGTGGAACTCACCGTTGACCGAGATGACCGGAGCGAGGCCGCAGGCGCCGATGCAGGCCAC
>NPIF01026531.1_pt2 | contig 26396 bp, 19 predicted proteins | sample 8637461 | NCBI WGS metagenome assembly NPIF01 (sample SAMN07420641, study PRJNA396082) | bioreactor metagenome | isolation source: sample BR12 brine-fed electro-methanogenic bioreactor BR | place: Japan: Kochi | collected 2016-12-09
ACGAAATGGCCCGTGAGCAGACCGAGCAGACTGCTGCCCAGCGCTGGCAGTGGGAGCAGGATCGGTTCTTCAGTATCGAAGCCAACAAGGTTTATCTGGGTGATCCCATGATCAGTTCGGCGTTTAACACTGCCGTCAAGTCACTGGCGGCAGATGATTCCAACAACGACAAGCCCATGGCCTGGTTCCTGGAAGAGGCTGACCGCATGACCCGGGAGCGGTTCAATGTTCCAGAAAGTAAGGAGGACGGCGATGGCAAGGGTGGCGAAAAGCGGAATGGAAAGCGAGGCGGCAAGAAAGCGGATCGCAGCAAGATCCCACCGAACCTGGGCGACCTGCCGGCTGCTGACGTAGCTGAGACCGGCGGCGATGAGTTCTCCAGGCTGGACGGTCTGGAAGGGATGGAGCTGGAGCAAGCCCTGGCCAAGATGAGTCCTTCTGAGCAGGAACGCTACCTGAAGGGGTAATGATGTCGGTAATGAAGGTTGACGTTCGCCCGGGCGATACGATCACGTTTGGTGGTGGCGAGATACAGGTCACCATGACGGCCAAGTCCGGGCAGCGCGCCCGCCTCGAAATCAATGCCGACGATTCCATCAAGATCGGATTACCGAGCAGAACATCCGTCCGTGATGTGGTCAGCGGCGGAGTAAGCATTGTCGGTTCATCAACCCGAGCCGGCAGTGGGGCTAATAACTCCGGCAGCAGGGGCGGAAAAGGCAAAGGACCACCTCGCCGGTAACTGGCAAATCGGTCGCCGTGACCCTGTAGGAAAGCCGCACAATAGCGGCTTTTCTTTTACCTGTTCGTAAATGCTGGCCTTACTGCTATAACGGAACCTGCAAGTACAGACAACGCGCAAGAGTGCGTCTCTGACAGTTAACTATTAACTTTCTAAGGAGCACTCTTATGGGTAAGACCGTTGTCGGCGTAGGCGATCCCAAAGCCATCAGGCGCTATTCCGCATTCCTGGCCGTGGACGTTGGCCGGAAATCCTACTTCAACAAGAAGTTCATGGGCGTGGGTGAGGATGCCCAGACCCCTCTGCAGACCCTTCCGCATCTGGAGAACGATGCCGGTGACGAGATTTCTTACGATCTCGTCATGCAGCTCAAGATGAAGCCGATTCAGGGCGACAAGAACCTGCGCGGCAAGGAAGAGGATCTGAAGTTCTACACGGATAACCTCAAGATCGACCAGCTGCGTGGTGGTGTGAATACCGGCGGTAAAATGTCGCGCAAGCGCACCATCCACGACCTGCGCAAGATTGCCCGGGTGCGTCAGTCCGAGTGGTGGGCCCGTCTTTTCGATGAGACGCTGTTCATCTACCTGTCTGGCATGCGCGGCAGTAACGCCGACTTCATCGAGGACACCGACTTTACCGGATACGCCGGTAACGCCCTGGTGGCGCCCGACGATCAGCACATCCTGTACGGTGGTGATGCCACCTCGAAGGCGACCATCGCAACCGACGACAAGATGAGCTTAAGCCTGATCGACCGAGCGGTGGCCCGCGCAGACGTAATGGGCGGCGGCACCTCTGGCGTGCCCTCCATCCAGCCGGTGGAGATCGACGGCGAACCGCACTTCGTCCTGGTGATGCACCCCTGGCAGGAGTACGACCTGCGTCAGGACACCGGCACCGGTGGCTGGATCGACCTGCAGAAGGCGGCCGCTGCTGCCGAGGGTCGCAACAACCCGATGTTCAAGGGCGGCCTGGGTATGCACAACAACGTGATCCTGCACAAGCACAAGGCGGTGATCCGCGGTGATGATTATGGTGCTGGTTCCAATGTATCCGCTGCCCGGGCACTGTTCCTGGGTCGTCAGGCTGGTGTCGTTGCCTTCGGTTCCCCGGGCACTGGCCTGCGGTACGACTGGAACGAGGAGTCTGAGGATCGTGGTAACCAGGTGGTGATCACCACCGGCACCATCGTCGGCGTCAAAAAGTCGGCCTACACCATCGACGGCAAAAGCCGCGACTTTGGCTGCATGGCCCTCGATACCGCCGCGAAAGATCCCGGCTGATAGTAGCCCTTAGCCCAACCGGAGCGGCCTGATGTGGGCCGCTCTGATAAATCCCTGAATATCTGGAGCACAGAATCATGACTGTAAAAAAATCCAAATGGGTGACAGGACGCCAGCAGATGCCCACCCCCATGGGCAGCGAGGTGGTCAACGTCCTGCTCGATCTTGATGTGGCCGCCGATGAGGTTGCCGAGAACGATCTCTATATCATGGGTGAACTGCCCGAGGACTGCGCGTTGGTTGATGTGATTTATGGTATCGATCAACTCGATTCAGACGGTTCGGCGGCCGCTGAGCTGGCGTTTGGCGTGGTCAATGACGACGAGGATGACCTGACCACCACCCTGGAGGCCGGGATTGATATTGCGCAGGCCGGCGGTGCCGCCCGCATGACCCCGACCAACACCACGCTGGAAACTAAGTCCGGCAGTACCGGTGGTAAGCGGCTGGGCTTCAAGGTGACCACCGCAGCCGCCACCGGCAAAGCGGGCACTGTTCGGGCCAGCGTATCTTATCGTTCCGTCGCGTTCGACAGCTGATCGGAGCATTTGATTTAAAAGGCAGGGCTTCGCCCCTGCCTTTTTTTCAACCCAAGAGGCAATCTGCATGAAAATTGAATCCAAGATTCGCCGTAAGAGCGGCACCAAGGTACTGATGGATGGCATCGAGTACCACTTCAAGCCCGAGAAAGAGGGCGGTCCGCATATCGCCGTGGTGACCGATCAGGCCCACATTGCCCGCTTTCTGAGTATTACCGAGGGCTACTGCGTGGCCGATGGTGACCCTGCACTGAAGGCGGAAAATGATGAGGGTCCGGCGCTGGGTGTTGATGACCCCATTCGGGTGGCGGATACCGCCGGTGATGATGGGAAGAAGGCTCCGGCCAAGACGGGCACCCCGCGTAAGCGTGGCCGCAAGAGCGCCGCACAGAAGGCCGCCGCAGCAGGTGGAGATAGCTGATCATGGCTGAACTGTCTGACTTCCTGAGTCTGGTCCGGGGTAAAATGCCAGGCTGTCCTGAGCTTCTGATGGAGGAGGCCGTCAGGGAGTCAGCCATCGACTTTTGTAAGCGCACAAAACTGCTGATCAATGAAGTAAAAATCCGTGTGGTGGTGGGCCTGCGTTTCTATGAAATGTATCCGCCAGATGGAATCACTTACACAGTGAATAGTGTCAGGCGTGATAACGATGATTTTTTGAACCCTTCTTCACGCCACGATTTTGAGTGCGAAAAACTGGATGTCGACTCCGGCCAGCCGACGGACTATTACATCGAGGGTGACGGTCGCTTAGTCCTGGGTCCGATCCCGGACGCCATTGAAACCCTGACAGCAGGGGTGACAATTCGCCCGGATGATACAGCTACCGTGTTACCGGACGCGCTCTACAGTGAGTGGCGTACTGCCATCGCTGCCGGCGCCAGGGCCTTCATACGGCAAAACTATTTTGAGTGGACCAATGATCAGGAAGAGGCCAAGGACCGGGTGTTTTTTGATAGCGAGGTAAATAGAGCCAATCTACTCAGGGCCAAAGGCGCCAGCAAAAAGGCGCTGCGTGTCCGTGGGCACTATTTCTGAGGTGGGCCGTGAAAGTCATTGAGATTATCGCCCGGGTTGAGGATGTATTGAAGGATGACGGTGTGCGCTGGCCGCGCCTGGAACTGCAGCGCTGGCTGAATGACGCCTATGCCGCCATTGTCATGGTGCGACCTGATGCCAACACCAAGACCGGCGAGTTTACATGCGCCGCAGGTACCCGGCAGGATTTGACCTCGGGATTTTCCGATGCGCTACGTCTGATCGATGTGGTGCGCAATACCGCGACCAGTTCCAGTAAGCGCGCCGTGCGAGCAATCAAGCGCAGCGTGCTGGATGACATGCGCCCCGGGTGGCATGGCGAGACTGAATCGATCAACATCCAGCACTTCATGTTTGATGACCAGCTGCCCAAGTCGTTCCTGGTTTACCCCCCGGCCAAGGATACCGCCAAGCTGGAGGTGATCTATTCGTCACTGCCGACCAGTCATGCACTGGACGAGAGCGCGCTGGACCCGGCCGGCGCCGCAACGGAAACCATCAACCTGGATGACATCTACGCCGGGCCAATTATTGATTTCATCCTCTACCGGGCATTTACCAAGGATTCCGGTAGCGAGCGCAGTGAGGCAAGGGCAGCAAGCCATTACAGCGCATTCGCCAACGCCATTGGCGCCAAGACCAGCGCCGATCAGGCCACCAGTCCGAATGAGAGGGGCAGATGATAACCACAGTTGCTGTAACGATTCAGTGTAACGCCCCGGACGGCACCCCTATCTCTGGTGCCATTGTGTCTGCCAGACTGAGCGGCGCTGATATTTATGACGGTTACATTTTACCAGAAGAGGTATCCGGCACCGCGGATGAAAACGGCTTGCTGGTGCTGGATCTCTGGCCCAACGAACTGGGTTCTACCGAGAGTTACTACAAGGTAGCGATCACCAATCCGGATGACGGCCGGGTGGTCAAGGTGGACGCCACCATCCCCAACAGCGACTGCCAGTTGCACCTGGTCGCCAACCTGCCGCCGTACCCGGGCAAGGAGGACGGTCAGCTGGCCCTGGACACCTACGTAGCCAAAGCCAGGCAATGGGCCGAAGAGGCCGAAGATACCGAAGTAGAAACCGGAGAGTATTCGGCAAAACATTGGGCAGCCAAAGCGCAGGCCAGCGCCTCTGCTGCAGGTTTCAAATGGAAAGGGGCCTGGGCGCCCGGTCCGCACAATGAACGTGACATTGTTCAGCATAATGGTTCGGCGTGGATCGCAACGACCACGACCACTGAAGAGCCCAGTGATGTTGCCACTGACTGGGATTTGTTTGTCGAGCAGGGCGAGCAGGGAGAACAGGGTCCGCAAGGTATTCAGGGTGAGCAGGGTGAGCAGGGCATCCAGGGTGAGCAAGGGCCGCAAGGCATCCAGGGTGACGCAGGCGCTGATGGCGCGCTTTGGTTGAGTGGGTCCGGGGCACCGAGCGGCGCCGCCGGCAAGGTTACCGATTGGTACCTGAACACCGACAACGGGGACGCCTACGAAAAAACCGGCGCCTCCACCTGGACGCTGCGAGATAACCTGCAGGGCCCGGCAGGTGCTGGCTCCGGCGACATGCTGAAATCAGTCTACGATCCGACGAATGTGTCAGGTGATGCGTTCTCCATGGACAGCATGGTCGAGGGCGCGACCACCAAGATCCTGACCAATGTTGAGCGCACCAAGCTGGCCGGCATAGAGGCAGGCGCGAACGCCTATGTGCTGCCTGTAGCTGGCGGTTCCCTGGGTGGCGTGAAGTCCGGCGCTGATATTACTGTCGATGGCTCTGGTAACGTCTCTATCAATGGCAAGGGTTCTGCCAATGGTCTGGCGACTCTGGATGCATCAGGTCTGGTGCCGACGACGCAGCTCCCGGCGTTTGTCGATGACGTGCTGGAATATGCGGATCTCGCCTCGTTCCCAGTCACCGGTGAGGCGGGCAAGATATATGTTTCTCTCGCCACAAACAAGACCTACCGCTGGTCCGGGTCGACCTATATCTATATCACCTCCGGTGCCGTTGACTCGGTGGCCGGCAAGACCGGCGTGGTCACCCTGGCCAAGGAGGACGTTGGTTTAGGCAACGTAGATAACACTGCTGACCTGGACAAACCTATCAGTACCGCAACCCAGACGGCGCTGGATGGTAAAGAGCCTGCTGATGCTACCATTCTGCGAAATGCAGATATTGGCGTTAGTATTCCTGCTCTAGCTCACACTCACACTACTGCAGGTATTGATGATGACAGTATTACTTTAGCAAAGTTAGCTCACGGCACTGCTGGCAATCTTATTACCTTTGATGCTACTGGCGCTCCTGCCGTCGTTGCAACAGGAAGTGCTGGTCAAGTGCTAACCAGTAATGGCCCCGGCGCTGCTCCTACTATGCAGGATGTTAGTAGTGGAGAGGTTTCAATATTGACTGGCGAAATAGCACATAATGGAACAATCCCGCTTCCAAGCGGCTACGATCAATCACAGTGTCATTGGTTCGTAAGTAAGAAAACTCTCAATCCGGTGCAGGAATATGACTATCCTAACGATTTGTGTTACGCAGATTCCAATAGGACGGTGATAATCATGGGCCATAAATCTGCAAATAATTCATGGTATGGCGGAACAGCCAACTACATCATCATAGGAGTTAAGTGATGCCCTCAATACTGAAAAATGGCGTCGTCATCGCCACCTGCAATCACCTGCCGGATGAGAATGACCTGACTGATCGTGGCGAGACCGTCATCGAGGAGACCGGTGAGGTTGGGCAGGTTTGGGATGGTGTAGCCTTCACAACGCCTGACATACCGGCCCCAGATGTGACTGTGATAACGAAGCTCCAACACATCGAGCAACTGGAATTGGATGCACTTGACGATGCGTTCTTTCAGATGCTTGACAGTGATGTTTCAACAAAGCGCAAGTTTGATGCTGCGACTGAGCTAAACATCGCGCACCCACTTGTCCAATCTTTTGCCACTGCTTTCGGGTGGGATGCTGTAAGACTGCAGCAGCATTTCAACAGTGCTGGGTCATTATGATCATCGCGCTTCTCGTTACATACATTGCAGTCGCGGCTCTTCTCAACCGCTACCGTGGCAACGGCGGCGCATGGGGGCCGAACCATGGGCATACAGCAAAGCGTATCCTTGCGTCTGCCTGGATTGTGATGCCTACACTTATGATCGACCCCATCACCTATATGGTGGTAACGGTAATGCTCTGGGTAATCATGGTAGGGATGGTGACGATATGAATTTCGATTGGAAGAAAACATTAGCGACTGTTGCCCCTGCGCTGGCCACCGCCCTGGCTGGACCGATGGCAGGTGTAGCTGTCGGCATGGCGACTAAGGCCCTTGGTATCGAGCAGTCCGAGGAGGCCCTGGCGGAAGCTGTGGCATCCGGCAACCCGGACATCCTGGTTCAACTGAAGAAGGTCAATAACGACTTCGTGGTTGAGCTGAAGCGTCTCGATGTGGACCTTGAAAAGATCGCCTCCGCAGATCGCAGCAGTGCCAGGGATATGGCGACCAAGACAACCCTTGCCCCACAGATCATCCTGTCGGCTCTCTTCGTGGTCGGGTTCATTGCGGTGCTTTATGGCGTGTTCGGTGGAGGTGTGACTGTCACCGAGACCATGCAGGATGCGGCGATGTACCTCCTCGGCATTCTCTCCGCCGGCATTCTCCAAATCATGAATTTCTTTTTTGGGTCCAGTTCTGGATCGCAACAGAAAACTCACCTAATGGGGTTAAAACAGTCATGAGTAAAGCACACTTCCACGGCGGCAACGTCCGGCTTGGCATTCCGCAGTCGAGCGCATTGGCTGGACTATCTGCACTGTTTGGTGGTGCGCGCAAATAGCTCGAAATGCTGGCCTGTATGTCAGTCTGTACTCAAATGTTAACCAAGAGGACTGACAGCCATGCTCATAGACGCGCCGATTCGTGGAACTGATGTTTATGGAAGCGGTGCTTATCAAGCGCCGCGAGGTGGGCGTCGCCATAAGGGTATCGATATCGCCTGCTACAAAGGGTCGACCGTTCTGTCCGCCGCCGACGGAACGGTAACCAAGATCGGCTATCCATACGATCCAAGCGACCCGAAGAAGGGCCATCTACGCTACGTGCAGGTCACTGACGGTCAAGGCTACGACGCCCGTTACTTCTACGTGAGCGCATCGGTCGAGGTGGGCGACCTAATAAAGCGGGGCGATAAGCTGGGCACTACCCAGGGTCTGGCCGAGATATATCCCGGGATTACGGATCATTTTCATTTCGAGGTGTTAAGTGACGGCAACCCGGTATCCCCCATGGAATACCCCAAACACGAAGGGCAGGAGCATGCGCATGGATGAGGTAGTCAAGCGCCTCGATAGGTTTGAGGATAAGCTGGATAAACTCGCCAGTGCGGTGCTGACGATTGCGCGCATTGAAGAGCGGCAGGCGCAGCACGGACGAACAGTTGAGCGCATTTGGAGTGCCGTGGAGAAATTGACTACCCGGGTCGAGGCGCTGGAAAAGGCCGGCGTAAAGCAGACAGTGAAGGTCAATTTCGGGGAGCGTATGTTCTGGTCTATCGTCACTGCTGGTCTGGGCATGTTGGCGTTCTATCTCAAGTTCGGGGGATGAGTTGAAGATAGCAATCGCAGGCTTCCAGGGTATGCGCCCGGCAGTGGGAAAAAAGCTGCTGGATAATGCAATGGCAACCATCGCGCAGGACGTGGAACTGTCAGATGGCACGCTGGTGCCGTTGGGTGACGATACCCTGGTGGCCACGCTGACCAAAACGGGCACCATAAAGACCCTGTATCGCCTCACCTCCAGTGTCTGGCTACACTGGACAGAGGCGGTATCTGTAGCGTCAATCCCGATTGCCAACAACGAATACAAGCGGGTGATGTTCACCGGCACCGATCAGCCGCGCATGACCGATGTGGTAAAGGCCGTTGAAGGCGGCGGCACCGATTACCCGGAAGTGTCATTTCTGGCCGGCCTCCCGGCGCCGGCCACCATCCTGACCACGGACGCCTCCACCACGCCAGACGATGACAAGCTGGCCCGCGTCTACACCTACACCTATGTTTCAGCCTGGGGCGAAGAGGGGCCGCCTGCAGATCCGACCGATGTGATCTATGTCACCGATGGCGATACCGTCAACCTGAGCAATTTCGCCGGTGCGCCGTCCGGTGCCTACCAGGTTGAGAGCATCCGGATCTACCGGGCATTGACCGGCTCCAGTGGTGACGGAACCTATCTGTTCGTTGACGAGATCCCGGTGGCGCAGACCACCTATGCCGATTCCGTCAGTGATGCGGCGCTGGCCGAGGCCCTGAAGTCGACCCTGTGGAGCGCACCGGATACCAGCATGCAGGGCGTTACTGCCATGGCCAACGGCATGCTGGCCGGGTATTTCGATAACAACCTGTGCTTTTCAGAGCCCTATCAGGGACACGCCTGGCCGGAGGATTACCGCAAGCCGCTGGATCACACCATTACCGGCCTATCGGCCGCGGGCAACATGCTCTATGTGGCCACCGAGGGGAACCCCTATGTGGTGGTGGGTAACAGCCCGGACTACATGAGCGAAAACAAGCTGGAAACGGTGCAGACCATGGTATCTGCGCGTTCGTTCGTGGATATCGGCAGCGGTGCTATCTATGCTGCATCGGACGGGTTGATCCTGCTGTCGGAGGCCGGCGCCAAGAACATTACCGAGAACGTGGTGGATCATGACTGGTGGGCGGCGCTGGACCCCACCACTATCCACGCCTATTTCTACAAGGACAAGTATGTCGGGTTCTACGATAACGGCACCACGCAGGGCGGGTTTATCTTTGACATCACGGACGGTACTTTCTCGATGATCTCCACCTATGGGACTGCCGGTTATTCTGATATGGCGACCGGCAAGCTCTATATCGTCAAGGAGGATAACAAGGTCTACCAGTTCGATGCCGGTGAACCACTGACCGCGGTATGGGAGTCGAAGCACTACGAGACACCGATTACCAATTTCAGCAGCGCCCGGGTGGATGCCGCAGCCTACCCGGTGACGTTCAAGGTCTATGCCGATGGAGAACTGAAGTTCACCAAGTCGGTAGCCGACGCCGAACCGTTCCGCTTGCCGGCCGGGTTCAATGCGCGCACCTGGGTCATTCGCGTTGAGACCACCAGCACGGTGTATGGGGTGTTCATGGTCAATGCTACAGGTGAACTGTAATGGCCACAGTACCCTCTGTTCCAACACCACCGAGTAATACCGATCCGGCCATGCGCCGGTTTCTCAATGCGGTCAAGTCGGTACTGGATGCTTATATCAAGCCGGGCGCTGAGGTGGTCACGCAAAAAGAACTGACCAGCTTCGGTGATACAGTCACGGAGTCCATTGTAGGCTCATCTACCACCCCGCCGAAACTGTCCGGGCTGTCGGCCTTCGGCAGCCTGTCGTTCGTTATTTTGACATGGGACAAAATACCCTATGGCGACCACTCCTACACAATAATTTACCGGGCCGCTGTAGACGACCAGAGCCAGGCCGTGCAGATCGGTACCAGCAGAACGTTGATCTATGCAGACCATGTGCCTGGATCTGAGAATTACTATTACTGGATCAGAACCGTATCAAAGGCCAATGTACTGGGCCCGTTCAACCAGCTGGCTGGAACGGTGGGTTCCGCCTCGCTGGACCCGACCTATTCACTGGAGGTGCTGGACAACGCGATCACGGCAGAGCAGATCGTCGCTGGCGCCATCACCGCGGACAAAATGGCCGTGGTTGAGCTCGCCGCATTGGCCGCCAACCTGGGAACCGTCACGGCCGGCCTGATGCAAAGCCCGGACGGTACGTTTATCGTTGACCTGAATAACAAGCAGATCCTGATTACCGGACCCAATGGTCAGGCATCGGACGATTACACGGTGATTCAGAACGGGGTCATCGAGTCCTACAAGTGGGCGGGCGGTACACACCTGCTCAATAAGGCGCTATCGCTAATCGAGAGCGGAACAGCCGAAAACAATACCGTGGTGCAGATACCCGGGTATTTTGAGACTGAGCCGAAAATCATTGTGTCGCCCAAGTCGATCCAGGTCTATGACAGCACCAACCCGGGTCAGGATCAGGTATTGGAGTGCGGTGCCGAGTCGATCACTGAATACTCTCCAGGACGATGGGAGTTCACAGCCAAGGCAAGCCTGGTGTTCGGTGGTTCTGCAGGAACAGCCTCGCCAAACTGGGCGAATGGCGATACGTCACTTTCGTCGATAAATAGCCCGACATACACGCTGCCGGCCAGCTCAACCGATGTGACGGTTAACATTTCCATGAAGTCGTTTCGCGGAACCGGGACGGCGCCGTATTACCGTTACCGAGCGGTAACCTGGAAACTCTACTATCGGGCCGTTGGTTCAGGAACCTGGATTCTTGCTAATAGCAAGACCAAGTACCCAGGCGCCACACTCGGTTACGTGAATGATTCGATAACCTTTACCTTTGCGTCTGCTGGTGATTATGAGTTCTACGTCAATGCGACCTATTCTGATTATACTGGCACGTTTTCAAGCGGTACTGGCGGGTATGAGTATGATTCAGTAGTCAAGACGGCCGCCAACGCCTATGAGGTGCTTGAAAAGGTAGACGAGTTTTCAGCTTACGATATCACTCAGAATGTTACCGTGTCGCTGCCGGCTTATTCACCGCCTGCCGGGTGGGAGATTTACACAGTAACGTATCAGGCAGATATTGGTTATTACCTGCAAATTTATAACCACACTGCCGATAATAATCTCATCGCAAGAGCGGATTCATTGCGCGGAAACATTATGATTTCAAGGTCAGGGCAGGCTGGCGAGAGGACAAGCGGTGTCGAAGGAGCGAGCAATACGGTTGCTCAATCTGCTACTGAGAGCAGTTACAATACGGGGTATTTGAGCGGTCTTGTTAAAATATATTCATCCGCAGCAAAGTGGACGGATTCAAAAGCAGAACTGCGCATCAATAATCCAAAGGCAACTATCGGAATCAGAAAACCGATAATCAACAGCACCACAGCAACCAATGACCTGAAGGTCAATTCATACGATTACACACTGTCCGGTTTCTCCCAGATCAGTACCGGCACACTCAACTGGATGGCGATAGGCCGATAGGAGCAAGAAATATGGCGTATTCAGGTTATTTTGGTAGCAACAGCGTAAGCGGTATCAGTATGCCGAAGATTGAAGATCGCAGCATATTTAGCGCATCTTCAGGTCGCACCAATCAACAGCGCGTTACCCTGGGCGGAAGTGGAGGGAGCGCCGGGTGGGCTGGAAATCAAAAAGCCGACCCCATGCTATCCCGCCTCGATCAAGCCATGTCGGGCATTGATGGAAAGGCGGACGAATATGAACAGGTGCTCCGCGGCGTCTATGACAACTATTCAGCATCTGCTGACAAGTACAGCGGTGACATCGAGGCGTTGGCCGATGCCATGGACGGCGACATAGCCAAGCTGACCGGCTATATCGGTGACTACGAAAACGTATTGGCCGAGATCAAGCCGGATTTCATGAACGGGATCAAGGTCGAGGAATCGGCCGACCAGCGGCGTGCCGAGTACATGGGCAACGTGGCTCAACAGTACGCAAATTCCGAAAAGTCACAGAATCGGGAAATGGCAGCGCAGGGGATCAACCCCTATGCCAACAGCGGTAACCGGCGCGCCAACCTGTTGAGCCGTAATGCCGCCATGGCTGGAGCCGGCAACCAGGCGTACAGTGATTGGCTGGACTCGCACAATCAGCAGGTACAGGCCGACCAGGGCGCCAAGGCGACCTATGCCGAACTGGCGGCAAAGCCTGCAAGTATGCAGGGTGATGTGGTTTCAGCAAGGGGGTCTTTGGCCGGACTGTACGACAACTTAGCCAACCGCGAACTGGATGCGCAAAAGGCTAAAGCTGCCGGATATGAATACTTGAATAACGCGAACATGGAAAAGCGCGCCCAGGAGTTGCAACTGGCTGACAACTACGCCAACCGTCAGTTAGAAACTCAAAAGCTGAACCAGGCGGCTGATGCTTCCAATGCCAATTTGCAGATGGAAATCATCAAGTCCGGGCTTAGCTCGTTTGATCCGTACTCACCGTTATATAACAGGTAATAGGTTATTGGAGATTGATATGGGCGTTTATTACAAAGAATCAGGCGAGAAGTTGAGCGCCAGAGACGCAGCCAAGATGGAAGCAATTAACAAACAGAATCCTGATCTGGCCTGGAATCAGGACCGGTCGAGCGTGACCGATCTGGTACGCCTTGGCGTAGGGACCAGGGGCGGCGTAAAAATGCCGCGCAATTCAACTGACCTGAGATCGCTGGAGAAACGTGCCTCATCGGCGCTGAATGCGGTCAGGAGTGGCGTCAATGCCGGTGGATCTGACTATGACCGACGGATAGCGGCCGCCTCACGGGTACAGGATGCAGCTGCGAATTTGCGCACCACGCAAAACAATCTACGCGAGGACGGCCGCCTCAAGGCCGAGAAAGAGCGCATCAACAAGGCCAGCGATTACATGGAGTCGTTCACGAGCTCACCGGGATACGATAAGGGGCAGGTGGTGTTGAAGGACGGCATGATCAATAAACTGGCAAGTTTCGCCAACCTTGATCTACCGATCACTGAAAGCGTTGGCGAGAATGGCGAACGGTCGTTCACCAATAAGCTGGACGGCCAGGTTGTCGCTACCCGGGAAACCTCCGAGAACGGACGCAACTGGTGGAAGTACAGCCTGAAAAAAACCGATGCAGATGGGAATGTCACCATGGAACCAATCAAGCAGGCCAATGGCCAGCCGATGATGTTTGATGAAGGTGTCGGCAAGGAGCTGGCGAACCGCAAGCGGTTTATCAGCGAGATCGAGAGCAAGGCTGCCAATAAGAAGGACCGCCAGGCAAAGGACGCCGTGGATGCGCGTGAAGTTATCCAGGGTGCCGGCGGAACCTATGTGGTCGACAAGGCGGCGCAGACTGGCACCAAGATCGATGGTGTGGGCGGAAAACCGGGTAGCGGCATGAGTTCGTCTGACTACACCAGGGACTCAAAGGATGCCCGTGGAATCTTTGATACCAGCATCGGCCTGGGGCGGAATGAGTTTGGCATGATCACCGGCCTGGATGAAAAGCAGTCTGGTGTTTATGCGGATACCGTCAAGTATGTTGACAATCTGATACGTGCCGGCATAAAGCCGGGTGATGCGGCTTCCGCTGGAAAAAAGATCTATGATCGGGCTGTAGCCCTGCAGAAGGCCGGCGTGAAGGATCCGGTTACCAAGGCTCAACAGGAAATGCAGGGGTCACCATCCGGATCGTATTCATCCATGTGGCGGTGAATGCTGGCCTGATTGTTATCGTGCTGGTATCAACTATCAGCACGGTGCAATCATGGCGAAACCCTGGAACGAAGTAACCCTACTCCCACAGTACCAAGCCCTCAGCGACGAAGAGAAAGAGAATGCTCGCAATGAGTATTTCGCGGACGTAATCGCGCCCAATACCCCGACGGAAGAACTTGAAAGCGCTCGGGCGCGGTTTGATGAAGAGACTGGGCCGCAAGAGGATACCTGGGGAGAAACGGCCAGCAAAGCGATTTCCCATACCGGGCAGCGACTGAAGGCGTCAGCCGGCGGCCTGATGCGCTCGGCTGGTGAGCGAGACGAAAGATTGACTGAGGCCGGGATCAAGGCGATTCAGGATAATGGCATCGGTCCTGGAGCCGCAAAAACCGCTTTGGACGTTGTATCTGGAGCCAACAGCCTGCTCTACAACTTCTTCAACAAGGATGAGAAGAAGAAACTGGATGACAAGCTGACTGAAAAAGGGGCTGGCCTTGCCAGTGAAGCGCACCAGGCCATTAAAGACAACCCGTACAAGAATGAAGATGGCGGACTGAAATATTACGTTGGTCATGGAACCGAAACCTTGTTCGGCAATGTACTGCCAATGCTCGGGGTATCGATCGCAACCAAGAGCCCCGGGGCCGGTCTCGCCATGATGGGCGGCCAGGTCTACGGCGGTAAATACGCGCAGTCGAGGGAAGAAGGCAGGTCTCCGGATCAGGCGTCAATGGATGGTGCGTTCTACGCGCTGTCAGAAACCGTGACCGAAAAAATCCCGCTTGGGTTAGCGCTGAAAGGCGGCGAGCCGTTTTTGCGTCGGGTGCTCAAGACTGGTGGAGCTGAAGGGATTTCCGAGGTTATCAACCAGGTAATGCAGCGCGCCTATGATACGGGCGTCGTCGATGAAAACACCGACCTCAAGACATTCTTGGCGGAAATGACCAATGATGAGGCATTGCGAGAGTATCGTGATGCTGCTGTTCTTGGCACTGGTATTGGCGCAACCATGGGTGGCGTGGCTCACCCGTTCGCAAAAGCCGACGAAAAAAAGCGATCAGAAAACATCAAGAGCATTGCCGAGAATGCCGCATTCGAGCAGTTGACCGACGAGCAGCTTACCAAAGCGATTGACGATGGTGAAAAGCTGTCCGCAGGTGGAAATGATGAAGAACTTGCCAGCGTCGTGCAGGCACTCAAGGCAGAAAGTCAAATTCGCCAGGAGCGTGGCGTTGATGGATTTAAACCGCAGGCAGTACCCGAGCGCGGCCCCCTGTCCCGGGCGGCCAATAACGCGGTAAAGCAGGGCGTCAACCTGGGCGCTGCAGGCGAGACCGGGCTTGCCGACCAGGGTCCGGCCGTTGACTTGCCGGCCTTCTCCGACCTGAACGACGGCCAGCCCGACCTGCAGCAACTGGGCCAGATGAAGGCGGACCTGACCGCCCGGTACGACGAGCTCACCCCGGAACAGAAGGCGCAGGCGGACCAGGCCCTGCAGCAGATCGACGAACTGGAGCGGCAGTTTGCTTCACCCGAGGCGCAGAATCAGCGGGTTATTGATGAACAATTCGCGCCTGATCCACAAGAAGAGACGCCGGTCAACATCACCCCACAAGCCACGATCCAGAACCAGATGCCGGAGTGGAAGGTGGGCACTCCACCGGATCCGAATCAGCCGGTTGTTCGATCTGACGGCAAGCCGTTCAAGAATCAGGCGGTTGCAACCCGGGCGCTGAACAACCAGCGAAAGCAGAAAACCCACAAGGTAGCGCCCATCGACGGTGGTTTTGCCCTGGTGCCGCTGGATGAAAACGACAAGCTGCGGATGGAGGAGGAGGCGTTCTTGGCTGAACAGAAGGCCAACGATGAGCGCCGCCGGGCGGAATTGAAAAGCAAGCAGGCTGTCATCGACCGGCAACGGCAGATCGAGGCGGCCATGCCTGGAGACACCCGCTATCAGGATATTACACCGATGCCGGAAGCAGAAACGGTGCGTCGAGGCTTGCCGTCCCCCAAAGACATGGGCCACGCGCCGATCCCGGCCGGCGGTCCGGTACAGGGACGTATCGGCGGGGCTGGCCTGGATCAGCCAGCCAAGACCCTGATGCGCTCCGATGGAACGCCATTCACCGATGAGGCGACCGCGAAACGCGCAGCGCAGGCCCGTGGCCTGGCAAAGACCCACACGCCGGTGCCGGTTGATGGCGGGTTCGGGCTTGCTGATATCAATGAATACTTTGGACCTCAGTCCACGATTGAAGTCAATGACAGCGCTGAAAGCGACCGTCTGATGCGCAGTAAGGACGCCATTGAGCACATGGAGATCATGGCCAATGATCTTATCGATGGTGGTGGTATTTCACTGGTTCCGCGCCCGGGAGCCCGACCCAAGAACCGTGGTCAGCTAACCGGTGATCCGCTGTACGATTACGATGCCAGCGACCTGAGACGCACGCCATCGCTGAATCCCGAGTGGTTCCAGTCGCTGGCCGCTGAAACTGGTATCTCTGTCTCTGATGTCGGGAAAGCCATTCAGGCGCATAAGGCTGGCAGGAAACTCCGTAGCCGCCAGAAGAAGATAATTGAGGTACTTAGCGCAGATTACCAGGAGCGCCTGGACGAAGCTGACGCTAACGAGTGGTACGCCAAACGGCTATCCGAGCCTGACAGATTCGACCCGTCTGAATATAATCCTGATTGGGATAACGAGGCGCGCACCATCCATGAACTGATAGCCGATGCCTCTGCTATCGATGAAACGTCCACTGAGGCTGCCATTATGCGCACTCAGGGCGAGCCGGATCACGTACTGGCCAGACAACTACGGGAGATTATCAATGACAACAACGCACGAACAGCGGATGGAAATGCTGCGCCGAGCCAAGGAGCACAAGAAAAACGGCACGACACCCAAGCCAAACCCGAACCTGCCAGACAAGAAACCCAAGACGCGGTAACCGACCTGCTGGGCGACAACACCCAGACAGCACAAGCGATTGCTGACAAAGAGCGCGAGAAGGACGGTAAGCGTAACCCTGACGGTGAACAGCCGTCCCTGGTGCAGTCCGGTGATGAGCTATTCGCCAATGGCGGTAAATTGGAGTCTGACCTGTTCAGCGGTGGAAGCATTGACCAGAAAGCGCACAATGCAGCCACTTCCCCGACCAAAGACTTGCCCGAACCAACCCAGGCACAAAAAGAAGCCGGCAATTACAAGGTAGGCAAGATCTCTCTTCACGGTCTGGATATCTCCATCGAAAACCCAAGAGGCTCCAAGCGCACCGGCGTTGATCCTGACGGAAATAAGTGGTCCATAACCATGAAATCCCATTATGGTTATTTCAAGGGGACCGTGGGTAAAGACAAAGATCACGTTGACACTTTTATTGGTCCGGACGCGGAAAAAGCTAACCCTGGGATTTTTGTTGTCGACCAGATTGACCCCAAGACCGGTGAGCTTGATGAGCATAAAGTGATGTTCGGCTACACCGATGAAGCGGCCGCGCGCACTGCTTATCTGGAAAACTATGACAAGGGATGGAAGGGGCTAGGCGCAATCACCCAGATGCCGCTTGAAGAGTTCAAGGCGTGGGTGAAAGACCCGGCCAAGACCAAGCGGTGGGCAGGTGTCGCGCCTAAAGTCAATCCCGCTGATCGGCCAGGCGCCGAAACAGTTACGGCCCCGTCTGATGAGGCGCGGCCAGCCCAAGATAACGAAACCACTCCAGCCTTAACCAGACCGGAGAGCAAGGAAAAGCAGACAGAGGACAGTAGGCCAAAGCGGTCGGCCGGATACGGCGAGTCGAACAAGGTATTCACCGAGGATGCGGCCGCCAAGGCGCGCGAGCGTCTGCGCAAGAAGCTGGGACGATTGAACGCCAATTTCGACCCCGAAATGGCGCAGGATGGCATCATTCTGGCCGGGTATCACATTGAAGCGGGGGCGCGTAAGTTTGGCGCCTTCGCCAAGGCGATGATCGAGGATCTTGGAGAGGGTGCCCGGGAATATCTGCGCAGCTGGTACGAGAGCGCCCGGCACTGGCCCGGTATGGAGTATGTCGCCGCAGAAATGACGCCGATCAGCGAAATGGATGCGGCGGAAGAAGCGCAGAAGGCGGCCGATATCGAGCGCGCTGCCGACGCTGCACAGAATAAGGCACTGGATAAGCACCTGAGCGAGATAGCCGGCGCCCTGGGTGCCATGACACAACCGGGATTCGACAAGGCCGCATTCCGCCCCAAGGCGACCAAGGAACTGCAAGCCGCACTGGACATGGACAAGGACAAAACGCTGGCATTCCTGAATAAGTTAGACAAGGCGCTGCAGGAGCATGGCGGAATCCAGAAGGTTGTGGGTGTTCGTTCGCGGTTCTGGAAGATTTACCAGGAGGCGAATAGTGCAGAAAGGAGTGCAGAAAGGAGCGATATAGCGGTTAGCGAGAAAGAACTTGAATCCGTTGGGCTTCTACGAAAGCGCAGAGATCGCTGGCAGTACAAATTCAGCCTTGAAAGTGGCTGGATGACGGCTAATAGCAAAAAATCTGCTGTTGAAACTGCGACTGAGGCTTATCACAAAACTCCAGTGGATAAGCGTCTCACCCGCGAGCAGCGCCACGCTAAAGCAGATGCAGATGAATTTGAGAGAAGCGATAAGCAATGGGGTCATTTGTCGATAGATCAGCTGAAAGCAATGTACGAGAAACTTGGCGGAACCATTGCTGATCTGTATAAAGCTGGTGAACGCGAAATGGGAGAAGGCGGCGGTCGGAGAACTGCTGCAGCCGTGAGTAATCAGGGTGCGCGTGATGCTGGCGAAGTTCGCGAGAGGCTGAAGCGGTATATAGATGCGCGCCGAGAACAACCTACCTCAGAGACAAAACCGCAGGAAACCGCAGAGGCGCAGACCGTACCGCCTGAGAAGGCGCCAGGAATCGTCAACAATCCAGACCCGAAAGCCAAGAACCTGGACGGCGGTCCCTATACCATCGACTACCACAACGCGATTATCCGGGCGGCCAATGCGGGTGAACTGTCCCTGGGCGACTTTCATACGGCACTGGATACCTTTATCGCCAACCAGGACGAAATTAAAGAGCGACTGAACAAGCACACCAAGAAAGAGTTGACCAGTATTGCCCGGCGCTACCTACGCGGTGACGAGAAAAAAGCGGAATTGGTCGAATACGCCATTGATCGGCTGCGCAATTTCTATACGCTGGACAAAGAAACACCCGTATTCAGCTATACCATTGGCGACGATATAAAGCAGGTCAAGGCCGATTACAACCAGAAGCTACTGGAAATCGCCAAGTCTGTGAATGAGCAGGACTTGAAGGACTGGGCGACCGATGCCGCCAAACAGAAGGAGGAGGCAGAGGCCAAAAAGAGCGAGCTCAAGAAGGCGCTGAGTAACCCGGAAACCCTGGATGATTACTGGGCTTACATGAGACAAAAGGTGCGCGGCGATGGCATGTCGTTTAAAGAAGCGCGCATGACACTGAGCCCGGAACAGCGCGCCAAGTTCGATGATCTGGCCGCAACAGCCACGCGAGCAGAAAGGGTCGGGCGCAAAAATGCGTCCAAGACAGCCGTTGACGGCAATGCGGCGCAGACCGGCGCCGAGATCATCGCTACCAAGCACACCCGCGACGGCTATGACCTGTGGGTGGTAAAGCCGGCTGCCCGGGTTGATCGGGACGATTACATGAAGTGGCTGGCTGCCGCCAAGAAGATGGGTGGCTGGTACTCGAAGTTTGCGCGTGGCGGCGCCATTCCTGGGTTCCAGTTCAAGGACAAGGACAGCGCGGAAGCGTTCAAGGCGTACATCACCGAAGGCAATACGGACGCCGTACAGACAAAGGCGCAGGAAAGGCGTGACAGTTTCGCGGATGACCGGTCACAAACCGCGGTTGAACGGCTGCGGGAAATGTCCGCCAGGCTTGAAGAGCGCGGCACAGAGTCACTTAACCAGAACCGCAAGGTCAATACCTCACGGCGCGCATCCATGGCTGCCAGGGCCGAAGAACAAGCCAATGCGGATATCGCCATGGCCAAGACCATGGCCAATATTGCAGATGCCATCGAGAGTGGTGACGCGAAGTTTTTGGATCAGGTGCGCCAAAAGGTCCAGGTGGAATTGCTGGATACCTTCGTGCGCCTCGCCAATAACCAGAAGATCATCGCTGATTACCCTAACTACGCCGATCAGCTGAAGCACAAATACGATGCGCCCAACAATGAAACGGCTGACTATGCGGAATTCCCGACCTATACCGCCTTCCGTTCAGACTTGGCCAGGCTTGGCCGGCAACTGCAGGAGATCGACGGTCTGAAGAAGCTGGGCGACCGTATTATGAAGGTGGCCGACGATGTGACAGACGCCTACCTGGAGTTCGCCAAGGATAATCTGAACAAGGTCGCTACTTTCACCAATCAGGATGGCGGAATCGCCTCGTTCAGCAACAGGGCAAACGCCGAAACAGCCATACGCCGTTCAGGTTACCGCGGTCAGGCCATTGTTCTGCCGATAAAGCGTGGCGAGAACATGATTATCCTCAGTCCGTCAGAGGCGCAGAAACGCGGAATCTGGGAGGGTGATAACGACAAGCGTATATCACTGTCTGCTGAACTGGTCGAGCAGATTATCGGTAAATCTCGCCGCCGTGATGTGGATGTCCCGTGGCAGTTCGATAGCGCATACACCAAGCTCAAGCGCCTGGAAGCTATGGGTATCGAGACGCCGGCAGAGTTTCGCGCTGCCCTGCGCGAATACATCGCCATCCAGGAGCGGCCGGAAGGGCCGAACAAGATCAAGGAAATGGAACGCGCCATGGTTGGCCGGGCCAATGACGGGCTTGATTTCTTCCCGACACCTGAGACTGTTGCCGATGAAATGGTTAACGCTGCCGGTATCGAGGATGGCATGTCAGTGCTTGAACCATCAGCCGGCATGGGACATATCGCAGAGCGTATCCGGGAAACCGGTGTAGAGCCCGATGTGGTTGAATTTTCCAGCGGTCGCCGTGAACTGCTGGACGCCAAGGGGTTCAACGTGGTCGGTAACGACTTCATGGAAGTTACCGGTGAATATGACCGCATCGTGATGAACCCGCCTTTCTCCAATCGCCGTGACGCCGATCATGTGCGCCACGCCTATGGCCTACTGAAACCGGGCGGCCGCCTGGTGGCCATCATGGGTGAGGGCGTTTTCTTCGGCAGCGACAAGAAGGCGCAGGGTTTCCGCGAGTGGCTTGACGAGGTAGGCGGCACCGAAGAAAAACTGGCAGAGGGTACATTCCAAGACCCAAGCCTACCGGTTAATACCGGGGTCAATGCCAGGATGGTTGTGATTGATAAGCCTACTGGAGATTCCACCAAGTTCTCCAGAAACGAGTTATCGCCACAAAAAGAATGGCGCAGAAAAATCGATATGATGAACCGATCGGATCGGTCTGATTTCGTCGCGTCAGTGCAGGCTCCTTTAGTGTTGCGTGAGCTTGGTTTGCTGAGTGATATTCGCATGTCAAAGGCAAGGGTTCACGCCATCCTGAAAAAGCACAGGGAAATCCCTATAAAGGTACTTCTCGATCTGCCCCAGCTGATGGCTGACCCCAAGATAATCTATACGCGGAAAAACAATGACACCAACGCAGTCATTGAGGTTGTCACGAAATCAGGCGAGCCAATCCTGGTAGGGATGCGTGACGGCGAGATCAGAACCATCACCCCAAAGAACCATGGAGAGCGGGATGGCAGTGCCCGGCTGGCTGAAGAGATTGGCCGTAGCCAAGTGATTTATGCAAGAGACAAAAAAGCCCTCGACGAATCGAGGGCTTTAGACCGCCGCAGTGGACAACGATTGCCCCATGAGCGCAACGCCCGCGGTCAGGGTCTGAGTAAAAAGATACTCTTCAAGGCGGATATTGTCAAAAAGTACGGTCGTGTTGACGATGGATCTCCGCTGTTCTCACGCGAAAAGCCCGCCAAACCCGAGTACGCCATCTTCGGTATGCCGGTGGAGGAGATTGAAGCCACCATTGAGCCGATCACCCGAGCCTGGGCCAATGCCCCGGACGTGGTGGTGGTGGAGAACATGGACGACCCGCGCATCCCGGATGCGGTGCGGGCCGACAACCGGCGCCAGATGTCCCAGGGTGCCACCGGTGACGTGGAGGGGTTCATCCATAATGGCACCGTCTACCTGGTGGCGGAGAACCTGAATTCTCCGGAGGCCGCCCTCCGGGTGCTGCTGCATGAAGCGGTAGTCCACGCCGGCCTGCAGGTGTTCGGCAAGCGACTGAATAAGATCCTGGACCAGATCGCGGATGCTCGCCCGGCCGAGGTAGCGGCCAAGGCCGAAGAGTACGGCCTGGATATGAACAGCCGGCAGGATCGCAGAATCGCGGCCGAGGAGGTGCTGGCAGAAATGGGCCAGAACCGGCCGGAGATCGGTTTTGTGCGCCGGGTGGTGGCCGCTATCCGCGACTGGTTGCGCAGGAATGTGCCAGCCTTCCGTAAATTGAAGCTGACCGATGACGAGATCATTCAGCAGTATTTGATTCCGGCTCGTAAGTTTATCGAGAAGGACGGAAAGCCGCGCACTACCAAGACCGGAACCAAGACCGAGTTCAGTCGCAGTGAAAACACTTTTGAAAGTGAAGAGGAAGAGATTATACTGATAGGAGGAATAGAAGAGGGAGATTCAAGTGTCCAGCAACAATCAGAAGAAGAGCGACAACGGGCAGAGGCTGTATTCCTTTCCCATGTCCCAAAGGGAACAAGATATCATCACAATTCCAGCAGAACGGCGCGGGCTATCAAAGCCGCTTCCACAGCCGCACAGAAGCGACTCGGAAATGCGGCAGTCTCGGATCTTGCTTCACAAGAAAACCTGGGGCCGTTCAGCGGATACCTGAGCCAAGCCAGTGTTGAGAAAGACCTTGACGGAAATCCTGAGCTGCATGTCCATATCTACGGAAAAGAACAGATAGATGCAGGGCTTGACGATTACCCAGCGCAGACTTATGTCGTAACGCAAGACGGCAAGCTCACTATCTATGGGCCCGCCTCGTCCAGTAATACCTATCGAGAATTTGTTAAGCGCGGCTGGGCAGAGCCCGCCTGGGATGCTGACGGTAACGAAGTCTATGGCGGTATCGATAACGGCATCTGGACGCGCCTATCTGGTGTAACCCCCTCACAGCTTACGCGCCAGTTTGGTGAAGTTCACGCTCGCCTTCTTAATTGGCACGGCACGCCAACAACCGGGCTGCATTGGCGACGGGCGACGGGCGGCTCCGGTGGCGCAAAGGGACACAGTGGCGCTATTTACTTCTCGCGCAGCAGATCAAATAGGACTGAAACAGCAAACCCGGTACTGGAAGAGGCTCGGCGCAAGGCTGGCCTTGGTGAGCGGCCGACATTCCAGAAACGGGTCAGAAATCATGTCGCAGGGCTGTTCGATCTGATCAAGAACCAGCGTGACCAGCTGATTGACGCATTCCGCCAGGGTACGCTGGACCAGTTTCACGGTATCAAGCTGGCAGAGCAGCGCACCATGGGCAATCTACCGGCCGAGCAGTCGCCGTATGTGACCGCCAGGCTGGCCACCGGCATCGCCTCGGTAATGCGCGGTATCCTGCTGAACGGCCAGCCCCAGTGGGCCGAGAACGGCCAGCACCTGGAGAAGCGGCCGGACACCAAGGGTCTGCTGGAGATCCTGGAGCCGGTGGCCGACAACCTTGACGATTTCATCGGCTGGATGGTCGGTAACCGGGCCGCCCGGCTGCTGCGCGAGGGACGGGAAAACAACTTCACGGAGGAAGAGGTGGCGGCGCTGATCGGCCAGGGCGCCGGACATGAAGAAGTGTTCGGCCAGGTGGCCCGGGAGTTCGCTGCCTTCAAGCGGTCTATCCTGGATGTGGCCGAAGAGGCCGGGCTGATAGACCCACAATCCCGGCAGGTATGGGATCACGCCGACTGGATACCGTTCTACCGGCAGCGCGAGGAATCCGGCGAAACGCTGGGGCCCCGCGGTAGCCGCGGACTTGCCGGCAAAAGCTCCGGCATTCGCCAGCTCAAGGGCGGAGAATCGGCGCTGAATGACCCGCTCGAAAACATCATCATGAACTTCCATAGCCTGCTGGACGCCTCGCTGAAGAACAATGCCGTGAACAAGGCCATTGCCTACGCGGGTGACGTGGTGGAGCCGGTCGGGTTGAAGATGACCCAGGAGCTGGTGCCGAACAGCGAGGTGAAACGTAACCTGCGGGAGCAGGGTGTTCCCGATGATATCGTCAATATGTTCCCGGCCTCTGTGTTCCGAGGTATCGCAAAAATGTGGTCCTTCCAGGCGCCGACGGATCCCGACGTGATCCGTGTCATGCGAGACGGCAAGCCTCGCTACTTCCGAGTACGTGACCCGCTACTACTGAAGGCCGTGACCAGCTTCCAGCCGTTCGACTTCCCGGGTCTTGGGGCCGCCAGGGCGTTCAAGCGCGTGCTGACCAGCGCCGTGACGGCCACACCGGAGTTCATGCTGCGCAACTTCATCCGTGATACCGCCTCCACCGCCATAATCTCCCGGGACATGGTAGCCGCGTCCGGGGCCTTCAAGGGGATGATCAAGGCCTACCGGGAGAGTGGTGCGGCGGAGCACATGCTGTTTGCCGGCGCATCGTTCGCCTCCGGATACATTGACGGGTCGGATACCGAGGCCACGGCCCGGGCGGTGCGCCGGTCCCTGCGCAAGAAGGGCATGGATGCCGCGGCCGTAGACAACTTCATGGGGACCGTGATCGACTCAACGGCATCGATGTGGGAGAAATACCGCCACGTTTCCGAGTCGATCGAGAACGCGAACCGGGAGGCGGTGTTCGAGGCGACTGCCCGGGACAAAAAGAACGTCACCGCGGCCGCCTTCGAGGCTAAAGATTTGATGGATTTTAGTCTGCGCGGGTCTTGGGCTGGTTACCAGCTGCTGGCCGACGTGATTCCGTTTTTCAATGCCCGTGTCCAGGGTATGTACCGGCTGGGCAGGACATCGCCGGCACAGCTGGCCATCCGGGGCGGAATACTACTGACCCTGCCGACGCTGGCGCTGGCCCTGTCCAACCTGGACAACGACGACTACGACGAGCTGCCGGACTGGGACAAGGATACCTACTGGCACTTCTGGATTGATGGCCAGCACTACCGTATTCCCAAGCCGTTCGAGGTGGGCGTGGCCTTTGCCACCATCCCGGAACGCGCGGTCACCTGGTTATTCGGGGAGGATGACGCCAAGAAATTCGGGCAGCGCCTGAGCTGGAACCTGACCGAGCAAATGAACCTGGTTGAGTGGCCGCAAATCGCCAAGCCGGTGATCGAGGCGGCCTACAATTACGATTCATTCTCCGGCCGTGACATCGAGAGCATGAGCGACCAGAACAAGCTGCCGCACCTGCGATACAGCGCTCACACTTCTGACACCATGCGGGAACTGGTGGGGGCCATGGGTCCGGTGGCCGATCTTATCCACCTGTCACCCAAGAAGGCGCAGCACCTGGTTGAGGGATACCTTGGCACCTTCGGCGCCTGGGGCCTGGCCGCCATTGACTACGGCACCCGGATGGTCGTGGATGCACCGCCGGAACCGGAATGGCGCGCGGATGACATTCCCATGGTGAAGGTGCTCTTCCGTGGTGATGGACTACCGGCCAAGACAACCCAGCACATCCAGGACGTGTACGAAGGGGCCCGGGAGTACGCCAAAATCTCGGGTAGCATCCGGGCCCTGATGCAGGATGGGCGTAAGGGCGAGGCCGAGCAGCTGCTGGAGAAGTACCGGGAGAGACTGACGGTTACCGCACCGATGAAGGGAGCCGCCAAGGCCCTGTCCGCCTTCAATCGCAAGCTGGATGCCATTGCTGCGGATCGGGAAATGACACCGGCGGAGAAGCGAAAGGAGATCGACGAAGTGTTTAAGCAGCGTAATCAGCTGGCGAGAAAGGCTGTGGCCCGGACCAGGGAGCTCAAGAAAGCCGCTGGTAAATGATATGGATGATCGTGATGGTCACACCCAGGAAGGCGAGCAGCGCAAGGACCGCGATCAACCGCTCCTCGTCCCGAGCCGTTCGCATCGTGCTGAACCAGCCGCCGAGCCCGATCAGGACCAGGCCCCAGAAAAAGTGCTGACCGATCAGCAGTAAGCCGATGATGATAAATAGCATGGTGAGTGCGGTTGCCATATAGGGACGATATGTGCAACTCGCTTCCCAGTCAACGGCAGGAATAGGGAACCTTCTTGTCAAACTGAGATTCATCCTTCATACTTCGCTCGTTTTCTGGGGGTATGGATTGGCACGTCTAAATACCCCAAAGTCGGCTAATTGGTCGCAAGAGTTCGTAAGTAGTTGATTATTAACGAAGTAAAACGGTTTGCAAAACCGTCTACCTC
>NPIF01000040.1_pt3 | contig 26324 bp, 18 predicted proteins | sample 8637461 | NCBI WGS metagenome assembly NPIF01 (sample SAMN07420641, study PRJNA396082) | bioreactor metagenome | isolation source: sample BR12 brine-fed electro-methanogenic bioreactor BR | place: Japan: Kochi | collected 2016-12-09
CGCCATGGACACCGCGAGCCCCTAAGCTGAATAGTTACGAATATCGAAACATGGCAACAAGGCCGGACGATACGGCTTTTCATTTTTAGCAATGCAGGTGCCAACCCCTCTCGTCCGGGCTGCAAATTTTCGTATACACTGAACAAGTCACTGAAATTAAATACGATTTTATTTTTCCATCGGTCATAATTTTAGAATGTCGTTATAGAAAAGGCCGGAAAAAGCGTAAACGCCATATCCCACGCGAGGCCGATTTTGGCCATAATTTTCTCTAACAATCCACCTTTTGCGCCTGTTGCGTAAACCTTTCGGTCCCCAAGGCCCTTTATGGCCAAAAGCTGCCACCCCTTCCCGGTGACCTTTCCCCCTGACCACAACAAAAAAGCGGCCCCGGATGGGACCGCCCGCTTGGCGCAGCTGCAGTGAAACGTTGGATCGGAGAGGGCCGTCAGTCCTGACCGATCAATTCGTACTTGTCGAGCTTGTAGCGCAGAGTTCCCCGGGGGATGTTGAGCAGCCGCGAGGTCTTCGCCACGTTGCTGCCGGTAATGGCCAGCGCCTTGGCGATCAACTCCTTTTCGACCTGGTTGACGATATCCTCGATCATCACCCCCTCGGGGGGAATCTCGAAGGAAAAGGGCGCTTCCCGGCGCGGCGCCTCGCCCCAGATCTCGCGGGGCAGCATGTCGGGAACGATCGCTTCGGCATTGTGCATGATGCAGATGCGCTCGACCACGTTGCGCAGTTCGCGCACGTTGCCAGGCCAGTGGTAGCGCATCAGCAGATCGAGCGCCGGGCGGGAGATGTCGCGAAACTGCTTGTTGAATTCGCGGCTGAAGCGCTTGAGAAAGAAATCGAGCAGATGGGCGATGTCCTCGCGCCGCTCGCGCAGGGGCGGCAGGTGAATCGGAAAGACGTTGAGGCGGTAAAAGAGATCTTCGCGAAACGCCTTGTCGTCGATCGCCTGCTTGAGATCGCGGTTGGTGGCGGCGATCACCCGCACGTCGATGTCGATGTTGCGCACCCCGCCGAGACGCCTGATCTTGCGGTCTTCGAGCACCCGCAGCAGCTTGACCTGCAGATTGAGATCCATCTCGCCGATTTCGTCGAGAAAGACCGAGCCGCCGTTGGACTCTTCGATCAAACCGATCTTGCGGTTCTTGGCGTCGGTGAAAGCACCCCGTTCGTGGCCGAAGAGTTCGGTTTCGAGCAGGTTGAAGGGGAGCGAGCCGCAGTTGATCTCGACGAAGGGACGCTCTTTGCGGGGCGAGAGGTTATGGATGGCGCGGGCCACCAGCTCCTTGCCGGTGCCGCTTTCGCCGGTGATCAGCACGGTGGCGTGCTCGTGCTTGGCCACCTCCTGGATCTGGCGAAAGACCTGCAGCAGCTGGGGGCTCGAACCGATCATTTCGGTACTGGCGAGCTTGGCGCTGCCGCCGCGCTTGAGCTGGCGCACCTCGCGCCGCAGATTCTGGGTTTCGAGGGCCAAGCGCACGATCAGGTGAATGGCGTCGGCCTTGAAGGGCTTCTTGATGTAATCGTAGGCGCCGAGCTTGAGGGCCTCGACCGCGCTTTCGACGGTGCCGTAGCCGGTGATGATGATCACCAGCACGTCGGGGTCGACCTCGCGCAGCTCGCGCAGAACATCGAGGCCGCTGCGGCTGCCGAGGTTGAGATCGAGCAGCACCAGGTCGATCTCTTCCTCGCCGACCCGGCGCACCGCCTCTTCGCCGTTGTCGGTGGAAAAGGGACGGTAGCCGTCTTCGGCCAGAATCCGTTCGAGATTCTCCCGGATAAAAGCCTCGTCATCGACAATCATGATCTTTTCCATGAACCTTGCCGTCCTCCCATTCTTTACCGTTTTTCGCATTTTCCTGACCGGATATTAGGCAATCTTCGCCCCTCTGGCAACGGGAAAATGGTGAATTTTCGCCAGCTCAGATTTTTCGTATACAATTTCAGGAACTTGCAACGACAGATTGTCCGAGTGAAGCTCTCGGGATCAGGTCAGAGGAAACCAGAGAGTGAACTCGCTCCCCTGGCCGGGCTGGCTTTTCACCTCGATGCGCCCGCCGTGGTCGGAGACGATATTGTGGGTGATGGCGAGCCCCAGCCCCGTCCCCTCCCCTTTACTGGTATAGAAAGGTTCGAAGATCAGGGGGAGCCGCTCCGGGGAGATGCCGTCGCCGCTATCGGCGATGATCACCCGCACATGCTCGTCGATGGCGTCGGCGGTAACCCGCAGGGTGCCGCCGGCGGGCATCGCGTCGATGGCGTTGGTCAGCAGGTTGAGAAACGCCTGCTTGAGCTTGGCGGGGTCGAGGGGAAAGGCGGGAAGGTCGTGGGCGAGGTCGTCCTGCAGCTGGATGTTGCAGCGCTCGCACTGCTTGTGGACGAGAAACAGGATATCGCGCAGCACCGGCGCCATATCGGCGGTCTGCAGGGTCGAGTGGGCGGTGGTGGCGAAGGTGAGCAGTTCGTTGACCAGTCCCTCGAGCCGTTCCATCTCCTGCAGGGCTCGCTGGATCAGGGCCTGGTCGCCGGGGTTGCGCAGCATCCGGTCGTGCAGATCGTCGAGCATGATGCTGATGCCGGTCAAAGGGTTGCGGATCTCATGGGCGATGCCGGCGGCGAGCCGGCCCAGCGAGGCGAGGCGCTCCATGCGCCCGAGATGTTCGCGCATCTGCACCCGCTCGGTGAGGTCCTCCACGGTGAGGATGCGCCCCGGCGATCCGGCCGCGACCAGGGGCAGAAAGGCCAGGCGCAGGGTCATGGCCCCCTCGCCCCGCTCGACCTTGACGTAGTGGCTCCAGCGCTCGCCGGCGCTCTTCTCCAGGGCAGCGCGCAGAACCGCGACCAGTTCGGGCCACTCTGCCAGACATTCCAGCAGGCTGACGCTCTCCTCGCATTCGGCCAGGTGCAGAATCCTGCGGGCCGGTCCGTTGCTGGAGGTCACCCGATGGGTTTCATCGAGAGTGAGAATGCCGGTCTCGATGTTCTCGAAAACCGTGCGCTTGAAATTGCGCTCGCGAATGATTTCCTTGCGCGAGCGCCGCAGGGCCTCGAGGGACTCGACCAGACGGTCGCGACGATGGTTGAGCTCGCTCGCCATGGCATTGAACGATTGGGCGAGTTTTCCCACCTCGTCGTGGCCGCCGATTTCGACCTTGGTGGCGAGATTGCCGCGGGCCATCTCCTGGGTCCCTTCGGTCAGCCGCAGCAGCGGCCCGGTGATCGAGCGCGCCAGGCGCCAGGCGGCGACGAACACCACCACCATGGTCAGGGAAATGAGGAGCCAGGAGCGGTGCATGAAGCGGGTGACCTCGCGCCGGATGACCGCGGAGGTCTGCACCGCCGGCTGGTGAAAATGCGCCAGTTCGGCACCGATGGTGATGCCGCCGAAAATTCCGGTATCGCGGAACGGGCCGCCGGCATAGAAGATCGGCGCGTAGGCCATGATCTTCTTCGAGCCGCCGACGTTGGTGACATCCGCCACCCCGCTTTTGCCCTGCAGGACCGCTCCGGCCACCTTGGGATAGTTGTGGTGAATGAACCCGGCATGGAGCAGGTTGTAGGGGATGATCCCCCTTTGCACCGCCGCCGGCGACGATTCGGTGGTGTAGGGCGGCACCAGCCGCCCCTGCCGGTCGAGACCGCGGATGTCCCAATATTTGGGGTGGGTGATGATCCAGCCTTCGTGGTCGAACATAAAGGCGTAATTGCCGCTGTCGTAGGAGGGAAAAACGACGTAGTTCTCTTCGGTCGGAGTGATGTGCTGGGTGAATTCCATCAGGTGCCGGTGGTCGAGGGACAGCACCACCACCCCCTGCAGAACGCCGGTGGCCGAGCGCAACGCCGTGGCAAAACGCACCACCCCGCGATAAGCGGCTCCTTCGATCGCCTCCTCCGGGGTGGCGGCACCGGCCAGTTGCTCCTCTTTGCTGACGTGCCAGCCGGTGACCGGCGAAACGTAGGTCGCCCCCGCCGGCAGCTCGCGGGCGCGGAGAAAATAATCCTCGGTAAGATAGGTGGTGTTGGCCGGGTCGGAGAGATCGCGCAGGTCGCTGGAAACGGCGCCATCGACAATGCGCACCCGTTCGCGCCCGTCGGGAGCGACGAAGGCGAGTTCGCTGTAGACCGGAATCTCCTCGCGGACCTCGACGGGATTCCGGTTGCTGCCGCCGCGGTACCAGACCTGGCGCTGATGGCTCAGACAGAAGGCGCGGAAGTTGGCCTCGGTCGGCGCGATCAGGGTCAGTTCATGGAGGTCGTCTTCGACGCTGCGCAGAAACGAGGCGACGTCTCGCGCCACCATCTCCGCCCGCAACTCCAGCGCCCGGGCGGCCTGGGAATCGAGCGCCCGAGTGGCGCTCTGCCGCAGGTATTCCTCGACCAGCCACAGGTTGTTGGCCGAATAGACCGCGAGAAAGGCCAGGGGCACCAGCGCCAGGGCGAGAAAGGCGAACAGAACCTTGAGATGGAGATTGAGGCGCAGCATGGGCCGGATTATAGCAGGTTTGGCCCGGGAAAAAGAAGGGGACTGTCGCGCTTCGACGAATCGTCGTTTCCCGCTTGCAGGGATGCGCGGGTCAGAGACCGACCCGTCCGGCGATCAATTTGCGCGAATCGAGAGCCCGCGGCCAAAGGGCGGCGGGCTGGTCTGAAAGGTCGGTCGCGTCAGGCGATATGGCCGAAAAGAACCGTTTATTTGCGCCGGGTCACCACGTAATCGGCGAGGCCGAAGAGGGCTTCGCGCGCCGGCGAGGGCGCAAAGCAGCTCAAGTGCCCCTTGGCCTGCTCGACCAGTTCGCGCGCTCGCTGCCGGGTATGCTCGATGCCGCCGTAGCGGGCGATGAGCTCGCAGACCCCGTCGAGATCGGCCGGAGCGAGCTGGTCTTTTTCGACGACCTCCTCCACCCGGCGGCGTTCGTCTTCGCTGCACTGGCGCAGGGCGTGAATCAGGGGGAGGGTCATTTTGCCCTCCTCCAGGTCATGTCCGCGCGCCTTGCCGAACTCGGCTTCTTCGGCCACATAGTCGAGGGCATCGTCCATGAACTGGAAGGCGATACCGAGATCCATGCCGAAGTCGCTCAGCGCCCGGCACTGGCGCTCGGCGACTCCGCCGAGAATACCGCCGGCCTCACAGGCGGCGGCGATCAGCACCGCGGTCTTGCTGCGCACCACGTCGAGGTAGCGCGGCTCGTCCATGTCGAGATCGCAGGTGCCGACCAGCTGCAGGATTTCGCCTTCGGCCATGCGGGTGGTGGCGTCGGACATCACCTGCAGCACGGCCAGACTGCCGCCGCGCACCATGATCGAAAAGGATTTGGCAAAGAGAAAATCGCCGACCAGGACCGAGGCCTGGTTGCCCCAGAGGGAATTGGCCGAGGCGTTGCCGCGCCGCAGCACCGCGTCGTCGACCACATCGTCATGCAGCAGGGTCGCGGTGTGGAGAAACTCCACCACCGCGGCCAGGCCGATGTGCTGCTCCCCCTGGTAGCCGGCCAACCGCGCACTGAGCAGCAACAGCATGGGCCGCATGCGCTTGCCGCCGCTGGCGATGACATAATCGCCCACCTTGCGCACCAGGTAGACATCGGAATTGAGGAATTCCTTGAATTGCAGTTCGACCCGTTCGAGGTCGTCCGCGAGGAGCTTCAGAGCATTTTCCATGGTGGGCACAATCTTCCTCGAACCGTAAAAGTCCTGCTATCCTAATGAATTATCGCGCGTGATGTCAAAGTTTTTTTCCTCGGCGGCCAACGGCAGAACCACCCGGAAGCGGGCCCCGCCCCCAGCGGCCGTCTCGGCCTCGATGCCGCCCCCGTGCTCTTCGACCAGTTTGCGGCACACGGCCAACCCCAGTCCGGTGCCGAGTCCGCGCTCCTTGGTGGTGAAAAAGGGCTCGAATATCTTCTCCCGGTCGGCCGGTGCAATACCGGGTCCGTTGTCGGCCACCGTCAGGCGGCAACGCCCCCCCTCCCGCGCAAGCTCGATGCGGATTTCTCCCGCACCGCCGAGCGCCTGGGCGGCATTGAGCAACAGGTTGATCAGCACCTGGCGCAGCTTGTCGCCATCGCCCGTGATCGCAACCGGCGCCGGCGGCCGTACAACCCGCAGACGGATATCCCTGAACAGCTTCTGCACCCACAGCGACCGGCAGGTCTCATCGACCAGTTCGCCCAGCACCACCCGTTCACGCCGGGTCGGTTCGCTGCGGGCCAGGCCGAGCAGACCGCCGGTGATGCGGCGGCAGCGCTTACACTCGCGAATGATGATTTCGACATCTTCGCGGCGGGGATCATCGGCGGGGAATTCCTCCAGCAGCAGTTCCGCGTAACCGAGAATGATGCCCACCGGGTTGTCGATTTCGTGGGAAACGCCGGCGGCCAGCTGACCGATGGCCGCCAGTTTTTCGGCCCGGATCAGGCTCTCCTGCACCTGCCGCAATTCCTGGTTGGCGTCTTCGAGGGCCGCATTCTTGTTGACCAGTTCGTGATGCTTCTGCGCCAGACTGACCGCCATGTCGTTGAAGGCCCGGGCCAGGGTGCCGATTTCATCCTGGCTGGCCGGCGGCAAATGAAAATCGAGGTCGCCGCGGGCGATCGCCCGGGCGCCGGAGGTCAGATTTTTCAACGGCCGGGTGATGCGCCGCGCCACCAGCGCCGCCAGCAGCAAGGAAACCACCACGGCGATGGCGGCGGAAGAGAGAAAATTCGAGCGGGTCGCCGCCTGCAGATGTCGAATGCCCCCGTAAGAGATCAGAAACCGCACCGAGAGAACATGTTCGCCGGTCGGCCCCAAAGCGGGATTGACCAGATCGAGCAGCGGCGGTCCCTGCGGCGGAGTCAGGTTGTCGAGGGACATGGCCGCCGCCCGCACCCGATCTTCGAGACCGGGTGTGCTCAGGGCCTCCTCGCCCAGGTCAGGAACCGCGATGAACCGGGGCGAGGCGTAGAGCAGGCGACCGCTGCCGGAATAGAGGAAAAACATGACCAGGTCGGGGTTGAAGGCGAGGATTTCGCGCAGCTCCTGCTGCGGCAGCCGTTCCGGCGGGGGAAAGGTGCCGCGGAAGAACTTGAGAATTTCGGGGGTCGCGAGCCGGGCGTAGGAGACGCTCTGGGCCCGCAGGTAGTCCTCCAGCTGCCGGGACTGGCCCCGCTCGAGGACGAACAGGGTCGCCGCCAGCACCAGGACCAGGATCGCGGCGATAAAGACGAAGAGTTTCTTCCCCAGAGTTGAAATCATCGGCCGCCTCCCGCAGCCGGCAGCGACTGGCCGAAAACAGGAAATATGTTAATCTTGATGACGAAGATGACCGACAAGGTTAACAGGGACTCCCCGGGGAGAAAGGTCGAACGATGAAGCGCCCCCCCTTCGACAGGCGCCTTCCGCTGTTTCTGGTCATGGCCGGAACCTTCATGGTTCTTCTCAGCCTGGGATCGTTCAATGTCTCGCTGAGAAAAATGGCGCGGGATAGCGAGGTTTCGCCCCCGCCGGCGCCCAAGGTCTCCTCTCCCCTGGAGGAGAGAAAGGCGGCTGGCCTGACCTGGGACCTCCTGGTGAGCCTTGACCACTGGCAACTCAGAGCCGACCTGAAAGACGATCGGGGCATCCCGGTTGCCGGCGGCCGGGGCCATGTCGTCCTGGCGGCGGCCGGCGCGGTCGGCCGGGTGGTCGCTCTACGGGAAACCGAACCGGGTCGGTATGTCGTCGACCTCCCGCGGGCGCTGGCCAGAAGCGGGGTCACGGCCCGCGTGCATATCGACAAAGAAGAAAGCCGAATCGCGCGCGTCGTTCAGATCGCTTTTTAGGGGCGAAACCAATCCCGACCCGGGGACTCGACCCGGGCCGCCAGACGGGCTGACTTGCGCGCTGAAGGCTTGCGGGGAACGAAGCCCTTTTTCTTGTCATCCCAGCCGTACCCCCCCGCATCCCAGATTTTTTCCAGCGCCTCCCAATCCATATGGACGCCCTTCATCTCATCGACGGTATCGGAGGCTTCGAGCATCTCGCCGTCATCGACCACCATGTCGCCATTGAGATCGGCCCAGAGAATGGGGGCCACCTCGATCTTCGCCTCGCCCCCGACCGGAATCTGCCGGCTGCGTCCATCGGGGTTGACGATGATCTCTCCGGCGAAGTCCGGCCGGTTGGCAACGACGGCTTCGGGGCCGACCCGAAGCCGGTAGACCACGCGCTTGCGCTCCTCTCCCGGCTTGATGATCCAGCGGGCAACCCCTTCTTCGTTATCCAGACTCGAGGGCGGTGGGTTGGCTTCGACCAGCTGCCATCCCAGCGGGAAACGCTCGCGCAGGATGAAGCCTTTGGCCGAGGTGCCGGTCGCCAGGCGCAGTCGCACCGGAATCACGTCGCCCGGGGCGGCGAAATTGGGTAGAAGGCGCTCGCCGGAGAACTGGCCGAGAGGAACGTCCACCGGTCGGGAGAAAAGATAATAGGCGCCGGCGACGACGGTTGCACTCAGCAGGGCGGCCAGCCACAGGGTGCGCGGCGAAATCCTGCGTCGGGGAGAATCCGCGAGCGCGGCATCCTCACCTTCAGTCCCCTCCATCGCCTCGGCGGTCTGTTCGAGGATGTCGTCGATCGGAACTTCGAGGGCCTCGGCCAGGCGCAGAGCATTCTCCCGCTTGATCGAAGGGTAGCGGTTATTCTCCCAGCGCGAAACGGTATCGGTGGTGACGCCGACCACCTTGGCCACGTAGAGCTGGGTCAGTTTTTTATCTTCGCGAATGCGGCGGATGGCCTCGCTGTCGAGGTTGACCGTCGGTTGGAGAATTGGCTTCATAGGCCTCTCGGAGGGAAAAAATCGGGTCAGTTTACCAGAACACTGCCGTGTCCGCAAACCTCAAAGCCCAAGGGAGATTCCCCCTCAAGAATTTTCCGGCCGGCGCAGATCGAGGGTCAGGGGAGATTCGGGATGGACCGAGGCGGCCGCGATGGAAACCGCCCGCGGGGCGCTGGTCAGGCGCTCGAACCGTGCCCGGCGCAGGGCGCGAGCCGCCGCCAGGGAGCGGGGCACCTTTCCCCAAGGCAGGTCGAGGCGGCAGCGGCAGCCGCCGAGCCAACGTCGCGTCTCCCGCTGCACCACCAGCAACTCCAACCAGGGATAAACCGGCGCATGGGGATGGAGGCTGCCCGCCATCTCCCGGGTCTTTGCCCGCACTCCCGCCACCCGCTCGCCAGCCGCCTTCCCCGCGGCCAACGGCACCTCGCGGCCGCAGCAGACCACCACCAGATCTGCCGCCGCCGGACCGCGCAGGAGGACCTGCAACCGTTGGCTCGAAGCATCGACCGGGCGCGAAGCCGCCCCCGCAGCCGTATCCGCATGCCCGAGCACGGGCCAGGCCTCCAGGGCGGGGCGCAGCTCCAGGCGCCAGCCCTCGCCACCGATCTCGCCAAAAACGGGAAACCGAAAATCGAGGAAAGGCGCAAGCCACTCGCAAGGGAAGGAAAGGCCGGAATCGTGCAGATCGGCGCAGACCTGCCGCAGATCATGAAGAAGAAAATACGGCAGGGCAAAGCGATCGTGCAAGGTGCTGCGCCAGCGGATCAACTCCCCCTGCCAGGGCCGACGGGAGAAATGGAGCACCAGAGCACGCACCAGCAGGTTGAGCAGCGCCGCCATGTGGGGATGGGGAGGCATCTGCAAGGCCCGCAGTTCGAGCAAGCCCCGGCGGGCACGGGGATTGTCGGGCGAGAAGAACTTGTCGATGCAGAATTCGGCGCGATGGGCATTGCCGGTGACGTCGACCAGCAGGTGACGAAGAAGTCCGTGAATCCTTTCCGGATCGGGGCTGGCCTCCCCGCCCAGCGGCGCCAGGGCGATTTCCAGCTCGTAGAGAACGTCCTGCCGCGCCTCGTCGACCCGCGGGGCCTGACTGGTCGGGCCGACGAACAGGCCGGCGAAGGCATAGGAGAGGCCCGGGTGGTTCTGCCAGTAGCCGATGAGGCTGCGCAGCAGGTCGGGGCGCTGCACCAAAGGGCTTTCGGCCAGGGAGAAGCCGCCCAGGGTGAGGTGGCAGCCGCCGCCGCTGCCGACCCGGCGGCCGTCGGGAAAGAATTTCCAGGCGCGCAACCCGAGCTTGTGCGCCTCCTCGAAAAGAATCGAAAAAATGCGATCGGCCTCGGCCCAGGTGGCCGCGGGCTGCAGGTTGACCTCCAGCACTCCCGGGTCAGGGGTGACCTGGAAGCCGTCGAGCCGGGGATCCCACGGCGGCGGAAACCCTTCGAGGACCAGCGGAAAGGGATCATCGCCGCAGACCTCGGCCAGCGCCGCGACCAGGGCCAGCCAGTTTTCGGCCACGGCCACCGGGGGGAGAAAGGCCCGCAGAGCGCCGTCCCGGACCTCGATGCACAGGGCGATCTGAACCGAATCGGGCGCCGCCAGGCGGCGCGCCCCGGCAGGAGCGCAAAATCGCGCCGGCCAAGGGGCTTTCGCCTCGATGGGGGGCGCGTGCTCTGCGAGAATCGCCCCGGACCACTCGATCTGCCCCAGAGGCAACCGCAGGCCCAGGGGCTCCGGCCCGGGCGAGGCCACCAGCTCCCCGGCAGAAAAGTTCCAGCGGCAGGTGGTCCAGACCGGGCCGGCGTCACCCGCCACCCGCAGCAGCGGCAGAACCAAACCGGCCAGGGGGCCGTCGCGGACCGCCCGGGCCTCGTGAATGCCCTCGGGCGAAACGCCCAGCACCCGCACCAGGTTATCCAGAAATCCGCGCGCCAGGCCCAGATCGCAGGGACGGTCGCTTTCGCTCCCCGGCGCAGGGGGCGTTGCGCCGGGCCAGACCGGATGCCCGTCGCGGCGCCAGAGGCAGGCCAGAGCCCAGCGCGGAATCGCCTCGCCCGGGTACTGTTTGCCCAACCCGTGAAATTCGAACGCGTCCGCAGCCAGGCGGCTCTTCAGGGCGCGCAGCAGCTTCCGGCCGAGCTCGAGCTTATCCGCGCCCAGCGGTTCGGTATTCCATTCGGGCAGATCGGGGCGGCGGGCGGAAACGAAGGTGGGCTCGCCCCCGGTGGTCAACCGGAAATGCGCCTGCTGCAGAGCGGCGTCGATCTGCCGCGCAAGTTCGGCCATGGCCTGCCGCTGTTCCTGGCTGTAGGGGGAATCGGGCACCGTGGCTTCTCCTCTGGGGGGCAGGGAGGGCGAGCGGAGGCCGGGAAAAGGATCAGGACTTCGCCGCCCCGGGGTGGAGGTCGCATTTGGAAACGGCGCCGGGGGCGCTCAGCTTGGCCATGATCAGATCGATCCACTCGGAGGGAAGCTCCATGATACTGTGGCGCAAACGCTCCATCCACCAGTTGGAAATGATCTCCAGGTCTTCCTTGCCGTAGCGATGCTCGACGATACGAAAGGAGCCGCGATAGTAGAGCACCACATCGACGGGAAGATCGACGTCGGTGGCACTGATGCGGGTCGAATCGAAGGCGAGAATTCCAACTTTCAGGGCGTAGGCCAGGGGGTCGTAGAACTTGAGCGCCCGATCGAGAATCGGCTTGCCGTAGCCGCTGGCGCCAACGATCTGGTAGGGGGTTCCCTCGCCGATCTCGACCCAGTTGCCCTGGGGATAGAGGAGAAAGAGCTTGGGCTCCTTGTCCCCCGCCATCTGGCCGCCCACCAGTGAATGGATGTTGAACCGCAACCCGCTGCCGCTCAGGGAGATTTCGTCCTGCTCCGCCACCCGCCGGATCTGCGCGGCAAAGGCATCGACCGCCTTGTAGAGCTTGTCGAAAGGTTCATTGCGCTCCGCCATGACCTCCTCGAAATAGATCAGGGCCTTGTCGCGCACCGACCGCAGCCCCGAAGTCATGAGGAACATCGCGTGATTCTCGCCCTGGAAGATCGACACTTTTTTCGCGGTGATCGCCTCGTAGCCCGAAGTGATGCGGGTATCGGCGATCCCCACCAGCCCTTCGCGCAAGCGCATGCCCAGGCAGAAGGTCATGGCTGGCTCCGGGCTTGGCGCTGCTCCTGGGTGGCGATCGGGCGCAGCGCGAAGAAGGCCTCGAAGACGGCGTCGCCCACCAGGTTGATGCGGGTCTGAAGCGCGTCGAGAAATTCGTGCAGACCGGGGCGCAGCACATCTTCGAGATGGGCGTAATTGAGCTCGGCGCGCAGCTTGCCGAGGGCGTGCTCGGCGGGGTTGTTGAAGCGGCCGGCGGGAGTGCCCGAGATCGCCCGCAACGATTCCTCGGCGATGATCAGACAGAACAGGATGGCGCGGGGAAATTCACGATCAAGCACCAGAAACTCGACGATATCGTCCGGCGCGATGCGCCCGAATTTCTTGCGGTACATTTCAAAGGCACTGGCCGAGCGCAACAGAGCGCCCCACAGAATGTTGTCGTAGGGACTGCCGACATACGAAACCGAGGGGAGCAGGATGAAATACTTGACGTCGAGGATGCGCGAAGTCTTGTCGGCCCGTTCGAGCATGCGCCCCATGCGGCCGAAGTGCCAGCCCTCGCCGTGGGACATGGTGTTGTAGGTGATGCCGCTGAGCAGGTGGCTCGCCATCATCACCTCGACGAAGAACTGATGGGGCAACTCCATGCCGGTGCCGACCGGCGCCGCCCCGCGCACCATGAGGTAGAACTTGTTGATCTGCTCCCACATCTCGGAACTGATGTACTCGCGCACCGAGCGCGCGCACTCGCGGGCGCCGCGCAGACAGCTCATGATCGAGTTGGGGTACTCGGTGTCGAAGGTGAGAAAATGAATCACGTTTTCGCGGGTCGGCGCGCCGTAGTGCTCGCGAAAGTACTCGTGGTCGCCGGTGGTGATCACCAGCGGCTCCCACTGCTCGGCCGCGCCTACGGGCAAGTCGAGAATCATGTTGAAGTTGGCATCGATAAAGCGGGCGACGTTCTCCGCCCGCTCGAGGTAGCGGTTCATCCAGTAAATCGATTCGGCCACACGGCTCAGCATTGTATCCGCCCCTTCCTACGCGTCATCCGATAAAACCCAGGTGTCCTTGCTGCCGCCGCCCTGGGATGAATTGACCACCAGCGACCCCTTGCGCAACGCCACCCGGGTCAGGCCGCCGGGCAGCACGTAGATGTCCTCGCCGTACAGGGTGTAGGGTCGCAAATCGACGTGGCGCCCCTCGAAATGGTCTTCGACGATGACCGGCACCCGTGACAGGGCCAGGGTCGGCTGGGCGATGAAATTGCGCGGATTGGCCTTGAGCTTGACGGCGAACTCGCTACGCTCCTGGGCGCTGGCATGAGGGCCGACCAGCATGCCGTAGCCGCCCGATTCGTTGACCGACTTGACCACCAGTTGATCGAGGTGCTCGAGGACGTAGCGCAGATCGTCCTCCTTCCAACAGCCGTAGGTCGGCACGTTGGGGATGATCGCCTCCTCGCCGAGATAGTAGCGGATGATCTCGGGCACGTAGGCGTAGACCGCCTTGTCGTCGGCCACCCCGGTGCCGGGCGCGTTGGCCAGAGCGACGCGCCCGTGGCGATAAGCTTCCATCAGTCCCGGCACCCCGAGCATCGAGTCCTCCCGAAAGACTTCGGGATCGATGAAATCATCGTCGATGCGGCGGTAAAGCACGTCGATGCGCTCAAGCCCCTTGGTGGTGCGCATCATCACCCAGCCGTCGACCACCACCAGGTCGCGCCCCTCCACCAGCCGCACCCCCATCTGCTGGGCGAGAAAGGAATGCTCGAAGTAAGCCGAATTGAAGACGCCGGGGGTCAACACCGCCACCGCCGGGGTCTGCGAGACATCGACCGCCAGATGCTGCAGCATCTCGAGCAGGCGGCTGGGATAGTCGATGACCGGCAAGACCCGCCCCGCCTCGAACACCCGCGGGAAGGTCTGTTTCATCACCAGCCGGTTCTCCAGCACATAGGAGACCCCCGAGGGACAGCGCAGGTTGTCTTCGAGCACGTAGAACTGCCCGTCGCTGTCCCGCACCAGGTCGGTGCCGGTGATATGACACCAGATACCCTTCGGCGGATTGAGCCCGATGCACTGGGGGCGGAAACTGGCGGCGCCTTCCAGCACTTCCCGGGGGATCACCCCGTCGCGCAGGATCTTTTGCTCGTGGTAGATATCGTCGATGAAGAGGTTGAGGGCATGCACCCGCTGCTTGAGACCCTTTTCGAGAACCTGCCACTCGTCGGAGGGGACAATGCGGGGGATGATATCGAAGGGAAAGATGCGCTCGGTCCCCTGATCGTCACCGTAGACATTGAAGGTGATGCCCATCTGCAGCAGGGACTTTTCCGCCGATTCCTGGCGGCGCTTCAGCTCTCCATCGGAAAGAGTCCCGATGATATCGGACAGCGGCCGCGCACCGGCGCGCGGCCTGCCGTCGGGAGCGAACATTTCATCATAGAACTCGTCGGTCTGATAATCGGAAAACTTCATTCCTCACCCCTTGCGGCCAGATGTAATTAGAATAATTCAAGCCGAAATCGGCGCATTGTCAACTGAGCGACCCGAAGAGGTCTATATTTACAAAGGGTTGCGCGGAGAGAAACTCAGTTTGAAGACACCGGGGCATCGTAGGGGCAGATGTCTTTGAGGGAAAAGCCGGCGCGCAGCAAGTCGGTGAATTTTTCGACGTCGATGGGACGACCGAAATAATAGCCCTGCAGCTCGTCGCATTGGCGGGCATAGAGAAAATCGAGTTGTTGCCTGGTCTCGACCCCCTCGGCGATCACCTTGATGTTGAGACTGTGGGCCACGGCGATGACCGCATCGACAATGGCGGCATTGTCCGGATCGGCGGTCACGTCGCGCACGAACGACTGGGCGATCTTGAGACGGTCGAAGGGAAAGTGCTTGAGATAACTCAGAGACGAATAGCCCGTGCCGAAGTCGTCGATGGCCAGATTGACGCCGCGCACCTTGATGTCGGTGAGGGTCATGATGGTCATGTCGGCGTTTTCCATGATCGTGCTTTCGGTCAGTTCCAGCTCGAGCCCCGCGGGGTCGAAGCCGGTCTTCTCCAGCACGTGGTCGAGCATATCGATAAAGCAGGGGTGATTGAATTGGCGCCCGGAGATATTGACCGCCAGCCGCAGCGAGCTGAAACCCTGTTCTTTCCACAGGTCCGTCTGGCGGCAGGCGGTTTCGAGCACCCAGGCGCCGATATTGAGAATCAGGCCGGTTTCTTCGGCCACCGGGATGAACTTGTCGGGCGTCATGACGCCGAACTCCGGATGCTTCCAGCGCAGCAGCGCCTCCATGCCGATCATCCGCCCGCTGCGCAGATCGAGCTGGGGCTGGTAGAGCACGAAAAACTCGTCGCGCTCCAGCGCCCGGCGCAGACTGGTTTCGAGCATGAGACGCTCCTGCACCCGCGCGTTCATTTCCTGGGAGAAAAACTGATAGGTATTCTTGCCCCGCTCCTTCGACTGGTACATGGCGATGTCGGCGTGACGCAGGAGCGTGCCGGCATCCGCACCGTCGTGAGGATAGACGGCGATGCCGATGCTGGCGGTGGCGATCACCTCGTGTTCCCCGAACATGACCGGATGGGCCAGATCGCGCAACATTTTCTGGGCCACCCCCGCAACCCCTTCCTCGTGATTGAGTTCCGGCAGCACGACCACGAATTCGTCCCCGCCGAGCCGCGCCACCGTGTCGCTCTGGCGAACACTCTCGCGCAGCCGCCGGGCGGTCACCCGCAGCAGTTCGTCGCCGCTGGCATGGCCGAGGGTATCGTTTACCGACTTGAAGCGGTCGAGGTCGAGGAACATGACCCCCACCTCGTGACCTTCCCGGCGCGCCCTGGAAATCGCCTGATCGAGCCGGTCCGCCAACAGGGTGCGGTTGGGCAGGCCGGTGAGGGTATCGTAGTAGGCCAGCTGCTTGATTTCGCGATCGGCCTCCTGCCGCTCGATCGCCACGGCCAGAATATTGGCCAGCGACTGGAGAAACAGCAGATCTTCGCGCTCGAAAAAACGACGCTGCCGGCGATAGACCCCCAGCACCCCGAAAGGCCGGAGCTTACCCGGAATCGCCACGCAGGCCGCGCTGACCATTCGCTGCTCGGCCACCAGCGGCGAGGGGGCAAACCGATTCTCGCGGGAGAAGTCCTCCACCACCACCGGCTGGTTGGCCTCCATCAGGGCATAGCCTTCGAGGTGAGCGGTGGAGCAGGGAAAGGATGCAACTGGCGCGGCTTCGCCCCATCCGCACCCGCCGCGCATCACCAGTACCCGCTCAGACCCATCCATTTCGAGAACCTGGCTCGCCTCGCTGGCGAGACAGGCCACCGCGGCGCGCAGCGCCTTGCTTATCAGGGCCTTGAGTTCCATTCCCGCAAGGGCGTCCCGACTGAGCTCGGCCACCATGGCCTGCTGACTGACCCGGGCTCTGATCTGCCCCTCGGCGGATTTGCGGTCGGACAGGTTCTGCAGACAGGTGATGAGTTTACTCTGGTCGCGAACCCTGTCGGCGCGCGGAGGAAGCAAAAAAGTATTGTCGTAGAGCTGATCGCCATAGATGACCTGGGGATGGGTGAACAGCAGGTCGAGAAGCAGGCCGCTGTCCGGCGTGCGCAGATCGTACTGGCTGAGCATGACACTGTCGGTTTCCTGCACCAGGGCGTGAATCCGGCGTTGGCAGGCGACCCGGTTTTCGCGGTCGGGGCAGAACTGAATCAACGGAGGGACTTCGCCGGTCAGCCACAGGTTGCCGAAGCCCTCTTCCCGGGCCAGGGCAACCTGACTCAGAAAAAATCGGTCGAAGGATTGCGGCGGAGCGCCGCGGTCGGTGAGCAAAGTCTGATTCAGGCAAAGAACCTGGAATTGTTTCTCCTTCGCCAGACCTTCGGCGATCAGTCCCTCGCCCAGAATGCGCTCGCGCACGCCGGCGGTATCGGGATGGGCGGTCAGGTAGAGGATTTTTCCGCCACGCAGGATGGCCGACCGGAAAAATTGCCGGATGACGCCGCGCAATTCTTTATCGGAGTCGAAGAAAAATCCCAGATTCTGGCCGCAGGCGAAAGGAACTCCGGAGACATCGTCGGCAGAAACGCCCGCCCGAGGCCCGATGGGGGAGCAGCCCTCGCCGGCGCCATGCTGTTCAGCAAAAGACATCAACAACCTCGATCAAGCAACGGACAAGTCTCTGACCACTTGGACGCTGCCGTTTTCCGCCGCGCTCCGAAGCCGTCAGAGCGAATCGACGCCACCCCAGAGCCGGCCGCACAGCGCTCAGAGCAAGATGCTCGGCCAGGGGATAAGGTAAACCAGATTGGACATTGAAAGATACACATAATATCGTCGGGACGGCAACCGATGCGGGGGGACAGCGAGGTACCGCGGCGGTCGCAGCCCAGCAGAGCGAAACCTGCTGTCGGCCGCCTCCGGCGGGCTGCGACGCCTCTCGATGTGCCATCCCAGACCTCCCGGCAGCCTCTTCACCCTACCCTTTTGCCCGACAGTTGCAGTGCCGCCCCTTGGCCCGGGACGGGGTTTGCGCTAGAATGGCGCGTCTGTAAACCACCTTATTCCTTCAAGGCCCTTTGCCGATGCCGAAAAAAGCGATTTTCTGGGACAACGACGGGGTTCTGGTCGATACCGAGCCCCTTTATTTCGAAGCGACCCGCACTGTCCTGGCCGAAGCAAAGATCGATCTTGGCCGGGAAGACTTCATCCGCATCTCCCTGCAGCAGGGCCGCAGCGTCTTCGACCTGGCCCGCCGGCGCGGTCACGATGAAGAGCGCTGCGCAGCGATGCGGATCGAGCGCAACCGCCGCTATGGCACCCTGCTCGCGGAGCGGGCCGGCGCCCTGCCCTTTGTCGAAGAGACTCTGCGCAGGCTGCACGGCCGCGTGACCATGGCCATCGTGACCAGTTCGCTCAAGGAGCATTTCGACCTCATTCATGAGCGCACCGGCCTGCTCACATATTTCGACTTCGTACTGACCCGCCAGGACTACCGCCAGACCAAACCCCACCCCGAGCCCTATCTCACCGCCCTGAAGCGCAGCGGCCTGACGGGCGACGACTGCCTGGTCGTCGAGGACAGCGAACGCGGGCTGAAATCGGCGCATGCGGCCGGGCTTGCCTGCGCGGTCATCCCCAACGCTCTCACCCGGGGCGGCGACTTCACCTGCGCCCATGCCATTTTAAACGACATTCGCGACGTCCCCCACCTGTTCGCCGGGAACTGAGCCGGCGATTCGGGATTTTATGAAGAGGTTCACGGGCGCGGCACGCTTCCTGCTGAATTCATCTGAAACCAAGCGGGATTTTTCAGGAGAAAGAGCATGTCGTTCAAGCCGGTCGCAGGCCTGGGTGAACAAATCCGGGCCGGGCAAAGCAGCCCCACCCCATCCCCCCGCCAGGGGTCGCGCGCCTTCGAAAAACTGCTCGAAAACTCAACTCGAACCCCTGGCACCCTTGCCCCGGATCAGGCCAGATCGCTCGCCGCCCTGATGCGGATCGAGATGATGGCGGGCCTTGTCCACTGGGAGGACGCGGCAGCGGCGCCGGGAGATTTTTCTCCGACCCTCGAGCGGTTTCTGGCCGCCATTCCCGGCCAGTCGCGTCAAAATTTCAACCCGATGTCGGAAAACCGGCCGCAGGCCCGCACCACCGTGACGACAACCCCGGCGCCCTCGCCCAAAACCGACATCGATCGACTGGTCGACAAGGCCGCCCGGCGCTTTCAGGTGGCCCCTGCTCTGGTCAAGGCCGTGATCAAAGCCGAAAGCGGCTTCAATCCCGAAGCGACTTCTCCGGCCGGGGCTCAGGGCCTGATGCAGTTGATGCCGGCCACGGCCCGGGAACTGGGGGTGGAAAACTCCTTCGACCCCGAACAGAACATCATGGGCGGTACCCGCTACCTGCGCGATCTTCTCGACCGTTACCAGGGCGATGTCGACAGCGCCCTGGCCGCCTACAACTGGGGCATGGGCAATCTGGAGCGCAGCAACGGAACCCTCCCCGAAGAAACCCGCACCTACCAGGCCCGGGTCAAGCAATACCTCTCCGAATTCAGCCGACCGCGATCCGCCTGAGCCCCCCCTCCCCTTTCTCACTTCGACCTTAAGCTGCCGTAAACACCACTTTTTTGCGTTTCGTGCCGCCAACAAAAAAGTGGTTGCCATTTTCTCCCGAGTTGCTTTACCATTGGCGCCATGTTGCTCGACCGGGCCATCCGGTAGAGCTTTGCCCCGTGATTCCCCCTCCTTCACGGGGCATTTTTTTATCTTTTTTCCGCACCCGCCACCAACTCCTCCTCAAAAAATTAACATTCGCAAATTTTTTTATTGACAAACCAGAATTGACGGTCTAAATTATTAACAAGAATAAATCACAAAAAACACATTACAAAAAAACTTTTCACCGGCTTCTTTCAAAACCCTTGGCCCTGTGCTCCAACTCCCTGGCACGGGGCATCTTTTTTGATTGACAGCGGAAAAAAAGATATAATATTAACGAAAAAAAATTAAAACAGTTTTCAGCCCATGGTTTCTCACCGAAATCATGCGGTTTTGCCCCGTGTATCTCCTCCCTGGCACGGGGCGTTTTTTATAAAAAACCCGCTCGGGGTATCCCGGCCCGCTGCTTTGACCGGCGGGATTTTTCGCAGAGGACCTTCTTCCCTCGCCCCTTTCCTCTCTCAAACGCAGCCACTCCCGCAAGGCCCGCTCTTCAGCCCCATCGTGGGAACCTCGATCCTGCGTTCCCGGAAAAAAAGCGGTGGCTCCCGACCACATCGGGAGCCACCGCTTTTTTTCCGGGCTATTGCGTGCGCTGCGACCAGACGGCAACTTCTACTGGACAACCGTCTCCGGTTCGGTCTGCAGCTTGGCCTCGTACACCTTGAGCCCGTCGCGTTGATACACGTTGCGCGGATTCCACAGCATCCAGCCATTGCTCCCCGTCTCTTCCGAAGCCCGGGTCTGGGCCCTGATCTCGTCCTCGCGGAAGTGACGACGATCGAAGGCGTAGTCGCGAAAGGCCTGCAGCCAGGGGCGGAAACGCACTCCCGGCAGTCCGGTGCGTTTCTGCGCCTGCTGCAGCGACAAGGCGACCACTTCGAATGAGTTTTTCACCGGATCGCGGTATTTGCCCACGCCGTGGCTGAATCCGGAAGGGTAGAGCATGGGCGAGAGGTAATCGAGATGGGGGACGAGATCTTCGAGGCGCTGGCCGATGGCCGTGTCGTTCTCGTTCCAGCAGACATAGCCGAAAATATCGGCCGAGAGAAAGACGTTGTAACGATCGAGCCGGGCCCTGGCGGCCGCCAGAAAGGAGGAAATCGCCTGCACCCGGTTGTCCTCGGTGTTGGTGCGGGCAAAGGCCAGGGGCTCGGCCACCGCCGGGAAGCGCACATAGTCGAACTGCACTTCGTCAAAACCCAGCCGGGCCGCTTCTTCGGCCAGGGCGATGTTGTAGTCCCACACCTGCGGTTGAAAGGGATCGACCCAGGCCAGCTTCTCGCCGTCGCGGTAGACCTGACCGCGACGGTCGCGTACGGCCAGATCGGGTCGCGCCTGAGCGAGCAGATCGTCTTTAAAGACCACGATGCGGGCGATGGTGTAGATTCCCCGTTCCTTGAAGTCCGCGATCAGAGCCGGCATGTCGCGCACGGTGGTGATGCGGCGGGCGCCGATTTCCTTGGTCAGGGCGACCTCGCTGCGATGGGGCACCATGCCGCGGTCGCCCTTGAAATCGATCACCAGGGCGTTCAACTCGCTCTGTTCGATAAGCTTGAGGACGGGGTCGCGCAATACCGGCTCGCCCACCCCGTAGAATGACAGGTAGACGCCACGCGGGGTAAACGGCGTCAAGGCGATGCGCGCGCCGCCCTGGGCCGGCGCTTGCGCCCGTCGGTAGCCGGGAGCCCGCACCCTGACCAGCGCCTCCCCCTCTTCCACCGCGAAACTGCCGTCGGCGCCGCTGCGGGTCTGGAAGGCACCGCTGGTGACGAAAGCCCCGGCCACCGGCTGACCGGTGACCTGATCGACCACCTGACCGCAGACCAGGCCGGTCGCCAGGACCGGGCCAGCCGTCAGGGTGACGCACATTGCCAGCAGAACCATGAGAACAGGGTGACGCATATCCGACTCCAGAACGAAATTACGGCAAAAGTTTTCCTCCCCGTCAGCACCATCAAGTCGCCGCCATTGTCAGGAAAGCACATTCTTAGTCGGTACACATTTTATGCCAAGATTAATTAATGTAATCCATCCTGACATTCCCGCAGGTTATCCTGCCCCTCGGGTTTCGGCCGGGGCGACGTCCGTCAAAATACCGCTCCGCCCCGCCCTGATTGTCACTGAGCGATTTCGCAGGTACGGCTCTTTTTCCACGGAGGGCAAGACTCGGCGCCGATGTGCGCTAAAATGAAGAAAACGCCTTGTCAGGAGTCTGCGATGAATCATTCGATGAACAAAAATCGCGATCCGGTTTCACGCCTGTCCCAGGTCGACGTTTCTCGCCTTCCGGCGGACGGCGGCCCCCACTACAACCGCCTGATTTTCGAGAAGAGTCCCTACCTGCTGCAGCATGCCGAAAACCCCCTCGCCTGGTACCCGTGGGGCGAGGAAGCCTTCGCCCGGGCGCGCGCTGAGGACAAGCCGGTCTTTCTCTCCATCGGCTATTCCACCTGCCACTGGTGCCATGTGATGGCGCATGAATGCTTCGAAGACCCGGAGGTCGCCGACGTTCTCAACCGCCAATTCATCAGCATCAAAGTCGACCGCGAGGAACGCCCCGACATCGACAACACCTACATGACGGCCTGCCAGGTCGTCACCGGCAGCGGCGGCTGGCCCCTGACCCTGGTTCTCACTCCGGAGAAAAAGCCGTTCTTCGCCGCCACCTACCTGCCGAAAAGCTCGCGCGGCGGCATGATCGGCCTGATCGATCTGGCGCAGAAGATCTCCGAGATGTGGAGCAGCGAGCGGGAACGGCTGACCCAGAGCGCAGATCAGATCGTGCAGACCCTGCAGCGCATCGGTCAGAGCGGAACCCAGGGGGTGGCGCCGGACGAACGCCTGCTGCAGGCGGCCAGGGAGAGTTTCATCGGCACCTACGATCGGCGTTTCGCCGGGTTCGGATCGGCCCCGAAGTTTCCCATGCCGACCAATCTCTCGCTGCTGCTCCACCTCGCCCGGCGCAATGACGACGAACAGGCGCGGGTCATGGCCCTGCAGACCCTGCAGCAGATCCGCATGGGGGGGATCTTCGACCAGGTCGGCTTCGGCCTGCACCGCTACTCCGTCGACCAGCACTGGCTGGTGCCTCATTTCGAAAAGATGCTCTACGATCAGGCCCTGGTCGCCCTCGCCTTCCTCGATGGCTGGCAGGTGAGCGGCGACCCCTTTTTCGCTCAGGCCACCCGGGAGGTCTTCAGCTACGTGATCCGCGACCTCAAGCACGGCGAGGGGGGCTTTTACTGCGGCGAGGATGCCGATTCGGAAGGGGAGGAAGGCACCTTCTACCTGTGGACCGAAGGGGAGATCAAGGAGGTGCTCGGAGAACACGAGGGCGATATCTTCTGCCAGGTGTTCGGAGTCAGCGCCGAAGGGAATTTCGAAGGGAAAAACATTCTGCACATGAGCCGGGACGTGCAAGAAGTGGCCGCAGGGGCGGGGGTGGCGCCGGACGATCTTTCGTCGATGCTGGGCCAATGCCGCCATCAGCTGTTCCAGGCCCGGGAGAATCGCCCGCGGCCTCACCTGGACGACAAAATCCTGACCGGTTGGAACGGCCTGATGATCGCGGCGCTGGCCCGCGGCGGAGCCATCCTCGAAGAAGGGGTCTACCTGGCTGAAGCCGCCCAGGCGGTCGATTTCATTCTTCAGCGCCTGCGCGACGGCAGCGGTCGGCTGCTGCGCCGCTATCGCGACGAAGAAGCGGCGATCGCGGCCTTTCTGGAGGATTACAGCTTTTTCGTGTTCGGCCTGAGCGAACTCTATCTGGCGACTTTCGAGGTCCGCTTTCTCGGCGCCGCCCTCGAACTCAACCAGGCGATGCTGAACCTGTTCGACGACGGCGAAGGCGGGCTCTTCGATACCGGCGCCGATGCGGAAACGGTGCTCACCCGCGGCCGCAGCGTCCACGATGGGGCGGTGCCGGCCGGCAGCTCCATCGCCGCCCTGAACCTGCTGCGCCTCGGTCGCCTCAGCGGCGACCCGGCCCTCGAAGAGAAGGGCGAGCGCCTGCTGAGTCTGCTGCTGGCCCAGGCCGAAAAAAATCCCCAGGCCTTCTCTCAGCTCCTGATCGCCCTCGACTATGCGCTGGGTCCCCGGGACGAACTCGTCATCGCCCTGCCCGCCGGACACCCCTGGCCCACCGAGATGCTCGACGTGGTCAGGGCGGATTTCCGGCCCAACCTCCTCGTCGTGTTGAGCCGCCCGGAAGACAGCGCTCTCGGCCTGGTCACATCCCTGGGCTATGACAAGGAGCCCAGCGACGGCAAGGCCACCGCGTACCTGTGCCGCGATCGCGCCTGCCGGGAGCCGGTCACCTCGAAAGAAGATCTCGAGCGCCTGCTTGCGCCCTGAGCCCGCACCGGGCAGCAGCCGAAAAAAAAGCCGGCCCTGACGGGACCGGCTTTTTCGCTGAGAAGTTTTCGCTTCAGGCCTTGAGCACTTTGAGCAGGTGCGGCACCAGCTGTTTCTTGCGCGAAAGCACCCCCTTGAGCTCGTAGATGTTCTCCTCGACCTGCGGGTAGCTGATGACATAGGGCAGTTCCTTGCCGCCCAGAGCAAGGAGCAGGCTGGTTTCCTGCACGATGTCGGTCACCAGCAGGCCGGCCACATCGAGGGCGCGCTCCTCCTTGACGTTCCCGAGAGTCTCCACCAGGGCCTCCTTCATGTTGTGAAATTCTTGAAAGCTGACCACTTCGACCTGCCCCACCCCGAATTTCTGGTCGCCGGCCTCGTATTCCTTGAAATCGGCCAGAAGCAGGTGGCGCGGCGAGGGATAGGCCGCCAGGGCGCTACCGGCCGAGAAGATACGCTGGCCGAACTCCTGGGGGTCGAGCCCCGAGATCTCGCCCAGCCAGAGCGCGAGCTCGCGATCGATATCGGTGGTGGTGGGCGACTTCAGGATCACCGTGTCGGAGAGCAGCCCCGCCAGCATCAGCCCGGCCGTCACCCGGTCGGGCGCGATGCCGGCCTGGCGGTAGAGAGTGGCCACCACCGAGCAGGTGCTGCCCAGGGGCTGATTGATGAACCGAATCGGGTGGTCGGTGTGAAAATTGCCGAGGCGGTGATGATCGACGACTTCGAGAATCTCCACTTTCTCCGCTCCGGTGACGGCCTGGGACAGCTCGTTGTGGTCGACCAGAATCAGCTTCACCGGCGAGGGCCGCAGCAGATTGGTCTTGGTGGCCACCCCGCACACCCGCCCGTCGCCGTCGAGCACCACCACGCCGGGGTCGTTGGTGTGCAGCAGGCGCAGGCGCAGGTCTTCCAGCCGGTCCATCTCGTTGACCGCGGGAAAATCGCCGCCGACCAGGCAGTTCACCGGGGTCGACAGACGCGTCAGCCAGGTGGCGGTCGCCGTATCGAAGGGCGTCGAGAGAATCGTCACCTGGTTCGCTTTGCCCGTCTCGAGAATTTCCGGCGGAATCGGCAGACTGCCCGTGACCACCAGAATCCGCACCCCGACTTCGGCCGCTTCGCGCAGGATCTTGATGCGGTCGCCGGTCACCAGAACCATCTGGCGCGGATCGAGCCCCTCCATCCGGGTGCGGAAGGTGGCCGAATCCATCGCCCCGACGAAGAGGTTGAGATTTTCCACCTTCTCGCCCTCCACGACATTGAGGGCGGTGGCCTTGAGACACTTCATGATCGAGTCGGCGCTTGCCTGCACCCGGCGGATCTCTTTCTCCTGGCGCGGCACCAGAAAGCGCTCGGAAACCCGCTTGAGAAACAGAATTCCCTGGGGGCGCCGTTCTTCGTCGACCACCGGCAGCATGCGCACGTTGTGCAGGTGAAAGAGTTCGAGGGCCCGCGACAGGGGAGAATCGAAAGGCACGGTCACCACGTGTTCGCCGAGCACGTCGCGCACGCGGGGGTGCACATCGGTCAGCACCGCAGGAAGCGGCAGGGCCAGCTCCTCCAGCACGAATTCGGTCTGGCGGTTGACATTTCCGGCCCGCGCCGCCTGCACCCCGACCAGTCCCTGGGCGGCGCGCAGACGGGCATAGGCCATGGCGCTGCAGATCGAGTCGGTGTCGGGGTTCTTGTGACCGACGACATAAACAGTGGGTTGATTCATGAACAAACTCCCTGAAGAGCGGATGGATTAATGGCGCAGGGTTCCGCGCACATCGCCCAGACCGAGAACATCCTCGACCACCCCTCGGGCGGGACGGTCCAGGGGGTCGATCCAGAGATAGATCTGGCCGCCGCCGGTGTTGAACACCTCCTGATCGACCCGCACCGAGCACAGCAGGCCGCCCGCGGGAAAATGCCGGTGGCGGGGACGTTCCTCCTCGCTATAGATGGCAATGGAGATCGTGGATGGCCCTTTGCGGCTGAAAGTCGGGATCTCGTAGCGGGCGCCGGGGCGAATCTCGCCGAAATAGCCCGAGCGAAAATTGTAGAAAGCGGTCAGCACGTCGTTGAGGAAATCGCCCGCGGGCATGGGCATGACCTCGCGACTGAATTTTCCGCGCTTGACCTGTTCCCGGTAGACCTCGTCGGCTGCGTAGTTGAAGACATAACGGCGCACTCGCTCCTCGCGGTCGCTGCCCCGGCCCTTGCTGGTCTGCGCCTCTGCGCTCAGAGTGCGCAGGCCGCCGCTGGGCATCCGTTCCATCAGCGCGACATGGCGCTCGTTGCGGTCACGGGTGACAAAGGCCGCCACGCCCCGCGTCTGCGCCTCAAGAATCGCCCGGTAGATTCCGGGCTCGTCGCCCTTCTCCAGACTCAGGCGGGCATCGGCCAGATGGTCGAACCAGAGAAAAGCCATGTCATAGCTCAACGACTCGCCGACCAGGGCGTCAAGAGCATCGATGCTCCCGGCGGGAAGGGGGGCGGACTCCTGCCCGTCGAGGGCCGCCGCGCCGGTAGCGAGCAGCACGACCACGGCGGCGGCGCACACCGTCTTCAAACCGGAGCGTAATCGTCTATTCATCGCACCAGGTCTCCGGAAATAAGGGTCGAGCGTTGGCTGGACAGGGTCTCATGCCGGGCCAGGAAACGAAGCACCCGACCGGCATCCGCTGCGGTGGAAGCAAGATTAAGCGATCGTCTCCAATTGCGCAAGACGCCAGAAGCGGTAAACGCCATAAAGCGGGAGCGGCCCCCCAAGCCCCGAAACGGCCCGGATGAACACTTAAGATTCCCCCCTGATCCACCATCAAAAAA
>NPIF01001331.1_pt1 | contig 26185 bp, 23 predicted proteins | sample 8637461 | NCBI WGS metagenome assembly NPIF01 (sample SAMN07420641, study PRJNA396082) | bioreactor metagenome | isolation source: sample BR12 brine-fed electro-methanogenic bioreactor BR | place: Japan: Kochi | collected 2016-12-09
ATGGATATGGCCATCAACAGCCCGACCTGGAACCTGGTCAAGGCGCCTTTTTAAATATCAGCGCAGGGGATAATGAAACGGTAGGGGGGCTTTTGTGCTCTTGCCACCATCCTCAGCCCGCCTGCATAGAGGAGTATTCATCATGAGCGAACAGTGTGCTGTTAAAAAAGTCACCGAAACCACCCCTGAAGAGGTGGATCGGATTAAAGAATGGATCAATACCGAAGAATACAAGGAAAAGAACCTGGCCCGGGAAGCTCTGGTGATCAACCCGGCCCATGCCTGTCAGCCCCTCGGCGCCCAGTTGGTTGCTCACGGATTCGAAGGCACCTTGCCCTTCGTTCACGGTTCCCAGGGCTGCGCTTCCTATTACCGCAGCAGCTTTAATCGACATTTTCGTGAACCGGCACCGGCCGTTTCCGACGCCATGACCGAAGATGGTGCGGTTTTCGGTGGTCAGAATAACCTCCACGAAGGGCTGGAAAACGCCCTTGCCCTGTATAAACCCAAGATGATAGCGGTTTTTACTTCCTGCATGCCGGAAGTCATCGGCGACGACCTCAACGCGTTTATCCAGAATGCCCGTAACGAAGGGATCGTCCCCGCAGATTANNCAACACCCCGAGCTTCAACGGCAGTCATGTCCAGGGTTATGATGTCATGCTCAAGAACATCCTGGAGTGTCTGGCCGGTGGTAAACAGGTCGAGGGCAAGAACAACGGTCGTCTTAATCTGATTCCCGGGTTTGATACCTGCACCGGAAATTATCGTGAATACAAGCGGATTATGAAGGCTTTCGATATCCCCTGCACCCTGCTTGCGGATATCGCCGAGTCCTTCGATTCGCCCCTGGACGGCACTTATCGACCCTACCCCGGCGGGACCCCCCTGGAAGAGACCGCCGATGTGCTCAACGGCCAGGCGACCATCGCTTTGCAGAGCTACGCCACCAAGGAAACCACGAAGTGGTTGGCGGCAAACACCGAAGCGCCGGTGGAGACGCTGGCCATGCCCGTCGGTGTTAAAAACACCGACGCCTTGCTGATGAAGATCTCCGAGCTTTTCGACAAACCGGTACCTGCTGAACTGAAACAAGAGCGGGGCAGGGTCGTGGATGCCATGACCGATGCCCATCAGTACATGCACAACAAAAAGTTCGCCATTTACGGAGATCCCGACTGGTTGCTCGGCATGGTGTCTTTTCTGCTGGAAATGGGAGCCAAGCCGTACCACATCCTCTGCAGCCGTTCGAACAAGAAATTTGCCAAGGAGTTACAGGCTCTGCTCGATACTTCTCCCTACGGTGAAGGCTGCCATATCTGGATCAACAAAGACCTGTGGCATCTGCGCAGTCTGGTGGCCACGGATCCCGTCGATGCCTTGATCGGTAATTGTCATGGCAAATTTATTACCCGGGATACAGGCATTCCACTGATTCGGGTTGGCTACCCGATCATTGACCGAGTCAACCTGCATCGTTATCCCACAATCGGCTATCAGGGAACTCTCAACCTGCTGACCTGGATCGTTAACAGCCTTCTCGATCGGGTGGATGCGACCTGCGAAGATCGCAACTTTGAAATCATGCGCTAACCCTTTTTGTCGGACTCCGGACAGGGGAAAGGGGGAACCTTTTCTCTGTCCGGGAGATCATGGTGGGGACTTTTTACGACGCCATCAAGAAAGGATGACCGATGAAAGTAGCTTTTGCCAGCAGCGATAACCATCATATCGACCAGCATTTTGGCTGGGCGGAAACCTTTGCCGTATGGGACGTGCGGATAGATCAGGCGCAGTTTTCCGGCATGGTGCAGGTGGCGGCCGGCGGGGATGACGCCGAGGACAAAATCAAAAACCGAGTCGATGCTTTGTTGAATTGCGCCATCGTATACGTGACCCAGATCGGCGGACCGGCAGCGGCCAAGCTGGTGGCGCACAAGATTCATCCGATCAAAAGCAAAGGGGAGGAATCCATTACCGAGGTCGTCGAAAAACTGCAACAGGTGCTGCAGAACAATCCCCCGCCCTGGTTGCGCAAGGCCATGCTCAAAGAAGAGCGCCCTGCATAGACAGAACGCAGCGTCATCGGGTATGGGCTCAACACAGTGTTACCGAGAGTGAAAAAATCGTCGGGGAGCGGTGACCATACTCCCCATAGAGGATAGCAAACCACCATAAAACAACCCCCATAGAGTGTACAAGGAGAGATGACTCATGGCATATTACACTGCTAAAACCAAGGATGGTAGCGATTGGACTCCTGCCTTTGCCGAGGTTATTGACGACGAAAAATGTATCGGTTGCGGCCGTTGTTATAAAGCCTGCTCCCGCAAGGTTCTCGATTTTAAAGAAATTGATGAAGAGGATTCGGCCCGCATGTTCATGTATGTGGCCAAACCGGGGAACTGTATCGGCTGTGCCGCCTGTGGGGTGACTTGCCCTAAAAAATGTTTTTCGTTTAAGCCATTGGAAATCTGATTCACAAAGAACGGCGCCGCCCTGCGGCGCCGTCGCCAAAAACAGGAGTTGTCCATGCTAATCGCCGTGGCTACCAGTGATCTGCAGTTGGTGGATCTTCATTTCGGAAAAACCAGGGTATTCCGACTGTTCGAGGTTGCCCCCCCATCGATTTCCCTGGTTAAAGAGGTTGAGGTAACTCAATACTGCTCCAGCGATCCCCAGCACAGTTTTCATCAGGAGCGATTTGCCGCCATCGCCGAGGCGTTGGAAGGCTGCCGGGCGGTGGTCTGTGTGCAGATCGGCGACCTGCCTCGCATGGCCTTGGCCGAAGCTGGAATTGAGACGTTTACCGCCCAGGGCCCCGTAGAGGAAGCCCTGACGGATGCTTTTGAGCTGCTAGACGCAAGGGTGCGCTAGATTCCTGAGGTCCCCCGCCAGGCAGACTATGAGCCGATCGCTCTGAGTTCTGCTTGTTCCCTGCGCACAAAAAGCCCTTCCGAGACGCTGATTGCCAAAGGCATGGGCAGATTATCCTCAACAAACGGGGGCACGTATTTTTTTCCCAGGATTTACGGCCTTTTGCTGATTGGCACGAGGTATGCAGATATAAAAAACAACAACAGGCATCAGGCTTTATCGAAAACAGCTTGCTCCTACCATGGGGCCGGAGGCCTTCGGGCCTCCAGCCCAATTTTTCGATTCAAAGCAGACCTGAGCCCCAATTTTTAATCGACAGGCACAACGGAGTGCTGTGAATACCTTTGGCAATGAGGCCCCGCAGGGAATATCCTTGGGGGCTTTTCTAGTTCCAGATTCCGAAAGGAGACCGTCCATGTCGGCAAACAACTGCTCCTCTGCCAGTAAACACTCCGGTCACCCCTGTTTTGGCGGCAACCACCAGAAGGCCGGCCGGATCCATCTGCCGGTAGCTCCCGGCTGCAATATCAAATGCGGATTCTGCGAGCGAAAATTCGACTGTGCCAACGAAAATCGTCCGGGAGTTACCAGCAGACTATTGTCCCCTGAAGAAGCTCTCGATCGTCTGCGAATGGTCATGGCCCATCCGGAAGGCGGAACCAACATGCGCGTGGTGGGCATTGCCGGTCCCGGGGACCCCCTGGCCAACGAGAAGACCTTTGAGACCTTCCGCCTGGTGAAAAAACATTTTCCTCAATTGATGCTGTGCTTGTCCACCAACGGGATGTTGTTGGCGGAGCGTATCGACGAACTCAAGGAGTTGGGTGTACACAGTATCACCGTCACCATGAATGCCCTGACCCCTGAAGTCGGGGCCAAGGTTTACGAGTGGGTAAAGGTCGACGGCAAACGTCTCAGCGGCGAAGCCGGTGCCAGGGTTCTTCTTGAACGGCAGATGGCCGGGGTCGAAGCAGCGGTGGCTGCCGGGATGCTGGTCAAGATCAACACGGTGTATATCCCCGGGATCAACGATCATCAAACCCTGCCTTTGGCGGTAACGGCTCGCAAGCTGGGCGCCCGCATGATGAATATCCTGCCACTGATCCCCCAGGGGATTTTTCGCGGCCGGCAGAGGCCTTCGGATCGGCTGATGGATCTGGTGCGTAACCAGGCCGAAGCCATTATTGACCAGGCCCGTCATTGCAACCAGTGTCGTGCCGATGCCGCCGGTCTTATCGGACAGGATATCGACCTGTGTTCGCTGAAGAAACCCGGCCCATTTCCCGGCACACTCTGTGGGGCCGGTTCAAAAGAGGGGCTGTCGATCTGAGGAGAGACAGCCTCCTGGAATGGGTACGCTTGGTTTTTGACGCCTATCCTGTGGAGCTGTGATGCATCTGGATGTTGATCTCAAAATACAGCTCGGAAGCTTCGCTTTTTCCGCCGCTTTTTCTGTGACAGGAAGGCGTCTAGGCATCTTCGGGCCTTCGGGGAGCGGCAAATCGACCCTGGTGAATCTATTGTCCGGGTCCCTGTGTCCCGATAAGGGGTCCATCGACCTTAACGGGCGGATTCTGCACGACAGCCGGCGGAATATTTCTCTGCCGCCGGAACAACGACGGGTCGCGGTCGTGTTTCAGCATGCGCATCTGTTTCCGCACCTCAATGTCCGCAATAACCTGCTCTATGGCTATCGGCGCACAGAACCGAAACGTCGCAAACTGACCCTGACCGACGTGGCCCGGGCCCTGGACCTGGAACCTCTGCTGCGGCGCAATGTGGCCGGATTGTCCGGGGGCGAACGGCAACGAGTGGCCCTGGGAAGGGCGCTGCTGGCTGCACCGGATCTGTTGATTCTCGATGAGCCTCTGAGTGCTCTCGACCATCGCCTCAAAGAGCAGATTATTCCATTTTTACGCAAAACACTGCGTCGCTTCGATATCCCCTATCTGTATATTGCCCATTCCTTAAATGAAATGAGGCTGCTTACCGATCAGGTGCTGACTTTTAATCACGGAACCTTTAAGGGAGTCACCCCTGTCGAGACCCTGGCCCGCGAACGTCTGTCCCGGTGCGATTTTGGCTATCGCAATCATCTGCAACTGGACCAGTCCCGGGAGATCGGTGAGTTGCACGCCTTTCGCTGGGGGCGTACAGAACTGATCGTCACCGGCAGGGAGGGTGGGGCCCCTGGCTTGTTCGAGCTGGCCAGCAAGGATATTCTGCTCTTCAAACGCCATCCCCAGGCTCTGTCGGCCCGCAATTTACTCGAGGCAACCCTGGTCGAACTGATCCCCTGCGACGGCACGGTGGGCGTGGTGCTCGACTGCGAAGGGGAACGTCTGGTGGCCCAGGTGGTGAGGGAAGCAGCGGTAGAGTTGGAACTGAAGGAGGGTGTTCGGGTGTTTGCGGCGATCAAGGCGGCCGCTTTCCGGCGGTTGCTGTGACCGCTGGTTCGATAAGAACAGGCGGGGATTCTGGTGCAGCCTATATTTGACGGAATTTTTTGTAAAGGAGAACAAAAATGGCCCTATCAACGCAGAGATGGTGTTTGATCCCCTTGATTGTACTTGGTCTTATCTTGCTCTGCCCTTGGAATGCCCGGGCAGAAGAGCTGCGCCTGTCCGTTGCAGGTAGCATGGCCGATGTGATCACGGAGCTTGGTACAGTCTTTACTAGCCTCCATCCACACATCCGCCTGCTTCCCAACGTGGCCTCCTCTGGGGCGCTGGCCAAGCAAATGGCGGCGGGGGCCCCGGCCGACATCTTTATTTCGGCCAACCCGGAATGGATGGATTTTGTTGTGGCACAGGGACTGGTGGCTTCCACTACGGTTAGGCCCCTTGTTGCCAATCGTCTCGTAGTTGTCGGCCCGCCAAAGGTAAAGGCCCGGCACCTCATCGATCTGCCCGGATTGCAACGGATTGCCCTTGGCAGCCCGGAGAGTGTTCCGGCAGGGCGTTATGCGCAGCAGGCGTTGATCGAGGCCGGACTTTACGAGTCTTTGCGGGCTGCTGAAAAACTGGTCCTGGCCAAGGATGTTCGCCAGGCCCTGCTCTACGCCGATCGCGGCGAGGTGGATGCCGCCTTCGTTTATGCCACCGATGCACGTCTGGCCGGCCGGGCGCAGATCCTTTTCGAGATACCTCAGGCGCTTTATCCTCCGATCATCTATCCCTTGGGGTTGACGGTTACGGGTCAAAGCAAGGACTCGGCTCTAATCTTCAAGGATTTTCTGTTCGGGGACGCCGCCAAGGCCATTTTTTCCCGTCACGGTTTTTACCTCGTTGATTAGAAAGGCAGCCCCTATGTTTGAACTCTCACCCGGCGATTATCAAGCTCTGTGGCTGTCGGCTCGAGTCGCCACGGTAGCCACTCTGGCGGCTTTGCCCGTAGGTTTCGGTCTGGCCTGGATTCTGGTATTCAGTCGCCTGCCGGGTAAAGCGTTGCTTGACGGTCTGGTCAATCTGCCCCTGGTGCTGCCTCCAGTGGTGGTCGGCTATCTGCTGTTGCTGGTGCTGGGTCGGCAGGGGTGGCTGGGAGGGCTGCTCGATCGGCTCGGGATTCAGATTGTGTTCACCTGGAAGGCGGCCGTGGTGGCTTCGGCCCTGATCGGCCTGCCGCTGATGGTTCGCGCGATCCGCTTGGGTATGGCTCAGATCGATCCTCATCTGCTGCTGGCCTCGCGAACCCTGGGAGCCTCCTGGTACGATACCTTGCTGAGCGTGGTGCTGCCCCTGTCCCTGCCGTCGATGGTGGCCGGTGCGACTCTGGCCTTTGCCCGCAGTCTGGGGGAATTCGGCGCCACCATCATTCTGGCCGGCAATATTCCCGGCGTGACCCAGACCATTCCCCTGGCCATCTACGATTATTCCAATTCCCCCGGAGGAGAGGGCAGGGCCCTGGCTCTGTGTCTGGTCTCCATCGTGCTGTCCTATGTAGTGTTGCTGCTGAGTGAATGGGCCCTGCGTCGTTTTGGCACCGTTTCGACAGCCTCTTTTAAAGGGCGCAGCACCTGAAACGAGAGAGGGGGCGCTGAACTGTTGGCCGTTGCCTTATCCAAAGGCAGCTGAGGAGCCAAGGGCCCGAAATTGGAGCATTAAGGCGCGGATATTGTCGGCAATCGCTGAAGAACTACCGTTTCCGTTGCTGGTACGGGTTTTGCTGTTACAAAAGGGAAAATATACCAAAACAAAATAGCCGCAATGGCGCGGCGAATTGGGCACTGCGGCCCCGGCGTCCTTGAGGACGCCGGGGCTTTTTTAATAGCGCCAGACAGATGAGGTCTGCTTATGAAACAACAGAATCCGGCTCCGGTGATCATCGACGATACCACTCTGCGGGATGGCGAACAGACCGCCGGGGTATCCTTTACCCTGCAGGAAAAAATAACCATTGCTCGAACCCTCGACGAGATGGGGGTGCAGGAATTGGAATGCGGGATTCCCGCCATGGGCTGCGAGGAGCAGAAGGCCGTGCGGGCGCTGGTGGATCTGGGTCTCAAGGCCCGGCTTATCACCTGGAACCGGGCCTTGATTTCCGATCTGCAGGCCTCTCTGGCCTGTGGGGTGGAGGCCGTGGATATTTCCCTCTGCGTCTCGGATATTCATATCCGGCATAAGCTGCGCAAGGACCGCAACTGGGTGCGTGAACAGCTTAAGGTGGCCCTGGGGTTTGCCAAACAGCAAGGTCTGTATGTCTCCGTAGGGGGCGAAGATGCCAGCCGCGCTGATCTTGAGTTTATCCTGGAATTAATGGCCATCGCCCGGGATCTGGGGGCCGATCGTTTCCGCTTCTGTGACACCCTCGGTCTGCTCGATCCTTTTACCACCTATGACAAGATTCGCTACCTCACCGACGTCTCAGCCCTGCCCGTTGAGGTGCATACCCACAACGATCTGGGCATGGCGACGGCCAACGCCATCGCCGGCATCAAGGCCGGTGCCCGTTTTGTTAATACCACGGTCAACGGTCTTGGCGAACGGGCGGGAAACGCCGCCCTGGAAGAGGTGGTGATGGCTCTCAAGTATGCCTGTGACATCGATTGTGCCATTGACCGCAGCCGCTTTGTCGAGATCTCCCGCTTTGTCGGCCAGGCCAGTTGTCGCCCGGTTCCCGAGTGGAAAGCCATCGTTGGGGAAAAGGTTTTTTCCCACGAATCGGGGTTGCATGTCGATGGGGTTCTGAAAAATCCACGTAACTATGAGGCTTTTGATCCGCAAGAGGTCGGATTGTCCCGTTACCTGGTGCTGGGCAAGCATTCCGGCAGTCAGGCGCTTCTCGCCCGCATGCGTCAACTCGGTATCCTTGAACGAGGCGTTTCCCTGCCGCAGCTTCTGGCCGAAGTACGTCGCCGCTCCCAGTATTGCAAAACCCCCATCAGTGATGAGGAACTGCGGGCCCTCTGTCGTGAGCGGCCTCAGGTGGCCTGATGGATCAGAGAGCCGACTTTTCTCCCCTGGGTACAGGGCAGGATAAGGAATTTCGGGTAGTTCGCCCTGAAGCCGGCGACTGGCAGGTTTTTCTTCTGGAAGCGGCGAGGGAAGGCTGGCGTGTTCCCGCCGGGGAAATAGCTCTCTGGCGCGGCCCTTTGGCCGACAGCGCACTGGCGTTACGCCATCGAGACCGCTTCGTCGGCCTGGTTACCCGGATATGCTACGGGAGCAGCGCCTGGATCGGCAATTTGCTGGTGGTACCGGATTGGAGGGGGAGGGGGTGCGGGGCGCGGTTGCTGGACCAGGCGATTCTGGAATTGCATGCGAAGCAGGTGTGTTCTGTCTGGTTAACCGCTTCGGATGCCGGCGCGCCCCTCTACCAACGGCGGGGGTTTACAACTCTTGGCACGGTGGAGCGATGGGTCCGCCCCCCTGCGAAGAACCCGGGCGGGAAAAACCGACAGACGATGGCTGCAGGACTCAAAAGCGCAGGCGATCTGCGTGCCGAAGATGTCGGGGTGTGGGGGGAGCGACGCTGTCTACTTGATTTTTTGTTGTCGCGGGGACAATTATTGCAATCTGGGACCCATCTCGCCTTGTTGCAGCAGGATGCGGGGCTACAAATTCTCGGCCCCTGGTTCGCTCCACAATTCTGCACTGAGGATGTCTGCAGCATCCTCAGTCAAGCGGCCTCTTTCCCTTCGACGGATGAACTGGTGATTGATGTGCGCACAGGCGTTTTGTCCCCCTGCGTGCTGAAGAAGGCCGGTTTTTTGTGCCGGGGCCGCACTCGCCTGATGATCCGTGGCGATACTCGGCGAATCGACCTGAATCCTCTCGTATCCTTTGCCAGCCTTGGCAGTATGGGCTGAGAGGGTATCGCAACGGCCCTGGGCTCTCCAAGTGGTGATTCCAGTCAGAATAATTATATATATTTTTTATTTGAGGGAATATGTTAGAGGTATCCGGACAGCGCCAACGCGTGGGGATAAAGTTTTCTCTGGCAATATAATGCCGGTCCTGTTCGATCGCAGAGTCTGCTGATTTGGTGGTATGCTATGAGGGCAAACAGAAGAAGAACGAAAAACTTCGGCAATTTTTAGAAACGGGGGGCAGATGATCAGAAAAGGTATCATTCTATTGTTGGCGGTGTTTTCCTGCGCGTGCTCCTCGAATTTCAGCGGCGGAGAATTTCCTGTGCAACAGGAACACCAGCAGGCACAGCAGAGCCTTGACAGCCTGATAGCGGCCTACCGGGATCAGGATATTTTTCGCTTCACCGAGCTGCTCTCCGAGAGGTACACCGGTGAGCGCAGTGACCTGGAGCTGCGGGTGCAACGGGATTTCAGCGCGTTTTTTGATATCGACATCCGCTACACCCTGAACAATACCACCTCGGATGGCCAGGGGCGGGTATCTATGACCATCACCTATAACCGGACCTATACCGAAAAAGCGACGGGAGAACGGGTGCGGCAATCCGGCGAAGCGCGGTTTGTTTTTATACGGGAGGGTGTAAATTATCGTTTGCTGACCCAGCAGCCACCTCTGTTCGGGATCTCGGGATAACCTGAAACGGCCGATGTCCCAGGACATCGGCCGTTTCAGCAGGTGGATATTTACCGAACCGTCAGCCGGAGCGCGGCATTCTAGCGAGCCTGCCAGAAACGCCCCTGGGGGGTGCTCTGGATGCGCAGGCGTCCGGAGCTGTCGGCGCCGATCTCCTCAACCACGGAGGACTGCTCCGGATGCTCGATCCCGTGGGCGAAGATTCGGCCGGTGATTTTTAAATCGTAGGAGGTCCGGTAGCGCCCGCCGCCAAGGGACTCGATCCGCAATCCGCTCATATCAAGACTAATTTCGTCAAACACGTTGAACATGTTGCGGAAATACTCTTCCACATCATACAGGGTGGTGCCGTCACCGGCCGACCAGGCATCATCGAGAAAACTCATCAGCCGGGAGTCATTTTTGCCCTCGTAAGCCCGTTTGAACTGGTCGTAAAACTGAATAATGGGTTGTTCGTCAAAAGCCGGCTTTTGCGGCTCAGGCGCTGCCGCTGCTCTCTCGGAGATGCCCGCCCACTGGCGGATAAAAAAGAACTCCCGCTCGTATTCTGTTTTTTGCTTGGAAAAGTATTCACGACGTTGAGGGGACAGCTTCGGATCGCTGACTGCTCCATTAAGAACGGCCATTATCGCCGGCTCCTTCGCTGCGGCCTGCTGGTATTTGCGGGAAACTTCGGGGTCACGAATATTGCGATTATACGCTTCCTGTGCCTCATACAAGAGGGTGCGTAGATTTCCGGCGGCGGCAGAAAGACGTTCCTGTACTTCAAGAAAATAGGATTCTCCAGCCAGCCAGACACGCCGCGCGGTCATTTTTTCTTCAAAGGTGGTCACAACCCCCATGACACTGGCACGCATCTCATCATCCCAGCAGTTTTCGGCGACATTTTTCAGAAAAGAGAGTCCGTCTTCCGGATAGTTGTCAACGTCGATATCAACCTTGTATTCCGGTTGATTGAGTACCGGCATGTTCAACATCTTGCTCAGCATACCGTAACTTCCACCAACAGCTTTATTCATCTGCCGGGGGAAAAGCAGATCAAAACGTTCTATCTCGGCCAGTCCTTGCTGCCAGGCATCGAAATTTTCCTTGGTGTACAACCGGCATTGCCCGTCCCATTCAATAAACGTGTAATGGTCCGGTGCCGTCATGCGATAAAACCCGCTGCGGTCGGTTAGGTACTGGGTGACAAAGTCCTCCAGACCGATCTGGTATTTACTGTCAAACCATTTCAGGCTGTTGGACGACAGGGACTGATCCAGTTGCCGCAGGGCCTGCTGAATGTCACTCTCGGTCATGAAGACCCGTTTGCTGATCAGGGCCGAGCAACCTGCCGCAGCATAGGCCTTGCGCACCTCGGGGCGGGCCACAAAGATCCCATTACTGCCGTCGACCTGAAACCGCGGATACTCGGCCATAAACTCATCGAGAGTCGGTTTGAGCCGGCGCAGTACCCTTTCGAGCTGATCGAAATAATCCCGGTCGTTCTCGATGTTGGCCAGGTCGGTCTGGTAACGCTGCTGGGCGCTGCGGGCAGGCCCCTTGAGGGCTTCCCCATTTTTGACCAGATCCCGAAGTTTCAGGGCAAAAGGTCTCTGTTCTTCCTCCAGCTTTTTTCTGCGGATTTCGATCCCTCTGGTAACCGGTCCGTCCGGAAGATCGGCCAGCACGGTTTCCAACTCGCGGATTTTTTCATCCAGCTCATCCATGGCGGATTTTTTCTCCGCTAAAGCGTCCACCATCGAGACCAGTTGGTCGATGCCGGCGGACAATGAGGAAAGAGTGACTTCGCTGCCGCAGAAGGAAACCCGGTCGACCGTGACGTCCCCCATCAGCCCCGAGGGGAGGGCACCTCCGAAGCCGAGTTGCCCCCGCAAAGATTGGAGGTAGCGGTTGTGAAAACCGATGAAATTGTCGACGCTGTCCCCCGCTTTGGGCGTATAGGAGGGAAACCTGAGAGACGTGATCCCCACATAGTTGGAAGGAGGAAACTCCCCGCAAAACCCATCCAGAGCCCGTTCCAGGGCCCCGACATTCACTCGAGCTGTTTTAAACGGCAGGATTATCCGGTCGATAGCCAGAGACAGCTCGCCCACCTGATCGTCGACGATTTGATTACGGAACTGCAGGGTTTCCATATAGGCGGAAATTTCAGCCAGCAGGTCGCTGCGCCTCCGGTAATCGATCGTGCGATAAGCGGACCATTGCTCAAAAAATGCCCTGTAGGCCTGCTCGTTGCGCTCAGCCGGAACCGGCGACATCTGCTGGGCCTGATCATATTCGGTTTTTACCCCGTCGCTCTGCTGCGCGTAATGTTTTTCCATGTTCCGGAATTCCTGCTCAATCCGGGTAGTGACGGCCGCGATGCCACCGGTTCGCTGAAATTCATCGTCGATGCTGCCGCGCAGCCCGTCAAATTCCAAAGAAAACCCATAGGCAGTGGCCTGCCAGGCCGCTACGCGGGCTGAAGCCGCCTTGCGTAGTTCTTCCTTGCGGCGGCGCTCTTCGAGAAATTTACGGGCGGACCAGGCGTTGTCGTGATACTGCTGAAGTTGCTGCAGCAGTTGCGCCCGTTCTTCGCCGAGTCTGCCCGAAGCGGGGATCCAGGCGAGGACGTCAACGGCGTAGCGCTTGGTGTTGCTGACCACCTGGATCAGTGGACCGAGATCGTCGCCCTGCAGGCCGCGCTGAATCTGTGCCGGGCAGTTTTTGGCAAATTCGCGAACCTCCGGGAGCCTGGCCACCGCACGCACATATTTGTCCAGTACCGCCGATGAACTCATGCCCGCGGCTTTCTGTTGCAGCTCTGCGGCATAGCGCCGCATGATCACCTGCTGTTCCCGTAATTTGGCGGCACGGTTCATGTAGTACAACAAACCGGCGATGTGGCTTTTGTACTCGTTTTGACGGCTGTAGAGCTCGCCTTCTTCGAGCAGGTTCCCCGGCAGGGTCCAGCGGCTCCATAGGCTCGGCTCGGGCCAGTCCCGACCAAGTTCTTCGACAACATAGGTCTTGAACAGATCCCGCCATGAATCGTCCAGCAGAATTTTACGCCACACATAATCGGTGGCTTCCGGGGTGACGGGGATGGGGTCCCCCGTTCCCAGTTCACGGCTGCGGTTTTTCAGCTGCGGATCCCGTTCGATACGGTCGTAAAGCTGCTCGAGCTTAAGTCCGACGGTGGTTTTTTTCAGCTCGGCTTCCGACAGCCGGTAGATCTGAAAGGCGGTAATCAGCGTGGTTACCGGCAGAGTGGTCAGACCCATGGCCCCCAGATAGGCTTTTCCCGCCTCGCTCCCCGCGGCTTCCCCAAGAATCAGCAGTCCGGCTGAAATGGCGGCTTCTTTGGTGTCGCCGAGATAGAGCTTGCCGGCGATATCCAGGGAACTGGAAACCCGGCCGATGGTTTGGGCATAGAAGCTGAGTTTGGTGGAGATTTCCTTGAGCGCCTCGGGGGAGCCGCTGGTCAGGGAGCGCTCGTAGGCATTGAGCAACTCACCAAACCCTGCGGGGATAGAGGTCGTGGCAACCTGTTCAAACGGGCCGGGGGGGGAGCTTGCCGAGACGGATCTTGTTGACAGGCAGAAGCATAGGAGCAGCAAAAACAGCAAAATGTAGTTGCGGGTCGGTCGCATCTCTGCCTCCGGGATTAGAAAAGATAGGGAAATGTGTGCAGAACAGGGGTGCTTTGATGTCTCTGGGCTGTCGGATTTGCGATCCGACAGCCCACGCAAAAAACAGTTAGCGGTTGTCCACCATCACGACATTACTGGGCAAGCTCTGTTCGCCGTTGGCCTGTGATTCAACCTTGGCACGGTAATAGAGAAAGGCTCCAGTGCTGGCGATATTGTCCGTTGTAATATTGCCGAACCTTGGATCCCAGAATTCTTCGCGGAAAACTTCCATCCAGGGGCCATTAGACGACAACGCCTCTTCCAGAATAATCCAATAGGTCGTGCTTAGATCCACCTCTGCGGAATTGATCGGAAAGTCGAAGGCGAAGCTGTACATGTGATGAGGAGCAGAATCCGTCACGCGCATATTGGTTGGCGTCGGCACATTTCCCGCTAACTCTGAATCCTCAGGGCTCCCTACAAAAGGCAACCCGCCATCCGCGGGGATCTGCAAGGTGTTGGCGTTATCGGCAGCATTGACATCGCCGGTGGCGACGTCCTCTTTTTCGCTGAGGCCGAAGATCAGGGGATTTTTCATGGAAAAGACCCTGGCCTTGTCTCCCGTCAGGTTAAAGGTGAATTCCGTCTGGCCTTTGTCCTTGAGCACTTCGCCGGTGCGGGACACGACGACCTGACGATTAAAGGTGATGGAGGTGAAGATTTTCCCTCCGCTGCCGGAGATCAGGCTGTTCAGGGTGTAGCGCATCTCGATCTGATCGAGGATAGTGAAATCCTTGAGAATGGCGCTCTCCAGAATCACCGAATCCCCGGCAAAGTCGGGATCCACGTACTTCATGAAGTCCTGCGCATTTTCAAATTGATAGGCGGTGATCATGGCATCCAGGGCTTCGCGGACCAGCCCCTGGACATCGCGGTCGGACACGGTGAGTTTTTTACGGGTTTCTTCGATATCGTTGCTTTTCCCTGCCGTGTCGAGCAGTCGCAGAGCCAGGTCGTATTCCTGGTTCATTTCCGGGACAAAGCTCCATTCGAAGCTGCCGTCCCGGGCCAGGCTGGCCTTTTGCCATTCCTTGCCTCCATCCAGGCTGATTTCTGCGGCACCGATACGGTTTTTGCCCGATTGAGCGCGGCCCTTGACGACGACCCTCCCTGCGGGGAGCATATCCCGATAGAGGGTCACTTCGGCGTCCAGTTCATCGTAACCGATATCGTTAAGGTAGATGTAGCGGGTTGCCACCTCGTCCTGACTCTGGCCAAAGATCCACCATTTGGCCTCGGCATTGGAGCTGATCATCAGGAGCAGTAACAGACAGAAAATGATCGATCGTTGCATGGTGAGTCATCCTTCCTTGTGTGGCAATAGGCAGAGCCTAGAGTTGGATTCGGATTCCGGCAATGACGCTGTTTTCGCGGAAATTGCGGCTTGAAACATCGTAGCTCATATCGTTGAGGTTCCCGCGCAGATAGAGCATCCCCTGGTTCAGTTGTTCCAGAAACGCCGGTCGATAGTAAATGGAGAGGGCTGCGAAGAATTTNNCGCCTCGTTTCAGCCGATTGTAACCAAAGCGGACATTGGAGTTAAGTTTGTACTGTGGCGCATCCACTCCCAGGCCGATGGAAGAATCCCAGGTTTTGTCACGACTGTTTTCGAGCTCGTTGTCCAGGGTCCAGGCGCCCAGTCGAAGGGACGGTTTTAAAATCCACTGACCCAGGGTTTTGCGGGCACTCAGGGTGCTGTTGACGAACAGCTCGGTGTCGTCACGGCGATCCTTGGTGTCGTAGAGGGTCACACCCAGATTGGTGTCGCTGTCAAATACCCCGAAGCGGTCCCGATATCCCAGATTGAAGAAATGATCGGTGGTGCTGCGGCTGCCGTGGGCCCGATCGATTTTGTAGTTCAGATTGACAACGGAGTAACGACGGTCCAGCAACTGGCGCAGGGACAGGCCGATTTCAGGGCGGTAGTGGTCGGTGCGTTCGGCCAGCTGGCCATCGAGGTTATCCCGATACCAGAGAAAGCCAAAGGTCCAGGTCCGGTTTCGGACAGGACGATAGCGCCAGCGGGCCTTGACTTTCTCGCGGTCGGGGGTGGCCGACCCGAGCAAGGTCAGGAAGTCGGAGGATACCCGCTCGTATTCGAGGCTGACACGGCTGGGGCCGCCGTCGCCGATCGCTTCAATTTTGTGGGCGTGGCCGTTGCTGGAGTCTTTTGCCGAGGATCCGGCGGGCGTTTCATCCACGTCGCTCCAGGTGGATTCGCCCCGCAGGGTCAATCCGGGGATGGGCAGATATTCCCAGTCAAATCCAACCGTTCGGGTGGTGTATTCAGCCAGTTCGTCCAGGTCGTCGTCATCGTCCGAATACACCATGTTGGCGGCGACCCACAGATCCGGGGTCAGATACTGACGTAGCCGGGCGCCATACACCTGCCGTTCAACGGCATCCGTGCCCCAGAAGTTATCCCAGCGGGAATAGGCGATCCCGGCAAGAACGGCCAAATCGGGCAAACGGTTCTGGCTGTCGGCATAACGGTAGGATAGGCCCTTGATCGCCGTATTCATGGTGTATTGGGAGAAGGCTTCGTAGGTGTCTCCCACGGTCAGGGTATGGATCTGATTCGAAATTCGGCCCTGCAGGTTGGTCAGGGACGTCTTTTCCGAATCATTGCGCGGATCGTCCGTGGCTTTGAAGCCAAGATTGAATTGGTACTGATAATCCTGTACTTCGCCCCGTCCGTAGAGGTCGAACACGTTCAGATAGCGCACTCCTTCCGTGAGGAAGGATTGATCCCGGCCCGGACCGGTCACGTCGTTGTAGGTCAGCGAAAAGTCGTTGGTCAGGCGCAGATCAAAAGCTCCGGCCGGATTGTGCCAGCCCAGGATCAGCAGAGCAAGCACGAGTGGCCAAGTTCGCCGCCGTAAATGGGGAAAAAATCGGGTTGTCATCATCTGTCTCATGTGGGAAATCCTCCGAGTCATTAAAATGGCAGATCAAACTCTGCCGCAGGTTTGCCAAATAGTTTCCATCCGGAAAGTTGGATTAAATAACGTCCTTGCGCCCGAAATCAGAGAGGTCAGGACTAGCAAGCCCAACAGCTTCGAAAGTCCTGCCGCTATAAAGCTAAAAGGCGAATTTAATCAGAGGCAAAATAGCAGGAGCTGCTGCGGGTGTAATCACCCATATGAGTGATTTTGAGGGGCGAAATGCGGCAAAAATGGCGGGAGGGTGACAGGAAATGGATCAGCGAAGTCGGAGCAGCACGTTTTCCAGTGCGAGGTTGGCTTGCAGCGGCTTTGTTTGTGGTTAAAATCAATCGTGAGAGATTTTTGGTTCTCGGGGTTTTTCTGGGGATGGAAGCGTTCATTTTATTGCAGTGGGAGCATCCTGCCGGCGTTAATCTGAGCATGTTTTTCATGCGTGTCGGGCAGGGATTCGTCGATCTGTTTCTGCTGGCTTTCCTGATGGGATTTCCCAATCCTCTGCGGGCTTTTGGTTTTAGACTGGCCGCCCTGTGTCTCGGCATCTATAGGGGGCAACTTCTGAGCGGCCTGTTGACCNNCTTATACGGTCACCTGTTATTGAATCTAGCGGTTTTGGATCTCTATCAGCTGAACCGGCGACAGGTGATGATCTTGAGCGAGAGGAATTTTCCTTCCACCACATTGAAATTTACAACGGTTTGCGGTTGTTACTTTCCACGCAGGAATTTAGTGTGTTTGGCCAATGCCTTGAGGGGATAACGTACTGTGAGATTGGCTTAAAATTAAACATTTCAGAGTCCTCTGTAAAAACCTACATGAAGCGTATCTGTTTCAAGATTGGGGCGACGGGGTGGCGCGATTTGTTTCGTCGTTTGGCGGAAAGTAATTTTTGAGGCTCTTATCTCCAGGGTATCTGCGAAGATGCCACCCCCTTTTGCTTTATGGGGTAGCGATCTGCTCAGACAGGGTGCCCACTGCCACAGCGAAAGAAATCGAGCGATTCCAACGCAACAGCACCCGGAAATTGTGATAGACCAGAAAAGCCGGGCCTTCGGGGCCGTCGGGGATAAGCAGCGAGGCTTCCAGGTTACGTCCGGGCAGGGTCCGGCCGTTGCTGCGCCGGACGCCGAGAGCCTGCCAGCGGGAAAGGGGCAAACGGGTTTCCAGACCTGCAAGAGAACGGTCGAAGTCTTTCGGCAGCCGAACCGGCCGTCCCCAGGTCTGGTCGTCCTTCCAGCCGGATTCTGCCAGATAATTGGCGGTTGAGGCGAACACATCTGGCACCGAATCCCAGATATCGCGACGGCCGTCGCCATCGGCATCGACCGCAAATCGCTGAAAACTGGAAGGCATGAACTGACACTGGCCCATGGCCCCGGCCCAGGAGCCTTTCATGTCGCTTAAAGGGATATGGCCGGCATCGACGATCCGCAGAGCTTCAAGGAGTTCTTGGCGAAAATAGGCGCTGCGCCGACCGTCATAAGCCAGGGCCACAAGGGCCTCAATGACCGGGAAGCTTCCGGTGTTGCTGCCGTAGCTGCTCTCGATGCCCCACAGGGCGACAATGAAGCGCCTTTGCACTCTGTGGCGCGACTCCACCCGGCCCAGCCAGGTCGGATAACGGCGCAACATCTGACGGCCCTCCGCAATCCGTTTGTCACTGACCCGGGCCGCGAGGTAAGCCTCCAGCGACTGGGTGAATTCCGGTTGTTTCCGATCCAGGTCGACGACCTCGAGTCGGGGAGCTTTGATCGTTGCCAGGGCCTCTTCCAGGGTCTGCTGCGAAATGCCCGCGTCCCGGGCTTCGGTCCGGAAATCTTTCAGCCAGGCGGAAAATTTTTCTTCCCCCGAGGTGGCATGGCAAACGGGCGTTCCCCAAAAAGCGATCCCGATTCCCATGACCATGATCATGATCCCTATCCTTAAGCTCATGCTGCTTAGTCTAGCAGAGCACCGCTCTTATACAATCTCCGCCGGGTTTTCCGGGGACCCGGATCAGTCTTTGACATCAGTTTAATCCTGGTCTATATTGTCTCTAATTGGTAATTTTTCGTTTCTCGGGGGCAGGATGAACCTGGATTATTTTTCGAGCTCAACAGAAAACTAACCGTCGGTATTGACCTTGCGTCATGCCGGCGGTTTTTTTTGATGGCGTCGCAAAAAGTCCGCCCTACGGCGTTACGATGTTTTTCCGGACCTCGACATACGCTATGTATGCCTTCGACCCTGAAAAAAACACCAAGCTTGGCGGACAAAATTTTTGCTCAGCCATCTTATAGGTTTTTGCCAAAGCAGCTTTTGGGGTGTCCTAGGTGTGCGCTGATGGGTTCCCCGGTCCGGTGAATGCGAAGGAGCGAAGCAGTGATAGCATCCAGTGCTCCCAAAAGCAATGCTCGTACTTTGGCCATGAGATCGTTAAGAGTGGCGGGTATATACTCCCTGGTCGCATTTTTTTGGATTCTTTTTTCCGATCAGCTGCTGCTTTTGTTTTCCACGGATCCAACCCGACTGATCTCCCTGCAGACCTTTAAGGGTATGTTCTTTGTCCTGGTGACAGCTCTGCTGCTTTTTTTTCTGGTTCGCCAGGCCTTAACCGCCGAACATAAAACCAAGACCGCTCTGCTCGTAAGTGAAGAGCGTCTTTCTCTGGCCCTGCGGGCTTCAAAAAGCGGTTTGTGGGATTATTACATCCAAACCGGCAATATCTACTTCAATCCCGATTTCTATCGCATTGCCGGCTATGAACCGGATGACTTTCCTCATAGCTACGAGGAGTGGCGCAACCGCGTCCACCCGGAGGATATTGGTGAAACGGAAGCCAACTTCAGGGGATTCGTTTCCGGGCGAAAACAAACCTATGAGACCGATTTCAGATTCAGAACCAAAACGGGAGAATGGCTTTGGATGCTGGCCCAGGCCAAAATATTTGAAACAAATCCGGCGGGGCAGCCGCTGCGTATCACCGGCACCCAGATGGATATTACCGAGCGAAAACTGGCTGAGCTGGCCTCCATGGAAAATGAAGCCAAGTACCGTCGCACCCTTGATTCGATGCTGGAAGGCTGTCAGATCATCGGTTTTGACTGGCGGTACCGTTATTTGAACGAAAGCGTCAAACGACAAACCCGCCGACCGGAGATCAATCTTATCGGCAAGACAGTGATGGAGTGCTGGCCGGGGATCACCGAGACCCGGCTTTTTGCCCTGCAAAAGAACTGTATGGTGGATCGAACCACCCACCAGCTGGATAACGAATTCATCTTCCCGGATGGCCACCGGGGCTGGTTTCGGCTGATCATCCAGCCCGCCGATGAAGGCATAGTGATCTACTCGGAGGACATTACCGAACGAAAAAAGGCCGAGCAAAGGATCCAGCAGCTCAATCAGGAATTGGAAGAACGGGTTCGTGAACGGACTCTGCAATTGGAGCTTCTCAACCAGGAACTGGAGGCGTTCTCCTACTCGGTCTCTCACGATCTGAAGGCACCCCTGCGGGGCATCGACGGTTATAGCCGATTGCTGGAAGAAGACTACGGCGATCGTCTTGACGGAGACGGTCTGCTGTTTATCCGCAATATTCGCCGGGGCGCCATTCAGATGAATCAGTTGATCGAAGACCTGCTCGGTTACTCGCGCATGGAGCGTCGAAACCTGCAGTGCAGTTCGATCGATCTGCAGAATCTGTTACAGGCGGTGGTCGAAGGGTGTGGATTGAAGGACGGGCCAACGGAGATTCAACTTCGGCTGCTGGTTCCTCCGCTGAAAATTTGCGCCGACCGGGAGGGAATGATTATGCTGCTGCGGAATCTGCTGGATAACGCGGTAAAATTCAGCCGGGCGGCCAAACCTCCCATAGTTGAAATCGGAGCTCGCAGCGAGGCTGATAAATTGATTTTGTGGGTGCGGGACAACGGTATCGGTTTTGACATGAAGTTCCATGATCGCATCTTTGACATCTTCCAACGGCTGCAACGGGCCGAAGATTACCCGGGAACCGGTATTGGTCTCGCTCTGGCGCGCAAGGCAGTGCAACGGATGGGGGGAAAGATCTGGGCGGAAAGTGCCCCGGGTGCCGGGGCCACCTTTTTTCTGGAGTTGCCGCAATGACCTGTGAGCTGCTGAACCGGCCGATTCTGCTGGTGGAGGACAATCCTGTCGATGTCGATCTGACCCTGCGGGCCTTTATCCGGCGTAAGTTATCCAACCCGGTACAGGTGGCCCGGGATGGTGAGGAAGCTTTGGCTTTTATGGAACGCTGGCAGGAAGGCGACCCCCTGCCGCTGCTGATTCTCCTCGATCTCAAGCTCCCTCGGGTAGATGGTCTGGAGGTTTTGCGTCAATTCAGGCTGCATGAGCGGTGGCGCACGGTTTCGGTGGTGGTGCTGACCTCGTCGGCGGAAGACCGTGACGTTGAAATGGCCTATAGCCTCGGCGCTAACAGCTACATTGTTAAACCCGTTGATTTCTCCAAGTTTCTTGAAGTGGCGGCCCAGATCGAGTTGTATTGGTGCCTGGTTAACCGGCCGCCCTGCTGAACTGCATCAAGATAAGGACAATAATGACCTCGACAGAAACCCTGCGGGTGCTCTATCTCGAAGACAATCCCGTAGATGCCGATCTGGTGAGGCGGGCCTTGGTCCGTATGGCTCCCCGGATTCAGCTGGAAGATGTTGCTACCCTCGCTGCCGCCCTTGAGCGCCTGGCGTCATCGCCTCCCGAATTTGACATTATCCTGTCGGACCTGCAACTTCCCGATGGCACCGGCCTGGAACTCCTCGGATACGTTCGGCAACACAATCTGCCCCTGGCGATGGTGTTGATTACCGGTTCCGGAGATCAGGAGGCCGCCATCACGGCCCTGAAAGCGGGAGCCGATGACTACCTGATCAAAAAGAATGACTATGTCAGCCGACTGCCCGCCGTATTGAGCTCCGCCCGGCAACGATTTGAAGCGGCCCGTAGACGGCGGGGAAAGCCTTTAAAGGTCCTTTATGCCGAGCCCAGCAGTTTCGATGCGGACCTGACCCGCCGATACCTGGGCCAGTATGCCCCCCATATTCGGATCGATGTGGTCGATTCCGGTGATGGGGTGTTGACGCGTCTGCCTATGAGCCCGTCAGCGGCGGTTCCTGGTTATGATGTGGTGCTGCTCGATTACCGTTTGCCTGGTCTGGATGCCCTGGAGATTGTCAAAGCTCTGCGCCAGGAAAGAGGGCTGGAAATTCCCATCGTGCTGGTCACCGGCCATGGCAACGAAGAGGTTGTGACGCAGGCCTTGCGCCTGGGCGTGGACGACTATGTGATGAAACACGCCAATTACCTCGTCCAGCTCCCGGAGATTCTGGAAAAAGTCCAGAGGCAGGCGGAACTTCGACAAAGCGAAGCCCGCTATCACAGCCTGTTTGCCAATAACCATGCCATGATGTTGCTGATCGACCCCGGCACTGGCCGGATCGTCGATGCCAATCCGGCGGCCTGCCACTTTTACGGTTATACGGCGGATCAATTTCGGCAGCTGAATATCGCCACCATCCAGGAGTTGAGTCCGGCACAGATCCGGGAGGAGATGGCCAAGGCTCTGGCGGCGGAGCGTAATCGTTTTGATTTTCGGCATCGCCTGGCCAGCGGCGAGGTTCGGGCTGTGGAGGTCTTTTCCGGTCCTCTGGAATTTTCCGGCCGAAAATTGCTCTATTCCATTATCCATGACGTGACCGATCGCAAACGGACCGAACAGCGGCTGAAACTGGCCGATTATTGTATCGAGCATGAAGCCATCGGCGTATTCCGAATCGAAGAGGGTGCCCGGATCGTACGGGTCAACGACAAGTCCTGCCAAATCCTCGGCTATAGCAAGGAAGAGCTCTGCTCAAAAACCCTTTTCGATATTGATGTCGACCTGGTTCCGGAGCGTCTGGTTGAACCGAGCGATGCCCTCCGCAAGGGAGAGCTGTCCGATACCATTGTCACCCGACTGCAGCGTAAGGACGGCTCGATCTTTCCCGTTGAAGTGACCAACAATTACCTGGAACATGATGGGAAGCCCTTCTCTTTTTCCTTTGTCAAGGACATCACCGAACGCATGCGCTACGAAGAGCATCTGAAACATCTGTCCACGCACGACGAGCTTACCGGTCTGGCCAATCGGGTGTTGCTGCTGGATCGCCTGGAGCAATCGCTGCATTACGCCCGCCGTACCAGACGTCTTCTGGCGGTGTTGTTGCTCGATCTCGACCGCTTCAACGTGATTAACGACAGCCTCGGGCATGCCTATGGCGACAAATTGCTGTGCGCTGTGGCCCAGCGTCTCAAGCAGGCCGTGCGTCAGGCGGACACAGTCGCTCGTCTTGGGGGAGATGAGTTTGCCATTCTTCTGGCGGAGGTGGCCGAGATCGATGACATCGGATTGGTCGCCGCTAAAATTGTCCGGCAACTGGCAGTCCCTCATCAAATTGACGGACGGGAGATTACCCTTACGGCCAGCCTCGGCATCAGCTTTTTCCCGCGGGATGGTGACCTGGGCGCCACCCTGATTCGCAACGCGGATATGGCCATGTACAGGGCGAAGAAAAATGATCGTAATTCCTATGCGTTCTATGCGCCGGAGATGAACCAGCGGGTTTTTAATATCCTGGAGCTGGAAAGCGCTATGCGCCAGGCCCTGGATATGAATGAATTTTTTCTTAATTATCAGCCCAAGGTCGACATCGCCAGCGGCCACATTGTCGGATGCGAAGCCCTGGTTCGGTGGCGGCATCCCCATCGGGGTATTATGCCGCCCGATGAATTTATCCCGCTGGCCGAGGAGACGGGTCTGATTGTGCCTCTCGGGACCTGGGTGCTGAAAGAGGCCTGTCGGCAGGCCAGGCAATGGCAGATTCAGGGGCTGCCCCAGGTAAGTATCGCGGTCAACCTCTCGGCCCGGCAGTTTCGTAAAGGAGATCTGGCACCACTGGTTGAGGAGGTCCTCTGTGAATCGGCTTTGGTTCCCCATCTGCTGGAACTGGAATTGACCGAAAGTATGGTTATGGACGATCCGGCCAAAGCGGTGCAGATCATGCGGGCTCTCAAAAAACTTGGGGTTCGCCTGAGCCTTGACGATTTTGGCACCGGCTATTCGAGCCTTAATTACCTGCGTCGTTTTCCGGTAGACAGTTTGAAAATCGACCGCTCATTTATTCGGGACGTGACCATCGATCCCACGGGAGCGTCTGTTGTCTCCAGTGTTATTGACATTGCCCACAACCTGGGGCTGACCGCAGTCGCCGAAGGGGTGGAAACCTCGGAGCAACTCGCATTTCTTCTCGAAGGTGGCTGCGATATGCTACAGGGATATCTTTTCAGCAAGCCTGTGTCGGCCGATGAATTTGCTGCCTTGTTGAGGGAAAAAAAACAGCTGAACTCACCGTCGGCTTATGTGGACCAGATGTAACGGTAGGCAACGGTGGGCGTTGTGGGTGATTTTGAAAAATAGTTGACCAATCTTGTCTTAAAATGTAGTCTATTAAAACAGTAGGTGAAGTGGAATGATATCAAAAAAAACCAAATACGGACTGCTGGCTCTATTAAGCCTGGCCAGGAATCATGGGAGAGGGCCGATCTTGATTTCCGATCTGGCCGAAAAAGAACGGATCCCGAGAAAGTTCCTGGAAACGATCCTTCTGCAGTTGAAAAATGCGGGATTGCTCAGCAGTCGCAAAGGGCGCGGTGGTGGTTATTTTCTGGCCAAAGAGCCGGGAAAGATTACCATGGGCGCGGCTTTGCGGATACTTGAGGGGCCCTTGGCCCCAGTGCTTTGTGTCAGTGAGACGGCCTATCAGAAATGCGAAGACTGTACTGATGAGATGAGTTGTGGAATCCGCCTGGTGATGAAAGATGTGCGGGACGCGATGGCCGATATCCTTGACAACACCAGTCTGGAGGATGTTCTGGGGCGTTCTGCCGAGGCGGTCCGCACACTGAAACAGATCGTCGATTACAGTATTTAAATATTTGTTTAGAAGTCTATAAAATCGATAGGTAAATAGTGATTGCAGGGTGGGCGATTTCGCGCACAAATTTTGTCCGGCTTCTCAACCGCAAAGGAGTTCTTTATGAGTCAGATATTTGCAGACAATTCCCTGAGCATAGGGCGCACACCCTTGGTGCGGCTTAACCGTATCGTTCCCTCCGGAGCGCAGGTCTTTGCCAAGATAGAAGGGCGCAACCCGGCTTATAGCGTTAAATGCCGCATCGGTGCCTCCATGGTGTGGGATGCCGAAAAGAAGGGGTTGCTGGGGGCTGGGAGGGAGCTGGTTGAGCCGACCAGCGGCAATACCGGGATCGCCCTGGCCTTTGTGGCCGCAGCCAGAGGAATTCCCCTCACCCTGACCATGCCCGAAACCATGAGTCTGGAACGGCGTAAGGTGCTCAAGGCCTTTGGCGCCCAGCTGATTTTGACTCCCGGTTCCAAGGGAATGGGGGGCGCTATCGCCGCTGCCGAGGAATTGGCCGCCTCCGACCCCGGACGATACCTGCTGTTGCATCAGTTCAAGAATCCGGCAAATCCGGCGATTCATCGGACCACGACGGGGCCGGAAATCTGGGAGGCCACCGGCGGAGACGTGGATGTTCTGGTTTCCGGGGTGGGGACCGGCGGGACCATCAGCGGCATCTCTCAATACTTTGAACTGGATCGAAAAAAGCCGATAATTTCGGTGGCCGTGGAGCCTGCGGATTCTCCGGTAATCAGCCAGAAGCTGGCAGGCAGGGATCTGCAGCCCGGTCCCCATAAAATACAGGGCATCGGGGCCGGGTTTATTCCCGAGACCCTCGATCTGTCGATTATCGACCGGGTGGAACTCGTCGGCAACGAGGAAGCCATCGACTTTGCCCGACGACTGGGAACCGAAGAAGGGATTCTGTCCGGTATTTCTTGTGGCGCGGCGGTTGCGGTCGCGGCGCGCCTGGCAGCGAAACCGGAATTTGCCGGTAAGAAAATCGTGGCCATTCTGCCCGATGCGGGGGAACGGTATCTTTCCAGCGTGCTTTACGATGGGATTGTTTGAAGTGCCGGCGATTATTTCAGTTGAATTGTGGAAAAAAGACCACTAAAAACCAAGTAAAACGATAAACAAAAAAATAGAAAAATCATAAAATACTTGACAGGCCTTGGTGGGCAGCCTATTTTTTTACAAAAAAACAGCGTCTTTATGGAGAGTAACGGAGAGACAGGTAGCTGTGGTGGTTCTCTATGAAGCTCCTTCCCAATTTTTCTGGAAGGGGCTTTTTAGTTGGGTTCCCATCAGCAAAGGGGCAGAACATGGCACAAGAGGACCAAAATTTGAGTCTGGAAAGCCGGCTGGTGCAATGCGGAGTCGGTCGAGATGTCCTTACCGGCGCTATAAGTGTGCCTATTCACCTCAGCGCCACCTACCGGCATCCGGCGGTGGGAGAGAGCACCGGCTTTGATTATACCCGTTCGGGCAATCCGACCCGGTTGGTGTTGGAAGAGACCCTGGCCGATCTAGAAGGTGGAGTCCGAGGGCTGGTTTTCGCCTCGGGAATGGCGGCCTTGACCACCTTGTTTCTGCATTTTTCCGCAGGCGATCAGCTGATCGTCTCCAGGGATCTGTATGGCGGTACCTATCGGGTTTTGGAGCAGGTTTTCGCCAAGCTTGGGGTCACGGCCAGCTATGTGGATACCAGCGTT
>NPIF01001539.1_pt1 | contig 26168 bp, 19 predicted proteins | sample 8637461 | NCBI WGS metagenome assembly NPIF01 (sample SAMN07420641, study PRJNA396082) | bioreactor metagenome | isolation source: sample BR12 brine-fed electro-methanogenic bioreactor BR | place: Japan: Kochi | collected 2016-12-09
GCTCACCGGCAAGTACAACGACGGCTGCCCCGACGAGACCCGCGCGAGCCTCGAGGGTTACGAGTGGCTGCGGGAACGCCTGCTCGGCGACGAAGCGCAGGCCAATCTTCACAAGGTGCGCGCGCTCGCCCCGATCGCGGACGAGCTCGGCGCCACTCTCGCGCAGCTCGCGCTCGCGTGGTGCCTCAAGAACCCGAACGTCAGCACCGTGATCACGGGCGCCTCCCGCCCGGAGCAGGTCGTCGAGAACATGGCGGCCCTCGAGCTGGTGGACGCGCTCGACGACGCGGTGATGGAACGCATCGAGACGATCCTCGACAACCGGCCGGAAGCGCCGATGGACTGGCGACAGTGGTGAGCACTCCCTACTCGAAGACCGTGATGATCGCCGCCGCCGCCGCGGCCGTGGCGCTCGGCGTCCTGTCCGTGCTGCTCCTGTCGAGCTGCACCTCCTCCCCCGACTATCCGTCCCCACCGCGGTTCGCTGGTGACGACACCGTCGACGTCATCCACGGCGTCGAGGTTGCGGACCCGTACCGATGGCTAGAAGACCGCGAGAGCGCCCGGACGAAGGAGTTCATTGCGGCGCAGCGGGAGTACGCGGAGCAGGTCGTCGCGAAGATCCCCCAGATCGACGAGTTCAAGGCGATGCTCACGGGACTGATCGATCACGACGAGTTCGGCCTGCCACTCGAGCGCGGCAAGCGCACCTTCTACTCGAAGCGCACGGCGGGACAAGACCGCTCCGTGATCATCATCCACGAGGACGGCGCGCCCGCCGAACGCGTGCTCGTCGATCCCCACGAGCTCGGCGAAGACGCGCGGGTTCAGATCGTGGACGCGAGTGAAGACGGCGCCCTGCTGCTCTATCGCGTGAGGCGCACCGGGATGGAGACCCACGCGCTTCACCTCTTCGACGTCGATCGCGGCGAAGACCGCCCGGACCGGCTGCCCGCGGGTCGCTACTATTCCGTCTCGATCACGCCGGACGGCAAAGACGTCTTCTACACGCGCATCAACGAAGGCAACGTCGGCCCCGTCTATCGCCACCGCGTCGGCGACGACCCCGCGCACGACGAAATGATCTACGGCGACGGGCTCGAGTCGGGGCAGGCCGCGCTGGCCGCGCTCGGCGATCGGGGCCGTTTCCTCGTTGTCCACGTATTCCGCGGCAGCGCCGGCGAAACCGACCTCTTCGTTCTCGACCGGCGCTCGGGCACCATGCGCCGGGCCTGCACCGGCCTCGGTGTCCACACCGACGGGGTGGTGTACGGCGGCCAGCTCTACCTCCGCACGGACTGGAACGCTCCGACCGGGCGCGTGATGGTCGCCGACCCGACGCAGCCGGCTCTCGAGAGCTGGCGCGAGTTGATCCCCGCGCGGCCCGAGTCCGTGCTCCAGAGCATCACGGGCGTCGGAGGCCGGCTGATCGCGAAGTACCTGGAGCAGGCGCGCTCGCGCATCCTCACCTTCGACACCGAAGGGGTGATCGTCGGCGAGTTGAACTTCGACGCGCTCGGCTCGGTGGGCGGCATACGTGGGCGGTGGAACCAGGAGGCCGCGTACTTCGACTTCAGCTCGTTCCACATCCCGCGCTCGGTCTACCGCTACGAGGTCCAGCACGGTACGAAGTCCGTGTGGGCGAAGCCGTCGATTCCCGTCGACTCCTCGCTCTACAACGCCCAGCAAGCGTGGGTCACGGCGGACGACGGCGCGAAGATCCCGATCTTCGTCGTGCACCGGAAGGGGCTCGTCCTCGACGGGATGAACCCGACCATCGTCTTCGTGCACGGCAGCTTCGGGGCAATCAGCTCACCGCGCTTCAGTCACTCCGCCCTCGCCTGGCTCGACCACGGAGGCATCTTCTTCGTCGCGAACGTGCGTGGAAGCGGCGCGCTCGGCGAGGAGTGGCACGCGGCGGGCCAGCGGCTGAACAAGCAGCGCTCGATCGACGACATGATCGACGTGGCGGAGTGGATCATCGACGAGGGCTACGCGAGCTCGGAGAGCCTCGGCGTCGAAGGGCACGGCGCGGGCGGAATCATCGCCACCGCCGCCGTCACGCAACGCCCCGACCTCTTCCGCGGCCTCGTCTCCGCGAGTCCCCTCACCGACATGGTGCGCTACGAAAAGTTCGGCATGGCCGACTTCTGGCAGAGCGAGTTCGGTTCGGTCGAGAACGCGGAGGACTTCGCCGCTCTCTACGCCTACTCGCCCTACCACAACGTCGAGGATGGCGCCGACTACCCAGCGGCCGTCTTCTTCGCGGGTGGCGGCGATCAGGCGATCTCACCGATGCACACGCTCAAGCTGGTCGCGGCGCTCCAAGCGGGGACGCGCTCCGATCTGCCGGTGATCGTGCGTCTGCACGAGGGCGGCAGGAAGAGCTCGGCGATCGCGCTGGCCGAGCAGGTCGACGACTCGGCAGCCGCGCTGAGTCTCCTGCTCCAGGTGCTCGGCGAAGAACGCAGCGAGCGCTGACACGCGCGTCGCTCACGGAAAAGGGCGCCCTCACGGGCGCCCTTTCGCGTTTCGCGTCGTCGCTTCAGCTCAGCGGGCGCTCTCGACGAAGCGCACCCAGCCGTGGTCGTCCGCGACGCGGCCGTACTGGATACCGGTGAGCTTCTCGTAGAGCTTCTTCGACGTCTCGCCGACGCCGCCATCGCCGACGACGATCTCCTCGTCCTCGTAGACGAGCGAGCCCATCGCGGTGACGACGGCCGCGGTCCCGACCGCGAACATCTCCTTGAGAGAGCCGTCCGCCGCGCGCTCCTTGACTTCGCCGATCGAGATCGGGCGCTCCTCGACGCTCAGGCCGAACTCGTCGGCGAGAGTCATGATCGAGTTGCGCGTGACGCCGGGCAGGATGCTGCCGGTCAGCGGTGAGGTCGCCAGCGTGTCCTCGAAGCGGCAGTACACGTTCATACCGCCGAGCTCCTCGAGATAGGTCCCCTCACGCGCGTCGAGATAGAGCACCTGCGAGCAGCCCTTCTTCTTCGCGATCTCTCCGGGCAGCAAGCTCGCGGCGTAGTTGCCCGAGGTCTTCGCGAAGCCGATTCCGCCAACCGCCGCGCGCACGTACTCGTTGGTCACCCAGATGCGGACCGGCTTGAAGCCGGTGGCGAAGTACGGGCCGACCGGACCGACGATCACGTAGTAGATGTACTCGGAGGAGGTCTTCACTCCGAGGCTGGCTTCGGTCCCGATCATCGTCGGACGGATGTAGAGGCTCCCCTGGCCGTCGCTCGGGATCCAGTCCTGCTCGAGATCGACCAGCGTCTCGATCGACGAGAGGAAGAGCTCCGCAGGCACTTCCGGCATGCACAGGCGGCGCGCCGATGCGTTGAAACGCTCCCCGTTCTTTTCCGGGCGGAACAGAGCGACCCGGCCATTTTCCCAGCGGTAGGCCTTGAGCCCCTCGAACACCTCCTGCGCGTAGTGGAGGACGTTGGCCGCAGGGTCGAGTGACAACGGGCCGTAAGGGACGATCTCTGCATCGTGCCAGCCGGTGCCTTGGCTCCATCGCGCCATGAACATGCGGTCGGAGAAGGTGCGGCCGAAACCCGGATCTTCGAGCTTCTGCTTGATGACGTCGCCGGGCGTGAGCTTGGCGTCACGAATCTTGATGTCCATGCATGAACCTCTCTCGGGGATGCCCGTCAGATACGCGCGGAATGCGGAGGGACGAGCTACTGAGCTTATCCTCCCGTAAGCTAAGAGACTCCGCAAGCCCGGGTTTCTTCGTAGAAATTACAACGAAAGTCGCACCCGCTGATCCGCAGGAGAACCTCGTTGAGTCCCGACGAACTGCGCGCCGCCCTGCTCCGTGCGCTCGCGCTCGAAAACCCCGAGAAAGCGCACGGCCCGCGGGGAGACGACGGGAGCGGAGACGGTGCGCCGACCCGCGACGCCGCAGTCCTCGTCCCCTTCGTCGCCCACGCCGAGGAGCCCACTCTGCTCCTGACGCTACGTACGCCTCACTTACGCAGTCACGCCGGCCAGGTCAGCTTTCCCGGCGGTCGGTGCGAGGAGGAGGACGACGGACCGGTCGGCACCGCGCTCCGCGAGGCGCGGGAGGAGATCGGCCTCGACGCGAGCCGGGTCGAAGTCCTCGGGGTCCTCGACAGCTACGAGACGATCACGGGATTCCGCGTTTGCCCCGTCGTCGGCTTCGTCACCCCGGGCTTCTCGCTCGAGCCAGACCACAACGAGGTCGCCGAAGTCTTCGAGCTGCCCGCCCGGCTCGTCCTCGACCGGGAGCGCTGGGTCGAGCGACACGTCCACTACCGCGGCCGCGAGCGCTGCTTCTACGAGCTCGACTGGGACGGGAAGCACGTCTGGGGCGCGACGGCGGGCATGCTCGTCGGGCTGTGCCAGAGGCTTGCAGCGCTCTAGGAGCCCGAGCGGGCCGCACTCCGGGGCGCTTGGCCCGGAAGGATCGTGACCATTCCGGGCCAGGGCCCTGGAGAGCAGGTATCGATCAGGCCTCGGGCTCGGCAGGGGCTTCGATCGGAGCCGGCATCGGCAGGACGCGGGAGGTGTGCATCATGAGGATCTCCCACGTGCCCTCTCGCTTCCCGAGAACGATGGTGAAGCGGCCGCTCATCGTGATGGCGCCCTCGGGCCCCGGCATCTCGAGCGTCCAGAGGCCGTAGCTCGTCGCGAGGCCGCGGTCGAGCTTCACGTGTTTGTCGGTGATCGTGAAGGTCTTGGCGACACCATCCCCGAGGTTCTTCTCCCAGGCCGCCTGGATCGCCGCGTACCCGCTGAGCTCCTCGTGGATCCCGTAGACGACCGGCTCGGGGTTCTTGGCGAACAGAGCGGTGACCTTCGCCGCGTCCCCTTCGTTGATGCCCGCGCTCAGCGACTCGAGCACGGCGTCGAGCGCCTCCATGTCCGCCTTCGGGTCGTACTGCTGGCAACCCGCCAAGAGACTGACGATGACGACGACGAAGAACACACCCTTGAGACTGCGCATGAAACCTCCCCTCTGGCATGAAGAGGCCACCATACTCCATGCAGTTCCGGTTGAGGAAGCGCCCCCCGGGGCTCCGGGCCGCCCCAAGAAGTGAGCGCGGCCCCTTCGCGGTGCTCCCGGCATCGAGAATTGCGATGAGTGTCGCAAGAAGGCGTGGCGACGGCGCGATCCGCGTTAGAATAGGCGCTCCCTCACCCCCCCTGATCGATGAGTGACGCGAGTGCCCGGTTCCGCTGTGCGCCGGGCTCATCGGACGGGCTCGAGGCTCGGGCCCGGTAAGACGAAGCTGCCCCACGAGACCCTCGTCCGCGGGGAGTTTTGCCGTGCCGCCGAAGCCGCGTCCAGACGTCTCACGAGGAGAAGCCATGGGCTGCGACACCCTGAAGCGCCGCGCCGTCCACATCCACATCGCCGATGAGGCCGCCGCCAACCCGCCACTCAGCGAGCCAGAGCTCCGCGCATTCGAGGAGTTCGACCTCATCTACCGCTCGCTCTGCGGGCTGATGTTCAACTACGTCCCGATGTCCGGACACCCCGGCGGCTCGATCTCTTCCGGCCGCTTCGTCTCCGGGCTGCTCTTCGACGGCCTCGACTACGACTTGGCCGACCCCGAGCGGAACGACGCCGACATCATCTCCTACGCCGCCGGGCACAAGGCGCTCGGTCTCTACGGCATGTGGGCGATGCGCAACGAGGTGGCGCGCCAGGCCGCGCCGGAGCTGCTCCCGGCCGACACCAAGCACCAGCTTCGTCTCGAGGATCTCCTCGGCTTCCGCCGAAACCCCGTCACGGACACGCCGCTCTTCCGTGAGTTCTCCGCGAAGCCGCTCGATGGGCACCCGACGCCCGCGACGCCCTTCGTCCGCCTCTCGACCGGCGCCTCCGGCGTTGGCGTCGCCACCTCCCTCGGGCTCGCCTACGGCGCGCGCGACTACTACGGGAAGAACGCGCCGAAGGTCCACATCGTCGAGGGCGAGGGTGGCCTGACTCCGGGCCGCGTCGCCGAGGCGATGGCCGCCGCCGGCACCGCGCAGGTCGACAACGTCGTCCTCCACGTCGACTGGAACCAGGCCTCGATCGACTCGAACGCGGTCTGCCGCGACGGCGACACCCCGGGCGACTACGTCCAGTGGAACCCGATGGAGCTCGCGCTCTTGAACGACTGGAACGTCATCGAGGTCGAGGACGGCCGCGACTTCCAGCAGGTGATCGCCGCGCAGCGCAAGGCCAAGGCGCTCGACAACGGCCAGCCGACCGCGATCGTCTACCGCACGACCAAGGGCTGGCAGTACGGCATCGAAGGCCGCGCCTCCCACGGCGCCGGCCACAAGCTCTGCTCCGACCCGTTCTTCGAGGCCGTGCGCCCGCTGACCGAGCTGACCTCCGCGGCGCTGCCGTGCTGTGACGGCGACAAGCGCTGCGACTGCGACGACAAGCGCAAGATCATGGAAGAGTGCTACTGGGAAGCTCTCCAGGTCGTGCGCAAGGCGATCGCCGAGCGCAGCGAGACGACGGGCGTGTTCGCCGCGCGTCTCCGTGGCGCGAAGACCCGTCTCGAAGACGCCGCGCGCCAGGCCCGCGCCGACGCGCCGTCGATCGACAAGGCCTACGAGCTCGCCAAGAGCTCCGCGACCAAGGCTCCCGAGGGCATGCTCCCCACCGTCGGTGAGGGTGCGACGCTCCGCGGCGAGCTCGGCAAGGTCCTCGGCCACTACAACAACGCCACCGGCGGAGCGTTCCTCGCCGCCGCCGCCGACCTCCTCGGCTCGACCAGCGTGAACATGGTCGCTGGCGACGCCCCGGGCGGGTTCTGGAACACGATCAGCAACCCGGCCGCGCGCCTTCTCTCCATCGGCGGCATCTGCGAAGACGCGATGGCCGGCATCCTCGCCGGTCTGTCGACCTTCGGCCACCACGTTGGCGTCGGCTCCTCCTACGGCGCCTTCATCGCCCCGCTCGCGCACATTCCCGCGCGCCTGCACGCCATCGGCTCGCAGTCCAAGCACGAGATCACCGGCCAGGAGTACCGGCCGATGATCGTCGTCTGCGCCCACGCTGGCCTCAAGACCGGCGAGGACGGCCCGACCCACGCCGACCCGCAGCCGCTCCAGCTCGTGCAGGGCAACTTCCCTGTCGGCACTTCGATGGCGCTGACTCCGTGGGATCCGGCCGAGGTCTGGACGCTGTTCTCCGCCGCGCTCGCGAAGCGCCCGGCCGTGCTCTTCCCGTTCGTCACGCGGCCGACGGAGATGGTCCTCGACCGCGCGGCCCTCGGCCTCGCGCCCGTCGAGGCAGCGGCCCAGGGCGTCTACCGCCTCCGCGCCGCCAAGGGTGAGTCGCACGGCACGATCGTCCTCCAGGGCAGCGGCGTGACCTACGCGTTCCTCGAGGGTGCGCTGCCGCGCCTGAACGAGGACGGCATCGACCTCGACATCTACTACATCGCGAGCGAGGAGCTCTTCGACACGCTGAGCGCGGACGAGCGCGAGGCGATCTTCCCCGCCGCGAAGCGCGCCGAGGCGATGGGCATCACCGGCTTCACGATGCCGACGCTCTACCGCTGGGTCACTTCGGACAAGGGCCGGGACAACTCCCTCTATCCCTTCATGAAGGGGCACTTCCTCGGCAGCGGCCAGGCCGACCAGGTCCTCGCCGAAGCCGGCCTCGACGGCGAAGCGCAGTACCGCGCGGTGCTCGGCCACCTCGGTCGCTGAACCCGATCACCATCAACGACGAAAGGGGCGGCTTCGGCCGCCCCTTTTTTCGTCTTCCACGTGCAGTTGGCTATGCCTATCTCCGGCGAACGATCGTGAAGCTCGCGCGCGCTCCCTGACCCTCTTCGATCGTGATGCCCGCGAACGAGGGCGAGCTCGCGAGGCTGCTCCCGCCGGGCCCCATCGGCACGACGCGGTAGCTCCCCGGCGCGAGCTCCTTCACGCGGAGGAGCGCACGCCCCTCGTCGATGCGCTCTGGAGCGAGGCGGCTGTGCTCGGCGAGCACGCTGTTCGGCCCGAGGATCACGACCTCGGCCACGAGCGCGACTCGGCCCGTCAGCTCGACGACGAGCTCGCCGGGGGCGGCCTCGGCAGATACGGCGGTGGCAAGCTGCGCGGGGGGAGCGGCTGGCTCGGGCTGCGGCTTGGACTGCGGCTTGGGCTGTGGCTCGGGCTGTTGCTTGGGCGTTGGGGCGGGCTCTCTCGGCTCCGGGGGCGCGGGCGCCACCTTCTCTTCCGGCAGAGGGTCCACTCTCCGCGGGGCTGCGGGAATCGCGGGAGTCACGGGCTTCGGCTTGGCGGCTGGCGTGCTCGCCTTCGCGGGAGCTTTCACCGGAGCCGGGCTCTTCGGCAGAGGCGTCGCGGCCGCGGTCTCGCTGGGCTCGTCGGACGGCGCCTCGGCCGGCGGCGACGCTTCGGCCGGAGATGTCTTGGGAGCCGGCGGCACGCGCTCGACGGTCTCCCCTCGCGGCTTGCTCGGCGGGGCCGGTTCGGTCGGCGGCTGTGCCTTCGGCAGGGACTTCGGTTGGGGCTTCGGTTCGGGCTCCACCCGCGCTGGCTCGGTCTTGGCCGGTGCAGGCTCGGCCACGGCGGCGGGAGGCGCCGGCCTCGGCTTCTTCTCGAGCACGAACTCGACGCGCTCGAGCGCGTCGAGATCCACCTCTTCGAGGGGCTTGCTCTCTCTCACGACCGCCACGCCGGCATCGCCGAAGATCGCGAGGGCGTCGGCGGGCTCGGCGAGTGCGGTACGCCGCGTCGGGAGCAGGTGCGCTCCGTCGAGCACGACGAGCGTCGCAGGCTCCGCCGTCAGTGCAACGGCGCTCCGCCCTCGCTCGATCCAGGCGATGTCGACGATCGTCCCGGAGAGCTCTACCGAGGCCCGCACGGGCAAGCTCCCCCGGGTTCGCGTGTCGTCGAGGTCGACGGCGACGAGGCGGGGACCCTGCGCGACGAGCACACGGCTCTCCAGCGGCATCGTCGCGAGCGCGGTGATCTCCTCCGGAAACGGGAACACCTCACGGCTGTACCCTTCCGGAAGCTCGAAGCTGCGGATGTTGGAACCGACGGCGAGGAAGAGACCCGCGCCCGAAGGCGCCATCGCAATCGCGCTCGGCCGCGCGGGCAGCGCGCGCATCAGCGGCTTCCGGTCGCTATTCGGGTCGACGATCCAGAGCGCGAAATCGCCCCGGCGTTCATGGATGTGGTAAGCGCGACCTCCGCCGGCCGCGAGCTGCTCGGCCCGAGAGCGCAGGTCGACGCGCTTGGAGATCTCCCACTCGGGCTCACCCGGGACGAGGAACTCGAGGCGTCCCCCCTTCGGGCCGGGGAAGCCGACGACGACCATCATGTCGTCGCAAGCGAGGCTCAGTGGCGTGCCTTGCTCCCACGACTTGAGCAGGCGCCCGCCGGGCCACTCGCGCAGCTCGCGCGCCCGAAGCGTGAGCACACTCTCCCCGCGCTTGCACACTCCCACGCCAGGCTCGGGCGCAGGATCTGGCTTCGCCGCCACACTCCACGGCGAGGCGAGGGAGAACGAGAGAGCGACCAGTACCGTCGATGTGAAGCGAGCCATGGGACCTCCGCTGCGCCGTGCCACGCGCATCCAGAGTATGGNNCAGAAGAGACGCGGCCGCGGAGCCCGGCTACCAGATGGCCACCTCGCGATGCCCGCCGGCGTCGGCGGCGGCCCGGAACATCCCCGAGGTGTTGAAGCGCATGATGATCGAGCCGTCTTCGCCCACCGCAATCAGGCCGCCGACATCCTTCTCGAGCGTCGTGCCGATCGCGTGCGTCGCAGCCTCGTTCACGTCCTCCCCGAGGAGCCGCATGCGCATCGCCACCGAGGCGGCAATCGAGTGCCGGATGAACTCCTCACCCGTTCCGGTGCAGGAGACGGCGCAGGTGTCGTCGGAGGCGTAGGTCCCGGCCCCGACGATCGGCACGTCCCCGACCCGCCCCCAGAGCTTGCCCGCGAGCCCGCCCGTCGAGGTCGCCGCTGCCAGATGCCCATCTCGATCCCGCGCGACGGCTCCGACCGTCCCCTTGACTGGGGCTTCGGCGTCCTTCTCGCGCAGCTCTCTCCACTGCTCGTGACGCCGCGGCGTGATCAGCCACTCCGGCTCGACCCGCTCGACCCCCGCTTCGTCGGCGAACGCCTCCGCCCCCGTCCCCGCGAGCAGCACGTGCCGGGTGTTCTCCATCACGGCACGCGCGAGGCTCACCGGGTGGCGCACGGTGCGCACTCCGGCGACGGCGCCGCAGCGCTGGTCCCGCCCGTCCATGATCGCGGCATCGAGCTCGGGTTCTCCGTGCCAGTTCAGCACGGCGCCCCTCCCCGCGTTGAAGAGGGGGTCGTCCTCGAGCATCCGCACGACGGTCTCGACGACCTCGAGTGCCGGTCGCCCCTCCTCGAGCAAGCGCGCGCCCTCGCCGAGCGCACGCTCGAGTCCCTCCCGGTAGGCCCGCTCCCGCTCGGGCGGGATGTCACGCGGGATCCGGCCTGCCCCCGCATGGATCGCGAGCGACCAGGCCGGGGCTTCGGGCGAGGGTGTGGGCCCGGCATCGCATCCAGCCAAGAGAAGAGCGCAGAGAAGGAGGGCGAGCAGCGAGAAGAACCGGACGATTCGCGTCATGGGGAGACTCCAGGACTCGAGACGGCCCATCATAAAGCGGAGCCCGGGTCCAAAGGACCCGGGCTCCAACTTCCCACACTGCAAGCCCCTTGGCCCGAAGCCAAGACGGCCGTTGACATCACTGTAGCAAAACGAAGCTCTTCTGCTGCGAGCCAAGTACCTCGCGCTCGCGCCGCGCCTCGACCGTCAGCCCCCACTCGCCGTAGAGCCCGTGCTGGGTGATCCACGAGCCGCTCACGGGGATGGAGAGTACGGCAGCTCGCGTCCGCGACGGGACGATCGGGATCAGGGCGCCGTGAGGGACGGTCTTCGCGAGCGCGCCCCAGGGGCGGAGCATCGCGGAGCGTACCGGCACCGGAGAGAGATCGGGCCGGTGGACGCGACTCTTGGCCGCGTCCTGCACGACGGGGCGCACGAGCGTCTGGTACAGGCTCCCGTCGGGGAGACGGAAACGTGCGACGAGATCGAAGTCCTCGTCACCGAGCACCCGCGCGTCGAGCGCGACGAGCACGAAGAGCGTCGTCGTGTCGTGCGCCGGGAACGGCCCGTCCCAACGCGGCAGGACGAAGTGTCCCGCAGCGAAGAGCGGCGCGGGATCCTCGTCGAGGAGCACGACGCCGAGCACGGCGTTCTTCGGCACTGCGGGTTGAGCGGGCGCCGGCTGCACGACACGCGGCTGGCGGACCCGGTGGGAACGATCGAAGACACGCTCGCGCGGCCCGGCGGCCACGGCCAACGATGAGAGGGGGAGAAGAAGAGCCAGCGTCGCGACGATGACCCAGGAAGTTCCGCTTCGCCCGTGGCTGCGCATCACTTCGCCCCCCAGAGCAGGTCGACCCAATGGAAGATGCCGCTCGTCGTACCGACGACGATCCCCTGCGTGGTGCCGTCCGCGTAGTCGAAGCTAGGATCGCCGACCGTCTTGCCGGTCTCGATCAGGAAGCTCCGGTTGATGGCGCCCGAAGTGGCGTCGAGCTCGTAGAGGTGCCCATCCCCGGCCCCGACGAAGGCCCGGGTGTTCGCCGTGCCCCCGACGTAGCGCAGCACGAGAGGCAGCGACGGACTCGAGATCGCCGTCGACCAATAGGACGAATTCTCGAAGCGCCCGTTGGCCGCGATCTTCACGCCGTGGACGAGGGTGTCCGTCGACCACACGACCCAGTTCTCGTAGAGGCCTGGGCTGACGGCCACGCCCGTGCCGACGGCGATGCCCTTGACCGGCCCGTCCCCGCTCGCCTCGGTGTAGCCGTCGATCTGGACGAGTGAGGACCCGGGCCCGCCGGTGCGATTGAAGGCGCTGAACAGGTAGAGCGCGCCGACGTCGTTGCCGACGAGGACGAAGCGGTCGACGTTGCGCCGCACCATCTCGGGACGCGCGTCGATGTCGCCGATGCCGGAGATCTGCGCGTACGGGGTCGGTGGCAACGACGGACCCGACGCGACCTCGAGCACCGCGACGGACTCGCCGCCATCGTCGCGCACGCCGACGAAGAGCAGGTTGTTGGCCGTGTTGCGGTAGATGATCAGCGGCGCCGCGTTGCCGATTCCGAGCCCATCGATGCCGCCGTCCCACGCCGAGTGCATCGTCGAGAGGTCGTGGGAGTAGAGCAGGACCTTGTTGTCCGTCGTCCCGCAACGCGTGACGACGGCGACGACGTCATCGTCGCCGTTCGCGTTCGAGTCGAAGCCGTCGACCATGACGACCGGCCCCCCCTGGAGGATGCCGCTCGTGCAACCGGCGTCGGTGATGACATCCGCGCTGCCTTCCGCCGTCACGACTCCGTCGTCGAGGCCGAAGCGATAGGCCACGCCGTCCTGAGCCGTCAGGAACGCCGTGGGGTCCGCTGCGCCCTGACCGAACGAGAGGTCGCCAACGACCGGACGCGACTGCACGGAGCCACCCACCTGCGGAGGACTCCACGTGCCGCGGGTTCCGTCGTCCGCGTCGATCCGGTGAAGCAACTGGTCGTTGCCGATCCCGACCGAGTGCTGCTGCGGGATGACGCCAACGGGTGAGAGTGCCGAGCCGCCCGTCGAGAAGCCCCAGCGGATCTCGGATGACGCGCGCGGCGTCGCCAGGCTCGGGCTGCCGGGCGAGTAGTCGGGCGTACCGTCGAACGCGAAGGCCGCGTAGTGGTACACCGAGCCGTTGACGAGCCCGGTGTCGACACACTGCGTGACGCCGGTGCTCGTCTTGCACGCGACGACGCTGGCACCGAGCGGGTCGCCGACGTCGTAGCTCTGACCGTCGGTGGGCACGTCGGCAACCGCCGCACCTTCGCGCCGGAGGACGAGCACGCCCGCGAATCCGGGATCGCCGGGGTTGTCCCACTCGAGTGTTGCCTGGAGCGAGACCGCCGCAGCCGTCAGCTTCTCTACCGTGCCCGGCGCGGCGGTGGCCGCGCCCACGGTGAGCAGTACGGCGATGCCGACGCAGACTGCTCCCATGCCCTGCTTTGAGATCACCATGAAGAGCCCCCCGAACGCCAGAGCGGGCGCGCGCCGGGAAGGGGTGCGACTCGCGACCAGCGTTCGTCTCGTTGTGGACCCCGGACCCCTGCCGCCCGGAATCGTCTGGAAAGGTTCTTCGAGGTGGTGGCCAAAGCCACAGAAAATCTGGATCTATTCTCCGTTCCAGAAAGAACGAGTCTCCGTTTGACGTCCACGCTTCTCAGTCTGAGAACGAAAGCTCGTGAATCCGTTCTCAGAGTGAGAAGACGAAAGGGACTGGCCTTCGGAAATAGACATGTTTCGGGCAAATATGAACATATCGAAACATCGCGCGTGTTGGCATCCCGATTGCTTTATGAGAGGGCGCACGCAAGCAGGCTCCTCAAAGGGTTTTCGAGCCGGATCGTCAGGGATCCGGCTCGTCGCTTTTTTGGGGGCAAGTTCTTCTGGAGGCACGTCGCTCCCGCGATCAGAGACCCGGCTTCACGCCTCCGAGACATCCTGACAGCGCGCACAGAAGAAGGTGCTGCGCTGTGCCTGGACGGCCTTCGCAATCGAAGCACCGCAGCTCGTGCAGCTCTCTCCTTCCCGGGAGTAGACCGCGAGGTAGCGCTGGTAGGAGCCGGTCATTCCCTGCGCACCCTGAAAGTCCGAGAAGGTGGTCCCGCACGCCCGCACCGCATCCTCGAGCACGCTCCGAACGGCGCGGGCCAATCGCTCGGCCTCACCCTCAGCGAGAGAGCCTGCCGGACGAAACGGCGAGAGCCTCGCCCAGTGGAGGATCTCCGATGCGTAGATGTTGCCGAGCCCGACGAGGCGGTCTTGCCGGAGAAGCCACACTTTGAGCGCCTGGGAGCTGCCGTCGATCAGGCCCGCCAGGCGAGCCCCGTCGACGGACTCCGTGAATGGGTCCACCCCGCTCGCCACGGGAGGAGTCGCCGCGTGCCACACCAGGGTGCCGAAGCGGCGGGGATCGACGAAGGCCACGCGGCCGCCCTCGAGCTCGAGGAGCGCGCGCAGGTGGCGCGGCGGACGCGCAGTGCCGTCCGGCACCCAGAGCAGGCGTCCCGTCATCCGGAGATGCACGGCGAGGTGCGCCCGCGGTGCCGATTCGGCCGACGGCGCGAGCGCCAGAACGACCTCCTTTCCTACCCGCGTGACGCTGCTGACGACGAGGCCTGGCCCGCCGGGGCGCCGCCCGGGGCTTAACAGAGAATCCAAGACACGTAAGGCCTTCACGGTTCGCCCCTCGGCCAAGGGAGCGAGCTGCCGCACCACGGTCTCGACTTCGGGAAGCTCCGGCACGGTGACCTCTTGGCCCGAAAGTTTCGGGTGCACTTGGCTCATCGTCAGCTCTCGTGCTGGCAAACGCTGAGCGAAGTCGCGACGGGCCCGTGATTTCCAACGTTGACGCTCGTCCTGCTGCTTCCTAAGTTGACCTTGGGAGCACGCGGAGTGTACCCGAGAGGACGACCGTGGGAGTCCACACCATGACGAAGAACATCGACACGGCGCGAACTCCAATGAGGGGGCAAAGGGGCTTCTCGCTCCTCGAGCTCCTGATGGTGACCGGGATCATCGGTGTCCTCAGCGCGATTGCGATCCCGCTGTTGACCCAGGCGGTCGTCACCGCGGAGACCAAGGCCCTGATGTCCGAAGGCCGGACAATCCACACGGCCTTCAAGAACTACTTCATGGACAAGGGGCAGTACCCGAACTCGTCTGGCACCCCCGCCTTCGACCTCACCACCTTCGAGCCATTGCGAAGCGCGGGTTACTACCGGGGCGAGCTCGGCTCCCGGATCCTCGGAGAGCAGGCGGACGCCTACGGCTCGCCGGACGATCAGGGAACGAACCAGGAGTTCTGGCTGGAGATGACGCTGCGCATCGACCCCACCGTGCGTTTCCTGATCACCGATTCGGACGACGCACCACTCGGCGGGGGCGAGACTTTCGACGGCATCTTCGCCTTCGAGAACGGTGTCCTCAAGGACATGTAAGCACTGGGGGGAGCGTGACCCCAAGGAGCCGCGAGTCGCGTGAGCACCACTCTTCTGGAACGCCACGAACCCGACGTGGCCGCTGACGAGCAGACCGAGTCCCCCGGGGCCGAGGTCGCCGACGTCCAGACCGACGCATCCTCTCCCGAGGCGCAGGGCGCCGCGGACGAGGTCGATGCGGCGATCGACGACACCCCGATCGACGGGGAGGTGGACTCGGGCGCGGAGGATCCGGACGACGGCACCGAGGATCTCGACACGGAAGCGGAACCTCACCCGCTGCGCGTCGAGGCGCTCGCGCCGATCTACCCCAAGCTCGGCACGTTGCTCGGAGAGCATCGCGAGCTCGACAGCCCGAGCCAGATCAACATCGGCACCTCCTCGCTCTACGTCAGCATCTGGGAGCGAAACCTCGCGCTCAAGGTCCTCGACGACGATCTCGACGAAGAACCCTCCTGGGTCACCCGCGTGGCCGAGGGCGTCGCGTACCAAGCGCGCTGCCTCGTCGACCTCGACCGCCTGACCGCGACCCCTGGCGACGACCCGCGAGTCCCGAAGATTCGCCAAGACGTCGTCGTCGATACCGCGATCGGGCTCGCGCTGACCAAGGAGTTGCAGAAGGTCCTCGACGTCGCGGCCCTCTCCGGTGAGATGGAGCTGGCCAAGCGGCTCTCGCAGCACCGCGCCCGCGTGAAGACCGGGCTCTCGCGTGTCCGCGAGGCGCTGGACGAGGACGAGCGCGCCGCCGCGATCGCGCTCAGCGAGGAGATGCTGCGCATCCCCGCCGAGGGCGTCCTCGGCGAGCCCGCCAAGCGCAAGCGCCGCAGGAAGCGCCAGCGGATGGCGGACGAGCCGCGCATCACGATCCGCTCGGGACCGATCGACGACCGCAAGACGCACTCGAAGAAGCTCGGCGTCATGTTCCTCTGCGTGTGCGTCGCGTGGGTCTTCCTCGTCGCAGTGCCCATGCTCAACCGCTCCGAGCTCGAAACCCTGACGCTCGAGGACTTCAACACCGTCACCGAGATTCAGGAGGTCGTCGCCCGGCCGCCGAGCCTCTACATCACGGTCCACGAGAACCAGTGGGGCGCGATGGGCACGGCCGGGCGGAGTTTCGTCGTCGATTCGGCGAGCGGCATCGCCCAGCGGGCCGGCTACTCCGGCGCGATCTTCCGGACGGAGGACGGCCGCACGGTCGCCCAGTGGCTGCGGAAGAACGGGGTCCAGGTGTACGACTACGACGCCACGAAACCCGACAGTTGACGCGAGACAGGGGCTTCGTAGGTGAACGCCGGCCGAAAGGCCGGCGTTTTTCGGATCGTCTCGCCAGTTATTCGGGCGGTAGCGCCCGCCCGCCCGCTCCTTATAATCGCTGCGCGTCCGCCTCTCGGGGCCCGGGGCCAGACTCCGCGCCGCCCGGAAACCACCACCATGAAACCTGCGCATATTCGCAACTTCAGCATCATCGCGCACATCGACCACGGGAAGACGACCCTCTCGGATCGCCTTCTCGAGAGGACCGGTGCGCTCAGCTCGCGTGAGCTCGTCGAGCAGACGCTCGACTCGATGGACCTGGAGCGCGAGCGCGGGATCACGATCAAGTCCCACGCGGTGACCCTCGAGTACGAGGCGAGGGACGGCGAGACCTATCAGCTCAACCTGATCGACACTCCCGGGCACGTGGACTTCAGCTACGAGGTCTCGCGCTCGCTCGCAGCGTGTGAAGGCGCGCTGCTCGTCGTCGACGCCGCGCAGGGAGTCGAGGCCCAGACGCTGGCCAACGCATATCTCGCCGTCGAGAACGACCTGCACATCACGACCGTCGTCAACAAGATCGACCTCCCCTCGGCCGACCCCGACAAGGCGCTCGAGCAGGTCGAAGAAGTGATCGGCCTGCCCGGCGAGGAAGCCGTGCTCGCCTCGGCGAAGATGGGCACGGGGATCGACGAGATCCTCGAGGCGCTCGTCGCCCAGGTGCCGCCGCCGAGCGGAGAGCCCGACGCGCCGCTCAAGGCGATGGTCTTCGACTCCTGGTACGACAGCTATCGCGGCGCCTTCATGCTCGTGCGCGTCATCGACGGCGAGCTGCGCAAGAAGCAGCGCATCCGCCTGATGGCGACCGGAAGCGAGTACGAGGTCGAGGAGGTCGGCGTCTTCACGCCGAAGTCGGTCGGCCGCGAGAGCCTCGGCGTCGGCGAGGTCGGCTGGGTGATCGCCGGCATCAAGAAGGTCTCCGAGATCAAGATCGGCGACACGCTGACCGACGCGCACAACCCGACCGCCGAGCCCTTCCCGGGTTTCCAGGAGGTCAAGTCCCTGGTCTTCGCGGGGCTCTACCCCTCGGACACCGCGGACTACGGCGCGCTGCGCGACGCGCTCGACAAGCTGCGCCTCAACGACTCGTCCTTCGAGTTCGAGCCCGAGGTCTCGGACGCGCTCGGCTTCGGCTTCCGCTGCGGCTTCCTCGGCCTTCTGCACCTCGAGATCATCCAGTCGCGCCTCGAGCGCGAGTTCGACCTCGACCTCGTCACGACCGCGCCCGGCGTTCCTTATCGGGTCAAGCTCACCGAGGGCGAGTTCGTCGAGATCCACTCGCCCGCGAAGCTGCCCGCGCGGCAGGAGTACGACTACATCGAGGAGCCCTACATCAAGGCGACGGTGCTGACTCCCCAGGAGTTCGTCGGCCCGCTGCTCAAGTTGTTGGAGGAGCGGCGCGGCGAGCAGAAGACGCTGCGCTACGTCGGGCCTTCGCGTGTGCTTCTCGAATACGAGCTGCCCCTCGCCGACGTCGTCACCGACTTCTACGACAAGCTGAAGTCCGGCAGCCGCGGCTACGCGAGCTACGACTACGAGCTGATCGGCTGGCGCCGCAGCAACCTCGTCAAGCTCGACCTGCTCGTCAACGGCCAGCCGGTCGACGCCCTCTCCGTCATCGTGCACGAAGAGGAGATCTACCCGCGCGGCCAGAAGCTCGCGAGCAAGCTCAAGGAGCTGATCCCGCGCCAGCAGTTCGAGGTGGCGATCCAGGCCGCCGTCGGCAGCCGCGTGATCTCCCGCACGAACGTCAAAGCGCTGCGCAAGAACGTGCTCGCCAAGTGTTACGGCGGCGACGTCTCCCGTAAGCGCAAGCTGCTCGAGAAGCAGAAGGAAGGCAAGAAGCGCATGAAGCAGGTCGGCGCGGTCAACGTGCCGCAGGAGGCCTTCCTAGCGGTCCTCCAGCTCGACGACTAGCGCGAGCTTCGCGTTCGCGTTCTGCTATTCTCGTTCGTGACGACGTCGTGTGAGGAACACGTGAGCGAGCCCAAGGGCCGGCAGAAATCCGAGAGAGGCGGGGGCATGCGCGCCCTGATGATCCTCGCGGGCGTCGTGATCGTCATCGCGGGGCTCAAGTCGGCCGGACCGCTCATCCTCCCGCTGATCGTCTCGCTCTTCCTCGCCGTGCTCAGCCTCCCGCTCCTTCGCTGGCTCGAGGAGCGCCGCGTCCCGCGGCAGCTCGCCGTGCTCCTGACGATCCTCACCGTCATCGCCGTCGTGCTCGGTGCCGGACTGCTCGTCGGCGGCACGATCACCGGATTCACGCAGGCGCTGCCGCGTTACGTCGACCGCGTGCAGGAAATGGCCCAGGGTTTCATCGACTGGCTCGAGACGCGCCACATCGACGTGCCGGAAGAGATGGTGGGCGACCTGCTCAACCCCGGCGCGATCCTGACCCAGCTCGGCAAGCTGCTCACCAGTCTGACCACGCTCTTCTCGCGCTCTCTGATCGTGCTCCTGACCACCGTCTTCGTTCTTCTCGAAGCCGCCGTCTTCCCGGAGAAGCTGCGCGCGGCGTTCGGGCACATCTCGACGAGCAGCTCGCGCCTCGACAAGATCAAGACCGAGATTCAGCGCTACCTCGCGATCAAGACGAGCATCTCGCTCACCACCGGCCTTCTCGTCGGGCTCGGCACCTGGGCGCTCGGCATCGACTTCCCGCTGCTGTGGGGTCTGCTCGCCTTCATCCTCAACTACATCCCGAGCCTTGGCTCGATCTTCGCCGCGATCCCCACCGTGATGCTCACACTCGTGCAGCACGGACCGGGCCGCGCGATCGGCGTCGCCGCGATCTACCTCGTGATCAACATCGCGCTCGGCAACTTCCTCGAGCCGATGTTGATGGGCCGCCGCCTCGGCCTCTCGACCCTCGTCGTGTTCACCTCGATGGTCTTCTGGGGCTGGATCTGGGGCCCGCTCGGCATGCTGCTCTCGGTCCCGCTGACGATGATCATCAAGATCATGCTCGAGTACTCGGACGAGTTCCGCTGGATGGCGGTGCTCCTCGACGCGCGCCCGCCCGAGCGGCTTCCCGGCGAAGCGGCCACTTCGCGCGATTAGCCTCCGCAAGAGCACCCCCACTCGATCGTAGACTAGGGGCGCGAGGCACGACCTCGCATCTCAAGCAGGCCCTCGCTCCACCTGCGGGGGCCGTCGTCACGGGGGTGCTGCATGGAATCTCTCTTGAACCCGATCAATCTCGCCGCTTTCGTCGTCCTAGCTCTGGTTCTCTTCGTCATCTACTGGGTCTTCGTCAAGATCTTCTACAAGAAGGCCGGTCCAGACGAAGCTCTCGTCATCTACGGAAAAAGGCGCATCTTCGGGAAGAAGATGCGGACGGCCGCAGGGGACATCGAGGGCTTCCGCATCGTCCGCGGCGGCGGAACCGTTATCTGGCCCGCGATGGAGAACTACCAGCGGCTGTCGCTCAAGATCATGACGCTCGAGATCGACCTCGTGCACGTCTACACCGTCCAGGGCATCCCGATCAACGTCAAAGCCGTCGCTCAGGTCAAGGTGCGTGGCGACATGAACCACATCCGTCTCGCCGCCGAAGGTTTCCTCGGTCTTCGAAGCGAGGAGATCCGGCAGACGATCCAGGAGACCGTCGCCGGACACTTGCGCGGCATCATCGGTACCCTGAGCGTGGAGAAGCTCTACCGCGACCAGCAGTCCTTCCAGGAGAAGATCCGCGACGTCGCCCACAAGGACCTCGACGGCATGGGCTTCGAGTTCAAGGCCTTCACCTTCCAGGAGATCCAGGACGACCAAGGCTACCTCAACGCGCTCGGTCAGCCCGAGATCCAGGAGGCGCTCAAGACGGCCCGTATCGCGACGGCCGACGCCGACCGCGACGCGAAGATCGAGGAAGAGTCCGCGCGCCAGTCGAAGGAGGAGAAGCGCATCGATGTGGACCGGGGCGTCGCCGACGCGGACAAACAGCTCTCGCTGAAGAAGGCCGAGATCAAGAAGGAGGTCGGCGTCGCCGACGCGCGTGCGGTCAAGGCCGGCGAGATGGAGCAGAAGCTGCTGAACATCCAGATCGCGGAGAAGGAGGTCGAGCGTCAGAAGCTCGAGCTCAACGCCACCGTCCGCGAGAAGGCCGACGCCGAGAAGTATCAGGTCGAGCGCCAATCGGACGCGTCGCGCTACCGCATCGAGCAGGAAGCTGCTGCCGAACGTCTGCGCCGCGAGCAAGCCGCCGCGGCCGTCAAGACCGAGGGTCTCGCCAAGGCGGAAGCCGACGCTGCGCAGCACCGTGAGGTCGGACTCGCCGAGGCCGAAGCGATCCGCGCCAAGGGTGAAGCGCAGGCGCTCGCCCGCCACCGCCTCGCCGAAGCCCTGAAGCTCTACAACGAAGCCGGTCTCTCGATCGAAGCCCTGCGCGTGCTGCCCGAGCTCGCCGCCGCGGTCGCCGAGCCACTCGCGCGCGCCGGCCAGACGACGATCATCAGCCAGGGCGGCGCCAAGGGCGACGGCACGGGCGCCGCGAAGCTCTCCGAGGACGTCGTCCAGGTGCTCACCGGGCTCGGGCCGGTCCTGCACCAGCTCACCGGCGTCAAGCTCGAGGACTTCATCGGGGGCGTCGCCGCGCTTCCGGGCGCTGCGGCGGAGCACTTGAAGGCGAGCGCAACCGACAAGACGGCACAGAAGAAGGCAGCGGACCCGGAGGCATGAGCCGATGAGTACGCTGCGCGAGCTCGGCGGTCTCGCCGCGCGCCTCGTGCGCGCGAGCGGGGGCGCCGAGCGATTCAAACTGGCGACCAAGCTCGCGGGAGTGCTTCGCCACGTCCCCCGCGGCGAGCTCGAGAGCCTCGCCAGGGAGCTCGGCCTCGAAGAGCACTCCTCGGGCGGCCTGCTCGACCGCGAACTCTTCGCCAGCCGAGACTCCCGGGTCGCTCAACTCATCGCGCGCATCCAGGAGATCAAGCCCGATCACTGGCGCCGCCTCGCCACCGGCATCGGAGGCAAACGCGGCGCGGAGATCGCGGAGGGACTGCTCGAGGTGCTCGAGCCGGAGGCCCCCCCGAAACCCCCACCGCCGGTTCCCGAGGAGATGCCGCGCATCGTCGTGCGCTCGCCCGAGATCCCTCCCGAACCGGAACCCGAGCCCGAAACGGAACCTGAACCCGAACCGCAGCCCGAGCCAGAGCCCGAACCAGAGCCCGAACCTGAGCCCGAGCCGGAACCCGCTCCAGAGCCGGAGACCGACCCCGAAGCACAGGGACTCACTCCCGAGCCAGTCTCGCCGACACCATCGCGCTCTCCCTCACCGGAAGCGACAGCCGCGGCCCTCGCCGCCTCCGCCGCACTCGCCAGTCCCCTGGCCCTCGACGACGCGCCGGATGTGGAAGACCGGATCGAGCCTCTCGAAGAAGCCGGCGCCGAAGAGCCCTCGTGGAAGAGGCGGCGCGCCCTAGCACGTCAGCTACGCAACGCCGGGCCGAGCGGGCTCGAACAGGCCCTCGACGCCGCAATCGCACTCCCGAAGCCCGTCGATCGCGAGTGGGCCCTCGCCGACATCGTCGCGCTAGCGCCGCCGTCATGGCACCTCGAGCACGAGCGGCTGCTCGCCCTCGCCGAGACACCAGCAGCGCGACGGCGGCTCCGCTGGCGGCTCGCGGCACGAGAGCGGCGCCTCGCAACGACGCATTGATTCGACCTACGGAGATGGGCCCGCGCACGCGGGCCCATCTCATGGACCCTCTTCGCGGAAGCCGCCCACGTTGCTCTTCGGATTCCATTCAGGCCTGGAGACTAGGAGTCCGAGCGGTGATGTGGTCGCGCAGGAACGACACCGCCTTGCGCGTGCGGGGAGTCAGCCTGTCACTGAGCGCGCCACCCAGTCCGGAAGTCGAGATCACGAAGGAGCCGGAAGGTGTCGCACCACTCGACACCCAGGTCGCTACACACGTCCGGCACGTGTCGATTGGCGCGCGTCTGCTTCGGTTTCGAGCGCTCGGTCGTCACGACGATACGTTCCTCGCGACCCCGGTAGGCGTAAGCGATGAGAAAGGGGTCTCTCCCGAGCTTCTCGATCTCGTCGTCGGTCAAGTCCTCGGCATAGCCGTGCCCAATGACACGCCTGACGTCGTCCGCATCCGGCTCTTCGTCGAGTACCATCGTGGATCGCCTCGTCGGCTCCGACGCCCATGCCGCGAGATCATCGTTGCCCCCAGAGAACTCCTCGTAGATCTCGAGCGGAATCTTGATTCGTCCCGCCTCGCCCTGATGTAGGAGCCACTCCCAGAACTCCGGTACTCGCTCCAGAGGGTAGTAGTCTCGGTTCGCATCGATGAGTACGTTGGCATCGAGCAAGTACAAGACTCTCACCGCCTTCAGAACGAGGCCTTGTCCAGAAGAGACGTGACTTGGTGCGCCTTCACGCCAAGCACTCGCGCCGACTTCGCTGTCGTCAACGTCCCTCCAGCCAGGAGGCGCCGCACTAGATGGAGGAGTGCCCCGCCGACGCGGTGGGCGCGCACGATGTAGAAGTCGGGCCCCCCCTCACGTTCTCTCGCCACCTGCCGCATTCGCTGTCTCGAGGACGCCCAAAGGCGACGGTACTCATCCCTGAGCCGCTTCCACTGCACCTCCTCGAGAACACCACATCGGTACAACCGGTAGGCGACCATCGACTGGCTCACGTTCCTGGCACTCGCGAACTTCGACACGAGCTCCATCTGTGTCCGGAACGGCTCTGAGCCCAACCCTCCCAAGCCCTTGAAGTCTCCAGCCGGGACGAGGATCTCGCTGGCAACTTCGTTACAGAATCTCTCGACGGCTCGACCGGGGGTTCCCCCGCTCACTCCAGTCTCGCCGAGCCATACGTGAACGAGCTCGTGGAGAAGCGAGAATGCCCAGGCAGCGTGCGAGTCCTTGTCATTGAGAACCACGAACGGCGCGATGGGATCCGCCAAGGCGAAACCCCTGAAGACCTGCAGGTCGATGGCCGTGTGGTGACTTCCGAGATCCCCGATCAAGAGAACGTAGACGCCCGTCGATTCGACGGCCTCTCTGATGAACGCGAAAGCTTCAGCCGAACTCCGGCACGTCCGGTAGGCGTCGATGTCGAACCCGATGTGCTGCGCGATTCGAGCTGCAGCGTTCTCGACTCCGTCTTCGGAGCGCAGTGAACCGACGAACGATAAAGGGACCGCTTCGTCCTCGTCCTCGAGCGCAGCTCGAACCAGACCCTGCCGTGCGAGCACGCCCCGGATGAGTGCATCGAGCAGGGCGTCGTCACCCGCTTCGACTCCATCCGGAAGCGTACGAAAGTCCTGCCCTCGGTCTCCCTGACGCGGTGGAGCGCTCAAGTAGAACGCGACAAGCGGCCGCCGGTACTGTTTGGACATCTTGACCAGCTGAGGTCGGGTGGGCGAAGTGACGCCGGACTCGAAATCCTCGATGCGTTGCGGAGCCGTCTTCTTCTTTGTCGGGCGGATCCCGATCTTGGCCGCAGCCTCCTCCAGAGACAGTCCGGCCGTCTCACGGGCCCACTTCAGCACTGTCGGCTCTACGCTAGACATCGACCATATTCCCCGTCAGCTCTTCTCCCGTACCCGCGCACAGCCGCGGGAGCAGAGGATCTCAATCTCTGATCCGATTCTATTCTCGGGCTCTACTCGGTTCCGATCAAACGTCTTCGTCCTCTCCCGAATCGGAAAGGGCCCGCCGAAGCGGGCCCTTTCTTTCTTCGCCACGAAGTGCAGGCTACGGCGTCTCCTGCCCGCACGGGTTGACCGAGACGATCCGGTAGAAGTAGATGCCCGGCGTCGCCGCCGCGCCCTCGTCCTCGTAGATCAGCTCGGGCGTCTCACCGATCGCGCTCGCACCGCTCATCTGCGGGTTGTCGGCGCGGTAGACGCGCGTGAACGCCGTGTCGATGCTCGGCGCCCACTCGAGACGAACGTGGGCCTTGCCGACGTTGACGACGCGCAGCCCGGTGCCCGGGCTGCCCGCGGCCGGGCGCGTCACGGTCTCGAGGCCTTCGACGCGCACGAGGTTGGTGTCCATCGCGCCTGCGTTCGCCGGTCCGGCGCCGCAGCTCTCGTCGTTCTCGGCGCGCACGACGTACCACAGAGGCGTGTCGACCGGCGCGTCCGCGTCGACCCACGAGGTGCCGGCGAGCCCCGACGCGACGAGCGTGGCCGCGCTCGGCTCGAAGTCGGCGCTCGTGCTGCGGTACACCGCGTAGCTCCCGTCCTGCCCGGAGCCCCACGCGGCGGCCGCCGGCCAAGCCAAGGTCAGGCCGCCTGCGGCGCACGCGTCGGCGTCGTTGACGCTGGCGAGGCCGGCCATCGACGGCGGGACCCCGCACTCACCACACGCGGCGTAGTCGGGAAGCGAGCCGTCCTTGATGATCAACTCGTCGACGTTCCAGCCGCTGTAACCACCCGAGCCGTCGGCGATCATGCTGAACTTGAGCTGGAAGTAGGGCTTGCCGTCGACGACCGCGCTCATGTCGACGCGCTGCTCCTGCCAGCCGCTCTCCGTGATGCGCGCGCCGCCGTTGTCCCAGATCGTGTCCTTGCCTGCGCTGATCACCGCGATCTTCGCGGTGTCTCCCGCGTCGACGTTGAGCTGTCGCCGCAGGATCAGCGTCGAGTTCTGGCAACTGCCACACTCGATGAGGCCGGAGGTCGCGTTCTCGAGCGCGTCGTTCTCGTAGTCGCCACGCCGGCTGCCCTGACCGCTGAGGTCGCTGCCGAGCACGCCGGTGCCGACGAAGGCCTCGCTCGGGTCCGGGTTCCCGGAACCACCGCCGAGACCCTGCGGCGCGCCGATCTCGAACTCGCCGCGCAGGATCCAGTCGCCCACCGACTCGAAGCCGTCGTAGTAGTAGAGCCCCGGGATCTGACGGGTCTCGAGCTGGAAGGGGGCCCCGCCCGCGTCGAGCGTGGCGGCGTTTCCGTAGGCGTCTTCACCCTCGACGACGAAGTGGATCGCCTCGCAGGCGCTGAAGCCCGTGACGAGCTGCATGTGCTCGGTGACGAGCGCGCCGTCCTCGACGAGCTGGTCGAGCGCCGACGGGTTCGTGCCGTAGCGCACGCGCGAGCTCATCGGCTCCGCCGTCGTCCACCGGATCTCGGCCCAGCTCTGACTCAGGCGCGTGACCTCGACGCCTTCGAGCGGCGTCGCCGCACAGTCGGTGTCCGAGGTCGCCGTCGTCGTCCGCCCCGCGCCGGTGCCGTCGTCCTCGTCGCGATAGGTCGCAGTCACGAGCTCACCGTCGCCGACGTCGAGGCGCCCGTCGCCCTGACTCCCTGCGCCGCTACCGAGGGGGATCGTCCCGGTGAAGCGCGCGCTGTTCGCGCTGTCCTCGGTCAGCGTGACGAGCTCGCCGGCCGGCTCCGTCGTCGAGCTGACGGTGACGACGACGGTCTCGACGAGGCCCGTGTCCGTGTTGAGGTCGAGGTCGTTGACCGAGACGGTGAGATCCCCACCGCACGCGTAGATCTCGCGATCGAGGGTCACGTGTCCGCGGTGGCACGGAGAGAGCCCGATCTCCGGGAACACGCCGTAGGTCTCGAAGCTGTGGTAAGCGCCCTCGTTGTCGTCGCGGGCGCGGTTGCCGAGCGCGTCGCCGCTCGCGACGCTGTAGTAGTAGACCGTGCATTCCTCGAGCCCGCTCAACTGGATCGCATGCGCGCTGACGCGGGAGGCGTCGATCTCCTCCTCCGCCGGCGGGAGCACCGGACCGTAGTCGACCTCGCTGTCCGACACCTCGTCGGTGCGCCAGCGGATCCACGCACTCGAGTCGTCGATGTCCTCGGAGCGCACGTCGGTGATCGCCGGC
>NPIF01004768.1_pt1 | contig 26148 bp, 27 predicted proteins | sample 8637461 | NCBI WGS metagenome assembly NPIF01 (sample SAMN07420641, study PRJNA396082) | bioreactor metagenome | isolation source: sample BR12 brine-fed electro-methanogenic bioreactor BR | place: Japan: Kochi | collected 2016-12-09
CCACTCTCTGTGACGAAGAGCCTTATATTTTTTATCTTTCAGCGCTCCAGCACGTTTCTAAGGTGATCACGGCTTAAATCGGCACAACAAAGCTGTATAAATCGAAAAACATAGTCCCGCAAAACCCGCCCTCGCTTCAATGCAAGATGAGTCACATTCTCTTCAAAAAGATGTGATGCATTAACGACTTCCAGCGCCTCATCCCGATCCATATCAAAGGCCATCGGTGCAATGATGCCAATCCCCAACCCGAGTTCCACGTAGGATTTGATCACATCCGCATCCAGTGCAGACATCACAATATCGGGCACTATACCAACCTCACTGAAGGCTTTTTCGATCTTTGAGCGACCGGTAAATCCCTCATGGTAAGTAATGATCGGATACTGGCTGATTTGCGCAAGACCAGGTGATTGAGTCTGGCCCAGAGGATGCCCCTTGGGCACCACTACGGCATGCCGCCAGCTGTAAAACGGGAAAGCTGCAAACTCGGCAACACCCTCAAGGCCCTCAGTGGCAATCCCCACATCGACCTCACCACGCCTAAGCAGTTGCACAATTTCTTCCGGGCTGGACTGATAGAGCTTCAGGTGTACACCCGGGTAGAGCTTGCGAAACTCGGAAATGATGGATGGCAGAGAATAGCGAGCCTGAGTATGGGTCGTGGCGATGGCCAGTTCACCTACCCCCTGTGAGGTATAGTTATCCGCGATGGATTTCAGGTTAGCGGTTTCCTGCAGGATTCTTTCGACTGCCTTGACCAGTTCCTTGCCCGGCTCGGTCAGACCCAGAAGCCGCTTACCCTTGCGGATATAAAGATCAACACCCAACTCCTCTTCCAGATCCTTGATATGCTTGGATACGCCGGACTGGGACGTAAACAGCGCGTTGGATACGTCCGTCAGATTGAAATTGTGGCGTACCGTTTCCCGAACAATGCGCAGTTGCTGAAAGTTCATCCGTTTACCTCATCAGGCCCGCGGGCCGTTATCATTGCGCTCAAATAACCTGAGAGCAGAGGGTTTCAGTCTTACCAGTTGACCGCGCTGCAGATTCAATACAGACACCTGCTCACTGCTGATTTCCACTTCAAAGTGCTGACCCGTTGCGCCATTGACGCCATCCAGCTCAACCCGAGAGCTGAGTCCAAAGGAAAGTACGCGATTAACACGGGCGGAAACACCCTCTTTCACCTCCGGATCGGTGATGATCTCGAGTTCATGTGGCCGGGCAAAGGCAAAGACTTCCGAGCCATGACCAAAATCCGGCGTACTATGGGGCACTGATTCGCCGCCCACACTCAGACCATCTTCTTCCACACGTCCATGGAAGAGGTTCACAGAACCGAGAAAACCGTACACAAAAGGCGTTGCCGGATGGCGATAGACTTCTTCCGGTGAACCGACCTGTTCTACCCGCCCCTGGTTCATCAGTACGACTTTATCCGCCACTTCCAGCGCTTCTTCCTGATCATGAGTCACGAAGATGGAGGTGATATGCAGCTCATCGTGCAGCTGACGCAGCCAGCGGCGCAACTCCTTGCGCACCTTGGCATCAAGAGCACCAAAGGGCTCATCCAGTAACAGCACCCGTGGCTCCACGGCCAGCGCTCGTGCCAGTGCAATACGTTGGCGCTGACCACCGGACAGCTGGGAAGGAAAACGATCTGCCAGCCAGTCCAACTGAACCAGATTCAGCAACTGGTGCACTTTATCGCGGATCTGTGCTTCAGAGGGACGCTGCTTGCGCGGTTTCATCCGCATGCCAAAAGCGACGTTATCGAACACGGTCATATGCTTGAACAGGGCGTAATGCTGAAACACAAAACCAACCTGGCGTTCACGCACATGGGTATCTGATGCATCCTCTCCTTCCAGCAACACCTGTCCGTTATCGGACTGCTCTAGCCCTGCGATAATCCGCAGCAGGGTTGTTTTACCACAGCCAGACGGCCCCAGCAGGGCGACCAGCTCACCACTGGGGAAATCAAGATCGATGTTGTCCAGCGCGGTAAAGTCGCCGAACTGTTTATGAATGCCTCTGACCTGAATGCTCATGGATCTTTATCCTCAATGACCGCTTGTTGCCACCTGGGCACGGTGTTCAACCCAGGTTTTAATCGCCAGCGTAACCAGTGCCAGCAGTGCCAGCAGGGAGGCCACAGCAAATGCGGCAGCAAAATTGTATTCGTTGTATAGAATCTCGACGTGCAGCGGCATGGTGTTGGTCAGGCCACGAATATGACCAGAGACCACCGATACCGCACCGAACTCACCCATGGCACGGGCATTACACAGAATCACGCCGTAAATCAGTCCCCACTTCACGTTGGGCAGGGTCACATACCAGAAGGTCTGCCAGCCGTTGGCACCGAGTACAATGGCGGCCTCCTCTTCCTCTTTGCCCTGCGCCTGCATCAGCGGAATCAGCTCACGCGCTACAAAGGGGAAGGTGACAAACACGGTCGCCAGCACAATCCCCGGGATGGCGAAGATGATCTTCAGATCCCAGGCCTGCAGCAGCCCGCCGAACCAGCCGTTGACACCAAATACCAGCACGTACATCAGGCCCACGATCACGGGCGAAACTGAAAACGGCAGGTCAATAAAGGTGATCAGCAACTGTTTGCCCCTGAATTCAAACTTGGCAATCGCCCATGCTGCAGCAACGCCAAAGATCAGGTTAAGCGGCACCGATATAAAGGCCGCGATAAAGGTCAGCTTGATGGCCGAGAGTGCATCCGGATCAATCAGCGCCTGCCAGTAGACATCCACCCCTTTGCGCAGGGCTTCTACAAACACCGCGATCAGAGGCATCAGCAGAAAACAGGCGAAGAAGCTGAGCGATAGACCCAATACCAGCCGCTTAACCCAGACAGGCTCACGAGTGGCACGGTTGCTTTCAAACTTGGTCTGCCGAGACGCGCCGGCAGTCGATACAGTCGATACGGCAATAGTGCTCATTAACGGTCCCTCCCGGTGCGCCTGGCAGTCCATGCCTGCAGGCCATTGATCGCCAACAGCATGATGAATGAGAAGATCAGCATCACCACCGCGATGGCGGTTGCACCGGTGTAGTCATACTGCTCCAGCTTGGTGATGATCATCAGTGGCGTGATCTCCGATACCATCGGAATATTGCCCGCAATGAAGATGACCGAGCCGTATTCACCTACCGCCCGGGCAAAGGCCAAGGCAAAGCCGGTGAGCAACGCAGGCAGCAGGATCGGCAATACCACATGGCGAAAGGTTTGCCAGCGATTAGCCCCCAGACTCGCCGCCGCCTCTTCCAGCTCGGTTTCCAGATCCTCAAGAATCGGCTGCACCGTGCGAACCACAAAGGGCAGGCCTATAAAGACCAGGGCAATCAAGACACCCAAGGGTGCAAACGCTACCTTGATACCCAGCTCACCCTCTATGAACTGACCCAGCCAACCGTTTTTGGCATATAGCGCCGTCAGCGCAATCCCCGCGACTGCCGTGGGCAGTGCAAACGGAAGATCCACCAGCGCATCAACGATTTTTTTGCCGGGAAAGGTGTAACGCACCAACGCCCAGGCCAACATCAAGCCAAACACCATGTTAATGATGGCGGCAAGCAAAGATGCGCCGAATGAGAGCTTGTAGGACGCCACCACCCGGTCTGCCGTTACCACCGTCCAGAACTCGGCCAGACTAAACTCGCTGGCTTTGACAAATACCGCCGCCAGCGGGATCAACACGATGATCGAGAGGTAGAGCAGCGTGTAACCCAGCGCCAGATTGAAGCCCGGCAACACGCTGAATGATTTGGCGCGTAACATCAGCCATTTACTCCTTGTTCTTTATCCTGTTACGAGCAGTGTACCCCTACACACTTATTCCATATAAATATTAAAAAATGGATTGTTTATTACCAAATAAGAAAAGCAGTCAGAGCATCCAGTCCGTAAGCGGAGTGTCATGGGCCTGCAAAGGCAGTTGCCCCACCCGACGAGCCGCGACCGGGTCACCCTTGGAAAGCGCCATCAGAACAGGTCCCTCAACCAGTTCGTAGCCCTGTGAGATGGCCGCATTCAACGTTTGCGAATCGGCTACATCCGTCAGCAATGTCTGCAGTCCCAGGCGTCGAGCCTGATCATTCCAGCGCACGAAATGGCTGAAATCGCTTTGCTGTTCCCGTGTGCCATTCAGGGCGATGTAACCAATCCCAAGGCGCACTGCATGCAGCAGCCATTCACTGTCAGGCCGCTCAAGCTCAAGCAGAAGCCGATAGCCTCTGGCACGAAAGTTTTCGATCGCTTGGCCAAAGCTATCCTGGTCAGCAGTTGTCGGCGGGGTCAGACGTAGAATGATCTGCTCAGGAGACAGGCCCAGGCTTTTCAACAAGCCTTCAAATACCAACCCGTGCCCGCTCGGCACCGAGGTCAGGTGGCGGGAGTGAACATCGAGAATCAGTTGATCCTGCGGCAAACCATCGGCTGCCTGATTGACATGGTGTAGTGAGTGCAACGTTCGCAGCAATCGATCCAGAAAGATGATATCGGCACTGTTCCAGGCCTGTAGATAGAGTAGCTGCTGCGGAAGGGTGTTACCGGACTTGTTGCGGATCAACAACCGGCTGTCTTTGGCAATGAGTGCCGGGTTTTTAACTTTGAATACCAGTGACTGGACGGGTGTAACAGACAAACCGTTGATGTTGGCCGTGACGATCTGATCACGGTATTCAATACGGCTATTGCCCGCCAGAATGGCGTCAGGGTGGAGCACCTGCAGGCGCTGATTGAGGTGCTCGACGAGATAGGTCAGTGGCATCGTAGTCATTCCTTGTGCAAGACTGAATCGGATCGGACGGCAATACTGTGCAACATCGCATTCGACAGATATCCATGGGCTTGCTCCTGATAGTTGTCATACAGATGCTCAGAGTATCGGCACCATGACCCGGGCCAAACCATGAATATCTGCATAGATTTTCGATACGGGGAATAACAGTGTGGTGACATCAACATTAGTCGCCACAGCGGCTAACTCTGGAATGAAAAAGGCGGCCAGCAGGCCGCCTCGGGAGTGGAACTGATCGGATATGTGATCAACGGTAGCGCAAATAATGTGCGTAACGGTCACCGATAAACTGGATGACACAGACAAGCACAATCAACACCGCAATCACGACCAGCATCACGGCGGTGTCGTAACGCTGGTAGCCGTAACGAATGGCCAAATCTCCCAGTCCACCGGCACCGATGGCGCCGGCCATGGCTGATGCGTTGATCATGGCAACCAGTGTGATGGTGAAACCGCCAATGATGCCGGGCATCGCCTCGGGCAACAATACGCTGAAAATGATGTGACGGCGCTTACACCCCATGGCTTGTGCCGCCTCAACCACACCCGCCCCTACTTCACGCAGACTCACCTCCGCAATGCGAGCAAAGAACGGCGTGGCACTGATAGTGATCGGCACGATGGCCGCCCAAACGCCAATCGTGGTGCCGGTCAACAGGCGGGTCAGCGGGATCAGTGCCACCAGCAGGATGATAAACGGCGTGGCGCGAAAGCCGTTGACCAATGCCCCCAGCACAGCATTGGCCCTGGGGGCGGCAAAGATCCCGCCCTTGCCACTGGTGACCAGAAACAACCCCAACGCCAGGCCGGCAAACCAGACAATCACCGCCGAAGCACCCACCATCCAGACCGTATCCAGGAAGGCTTGCCACAGGGCTTCAAGCATACGCTGGCTCATGACCAAATACCTCCGCACGCTGAATCATTCGTTTGATAGGCGCCAGCAAGGCACGGGTGGCCTGATGCCGTGGCTGCCGAAACACCTGTGCCACATCCCCCTGCTCGACGACCTCCCCCTCGTGCATGACGGCCACCCGGTCGCAGATTTCGCTGATCACCGCCATCTCATGGGTAATCAGAATCACGGTTATACCCAGTTTCTGGCGAATATCATCCAACAGTTCAAGAATCGCATGGGTGGTTTCCGGGTCCAGTGCAGAAGTCGCTTCGTCACACAACAGTATCTCCGGCTTGGTCATCAAGGCCCGCGCAATGGCAACACGCTGCTTCTGCCCACCCGACAACCGCGAGGGGTAGACATTTTCCTTGTCCTCAAGCCCCACCAGTTGCAACAGGTTGCGTGCACGACTGAGAATAACACCGGCATCCTTCTCACCCGCCGCCTTCATCGGCAGTGCCAGATTTTGCAGCACAGTTTTGGAATTCAGCAGGTTGAAGTGCTGAAAGATCATGCCGATCCGGCGACGCTGCTTAGCCAGTGCATCACGCGACAGCACGCCAATATCGGTGCCATCAATCAGCACCTGCCCCTCACTCACATCCTCCAGCCGGTTAAGGGTGCGAATCAGGCTGGATTTACCCGCCCCGCTGCGGCCAATGATGCCGAAGATTTCGCCGCGCTGAATGTTCAGGTCAATATTGCGCAGCGCTTCAACACGCTGACGGCCACTGGTATAGACCTTGCCAACCCCCCGAACCTCAACATGCACATTCGGTAACGGACTTTGCCTGGATGGCGCAGTCTGCACGCGCGGCTGACGGGTTTCAGCCAATGCCAGCAGCTCAGCGGCTTCGGTAAAGGACTCAAAACCTACTCGCTGGTTCATTCATGCACCTCCAGCGGCGGGAAATCTTCCCACGCCAGCTTGTAGAGTGTCGGATTGCCAAAGGCATCCTTCAGCGATTGTTTGACTTCAGGCGCATCCTGATACAGGCGGATGAACTGGCGCACATAGGGGTTTTCGACCTTGTCGGGGTGCACCACAAAACGCAGTGCAAAGGCATGGGTCTGATCCCGATCGAACAGCAACGCAGCCGCCGGATCCATCACGCCGGAGGCCTTGATGTAGTGGGGGTAACTGACGATTGCAGTCAGGTCATCGATCGCGCGGGGCAGCTGCGGCCCGCCCAATTCTACGAACTCAAGCTTGTGAGGGTTCTCCAGTATGTCATGCACGTTGGCCTTGAAGCCGATACCGCCAGGGAGCTTGATCAGGCCTGCCTGCTGCAGCAGCTGCAACCCACGCCCCTGATTGACCGGATCATCCGCGACCCCGATCCTATCGCCGCTTTTGATCTGATCAAATGCCGTGATTTTTTTCGAATAGACCCCGATCAGCCCCTCAACACCATAGGCCAATGGCACCAGATCAAAATCACGCGCAGCTTCGGCGGCGTTCAGAAACGGCTCGTGCTGAAAATAGTTGATGTCGATATCACCGTTAACGACCGCCGTATTCGGCAATACCCAGTCAGTAAACTCGACGACCTTGACATCCAGCCCCTGCTTTTTCGCCAGATCGGCAGCGGTATAAACGGAATCCACAATCAAACCGTTGGATACCACCCCGATACTGACATCAGCGGCCTGAGCCACCACAGGATCAATCACGATCGCTAGCCCGGCTGCCAGAATGGCACGATGCAGACGACTACGTGATACGGGAGCAGCGGTGCGATTTTTCTCAATATTCATTATCATTTCTCTTCAAAAAGGATTATCGGCAGGGTTATCTAGCGAGCGTGGCGCAGTCGGGCACCGGGGTGGCGACCCGGCAGCCAGGGCTCTGCAGCAAACAGTTTTTCTCTGATCGTGCCCTCGGCGTAGTGCGTTTTGTAACGCCCCCGGTTTTGCAGCTCGGGCACCACATAGGTGGCGAAATCTTCATAACTTTCCGGTGTCACGATGCGGGCCAGATTGAAGCCATCAATACCGGTCTCATCAACCAGCGATTCGAGCGCATCGGCAATCTGCACAGGATCGCCCACCAGCGTGGGATAACGCCCACCCAGAGCATGCTGCTCAAGCAGTTGACGCCGCGTAATGCGAGACTCCTTGAAGCGACGGGTCACTGAATCGATCGCCTGAGTGTCGGCATAACCAATCGGCTCATCCAGCTCATAACGCGCCAGATCAATACCCGTGGTACTGGAATAGTGCGCCAGCCCCGCTTCCGGTGAGGCATAGCGCAGGTACTCCTGGTGCTTGCTTTTGGCTTCCGCTTCGGTAGCCGCCACCACCACGTTCACCCCGACATAGAGGCGAATATCATCAGGCTGCCGACCGGCATCAACCGCCGCCTGGCGCAAACGATTCACCTGCTCGCGGGTCTTGTCAGGCGTGCCACCACTGATGAACGAGCACTCCGCGTGCCGCCCGGCAAATGCGATCCCCTTGTCAGACGTTCCTGCCTGGAACAGCAAAGGCGTGCGCTGGGGCGATGGCTCACACAGGTGGTAGCCTTCTGAACGGTAGAACTCACCCGCATGCCGGATCTTGTGAACCTTGCTCGGATCGGCATAAATCCGCCGCTCCCTGTCCTTGATGACACTGCCCGGCTCCCAGCTGCCCTCCCACAACTTGTACATCAGCTGCAGATATTCTTCGGCCTGATCGTATCGACGGTCATGGGGCACCTGATTATCCAGCCCGATCGCCTTGGCTGCGCTTTCCAGATAGCCCGTGACGATATTCCAGCCGACACGGCCGCCGGTAAGGTGATCAAGCGTCGAGAATCGACGAGCCAGCAGGTAGGGCGGCTCGTAGGTCAGGTTGGCCGTTACACCAAAGCCCAGATGCTTGGTGACTGCGGCCATGGCCGAGATGATGATCGCCGGATCATTCACCGGCAACTGAACGCTCTCCTTAAGCGTAAGATCGACACCCTGCTGATAGACATCATATACGCCGGTAATATCGGCAATAAAAATCGCGTCAAACAGCCCCTTTTCGAGGGTCCTGGCCAAATCGGTCCAATAACCCAGCGTATTGAACTCGGTGGAGCGATCACGCGGATGAGTCCAGAGGCCATGGTTAATATGCCCAATGCAGTTCATGTTAAATGCATTGACTGAAATCTGTTTTTTTACCGGCATTTAAGTCAGTATCCCTTTCGGTTAACTTTGAACGCAAACTATCAATTTAAACCGCCCTGGATAACCAAGAAAAAACGCGGTTCTTATTGGTTTTTCAGATATCTTGTTTTATGGAAAGCATTGCTTAATCCATTATTTGTGCCGACTTCGCCTTGGGCTTCATGCTTGTGCTCACGATCCGAACACTGACTGGAGCCTGTTTATCATGAGCCTCGAAATATTCTGGTTTTTACCTACTTCCGGCGACACCCGCTATCTCGGCAACACCAATACCGGCCGACCGGCAACCAACACCTACCTGCGACAGATCGCCACCACCGCAGAAGACCTGGGATACGATGGCCTGCTGATTCCCACCGGCGCCAGCTGCCTTGACCCCTGGGTTGTGGCCTCATCACTGGTGCCGGTTACCCACAAGATCAAACTGCTGGTGGCACTGCGCACCTCCATCTCGGGGCCGACAGCATCAGCTCGACAGGCCGCCACGCTGGATCAGGCCCTGGGCGGTCGCCTGCTGTTGAACGTCGTACCCGGTGGTGATGCCGCCGAACTGGCCGCTGAGGGCGTGTATCTGGACCACGACGAGCGCTACGCCTCGGCGGATGAGTTCCTCACGGTCTGGCGCCGTGTCCTGCAGGGTGAAACCGTGGACCTGGATGGCCAGTTCCACAAGATCAAAGGGGCTCAGAACTTCTTCCCACCGGTACAAAAGCCCTATCCTCCGCTCTATTTCGGCGGTTCTTCAGACGCCGCCCATGAACTGGCCGGCAAGCATGTGGATGCCTACCTGACCTGGGGTGAGCCGCCTGCCGCGGTAGCTGAAAAGATTGCCGATGTTAAACAAAAGGCAGCCCAACATGGCCGCGAAGTGAAGTTTGGTGTACGTCTGCATGTCATCGTGCGCGAAACCCGTGAAGAAGCCTGGGCTGCTGCCAATCGACTGATCGAAAACCTGGATGACGAAACCATCCAGAAGGCACAGGAAAACTTTGCCCGCATGGATTCGGTTGGTCAGCGCCGCATGGCCGAGCTGCATGGCGGCGATCGCGACAAGCTGGAGATCAGCCCCGATCTTTGGGCGGGTGTCGGACTGGTCCGTGGCGGTGCCGGTACTGCGCTGGTCGGCGACCCTGAAACCGTTGCCGCACGCCTGAAGGAGTATCAGGATCTGGGCGTGGATACCTTCGTGCTGTCAGGCTATCCGCATCTGGAAGAGTCGATCCGTTTTGCCGAACTGGTGTTCCCGCTGCTGGAAGGTAAATCCAAAACCACTACAGACGGCGTCTTTACCGGCGGAGCCTTTGATGTACGCGCCACCCACGGTGCTCAGGGGCGTTCAGCAGAAGACAAGGCCCTTGACGAGGCTGCCGCATGAGCCACCAGGGTAACGTGATCGACATGCGCTGTCGCCCGGCCTATCTGCACGATTTTTTCGGTGCCACACCGGGCACGGACGCATTTGAAACCGCACGCTGGCTGAACCGTCGCGTCGGTTCCCGGGGTGATGATCAGCATTTCACCCGCTCACTGACCGAAGAGGGGTTTCTGGCCGAGGTACGCGAGGCGGGACTGAGCAAGGCGGTCGTGGTCGGGCGTCACACCCCGAGCCAGCACCTGCCCAACGACCGGATTCATCAGATTGTTGCGCCTCATTCGGAGCTGATTGGCATTGGTGCGGTCGACCCAGCCCTACAGGGTGTGGACGGCGCCATCGCCGAGATTGATCGTGCAATCAAGGAGCTGGGACTAAGCGCCATCAACCTGGAACCGAGCTTTGCTGAACCGGCTCGCCATCCGGATGATGCGCTCTACTTCCCGATCTACGAGCACTGTGCTGCTCTGGGCGTACCTGTCTCGCTGATGAGCGGCCCTACCACCCCAGACCCGCGTTTCAATGATCCTAGCGGACTGGCCCGGGTGGCACAGGCGTTCCCGACCCTGCCACTGATCGCCTATCACGGCTACTGGCCCAATGTGGCTCAGGCGATTGGCAGCGCCTTTCGGTATGAGAATGTCCACCTGGTGCCTGACATGTACCTGTTCCAGCCGGGCAGCCAGCTTTATGTCGAAGCTGCCAAAGGCTTTTTGTCGGATCAGCTGCTGTTTGGATCGTCCTATACCTTCAGACCCATTCGTCAAAGCATTGAGGATTTTCTCGCCTTTGGCTTGCCTGACGCCGTTAATGAAAAAGTGCTGTATGCGAATGCAAAACGGGTACTGAGCATTTAATAACAAGCTGAAAAGCTTAGCGTTTTTTCTTGGTTATCCGTGGCGTTTTTTTCATTGAATATAGAGTGACAACATCGAATTCAGGAGATGACATTATGAGTATCAAACTGGGCGATATCGCCCCCGATTTTGAACAGGCCTCCAGTCAGGGCAGTATCCGTTTTCACGACTGGATCGGTGACTCTTGGGCGGTACTCTTCTCCCACCCGGCGGATTTCACACCGGTCTGCACTACGGAGTTGGGGCTGACTGCCAAACTGAAGCAAGAGTTCAGCAAGCGTAATGTAAAGGCAATCGCCCTGTCTGTTGACCCGGTCGACTCTCATCTGAAATGGATCGAGGATATTAACGACACTCAGAATACCGAGGTCAATTTCCCGATCATTGCCGATGCGGATCGCAAGGTGTCTGATCTGTACGATCTGATCCACCCCAACGCCAATGACACGCTGACCGTACGCTCGCTGTTCGTCATTGATCCGCAGAAAAAGGTGCGTTTGATCATTACCTACCCCGCCAGCACCGGACGCAATTTTGATGAAATCCTGCGTGTGATCGACTCCCTACAGCTGACCGACCAGCACAAGGTGGCCACACCGGGCAACTGGAAACAGGGGGATGACGTGGTCATCGTTCCTTCACTGCAGGATGAAGAAGAGATTCGTCAGCGCTTTCCGGGCGGTTACAAAGCCGTACGCCCCTATCTGCGCCTGACCGCCCAACCCAACGCTTAACCCGATTGTCTGCTCTCTCGTTGCGGGTCTTTTCCGGTGTTCGACTTGTTCAGGGTCAACACCGGCTTTTTTTGGACAGATCACTATGACCATACAGATTCCAGCCTCTCATGATGAGGCCCTGGCAAGTGCACGACTGCTTGCTGCACAATTCTCAAAACAGGCATCCGAGCGCGACCTTCATCGCCGGTTACCATCAGACGAAGTACAGCAGTTTTCCGATTCAGGCTTGTGGGCCATTACGCTGCCGGCGTCTGCGGGCGGACCAGACTTGCCGGTTAAAACCGTGACCGATATTACTGCGGAGATATCTGCAGCGGATGGCTCATTGGGGCAGATTCCGCAAAACCATTTTTATCTATTGGAACTGATACGACTGAACGGACAGGCCAAACAGCAGCAGTTTTTCTTTGAGCAGGTTCGTTTCGGTGCTCGTTTCGCCAATGCGAAGGCAGAGATCAACACTCGAAACCAAAGTGAAGAGCAGGCTCGATTGTACAAAAAACCTGGGAGCTTAACAGTTTCCGGCAGAAAGTTTTATGCCACTGGCTCACCCTTTGCGGACTGGATTCCAACCACCGTGGTTGATGAGGATAACAATAGGCTGCTGGTTTTTATTCCAGCCAACTCTACAGGACTTAAAATTCAGAATGACTGGACTGCATTCGGTCAGAAAACCACTGGTAGCGGCACTGTTGTGTTGGATAACGTCCCTGTACAAGCTGATTGGATCGTGTCGATGCAGGCTGCATTTGATCGTCCTACGGCCATTGGTCCCTATGCTCAAATACTACATGCGGCCATCGATCTCGGCATTGCCCGCGGTGCCATGGGTGCCCTGCTCGACTTTGTTCGTAAAAGGGCGCGTGCACCACGCGACAGCGGCGTTGAGTTCGCGTATCAGGACCCTCTATTGCTGGAGCGTGTTGGCAGGCTGCAGATACAACTTGATACCGCCGAACTGCTGATCGACAAAGCCGCCGCTGCAGTCGAAAAGGCACGCCGCAGCCCGAATGAAACCAGCGTCGCCGAAGCTTCATACGAAACAGCCAAGGCGCGGGTGGTCAGCGATGAAGCGGCACTGGCGATCAGCAGCCAGCTGTTCGAGCTGTCCGGCGCACAATCCACATTGCAGCAGTATGGTCTTGATCGTTACTGGCGCGATGCCCGCACCCATACCCTGCATGATGCGGTGCGTTGGAAACTGCCCATCATCGGCAACCAGGTACTGAACAACATCGCACCACCACGGCACGGAAAGATTTAAACACCCTTAGTCATTTTTCCGCATAGCTTTCCATGCAATTCAATTCATTTTTAATTATTTCCAATACGCATGATCGCCGCTGAAAATGAAGCCACATTCACTCAGTGATAAGGAAAAAACATGAGCGTTTTGATTATTGGTGGCAGCACATCTACCACCTCAAAATCAGAAATCATTCTGAATTATATTGAAACCCGGCTTAATCGATTGAACATTAATCTGAGCCGGGTTAATCCATCGGACTTCAAACCCTCTGATCTGGTTAATTACAACTTCGCCAGTGAGGATATTCAGCGCTATCAACAAAAAGTAGCTTCGGCTGATGTGATTATTATTGCCACGCCGGTGTATCAGGCAGCCTATTCAGGTGCGCTCAAGCTACTGCTGGATCTGATCCCGCAAAAAGGCCTTGAAGGCAAAACGGTCCTGCCGCTGGCGACCGGAGGCTCACTGGGCCACTTGTTGGCTTTGGATTATGCCCTCAAGCCGGTTCTGTCGGCATTGGCGGCATCCCGCCTGCTGTCGAGCGTGTTTGTAACGGATGATGCCTTTGAGCGCACGGATACCGGAGCTTACCGACTGGCTGACGATCTGGCCCAGCGTGTTGACGCAGCGCTTGATGAGCTGTTCAGCCCGGTACAGGCGCTCACGCGCCCTGAAACAGGCTCAGCTCGCCCCTTCACCGAATCGGCTGCCGAATTTTCGGCACTTGCCAGCGCCTTATAAAGGAATCCAACCGATGAAATTCTCACTCAAAACCCTGCTGGGTGCCGCCAGTATCGCCCTGGGCCTGGCAACGTCTGCAGCCTCTGCCGCCGACATCCCCGATGAGTTGCGCATCGGCTATCAAAAATACGGCACCCTGGTAATTCTGAAAGAGCGTGGCGCACTTGAAGAGCGCTTTGCCGATCGCGGGATCAAGGTACGCTGGACTGAGTTCCCGGCCGGACCTCAGATGCTGGAAGCTCTGAACGTGGGCAGTGTCGACTTTGGTACCGTGGGTGAGACCCCGCCGGTCTTCGCACAGGCAGCCGATGCCGATCTGGTCTATGTGGCACACCAGCCGCCGGCACCCACCGCTGAAGCGATCATTGTGCATAAGGACTCGCCCATCAAGACCGTGGCCGACCTCAAGGGTAAGCGTGTGGCGCTGAACAAAGGCTCCAACGTCCATTTCCTGCTGGTGCGTGCACTCGAAGAAGCAGGGCTCAGCATCCGTGATATCCGCCCGGCCTACCTGCCACCGGCTGATGCCCGTGCCGCATTCGAGCGTGGCAGCGTGGATGCCTGGGTCATCTGGGATCCGTTCCTGGCTGCTGCAGAAGATGCCCTTGAAGCGCGTACGCTGCGCAACGGCACCGGTCTGGTCAACAATCATGAGTTTTATATCGCCGCCCGCCCGCTGGCGGAAAAGTATCCGCATATCGTCAAAGAGATCGTTGAAGAACTGCAGGAACTGGATCGTTGGGCGATTGACAACCCCCGTGCAATCGCCAAAACCCTGGCGCCATCCACCGGCCTTGCTGAAGACGTGATCTACGTGGCGGCAACACGTGCCAATTACGGTGCACGCTATCTGTCGGATGAAGTGGTCAAACAGCAACAGACCATCGCCGATACCTTCAGCGACCTCAAGCTGATCCCGAAAAAACTGGATATCCCATCCGTCGTCTGGAAACCCTGAGATTCTGCCCGGCATCCGTCGGGCAGCCATTCCGGGCATGCGTTTTATCTGGAGTACGTTATGAAGCCTGTCGATGAAGTCTGGTGGCACAACCGCATCATTCCACTGATTGTCCCCTTGCTCTTACTGAGCATTTGGCAGTTGTCGGTCAGCAGCGGCTGGCTGTCCACCCGAATCCTGCCCGCACCAACGGCCGTCGCTCAGGCCGGTTGGGCACTGGTCAGCAGCGGCGAGCTGTTTTACCACCTGGGCGTCAGCTTTCAGCGCGCCGCCATCGGTTTTGTGATTGGTGGTGGCATCGGACTGGGGCTGGGGCTGGTTACCGGCCTGTCTCGCTGGGGTGAAAAGCTGATCGACAGCAGTGTCCAGATGGTGCGCAACATCCCGCACCTGGCCCTCATCCCGTTGGTGATCCTGTGGTTCGGCATTGATGAAACCGCCAAGATCTTTCTGGTTGCACTGGGCACGCTGTTCCCGATCTACCTCAACACCTTTCATGGCATCCGCAATCTTGATGCCGGCCTGGTAGAAATGTCGCGCAGCTATGGATTGTCGGGCTGGGCGCTGTTCCGTGATGTGATCCTGCCCGGCGCCCTGCCTTCAATTCTGGTGGGCGTGCGTTTTGCACTCGGGTTCATGTGGTTGACGCTGATTGTGGCCGAGACCATTTCGGCGAGTGCGGGGATCGGTTATCTCGCCATGGATGCACGCGAATTTCTGCAAACTGATGTCGTCGTGCTGACCATTCTGCTTTACGCCCTGCTGGGCAAACTTGCTGATGTGACCGTGCGACGACTGGAACAGGCATGGCTGCGCTGGCACCCGGCCTATGTGAGGACAACATCATGACAATTAAGACGGCATCCCTGACGTTAAAAGAAGGTGGCAATCCGATTCAGGTGCGCCAGTTGCACAAGGCGTTTGGTCAACTGACTGTACTGCACAATCTCGATCTGGACGTGCCAGCAGGCCAGTTTGTCGCCATCGTCGGCCGCAGCGGCTGTGGCAAGAGCACGCTGCTGCGACTGCTGGCCGGACTGGATCAAGCCAGTGAGGGTGAACTGACTTCGGGCAGACAGCCCCTGCAGTCTTTGCGTGAAGATACCCGTCTAATGTTTCAGGACGATCGCCTGCTGCCCTGGAAAAGGGTAATCGATAACGTAGGGCTGGGTCTGAAAGGCAATTGGCGCAGTGAAGCCTTGCTGGCACTGGAAGAGGTCGGGTTGGCGGATAAGGCCGACAACTGGCCGGCTCAGCTATCCGGGGGCCAGCGCCAACGCGTGGCACTGGCACGTGCCCTGATCCACAAACCTCGTCTGCTGTTGCTGGATGAGCCCCTCGGGGCACTGGACGCCCTGACCCGTCTGGAAATGCAGCAACTGCTGGAGCGTATCTGGCAGGAGCACCGCTTTACAGTGGTGCTGGTCACGCATGACGTGCCGGAAGCGGTGCAACTGGCTGATCGGGTCATCGTACTGGAGGAAGGCCGCATCGGGCTGGATCTTGAAGTCAGCCTTGCCAGGCCCCGCCAGCCTGCCTCGGCCGAAAGTGCCGCCTATAGCGGCCAGGTTCTCGCTGCCGTACTGGGCGAATCACGCCACAACCCTGACGTTGCCGCCAGCCCCTCTCTATCTGAACCCACTGAATCGCGCGTCAGGCTTTCCTATGCCTCCTGAGCACGCCACTGAATCCTTTTCTGGAGACTGATATGACACAGGTAACTCTCGCAAAACCCGCAACCCGGGCCGAGACCAAAAACGTACCCAGCGCTACCGAATGGCTTCAAATTGCCGATGCGCTTGCTGAGCAGCTTGCCAGCACCGCTGTCGTGCGTGACCAAACTGGTGGTCATGCACACGAGCAGCGCGAGCTGATCCGTGACAGTGGTCTGCTGAGCCTCTCAATTCCTGCCGAATTCGGTGGTGCCGGACAACCCTGGAGCCTGATCTATCAGATCGTGCGCCGCCTGGCCCGCGCTGATTCCGCACTGGCTCATGTCTTTGCCTTTCACCATCTGCAGGTGAGCTCGGTATTGCTGTACGGTAATGATGACCAGATTCGTCATTACCTCACCACTACAGTTAAACAGCGTCTCTTCTGGGGCAACACCCTGAACCCACTGGACAAGCGCACCATCGCCACTGAACACCCCGACGGCGGCTATATTTTCGAGGGCGACAAGAGTTTCTGCTCCGGTGCACGCGGGTCCGACTATATCACTGCATCCGCCTGGCATGAGGCATCGCAAAGTCTGGTCGTAGCTGGTTTGCCCACCCGCCGCGAAGGCATTTCGGTACACGAGGACTGGGACGCCATCGGGCAGCGACAAACCGATAGTGGCACGGTCAGCTTCCAAAAGGTCAGAGTACAGCCGAATGAGGTATTGCTGTATCCGGGCAAAGCCTGGACACCTGCGGCCCATTTCCGTGCCAATCTGGCCCAACTGGTACTGGTCAACCTGTATGTGGGCATTGCCGAAGGTGCCTTTGCCGAAGCGCAGCGCTACACACTGGAAGACGCTCAGCCCTGGTTCACCTCGGATGCTACCTCTTCCGCAGCAGACCCGTATATTCAGCACCGCTATGGCGAGCTGAGGGTCAAGCTGCGTGCGGCTCAAGTGCTGGCAGATCGTGCCGGCGAACTGGCCGCAACCTATTTTGCCAAGGGGCCCGAGATTACGGCCGATGAACGTGGCGATACGGCCATTGCCATCGCAGAGGCCAAGGTGGCATCCCATCATGCCGCACTGGAGATCAGTAACCAGTTGTTCGACATCACCGGCGCACGCGGGGTCAAACGTGAATACGGCTTCGACCGCTTCTGGCGCAACGCCCGCACCCACACCCTGCATGACCCGCTGGATTACAAGCTGCGTGATCTCGGGCGCTTTACCCTGTGGGGCGACTATCCGACGCCGACGTCCTATTCATGACGTTTAGCCATGAGCAACTCTTCATGTGCTCTTTTCTGCAATAGATATCACTTTTTATTGGTTCATCGCCCTGCCTGATCGGCAGTAAGGTCGGCCTTGATATCCATTCATGGTTACGAGGCCTTCCTGTGCAGCGCACCACATCACCCATCGAATTGAGCAGTCGCCTTATCGAAAGCTTGGGCATTCGATCATCCCTGTTCCACATGGGGCAGTATTGTGGCCAGTGGCAGGCCTCAACACAGGGCCGCCGCCGTGCCAGTTTTCATCTGATCCTGCATGGGGAATGTTACCTGCATCGCCCTGGCCAACCCGTGTGTCCTCTGCGTGAAGGAGACGCAGTCTTCCTGCTGCGTGACATCAACCACAGGATTACGCCGGACAAGGCAGGCAGCAGCGCCGCCTGCAACACCATGCAGCCGTTGGAGCAAACCAATCGGGTCGGTACCGGGCTGGCCTGTGGTTTTTTTGAACTGGGTGGCCAGACGGCAGAACTGCTGACGGCTTCGCTGCCCGCCTGCCTGATATTCGAGCGGGGCGGAATCGCCATGCAGGGTGCCCGCCCTGTTTTCGAACTGCTGCTTAAAGAAGCCTATGACCAGCAGGCTCCTGCCAGTGCCTTGATCGAGCGCCTGACCGAACTGCTGTTTTTATATCTGTTGCGTGCCGCCGCAGATGACAGCGACCAGCCGAGGGGCGTGCTCGCACTGGCTCAGGAGCCACGATTTACCCCGCTTCTGGAAAGCCTGCTGGAAAACCCCCAGCAGGAGTGGACCCTCGAAGAGATGGCCGCGCAGGTACACCTTTCAAGGGCCGCTTTTTGCAAACAGTTCAGCGAGCTATGCGGACTGCCCCCGGCACGCTTTCTTCAACTGTTGCGCATGAGTATTGCCGCAGGTCGGCTGCGTAACGGCGCCAGTGTAAGTGACACGGCCGCGCAGGTCGGCTACCACTCTATCGCCGCTTTCTCGCGGGTGTTCCGCAACGTACTGGGGGTTACCCCCGGCGAGTATCGGCGCCAGCCCGGTATGCAGATCAAGACGAATGAGCAAAAAATGCTGACGCACTGACAATTCGCTAGCTCCATATTGATTCAGAATAAAGAAACAATTTTTTATGGAGTTTTGTTATGACACGTCTACCCATGCTGAATGCCGAGACCGCTCCTGAAGCCAGCCGAGTCCGTGTTGAAAAGGCGCAGGCAAACAACGGCTTTTTGCCCAACCTGATCGGTATTCTGGCCAACTCACCCGCCAGCCTGGAAACCTATATGACGGTCGGTGAGATCAACAGCCGCAGCGGTTTAACCCTGCAGGAACGCGAAGTGATCCAGATTACCGCCGCCAGTGTGCATGGCTGTGACTTCTGCGTTGCAGGGCACAGTGCCATCGCCCTGAAAAAAGCGGGTTTCAGCACTGAGCAGACCATTGCACTGCAGCAACGCCGGGCTCTTGGCGATATCCGACTGGATGCGCTGGCCAGCTTCACCAAGGCGGTCATCGTCAGCCGTGGCAACGTGTCTGACGGAGAGCTGGCCGATATTCGCGCAGCCGGCTACAGCGACGAGCAGATTCTGGGAGTCGTGCTCGGCGTCAGCCTTGCAACCCTGTGCAACTTCGCCAACAACCTCGCCCATAACACGCTGAATCCTGAGCTGGAACCCTATGCCACAGGAGCCCTGACCCTATGAACGCACAGACCCAAATTGATAACCCTGACCTGTCCGCCCTGACTGCCTGGCTGAGTGAACATGCGGACGAACTGGATGCTAACGGACCAGCTCAGGCAGAGCTCCTGTCACGCCTGGCCCAGTCCGGCCTGTTTCGGGTAAGTGTACCCGAAGAGTTCGGTGGAAACGGACAACCAGTCAGCCAGGCTATCGATGCCATTGCTGAGGTCGCCCGTTACTCTTTGACGGCTGCATTTGTCGCCTGGGGGCATCGTACTTTTATCGAGTACCTGCTGGCGTCCCCCAATTTCGAGCTGGCACAACAGTGGTTGCCAGCACTGCTCGAAGGTGAGATTGCGGGTGCCACTGCCCTGTCCAATGCGATGAAATACCTCTCCGGCATTGAAAAGATTCAGATTCATGCCACCCCTCAGGATGACGGCTGGCAGCTCAACGGCAAGCTGTTCTGGGTCACCAACCTGGACCCGAAGGGGTTCCTGGTGGCCGCAATAGTTGAACACGGCCAGGATCAACCCCCTTCCATCGCTCTGCTCGACAGCCGCCAGGAGGGTCTGACACGCAGTGACAACCTGGATCTGCTGGCCCTGCGTGGCAGCTCAACGGCTGCCCTGCAGATCAACGATCTGACGCTGAAGCCGCAACAGGTGATTCACCCGAACGCCTTGCCCTTCTGCCCATCCATTCGGCCCCGGTTCCTTGGGCTGCAATGCGGCATGTCGATCGGACATGTACGGGCTTCATTAGACAGTATCAGCCTGCGTGCCAGACAACACAACGGCTCATACCTGCAGCCGGCACTGACCGCGCTTCAGGAGACACTTGAACAGCACACCTCTGCACTCTACGAGGGTGTGAATAACGGTCTGTTCGCCACCGCGCCGGCAGAGTTGTTCAAGCTTCGGATTGCCCTCGCTGAACTGGTGCAGCGTGCTGCCAACCAGGCGCTTGAGGCGACAGGGGGCAACGCCTATTTGCTGGACAAGCCCACCGGCTTTGGCCGTCTCTGGCATGAAGCGGCATTTATACCGGTGGTGACGCCCAGTGTTTCACAGCTCAAGGGTGAGCTGGCCAAACATGAAGATCACTGCGCATGAGCTACCCGGACAAACCACTGCTAAGAGCTGAACGGGTACGCTACAACTACAGCCCCGGGCAACCTGTGTTTGAAGATATTTCGTTACAGATTGCCCCGCGGGAAATTCTGGTGCTGCTCGGTGGCAGCGGTTGTGGCAAATCGACACTGCTGCGTTTGCTGGCGGGCCTGAGTCGTCCGTCCTCAGGGCATGTGTATTTTCATGACACACCGGTGGAGCGTCCGCACCCACGCAGTGCTCTGATATTCCAGCAGGCCAGCCTGCTGCCCTGGCTAAAAGTGCCGGACAATGTCGCCTACGGTCTCAACTTCAAGCATCAGCCCCGCATCAGTCGTACTGAACGCAGTGCACGCGTAACACGTGCATTGTCGGCGGTGGGCCTGTCCAGCCACAGCAAGGCCTGGCCAACTGAATTATCGGGCGGCCAGGCACAGCGGGTTGCGCTGGCACGGGCGTTGGCACGTCAGCCCGAACTGTTGTTCGCGGATGAGCCTTTTTCCGCATTGGACGCCATAACACGGACTGAAATGCAGCAACTGCTGGTAGACCTGGTCCATCAGTGGAACACCGCCGTGTTGCTGGTCACACACGATATTGATGAAGCTCTGGCAGTCGCTGACCGCATTATTCTGATGGGAGGGTCTCCTGGGCAGATCGTGCAGCAATGGCAGCTTGATCGCTCAGATGCGCTGTCACCCTCCGGCCCCGATCTGTTGCAACTGAGGCAGGAAATTCTACAAGCCCTTCACCTGAATAGCCGCCACTCGGATAGCGGCTCGGAACATCCGACAAGAGGATTAACCCATGCGTAAAAACCGCTTCTTCCCAACCCCAGGTCAGCCTGAAGTCGAGGGCTGTGGTTTCAATCGCCGCGATTTTTTGCGCATGGCCGCTTTGGCTGGCAGTGCCAGTCTGGCCTCACCTCTGCTCAGCGCTTCAGAGCAGCGTGCAGGTAAGTTCAAAGGGGATGATATTCCGGTTCAGATTGGCTACCTGCCGATTACTGACGCCACACCCTTGCTGGTGGCCGATCAGTTACAGCTGTTCCGCGAGCAGGGTTTGCGTACTGAAAAACCTCGTATGTTTCGCAGTTGGGCCCAGCTGGTAGAAGCGTTCGTAGCCGGTCAGGTTAATGTCATTCACCTGCTGACCCCTGCAACCCTGTGGGTGCGCTATGGGGCGAAATTTCCAGCCAAAATTGTCGCCTGGAACCATATGGGCGGATCAGCATTGACCGTTGCCAACAACATCAACAGCGTAGGCGACCTGGCCGGCAAAACGGTTGCCATTCCGTTCTGGTATTCGATTCACAACATACTGCTGCAAAAAGTACTGACTGAGGTGGGTCTCAAACCCGTTTCCCTGCGGCCGGGCCAGACACTGGCTGATAATGAGGTTAACCTGGTGGTGCAACCACCCGCCGAGATGGTGTCGGCCCTGGCCGGTGGCGGCATCGCGGGCTTTATTGTGGCAGAGCCTTTCAATGCCGCCGCCGAACTCAAGGGTGTCGGCAAGGTACTGCGCTTTTCGGGCGACATCTGGAAAGACCATGCCTGCTGTGTAACCTTCATGGCAGAACGTGACCTGCAAGAGCGTCCCGAATGGGCACAACGAGTAACCAATGCCATTGTTGATGCACAGAAATGGAGCCTGCAGTTCAGTGATGAAACCGCCGCCCTGCTGGCTGCCAGCGGCACCGGGCGCTACACGCCCCATTCGGTTGAAACACTGGACAAGGTATTCTCCGCTCGTGACTACGCCCAATACCAGTCTGCCGGTATCATTCACAATCCTGACTGGCCACAGAAGCGAATTGATTTCCAGCCATATCCCTATTCATCCTATACCGAAGAGCTGGTGCGCAGCCTGACCCAGACACATCTGGAAGGCAACAATGGCTTCCTTGGCGAGTTGTCACCCGAGTTTGTCGCCCGTGATCTTGTTGATGACCGTTTTGTGCGTCGGGCCATTGAGGCCGCGGGTGGGCCGCAGGTGTTTGGCATCGACCCGAGTTTTGAGCGACGGGAATCGATCATCATATGACCCGCCGACTCTTTGCTCAAATGCTGCCCCTGTATGGATTGGGATTTGCGCTGCTGGGTTGGTGGTTGGGTGTTAGCCTGCTGGCCCACACCCTGCCCATCGCATCAAGTCTGGGCCCGATACCGACATTTGAAGCGCTGCAGCGACTACTGCAGGATGACTATTTTTATGACCATATTCAGCTGAGCCTGCAGCGGGTGGGGGTAGGTCTGCTGTTTGCCGTGCTGATCGGCATTCCGTTGGGTGTCCTCACTGGCATGTCGCGCTGTTTTGCTCGTGCCAGCAGCCCGCTGTTTCAGTTCATGCGCATGATTTCGCCTCTGTCATGGATGCCCATTGCCGTCATGGTACTGGGGGTGGGAAATGCACCGGTCTATTTCCTGCTGGCCTTCGCTGCCGTATGGCCCATTTTGCTGAACACGGCAACCGGCGTTGGTCAGCTCGACAAAAACTGGCTGTTACTGAGCCAAAGCCTTTCAGCCACCCGCAGTGAGTTGGTGCTACGCCTGGTATTGCCCGGCATNNTGCGTCTGGTATTGCCTGGCATCACGGCGCATATTCTGACCGGAGTCCGGCTGGCCATCGGTATCATCTGGATCGTGCTGGTACCGGCCGAAATGCTAGGCGTAACGGCAGGGCTGGGCTACTTCATTCTGGATACCCGTGACCGGCTGGCCTACGACGAGCTCATGGCCGGCATTCTGGTGATCGGCCTGATCGGGTTCCTGCTCGACTGGTTTGCACGCTGGCTATACCAACTCTGGACACATGCCCGCTGAGTCGGTGCAGACTTATCGCAGCTTGCACCATGCCTTCGTTACCTGCCTGCCCGCCCCGCGCGGGCAAACCCTTTAAACACCGGAAAGCTATGCATTTTTTCCTATTTCTGTGTGCATTCCAGCCGTGACACCATTCGTCTTCATTGCTGCCTGATGAGGACTTTCAATTGAACATAAAAAATCGCTTTCGCTCGCTAAAACGTCACTTGATCACAACCGCAGCAGCCACGCTGCTGGCATTGTCGCCCTTTCGTGCTGCCCAGGCCGCACCTGACCAGATCTCCATCGACTATGCCTACTACAACCCGGTTAGCCTGCTGTTGAAGAAGAAAGGCTGGCTGGAAGAAGATCTGGCCAAGGACAATATCGATGTGCGCTGGACTCTGAGTCTGGGTTCAAACAAGGCGCTGGAATTTTTGCGCGGCAGCGCGATCGATTTCGGTTCCACCGCAGGCTCTGCCGCACTGGTCGCCAAGTCCAACGGACTGCCGATCAACTCCATCTACGTTTACTCCAAGCCGGAGTGGACTGCACTGGTAACCCGCAAAGACTCCGCCATTCGTTCCGCCGCTGATCTGAAAGGCAAATCGGTTGCCGTAACGCGCGGCACCGATCCGCATATCTTTCTGCTGCGTGTATTGGCCGAAAACAATCTGACCGAGAAGGACATCAACACCGTACTGTTGCAGCATCCTGATGGCTACACTGCACTGATACGCAACCAGGTGGATGCTTGGGCCGGTCTTGACCCTCACATGGCGCGTGCTGAACTGGAATCCGGTGCGGTGCTCTTCCATCGCAACGTGGATCTCAATACCTACGGTATTCTCAATGTGCGCACGGCTTTCGCCGAGGAAAACCCAGAACTGGTCAAGCGTGTGCTCGGCATCTATGAAAAAGCCCGCCACTACGCGCTTGAACACCCGGAAGAGCTGCGTGATGCACTGGTGGAAGCCGCCGGTATCAGCGCCGACGTCGCTGCGCGCCAGCTTGAGCGTACCGACATCACCAAGGCCGCCATTGGCGATGAGCATCGCACATTGCTGATCGAAACCGGCAAGGTGCTGCAGAATATCGGCATCATCAAACCGGCCGTGGATGTCACCGCTGTCACTGATCAGCTGATTGATCGTCAGTTCAACAACTGATTTCTTTTCGGAGGTTCGGTATGAAAACCCTGACTCTGCGTTCTGGAGCCGGTTCATCCCGGACCTCCGGCGCCATTTTCAACACCCGACGGCTGTTCAAACTGCTGAGCTGGAAAAGCTGGCTGCTGCCATTGGCATTTTTATTGGTGTGGGCACAGCTCTCGGCCCGGGGCGTATTCCCCGCCTATGTTTTGCCGCATCCGTTACAGGTATGGTCTGAGCTGGCCGCGCTGTGGAGCAGCGGTGCGTTGAGTGAGCATATCCTGGTGACCACAGGCCGAGTCGCAGCCGGCTTTCTGGCCGGAACAGTGGCCGCCACCCTGCTGGGCGCACTCACCGGCTACTCCCGCCTAGCGCGTGAACTGCTGGACCCTGCCCTGCAGGCGATCAAGGCCGTACCCTCTCTGGCCTGGGTGCCCCTGTTCATTCTCTGGTTCGGCATTTTTGAAACATCCAAAATCATTCTGATTGCCGTAGGCGTGTTTTTCCCGGTCTATTTGAACCTGATGGCCGGTATACGTGACAGCGACCGCAAGCTGTTTGAGGTTGCCCGGGTTTATCGCCTGAACACCTTTGACCGGGTGTTTCGTGTGTTGTTACCCGGCACGTTGCCGGCCTACTTCACCGGGCTGCGCTCGGGACTTGCGCTGGGGTGGATGTTTGTCATCGCCGCCGAGTTGATGGGGGCCAGTCAGGGACTGGGATTCCTGATGCTGGACGGCCAGATGACCGGCAACCCGGCCATTATCATTGGTGCACTGGTTCTGTTTGCATTGGTTGGCAAAATCACGGATGCACTGCTCACATTCATAGCCGCTCGACTGCTCTCCTGGCAGGACAGTTTTGGTCGCATCCAGTAATCGAGACACACCATGCTTGCCATCAAGAATGTTTCAAAACACTTTGTCGATGATACAGGTGTCGATCACCTGGCCATCGACAACATCAATATTCAGGTTAACCAGCACGAGATCATCGCACTGGTTGGCACATCAGGCTGTGGTAAATCCACCCTGTTACGCATTCTGTCGGGGCTGGATAGCCCCACAACCGGGCAGGTAAAGCTGAACGAGCAGTCAGTCACAGAGCCCTCGTCCGATATCGCCATGGTATTTCAGGAACCGCGCCTGATGCCCTGGCTCAGCGTGACGGAAAACATTCGCTTGGTACTGCGTGATCTGGACCCGGATGAACAGGACGACCGTATCCGCGAAGCGCTGGAAAAGGTCAACCTGTGGAAATTCCGGAATGCACTGCCTCGCCAGCTCTCCGGGGGGATGGCACAACGTGCATCCATTGCACGGGCACTGGTGCGCAAGCCCAGCATATTACTGCTGGATGAGCCTTTCAGCGCACTGGACAACTTCACCCGCGCGGCACTGCAGGATCACCTTATCGAGCTGTGGGCCGACTCCCGTTTTACGCTGATTTTTGTCACACATGATGTCGAGGAGGCAGCGATTCTGGCCGACCGGATTCTGGTCATGCGCGGCCACCCCGGGCGGGTGTATGAGGAGATCAAAGTCGAATTGCCCCACCCGCGCGAGCGCAGCAGCAGTGAACTGATTGCATTGAAGAAAAAAGTTGTTGCCGCATTGGATCTGTCTCGTGCCTGAAAGGAGGGAGACCACTTTCAGGCAACCACGCCAAACATCTTGCCGACTCC
>NPIF01015510.1_pt1 | contig 25919 bp, 27 predicted proteins | sample 8637461 | NCBI WGS metagenome assembly NPIF01 (sample SAMN07420641, study PRJNA396082) | bioreactor metagenome | isolation source: sample BR12 brine-fed electro-methanogenic bioreactor BR | place: Japan: Kochi | collected 2016-12-09
ACGTGCCCGGGACGCATTACACCTTTTTTCATTGGGTTACCTCAGCTTTTATTGTTATGTCAGTTTCGATGTGTCATTTAACCCAGCGAGTTGGGCAGTAACAGTGACAATGATGGAATTGATGCGATCATTACCAGTCGCAGGATGTCTGCCAACCAGAAAGGAACGACTCCACGGAAAATGGTTGAGAGTTTGACGTCCGGAACCACACCGCGCAGTACGAACACATTCATACCCACCGGTGGTGTGATCAGACTGATTTCGGTCACGACCACGACAAGAATGCCAAACCAGATCAGATCCATGCCCATGGCCTGTACCATCGGATAGAACACCGGCACCGTGAGCAGGATCATCGACATGCTTTCCAGCGCACAGCCCAGCAGCAGGTAAATTGCAATCAGTATTACCAGCACCATAAACAGGCTGAACCCCTGCTCCACCACCCAATCGCGCAGCATCATCGGCATGCCGGTCATGTTGATGAAATTGGAGAAAATCAGCGCACCAATCACAAGGAAAAACAGCATTGCGGTTGTCCGTGCCGCATTACTGAGTGAACGGTACATCATCTTTGCACTGAGTTTGCCGCTGAACATGGCAATCAGGAAGGCCCCTGAGGCGCCGATCCCGGCCGCTTCAGTCGGGGTAAAAATGCCGGCATAGATGCCGCCCATCACAATGATGAAAATAAGGTTGATGCCCCATACCCCCTTCAGAGAGATAAGCCTCTCTTTCCAGCTGGAGCGAGCACCGGCAGGGCCACTTTCAGGCTTAAGCCTGACGGTGACAACCACTGCAGCCATATAGAGCAGAATACCGATGATGCCCGGGATCAGGCCAGCAATGAACAGCTTGCCAATATCCGTTTCGGTCATCAGGCCGTATACCACCAGAATTACACTGGGGGGGATCAGAATGCCAAGACTTCCGCCGGCGGCAATGGCACCGGTAGCAAGCCCATCTGAATATTTATATTCACGCATGGAAGGCATCGCCACTTTGGCCATGGTGGCGGATGTCGCCATGGAACTGCCACACACGGCAGAAAAGGCACCGCAGGAGACAACGGTCGCCAGTGCCAGGCCACCCTTGAAGTGCCCCAGAAAAGCGTTGGCCGCACGGTAGAGCTGTTTTGACATCCCCGACTCGGTAATCAGATTGCCCATCAGCAAAAACAGCGGTACAACAGACAGGCCGTATGCCAGACCGGTATCAAAGGCGGTCGATGCCACCATATTGAGTGAGATGCTCCAGCCACGTGGGTTACCATAGGTAACCTGCTGCACAAGTGCAAAACCCACCACGCCGACAATCGCCATGGCGATGCCCAACGGCACACGGGCCAGAATCAGCACCATTAAGGCCGCAAAGCCGATCAGACTTGCTTCCATTTACTGCTCTCCTTGTGCAAAGAGACGACTGCTGCCAAATATCAATCGAAGGACCAGAGCCAGAGTGGCAAGACCTGTGGTAATTGCCATCATGAAAGCCAGCCAGGACAGCGGAATCTGCAGTACGGCAGTAGTATCGGCGTAACGCTGCACCTTGAGAGCATGCTCCCACAGCACCCAGGTAAAGGTACCAAAGGCCAATACGTTGATTACCTCAATCAGCGCATTCTGAATACGCTGCCCCCAGCTACCGAAGAAAGAGTCCAGCAGGTCCACCGCAATATGCCCACCTTCCGCCGTAATCAGTGGCAGTCCCAAAAAGATCACCGCCGCCAGCATCAACTCGGTCAGCTCATAGGCTCCATTTAAAGGAGACGAGAACAGATAGCGTCCCAGTACATCGATCAGTGTCACCAGCATCATCATGAACATGACGATGGCGGCCGTACCGCTGAGCAGGTGGCGGTACAACAGTACCACCACCTCTCGGCTGCCGGCTGAAGCTCTGAGAGAAGCTTTCATCGGCTCACCTGTCAGTCTTTGGCCAGTTCACGGCTCAGTTCGCGGAATTCCGCCAGCGCTGCAGCACCGTCAACGCCGGCAGCTTCAGCCTGCTTCAACCACTCCTGCACCATCGGTTCGCTGGCTGTACGAATTTCGTTCATGAACGCTTCGTCTGCGGTCAACACTTCATTGCCATTGGCCTTGATCGCTTCCAGCCCCTTGGCATCCTGGGTATCCCACATGCGACCAGCCAAGCGTGCCAGCGTTTCACCGGACACCTTCTCGATAGCCGCCTGATCTTCCTCCGGCAGGCTTTCGAAGCGATCTTCATTCATCACGACAAAGAAGCTGAAGTTATACAGCCCACCCGGCACCAGCGTGGTGTAGGTGGTTTTGTCCTGAATATTGAAAGCCGGTACGGACTCCAGCGGAAACAGAGTGCCATCAGCAACGCCGCTGGACACCATCTCGTAGGTGCTGGAAGAGGGCTGCTGCAATGACACAGCACCAAGAGCAGTGGACAGTTCATTCATGATGCCACCACCCACGCGAAGCTTGAGGCCCTGCATGTCGGCTGCACTTTTCACACTGCGACGGCTGTTGTGGATATGACCCGGACCATGCGTGAACAGACCCAGCAATTTAACATCCTTATGCTCGTCAGCCTTGCTCAGATACTTGTTGTATACCTGCCAGTAGGCAGCAGACGTGGCTTCCGCACTGTCACCACCGAAGGGGAACTCGACCATTTTATAAAGACTGAAACGGCCCGGGGTGTAACCGTGTGCACTATAGGTGATATCCGCCTGGCCTTCTGCAGCCAGATCATAATGCACCCGTGGGTGACCCAGCGCAGATGGCAGCATAACCACCTTGACACGACCTTCAGTTGCTTCTTCCACGCTATTGGCCCAGGGTACCATTACATCACGTACCAGAGGATGACCTGACGGCAGCCAGGACGACATGGTCAGGCGCGTTTCCGCCTGCGCACCTGAAGCCAGAAGTGCGATTGTTGCAGTTGCAGCGACTCGAAACATCATCTTCTTCATCGTTTTTCTCCGTTTCTGGTTTTAGTCCGGTCCGAACCGGCGTCCAACCGGAGCATAGTGCGCCGGTCGGCCTATACAGCGAACTGTTTCAGATATCGACCACCAGGCGCGCGCTTTTGGCTCGTGAACAGCAAAGCGCGATCTGGTCGTTGTCTTCCTTTTCCTCGTCTGTGAGGAAGTGGTCTCGGTGATCGGGAATACCCTCGATCACATCACAGATACAGGTCCCGCATACACCCTCTTCGCAGGACATCTGTACCTTTACCCCGGCTGCCTTCAGGGCAGTGGCGATACTTTCGTTGGGACCGACCTGTACGGTCACATCACTGGCTTCGGCATAAACTTCAAACGCTTCACCACTGATATCCACCTCGGCATTGAAATACTCGAAGTGAATCTGCTTGTCTGGCAACCCTGCCGCTTTGGCCTGCTCGATCACCCAGTCCATGAACCCGCCGGGGCCACAGACATACAGATGGGTACCGGGCTGGGCTTCTGCACAAAGCTGTTTTGGATTGATCCGACCGGTGTCACCGGCGTCGTCAAAGTGCAGCACAAGTTGCTCACCAAACTCGCGCTTGAGTTCTTCAAGGAACGCCGCTTTGGCTTCACTGCGACTGCAGTAGTGCAGTTCGAAAGACTTGTTTGCCGCCTTCAAAGCATATGCCATGGCGATCATCGGCGTAATACCGATACCGCCACCGATCAACAGGCTGTGCTCTGCATCCATTTCCAGTGGGAAATGGTTGCGCGGGGCACTGACCTGTACCTCGGCACCGGCTTTCAACTCGGCATGAATCTGCCTGGAACCACCACGTGAATTGGGGTCATTCAGAATCCCCAACCGGTAGCTGCTGCTGCCCGGCGCATTGCTCAGGGAATACTGCCGAATCAGTTCCGGACCCAATACCACATCGATATGGGCGCCGGCCTCAAACGCCGGCAGTGCGTTGCCATCAGCTGCGCTCAGATCAAACACGGCGATTTCGTCGGTCTGGTCTTCACGCCGCGTGACGGTCACATGAATGAGTGTGTTATCAATATTGCTCGTCATAGGTCTCGCCTCAGCGCATGAACAGGCCGCCGTTGATGTCCAGGGTCGTACCGGTAGTGAAGTAGGCTTCCGGCCGTGCCAACTGCACCACCATTTCGCCGATAAAGTCGGCATCGCCCAATTGCCCCACCGGAATGGCGCCCAACAGCGTTGGCAGGCGCTCTTCAGGTACAAGTGCCTTGACCATCGGTGACTCGATCGGTCCCGGCGCGATGGCATTTACCGTCACGCCTTGGCTGGCCAGTTCTTTGGCAAACACCTTGGTCAACGTAATGATGGCGCCCTTGGAGGCAGCATAGTGAGCACCGGTCGAGGTGCCCCCATTCTGTCCAGCCAGCGAGGCCATGTTGATGATGCGGCCATAACCCTTGTCAGCCATATGCCGACCCATCACCTGACAGCCGGAGAAAGTGCCACCAAGATTGATGTTCACCACATCGGCAAACTCCTCCGGGCTGATCTCCATCACCGGTGTCGCACGGGTAACGGCTGCGTTGTTTACCAGAACATGCAGATCACCCCAGCGCTCCAGTACAGCCGCCAGTGCAGCTTCAAAATCCGCCTTGCTGGCCACATCCAGCGCCAGCGGCATGACCCGCTCACCACTGCTGTCCAAGGCCGTTGCGGCAGCCTTGGCCGCGTCCAGTGAACGGTCTGACAGGGCGACCCGGTAACCGGCGGCCAGCAGACGGGCTGCAATGTTGTTGCCAAGGCCCTGTGCTGCACCGGTGACCAGCGCAATATGAGACTGTGTTGGGTTACTCATGCGGCCACTCCTTAGAAGATGAAGCTAACAGTGCGCAAGAAGCCGTCCGCATGCAGCAGTTTCACGACCTTTTGCTCCAGTTTGAAACCGTCCGCGCTCGGTTTCAGGCTGTACTCCACGTTGGCCGGGTAGGTCACCAGCTTGCCGTGACGCAGCTCGTTCAGTGTCATGGCGCAGCGTGCAATTACCAGATCATCACCTGCTTCAAGCACACGTACACGGGACATCATGCGCACGGTTTCGCCAACCGAGATGGCAGAAACAGACTCACCGTTTTCCAGACGCGCCACGCGCATGCGCCGCATGTCAGCATCGTCCATCGCCAGGTTCAGCGTGTTCAGATAATCCGTTTCATTCAGATCAGCCGGCACGATATAGAGGCCTGATTCGGTCCACAGCGAAAGCCATTCCTGATAGCCCTTGTGGTCCAGCAGATCCGCTTCATAGCCAATGAATTCGATCACCTGCGCCAGCAGTTGGGTATTGGATTTCATCACTTATTTCTCCTCTCCAGCAGCCATCATTTTCTTATACTGGCGATAGGCACCGCGCATGCCGGTTTCGGAACAGACCGATCCAGCCACATTACCGTCTTTGGACTGGTGCAGGTTGTTCATGCCGCGGTTGACCAGAATCCAGCCATCATTGCCTGCCATGGAGCCTTTCTGGACCCGTTCCCAGGCTTCACCATCATCCGGCGTGCCGAAGCCCATCGGTCCCTGGAAGTGCTCGTGCAGACGCATGCGCTTGCGATTAAACGGAGCCGGGGCGCCTTCACCACCCAACGCTACGTGCTGAATCTCGGTCTCACCTACGCTGACCGGCCGCAACACTCGGAAAAACGCCATGGAGCAGGAGACATTCGGGAACAGGTTGAGGTTGAAACCCGTGCCGTGGGCAGCACGGACCAGTTTCTTCACTTCGTCTTCCGATTTGCCTTCATTGCGCAACTCCTGCGCCAGCTTTTCGAAGCGAGCCGGAATCGGCTGATCCAGATCCTCTTCCAGATCCACCAGCTGCGGAATCATCACCATCACGCTGTGACCGTTACCCAGGTCTTCGACAAACCCATCGCCATCGAGGAAGTCGAAAATGTCAGCCGTCGCATCATCCAGCGAGGTCAGGAACGACTTGTGAATGATCGGGAAATGGTAGGCATCGGTAGTGTTTTCCAGCTGGATTTTCCAGTTGCCCGGGAAGTTGAAACGATGCTCGCCCAGTACCTTGACCGGATACCCACCGCCCTGCTTCATGAACAGGTCGATCCACTTCTTCGCACCACCAAGGAAGTCTTCCAGTGGTTCGATGTCATCTCTAAAAGTAGCAAATACCATGCCCTGATAGGTTTCCACCCGCAGGCTTTCCAGCGGCAACTCACTCTTGTCGAACACGCCGTCGTACTCTTCCGGCTTGGGCAACGCGCGCAGGCTACCGTCAAGACCATAGCCCCAGCCGTGATAAGGGCAGGTGAACGCCTTGGTCTTGCCTTTGCGTGCTTCGCACACGGTGGCGCCACGGTGGCGGCAGCGGTTCTGCAGTACATGCAAATTCATCTTGCGGTCGCGACTCAGGATGACCGGCTGACGACCGATGTAAGCGGTCTTGAAGCTGCCTGCTTCCGGTACTTCGCTCGCGTGGCCAACAAAGACCCAGGTGTTGTTGAACACCTTGTCCAGCTCTTCCTCGAAGATGGCCGGATCAGAGTAGAGATCCTTGTGTACCCGGCCCTCTTCTACCATTTCAGCCGCTTTCAGGCTGATGTTTTGCATATCGATCAGTTCACTCATGGTCTTGCTCTCTTTATTCGTTGCCTTGCTGGCGCTGCCGCCGAGCACTTATTCTTCAGGGACCGGCAGTGGCTGGGGGTTGTCCCAGGGGGTCTGCACGGGCCGATTGAATCGACTGGTGGTACAGAAATGAGCGATCTTCCAGCGCCCGTCTTCCCGGCGAAAACGCACGTTCAACAGTGCACTGCTGAGCTGTGAGCGACCATCGGTAAAGGTAGCGGTCTGCAGCAGCACCCAGGTGCCTTCAGCTTCGGTTTCGCTCTGCACGTTCACCTTTTCAGAGGTCAGAAAATGTACGTTCAGAGCAAAGTGCGCCGGCGGCAGGGTGTATTTCACAAACATGTCCCTGATCGCTTCACGTCCTTCACGGCGGCCGAAAGTGGCGGCGTAGCGCTTGCCCTTGCCTTCCCAGATGGCGTCTTCGGTAAACAGCGCCATGAGCGGGTCGAGGTCAAACCCCTCGTTGAGGTAGTCGCACAGTTGCATGTATTCATGCAGGCAGGCGCTCACATCCCGTGCCGCCTCCAGTGCAAACACCCGCTGACGCAGCTGTTCCAGTTCGCTCATCAGTCAGCCCTCACGCACGCTGGACGATCAGTTCACGACCGATGCGCGCCTCAACCTTGGCATAACGCCACAGTTTGTAGGGGCCACTGCCCACTTCTGTGCTGCGAAACAGGTTGCAGCAGGCAACAACTGTGTCGTAATCCGCCACGTCCGCCAGCAGGTAGGTTGTCCAGGGATAGCCGCTTGAAGGCCCGACCATACTCTGGTCGTCATCCATGTTGCCGATCACTTCAACGCCATCCATATCGTGAATGCCGTTCCACATTGCACCGAAGGCCGCCCATACATCGAGCTGCTCTTCACGCGGAGCATCCATGAAGTTCTGGTTGATGCCCATGCAGAACAGGACGCGCAAAGGTTTCTTATCACTCATGGTGTATCTCCTTGTTTTTGTTCAATTACAGGTAGCCCGGCAGGGGATCATGGCCAAAGAACATGGCACCTGCATTTTTCAGGGTGACCGCCCCCATGAAGGCGTGCTGAGTGCACATCATGGAGTCACGCACAATGCGCGACAGCGGATGATCATTGTAGGTGCCGGTCATGCCGGTCACTTCGTAGGTACTGCGAATCGCATCGGCACACTCGTGTGCCAAATTGGTGGTCGCGAGGCGGATCAGGTTGATCTGATCTCGGTTCGGTTCATCACCGGCCAGAATGCTGTTCCAGGCGTCTTCGGTGGCTTCATAGAAGAAGGCGCGAGATGACCGCACCTTGGCTTCCGCCTTGGCGATTTCGATCTGCACATACTCGCGCTCGCCCAGATTGGGTGCTCCGGTCACTGATGCACGGCCGGCCGCCATTGCCTGTACGACATCGAGCGCTTCACGGGCCAGACCTGCGGTAGTGACCGACAATACCTGAGCGGCAAAAGCCAATGTTGGGTAACGGAAAAAGGGCGCATCGATATTGGGCTTGCCGCCACGTACGAAGGTCCACTCTTCCGGCACAAACACATCTTCCACCACAAGGTCATGGCTACCGGTACCGACCATACCGATCACGTCCCAGTTGGGTTCGATCTTCACCTTTTCGGCCGGCATTACCGCCATGCGTGGCAGCGGCTCACCGTTATCCGGCTGCACACCAACACCGATCAAAGAAGCGCCCATGCAACCACTGCCGAACTTCCAGCGACCGTTGACGATATAGCCACCATCAACCTTTTTCGCTGGCTGGGTCGGGAAGATGCCGCCTGCGAACACAATGTTGGGCGTTTCGGCCCAAACCTTGTCGATAGTCTGCGGTGGCAGTGCCGACAAGTACGCGGGGTTCATGCCAAAGCTTGCGACCCAGCCTGCAGAACCGTCAGCGGCGGCCATGGCCTCGACCATCTGCAGGAACTCCATCGGGCTGCGCTCATCGCCACCCAACGCCTTTGGTACCATCGCCCGATACACACCGACATCCTTGAAGGACTCGATAATGTCGTGGGAAATGTACTGTTGATCCTCGAACTCCTGTCGGCGCTTGCGCACTTCATCCAGCAGGGCATCAAACACGGTCTCCCCGCCCCAGAGGGATTTGTCGATCTGATAACCAGGCATTCGCTAGGCTCCCTAGTTGTTGTCTTTATTGCAGATACACGTACCGGTAAACCGCATTCGGCGCCTGGTACATCATTGGTAAACCCGGCTGCATGGTTGCACTCGGGCTGCAGGAGGAACCGCCGGGTATGTGGCCCGGACAGGTTGTGTTGACGGCGCGAGGCCCTTCGAGGGCACTCCGCTCACAGCAGGTGATCAGTATGTTCATAGCGGCTCTCTAGTTGGGTCTAGTTGTTATTGTGTGGCAAATCCGACTGGTCGAATGTTGCTTAAGAGCTGCATAAAGAATTTCACTTATCACTTGAATCGTCAACTAATTATCCCGCATTAAATTCATGACCACGGTCACACCGCAGCACCTGAAAAATACCAAGCAATAGTCGGGCCACTTCTTGAACAAACATGAAAAACAACACAAAAACTGCTAAAAAATACGTTAAAATCTGTTAAAATTCATTCAAACCACCGTCAAAAAACAAGTGATATGAGTTATTACCATAAATGAATTTTCAAGATCCCACATGATCCGACCGCTCTAACCCGCTCTAAAAGAGAGCAAAAACAAACACTGCGCACCAAAGGTTTTCACTCAATTTATAATCCCTATATACTTTCCAGATCAACTTTCAACCGACCCCCTGCCGGTCGGATGTAGCCGGAGACATCGCTGTCCAATGAGCAGTAACCGTAAAGCCGACATGTACGACCCACTGAGTGACGATTTCAAGCGTCGTGAATTTCCTTTCTACTGGATTGCACAGCTCAATGCGCTTTACAGCCAGGAGATGGAGCGGTTGCTGAAACGGGTGGATATGGATGTACCGCGCTGGCGCATCATTATGATTCTCAAGGAGCACTCGGAACTGAGCATCTCCGAGATTGCCAGCCATGCGGTGGCCAAGCTGCCAACCACCACCAAAATTGTATATCGCATGCAGGATGAAGGACTGGTCAACCTGATCACGTCCAGTGAGGATGGCCGGGTGACTCTGGTGTCACTGACCGACAAGGGACTGGATAGCCTGGAGCTGATTCGCAGCTCTGTCAGTCAACTGTTCCGCAAGAGTTTCAAGGGGCTCAGCTCAGCTCAGATACACCGCACAAACGTGCTGTTGGCAAAGCTGTATGACAACCTTAAAACTCTCTCGGATTAACCATCAGCCGTGTTTGGCGGACCGCGATAGCAATATCAACTGTCGCAGATCGACTTTGTCGATCTGTTCTGGTTTGAGAAAGCGACGGGCATACTCAAGGTAAACCCCCGATTCAAGAAAGAGACAAAACACCTCTGGGTCCAGATGCCCGTCACGAGACATGAAGGCCAATATCCGCAATGATTCCGACAGCGTTTTGGCCGTTTTATAGGGGCGATCGGCAGCGGTCAGCGCTTCGAAAACATCTGCCAGCGCCATGATACGCTCCGGTACTGTGAGTGACTCAGCATCCAGCCTCCGCGGGTAACCATCACCATCCATTCTTTCATGATGATTACCGGCAATATCCGGAATACGGCGCAGTGACGGAGGCAGTGGCAGCATGCTCAGCATGCGGATGGTTTGCACGATGTGGTTGTTGATGCTGAAACGCTCCTCCGCCGTCAAGGTCCCATAGACCTGCGTCAGGTTGTACAGCTCACCCTGATTGGCCTCATATTCCGGCAAGGGCATGTCAAAGCCCCAGATGTTATCCGGGTTGCTGGCTTCTACCGGAGGCCTGCGATCGCCCCAGGGAATAATATGCTCAACCCGGTCAGCCAGCAGCATTTCACGGGCAGGCAGGCGTTCATCATCATTCGGCAGTCGATCCAGTTCAGCCTGCGACAAACCCAGCCGACGATCAAAATGACGTGCCCAGCTGCGAGATGCAATTTTATGCAGCCTGGCGATATCGTCATCCGGCAGCTTCTCGCTACCCACATTGGAGCGAGCCACGATTTCAAACTCCTGCTGCAACTGACGGCGTTGCCGGTCACGACGCTCACGCAGCTGGGGTTCCGCTCCACTCTCAATAACCCCCTTGAGGTAGGCAATCTCCACATCGCGCCACAATACTTCAAACCGAGTTCGGATTTCATGAATTCGGTTGTAAAGGGTTTCAAGCTTAGTGGACTTATCCATCACATATTCAGGTGTGATGATCTTGCCACAGTCATGTAGCCAAGCCGCCAGGCGAAATTCATACCGCTCCTGCTCATCCATGCGAAACGCATTGAAGCGCCCACTCTCACTTTTGCAGGCGGCATCCACCAGCATTTCGGCCAGAATGGGTACTCGCTCGCAGTGAGCGCTGGTATAGGGTGACTTGGCATCGATCGCATCCGCCAGCAGTCGAATGATCGCATCGAGCAACTTCTCCTGCGCCTCAAGCAGCTGCCGAGTTTCGATAGCCGTGGCTGCAGAGCCGGCCAGCTCTTCCAGGAAGCCAGAGACAGAGTCGCCATCCACACGGGCGTCGCCATTCATTCGAAGCACCATCACACCGGCCGGATATTTGTAGCGCCCCTTAAGCGGCGTCACCATAACTCCGTCAGCTTCGGCCAAGGTATCTCTGACGGCTGCCACCTGGTACGACGTTCGCGGCTCGTCGACAGCGATAGTCTCGGGAAAACAATGAATTATACTCTGTGACTGATGAACAGTAGACAGTACCAGTGCGTGCCGGTCGTAGTCGTACAGATAGATGGCACAGCTGTCCGCCTCCATGCTGGCCTTCAGATCCCCCGCAACGTCCGGCAGCATTAGCTCCAGACGACGCTCACGGGCCAATGTCTTGCTGATCGACTGGAAATGCTGCACAACCGTCACCAGCCGCTGGATAATACCACTGAGGTCACGCACCTCCTTGATCCGGGAGCGCACCTGTACCGACCCGCTGAAGTCGAATTGCGTCAGCGCAAGCACCTTTTCGGACAGCTGATCCAGCGGCTTCACTACCCAGTGTGCCAGCCAGTAGCCGATCAGCAGCAACAACAGAGTAAACGCCAGTGACCAAAGCAGCATCCGCTGCCCATGCCTGTGAGCATTGGCCAACAACTGCTCAGCAGGCACCGCCATCAACAGCTCCAGCGATTCATCGGCCAGCGCCAGCATGGGAACGCGCACGCCGTACCACTCGCGCCCCTCCGCCGTGTAGCCGATCAACTCGCCGGGCTTACTTGATTGACTCATCAACTGGTCAAGTGCGGGCACCTGAAGCTCATCCAGTGTTGCCAGGCGAATACCGCCCGCCTGACGTACAATCATTTTTTCAACTTCAGGGTATGCCAACGTACGTCCGAGCCGGTCAACTACGACCAGCTCATAGCCTTGTTCAGGCCTCATGCGTGCCAGCTCCGACGATATATCCTGAACTGAGGCATCTATACCGACTACCGCACCCGATGCCCCCTTAAAAGCCAGAGTCACTCCGGTTTCTCGCGTGGTGTAGAACAAATAGGGGGCGGTCAGGATTGGGGCTTGTGCATTCAGCGCCGACTGATACCAGGGGCGAGTATGAGGATCAAAAATATAATCCGGTCTGTCATTTTGACTGATCACCTCAAGCTGATCAGTCACAAACAGCCAACGGGCTCTCTGGGGCCTGTCAGTCGTGGCTGCTTCAACACTCTGTACCAGATATGCCGCCCCCTCAGGCGCGGATACAGAACGACGAAACGCAGACTGTCGCAACGACCGTACCAACCAGAAGCTATGGTCAGGATAACCAATATACACAGCACTGATCACAGGATTGGCGCGCAGTGCTTCAACCAAAACCGGTAGCCGCTGCAGGCGCTGCTCCAGCTGCTCGGCAGTGGTCAAAGGGTCATGCACCAGTAGTCGAAGCGTACTTTGCAGTGGCTGAATCAGCCGCAGGGTCTCGGAATCAAGCTTGCTGGCAAACTGCTGGGCGGAGCTGCGACTGGCTTCCAGCAGCACATCCCGCTGCCCCATATAGGCGTTGATCACGAGAATCGCACTCAATGCCAACATGCTCAGCATGATGGTAAAGCTGATAACCCATCGCAAGCGCAATCCGCAGCTCTGTTTCCTTTCCATGATCCACCGCCACCTGTCTGTCAGCAGTAGAAGATTAGCTCAGAATCATGATAACGACAGTGTTTTCAGTTACCCAACATGATGGCGATCCAGCGAGTCGAAGGGTTCTGCTCCAGTGCTATCTTGGCGATCATCGTCAGCGGTATTGACAGAAACATTCCTGCCGGACCAAACATCCAGCCCCAGATCATCAAGGAAAGAAACACCACCAGCGGTGACAATCCAAGCCCACTACCCATAAAGCGTGGCTCCAGAATATTCCCCATAAGCACATTCACGGCGATGTAACCTGCAGCAACCAGGGCGGCATCGGGTACGCCCAGCTGCACGATAGCCAGCAGTACAGCCGGAATGGCGGCCAGGATGGAACCCACATTCGGTATGAAGTTCATCAAGGCAGCGATGAGCCCCCACAGCGGGGCGAAGTCCACACCCAGAATCCATAACCACAAACTGATCAGCAGGCCAGTTGCAATACTGATGGTCGTCTTGATCACCAGATAGGTATTCACCTGACGCACGAAGTTGCCGGCCTGATCCAGCGACTTTTCAGCACTGGGCAACGCCTTGTGCAACTTGTCTGTCAGCAGTGTTGCTTCCAGCAGCAGGAAAATCACGATAAACACGATCAGCAACAGATTGGTCAGCAGGCTCCCAAGATTGGTCAGAGCATTGCCTGCCAACCGCATCAAGGATGCCGGGTTGAAGTGATTCAGCATCTGGTCACGGGTTACGGGCAGTCCCAGCCGTTCAAAATAGGGCACCAATTTGACCGCTTCTTCCTGTAGGCGCGTCTGATAGGTAGGCAACCGCAAAGTAAAGGTATCGATGGCTGATCCCACAAACAACACCAGCACAGAGCCAAACACTACAAGCCCGACCACCAACAGCACAATCGCCAACCAGGGGGGCACTCGGTGAGAGGTCATCCAGGCCAGTGGCGGTGTACATATGATGGCAACAAAGAACGCCAACAAGACGGGAATGACAATGGCCTCAGCCTGTTTCAATGCGCCCAGTATAACCATCAAGGCGGCAATACCCAGCAGCCACTTGAAGCCCTGAGAAACGGTAAACGGATCCGATGAGGACATGATCACTCCCTGTTAAGTGGATAGCTGCCTGTTGACTCAGTCAACCTCTTTGAAATGCACCTGCAGCATCGCTTTCTGTTCATCAGTCAGCGATTGTGCTCGCCCGTTGGCGAAGTCGTAACGTACCATAAATGACTTGCCCTTGGCGCCAACCTTGTCATCCTGCCAGGCTTCCTGATACACGGTGAAAGAGCTGTTGCCGATCTTGCAGACGTAGGTCCGAATTTCGACATCGCGACCGTAAAACAGCTCACCCACATAGTCGACCTCAATCCGCGCCATGATGAGCTGCCACTTTTTCATATCCAGATCGGGTGTAAAAATACGAAACAATTCATTGCGCGCACCCTCGAACCATTGGGGCACGCGGGTATTGTTGATATGACCAAGACCATCTGTATCGTAGAAGGCTGGCGTTGCGATTTGTGTAAACACGGCTCACTCTCTCATGGTTAGGTTTTCCCGAGTATATTAAGAGCCGGGTCGAATGTAACCCAAATTACGGTATTGAGTGCCGTCCACTTACGCAAAAAGCCGGCCACAAGGCCGGCTTTGGTACCGTGTAAGTAATTGCTTACTTGTCCAGTTCAGCCTGATAGGCACGGGCTACTGCACGCAGCTCGTCCAGCGCTGCACGGGCATCCACTTTCAGATCCGCCACGCTCTCGATCCAGGCATCGTCGATGCCTTCTGCCAACTGTGCGTATTCCTGCGCCAGAGGAGCTCCTTCAGCGACGACGTTGATATTAACGCCTGCATCCTTGGCAGCCTCAAGACCAGCCACATCGGACTCATCCTGAGCACGACCACCCAGCGCCGACAGCTGCTCACCGGACACGCTCATGATCGCTTCGCGGTCTTTCGGGTCCAGATCGGCGAGGAAGTCCGGGTTGATGAAGAAGGAGAAACTGCCCAGGTACATGCCACCCGGCAACTGGGTAGAGTGAGTGATCACTTCGTCCAGACGCAGATTTTTGACATCACACACCGGCAAGAACACCCCATCGATGACTCCCTGCTGCAGCATTTCGTAAACCTTGGGCGCAGGACCGGCCACCGGCACCAGACCGGCACGCTCACCGATCACGGCCTGTACCCCGCCGCCGATGCGGATCTTCTTGTTCTGCAGGTCACTCATGCTGTTGACCGGGAAAGTACTGTGTACCTGACCCGGGCCATGCGTGACCAACGCCACCAGTTCAAGACCGTCAAACTCCGGCGCACCCTGGAAATACTTGTTGTGAACGCGCCAGTGCGCCACCGAAGCCGCTTCGGCAGACACACCCAATAGCGGCTGTTCAACAATCTGAGTCAGACGGAAACGGCCCGGCACATAACCATGGTAACCCCAGCTCGCATCGGCAACACCGTCTTCCACAAGGTTGAACATGGTTTTCGGGTGACCCATGTTGTACTCCACCGCCAGTGTCACCCGGTTATCGGTAGCGTCTTCGATCCACTTTTTCCAGGTTGGCAGAACAACTTCGTTCACCGGGTGCGTCGGCGGCATCCAGCTGGCAAAACGCATGACGGTCTGGCTCATGGCAGAAGTGCTGTAGAGGGCACCCAGCGTGGCAACCAAGGCCACGGTAGTCTTCAGTTTTTTCATTGCTATACCTGTTTTAGTTATGTTTATCAGAGTGTTGTCTGTTGTTTCAGCGCTGATTAAGTAGATCCAGCGCCACATCCACGATCATGTCCTCCTGACCACCGACCATCCGGCGCTTGCCCAGCTCCACCAGAATATCGACTGTCTTGAGACCATATTTTTGCGCCGCTACTTCGGAGTGACGCAGGAAGCTGGAGTAAACGCCCGCATACCCCAGCGCCAGCGTTTCACGGTCGACACGTACCGGACGATCCTGCAGTGGCCGTACCAACTCATCGGCAGCATCCATCAAGGTGTACAGATCGGTACCGTGCTCCCAGCCCATCCGCTCGGCAGCAGCGATGAACACTTCCAGCGGCGCATTACCGGCCCCGGCTCCCATTCCGGCAAGCGATGCGTCGATACGATCACAACCCTCTTCCACCGCAACGATGGAGTTGGCAACGCCCAGTGACAGGTTGTGGTGAGCATGAATGCCGGTAGTCGTTGCCGGGTCCAGTACATCTTTGACAGCACGGAAGCGATCACGGATATCCTGCATGCCCATGGCGCCACCGGAGTCCACCACGTAGATGCAGGTGGCGCCGTAGCCTTCCATCAGTTTTGCCTGCTGCGCCAGGCCCTGAGGCGTGGTCATGTGGCTCATCATTTGGAAGCCAACGGTATCCATGCCCAGTTCACGCGCGCACTCGATGTGCTGCTTCGATACATCCGCTTCGGTACAATGCGTAGCAACACGCACCACCCTGGCTCCGGCATTGTAGGCCGCTTTCAAATCATGAATGGTACCGATCCCGGGCAGCAGCAGCGTAGCGACCTGAGCATGCTCGACCACATCCGCCACCGCCTCGATCCATTCCAGATCGGTATGGGCGCCGAAGCCGTAGTTGAAGCTGGAACCCTGCAGGCCATCGCCATGAGCCACTTCAATACTGTCTACTTTCGCCTTGTCCAGCGCACGAGCAATGTCGCGAACGTTATCGAGCGAGTACTGGTGTCGAATTGCGTGGCTGCCGTCACGCAGGGTCACGTCGGAGATATAGAGTTTCTTGCCTGGATTGAATGACATGTTTCCGCTCCTGTTACTGCGCTTGCATGGAAACAGCCATCCGCTCGGCGGTGGCCATGGCTGCTGAAGTCATGATGTCGAGGTTGCCGGCATAGGCAGGCAGATAATGAGCCGCGCCCTCAACCTCAAGGAAAACTGAGGTTTTCAGTCCCGAATAACGCCCCACACCCGGGATATTGAGCGGTTGGTCCTCAGGAATAAGATCAAACTGGACCTTCTGCTTGAGCCGGTAGCCCGGCACATAGGCCTGAACAGCGGCGGCCATCTCTTCGATGGATGCTTCCACCTGTGCCTGATCCGCTGCTTCAGACAGGACGTATACCGTATCGCGCATAATCAGCGGTGGCTCAGCCGGATTCAAAACAATAATGGCCTTGCCCTTGGCCGCACCACCCACCGCACTGATCGCTTCCGATGTGGTTTCGGTAAATTCATCGATGTTGGCACGGGTACCGGGCCCGGCCGACTTGCTGGAGATCGAGGCAATGATTTCGGCGTAGTGCACCTTGGCTACACGGGATACCGCGGCCACCATAGGAATGGTCGCCTGGCCACCACAGGTCACCATGTTGACGTTCTTGGCATCCAGATTCTGCTCCAGATTCACCACCGGGACACAATACGGGCCAATTGCCGCCGGAGTCAGGTCGATCAAGCGGATATCGGACTTGTACTGCCTTAGAAAAGCATCATTTTTCACATGCGCACCGGCAGAAGTGGCATCAAACACGAAGTCGATATCGGCAAATACCGGCATCTGAACCAGCCCTTCAACCCCTTCGTACGTAGTGGCCACACCCATTCGCGCAGCGCGTGCCAAACCATCGGAGGCTGGATCGATACCAACCATGGCGCCCATTTCCAGATAGCGGCTGTTGCGCATGATCTTGATCATCAGGTCGGTACCGATATTGCCGGAACCGATGATGGCGACTTTCAATTTCTTCATTCTGACTCCCAAGACACCCGAGAATTGGCTCAGGCCTGTGCAAAGGTGACGGCCACCTGGCCAATGCCACTGATTTCGGTTTCAAACTGATCGCCAGGAGCACAGGCCACCATCGGCCCAAGTGCACCTGTCAATACCAGATCGCCGGCACGCAGCGGCGTACCCATTCGACTCATGGTACGTGCCAGCCAAAGCGCGGCGTTAAGCGGATTACCCAGGCATTCGGCCCCACTGCCTTCTGATGCCACTTCACCGTTGCGGGTCATCCGCATGTGAGCCCCGCGCAGATCGACACCATCAATGCGACGGGCCGGAGTCCCCAGCACAAAACAGCCACTGGATGCATTGTCGGCTACCGTATCCACGAAGCGGATATCCCAATCGGCGACGCGACTGCCGACTATTTCCAGAGCCGGCAACACCCAACCGATCGACTGCAGCAATTCGGCATGTGTACAATCTGGCTGCGGCAGGTCACGCTCCATGATGAAGGCAATTTCGGCTTCGATCTTCGGCTGCATCACGCGGCCGCAGGGAATCAGATCGTTGTCGCCGTAGCTCATATCGGCAAACAGGGTGCCAAAATCCGGCTGATCCACCCCCAGCTGAGCCTGTACTCGCGGGTTGGTGAGACCGATCTTGCGCCCTACGATGCGCCGCCCCTGTGACACGGCATGCTCGGTATTGATCTGCTGAATACGATAGGCCGATGCGGCATCCTGAGACTGCAGCTGCTCACGAATCGGAGAGGTCACACTGCCCTCTTGCTCTGCTGCTCGCAGACGCAAGGCCAGTGTCTGTAACTGTTGTTCATCTGTCATTGAAACTGTAACCCTGAATGACACCACAGGTGGGCGATGAGTTGATTTCCGGGGGCAAACTTTCGGAAAGACCAGGCGGGATACCAGCGATAGTGGCTGTGAGATATGAAAAACAGCAAAACTGAGCAGGCAGCAGCATATTTATATCCGGGGCCATACCTGAAACGGCAGCTTGATTGATATACTGTTCACAGTTTTTTGATATATACAGATCAACAATAATATCTTTTGCCGACGTATATAAATGCTGAACACAGTTGAGCAAGCTGGTTATTAACACCGTGGACTCCGTTATTGCATATTTTTATTATGCAACGGAGTATAGAAACTGCTGTTCCAACGCAGCAACATAAATCGCACCCAAGGTGCACTATGTGCACAACGTATCAACAGGAGATATGAGCATGACCGAGCAACAGAACGAGCCTGCCCGCGGGGAATACAAACGGGTTCAGGGCCTGATTCGCGGCCTGCAGTTGCTCAATTGTCTCAACCGCTGTGATGGCGGTGCTCGTATCACCGAGCTGGCACAACAGACCGGGTTGCATCGCACCACAGTGAGGCGGCTGCTTGAAACTCTGCAGCATGAAGGATACGTGCGCCGCAGCGAATCGGATGACAGTTATCTGCTGACACTCAAGGTGCGTGAGCTGAGCGAGGGTTTCAGGGACGAACAGTGGGTGTCCCAATGTGCTGCTCCCCTCTTGGGCGAGCTGATGCAGCAGGTGGTCTGGCCAACGGACATCTCAACACTGGATGTGGATGCGATGGTAATTCGTGAAACCACCCACCGCTTCAGCCGACTGTCTTTCCACCGCTCTATGGTAGGTCGCCGACTGCCCATGTTGCTGACTGCAGCAGGTCGTGCCTACATTGCCAACTGTCCTGAGCAGGAGCGTGAACATATTCTGCAGCTGCTGGCCAATCGCAACGACAGCCAGAGTAGCCTGGCCCAGGATCAGAATTACATCGACAAACTGGTGCGCAAGACACGCCAGGATGGCTACGGCTCAAACTACCGGGACTGGGGTGAAGAGGGCCGCATTGCCGCGATTGCACTACCTATCCGCCATGATGATCGTGTATTGGGCTGCCTGAACCTGGTCTATATAGCTGACGCCATGACCATTGAAGAAGCAGCCCGTCGATACCTTGAAGCGATGCAGTCCGTGATCGGTCGAATAGAAGCCCGCTTGAACCCCGTCATTGATTAATCTTGTCCACACCTATGTTCACTATGTGCACATAGGGTGTGTTTTCGCTTGATGTTGCCTCCCTCCCTGTACAAAATCCATTTCAACACAGCGGGTAAATCGGCTCGGCCGTTTGTATTCAAATATTAACATGCCACTTTAGTCTTATTACCCTGCCTGTTATTCACATAGCTTTAAATGCAGACCGACTTTGTTTCGGTTTCATTTCTTTCAATACCGGACAGACTATTAAATATCTGCATCCGATAACAAAAACAGGAAGAGATTATGAGTATCATGCTTAAATGCCTGTCGCATACTCCACTGCGCGGTCGCAACGACCCCGGTGCTGATGTTGTGGCTGAAGTGGATGCAGTCCTGACTAAAGCCCGGGCAGAAGTGGAAGCCTTCGATCCCGAGCTGATACTGATTTTCGCCCCTGATCACTACAACGGTCTGTTCTACGACCTGATGCCTCCTTTCGTAGTGGCTACTGCAGCCGAATCGGTCGGTGACTACTCCACCCTGCCAGGCACGTTGTCGGTGGATGCCGAACTGGCTCTGGAGCTGACCAAACACCTTATGGACAATGATCTGGATATTTCTCTGTCCCATCGCCTGCAGGTGGATCACGGCTGCACCCAGACCCTGGAAGAGATGACCGGCAGCCTGACCCGCTACCCGGTAATTCCGATCATCATCAACTCGGTGGCACCACCCTTTGTGCCCTATCGTCGCATTCGCAAACTAGGTGAAGCCGTTGGCCAATTCCTTGCCGGGCTGAACAAGCGCGTCCTGATTCTGGGCACTGGCGGCCTGTCGCATGAACCGCCTGTTCCTCTTCTTGCCGAGTCCCCTGCCGAGGTTCAGGAGTTCTTGATCTGTGGCCGCAACCCGACACCAGAAGCCCGCGCTGCCCGTGAGGCACGCACCATTGCTGCCGGCAAGATCTACGGCTCCGAGCTGTGTCAGCAGACTCCGCTGAATGCGGCCTGGGATGAAGCGTTCATCGAACTCCTGCTCAGCGGTGAGCTGGATCAGGTGGATGAGTTCGATATCCAGCAGATCTCGGCAGAGGCAGGGCGCTCAACACACGAAGTTCGCACTTGGGTAGCCGCCTTTGCAGCACTTGCCGCTGTAGGCCCTTACCACGCACGCAAGGACTACTACCGACCGATCAATGAATGGATTGCGGGCTACGGCGTGGTCAGCGCCACTCCCGCCTGAGCTGACCACAGCTGAACAATAAAATATATTTTCAGGAGAGACCGATATGAACGCTATCGTCACCCAGATTCCGACCGAAGAAGAGATCGTACAACGCGCCCGCGACATGATCCCCATGCTGCGCGAACGTGCCGATGCCTGTGAGCAGGCCCGCATGGTCCCGAAAGAAACCATTCAGGCATTCCAGGAAGCCGGATTCTTCAAAATTCTGCAGCCCAAGCGCTGGGGCGGCTATGAAATGAACCCCAACACGCTTAACCGCGTTCTGATCGAACTGGCGCGCGGCTGCCCGTCCAGCGCCTGGAACGTGATGGTGCTGGGTGTCCACCCCTTTGAGGTAGGTTTGTTGCCTGAGCAGGTGGGCGACGAACTGTGGAGCGATGACAATACGCGCCTGGTTTCCTCTTCCTACGCACCGTTTGGTACTGTGGATGCGGTTGAAGGCGGTTATCGCCTGAACGGCGAGTGGCTGACTTCCAGCGGCTGCGACCATGCCGAAGGTGGTGCTTTTGTAGGTGGTCGGGTACAGGAGAACGGCGAGATGGTATTCCGCTCCTTCTGGATCCAGCGCGAACAGATCGAAGAGATCGTTGATGACTGGCACGTGGTCGGGCTGGCCGGCACTGGCAGCAAAAAGCTGGTGATCAAGGACGTTTTCGTACCGGCTTACCGCAGCCACGTGATCGGCGCCTACGACCAGGAATCCCACGGCCATGTGGAAAACCTGTATAAGGTCCCCTTCTTCTTCGTGTTCTACGCAGCCGTATCGTCCGTCATCATCGGCATGGCCCGTGGCATGGTCGATCTGTATGTGGAACATATGGTGCCGCGCCAGAACCTCAATCAGGCAGTGGGAGCTGCGGTCAACGATCCGTTCATCAAGGGCAAACTGGGCGAAGCCTTCGCCAAGATCACGGCGGCCGAAGCCCGCGTGCTTTCCAACACCGATGAGGCCTGGAGCTACGCTTCCCGTGGCGAACTGGTGCCGACCGATGTGCGTGTACGCCACTTCGCTACCAACCAGTTTACCGGTGGTGACTGCTTCGATGCGGCACATATGATCTTCAAAAAGACATCCACCCGCGGTGTCTGGCTCAACAATCCGATGCAGCGTCAGATGCGCGACATTCTGGTGGGTGCCAACCATATCACCCAGAACCAGGACAACATCGGTGACCTGCTCGGCGGTCAGCTGCTGGGCAACCCGCTACCCCAGCCCAACCCGTTTGGCGTCAAGGCCTGATGCTGTTGCCCCCGGCAGAAAGCCGGGGGCTTCTGATCCATAACAAGAGATAGCGCCATGAATCAGCACATCAACCAGTTGCTCGACTGGACACCCAACACCGAGCTGAATGAGAAACCGATGGTCAGCGCCGAAGAACACTGCCGGGGCATGCGACACTTCGCCATGGGCGTAAGTACCATTACCAGCGGTGACGACAAGGCACGCGCCGGTTTGACTGCTACGGCGGTCTGCTCAGTAACCGCCGACCCTCCTCGCCTGGTTGTCTTCGTCAACAAGGGCGTTTATGCCAGCGAACTGATCCTGAAAACCGGTGCCCTCTGCGTCAACGTCTTGGCTGGTGAGCAGGAAGACGTTGCCAAGGCCTTCGCCGGCATGATCAAGGACGTACAGGGTGAAGCCCGCTTTGAATATGGCCAATGGGATACACTGGCTACTGGCGCACCAACACTGCAGAGTGCACTGGCCAATTTTGATTGCCGCGTGGTCAAGGTATTTGACGAAAGCACCCATCATGCCTTCCTATGTGAGGTGCTTGGGATGCGCGAGCGCGAAGATGGCGAAGCGCTGATCTACCTCAACGGCGGCTTCCGGCAGATTCCGCAGTAACACGGACCTCGTTTTACACTCACCCTGGCCCATGCCGGGGTGTACTGCTTTAAGAGACTGGAGAATTAAATGAGCATCAACATCACTGAAGCCGACAGCAGCCACTTCATCGACATTACTCTGGATGGCCAGCCGCTCAAGCTGCACTACAACGACTGCGGCGAAGGCAGCGAAACGGTAGTCATGCTGCACGGCTCCGGCCCCGGTGCCAGCGGTTGGGCCAACTTCAACCGTAATATTGAACCGCTGGTCAACGCCGGTTACCGTGTCATTCTGCTCGACTGCCCCGGCTGGAGCAAAAGTGACTCCATCGTCTGCACCAGCTCACGTTCCGATTTAAACGCCCGTGCCCTTAAAGAAGTCGTCGATGCACTGGGGCTGGACAAAATCCATATCCTTGGTAACTCCATGGGTGGCCACAGCGCCGTGGCCTTTACCCTGGAAAATCCCGAGCGTGTGGGCAAGCTGGTCCTGATGGGCGGTGGCACCGGTGGTGCCAGCCTGTTCACACCAATGCCGGCAGAGGGGATCAAGCTGCTGCAGGGTCTATACCGTGACCCGACCATCGAGAACCTGAAAAAGATGATGTCGGTGTTTGTGTTTGACACCGGCGACCTGACCGAAGAGCTGTTCCAAGCCCGTCTGGACAACATGCTCAAGCGCCGCGACCATCTGGAAAACTTCGTCAAGAGTCTTGAAGCCAACCCGAAACAGTTCCCGGACTTCAGCCCGCGCCTGCCCGAAATCAAGCAGCAAACATTGGTCATCTGGGGCCGCAACGATCGCTTTGTACCGATGGACACCGGCCTGCGCCTGATTGCTGGCATTCCCAACTCCGAGCTGCATATTTTCAACCAGTGTGGTCACTGGGCTCAATGGGAACATGCCGACAAGTTCAACCGTATGGTGCTGGACTTCCTGCAGCACTAGCCACAGTACCGACAGGCAGCAACACCCGCCCCGCTCACACCTTTTCGGGTGGCGGTGGCGGGCAGTCTGAGAAAATACGTACCGTACAACTGTCACAGCGATCCCGGTCCAACATTGGGATCAGATCGGCCAGCGCCGTTTTGGGCGTTTCATAGAAATGATCGTCGCCCAACGACTTCAGTGCCCCTGTGCGCTCCAGCTCATCCATTACCGTGCCCTTCAGTGAGCAGATCATCAGTTTTCCACCCAACCGCTCGAGCCGGTTGATCTCCTGATGCAGCATCTCGACACCGGCCACATCAATGAAGTTGATTCCCTTACCCACCAGCAAGATATGGCGCACCCCACTGCCCGGCGCCGTCAACTGCCGAACCTGCTGCTGCACATGGTCCACCGCACCAAAAAACAGCGATCCATCCACCCGGATGATCTTAAGCTGTGGGCACTCTTCAAGATTGTAGCGCTGAATATTGCGCATATGCCGACGCTCACTTTGCTGCAATGGAGCTACACGCACGATACGTGGCTGAGACGTGCGCCGCAGGTAGATCGCCAGCGACAGCAGCACACCAATATAGATGGCGAATTCCAGCTCAACCAGCAAGGTAGAAAACAGGGTCACCAGCAGGATCGCCGCTTCGGAGCGGCTGCTGGAGAGGATATGACGGATACTGCCAAAATCGATCAGATTCCAGGAAATCAGCAGAATGGAACCCGCCATGACCGACAGTGGCAGACGCTCGGTAATCGCCGGGGCCATCACCACAACCAGTGCCAGCATTACTGAGGCAAAGACAGTTGCCAATGGCGTACGCGCTCCTGCATCGTAGTTGGCACCGGAGCGGGTGAAAGAGCCGGTGCTGGCAAAGCAACTGAAGAAACTGCCTACCAGATTCGACATCCCCTGCCCGATCAACTCCTGATTGCCGTGAATATGCTGCTGAGAACGCACCGCTATCGCACGAGCGATCGACACCGCTTCGATCAACCCAAGCAAAGCTACCGCCAGCGCCCCCGAAGCCAGTGATTTTAGGCTGGCAAAGGAAAACTCGGGCAGCGATGGTACCGGTAGCTGCCCCGGCAATGCCCCCACATACCCCACCCTGCTGCCATCACTGTCCAGCAGAAAGCAGGCCAGACTGCCAGCGGCCATGCCGAGCAACAAATAAGGTAAACGGCGATTGATGCTGCGAACCACTACCGCAACCAGTATGGTAATCACCCCGGCCTGCACCGCGACCAGGTTGACGGACTCCCAGTGCGCCCAAAGTTGTTCAATGGTTTGCCAAAGAGATAGCCCTGAACCAAGCTCTACCCCCAACAGGTGCTTGAGCTGACTGGCGGCAATCAGAACCGCCGCCCCAGCAGTAAAACCGATCACCACCGTATGTGATATGAAATTGACCAGCGTACCAAGCCTGAATACACCCAGTGCCAACTGAATCACCCCCGTCAGCAGGGTCAGACTGATCATCAGTGCGATGTACTGCTCAGGCGTGTGGCTGCCCAACCCATTGATCACGCTCATCACAACAATTGCGAGTGCGGCCGTCGGACCCGAGACGAGATGCCAGGATGAACCGAACAACGCGGCAACAGAGCAAGAGACAATAGCCGTATAGATGCCATACTCAGGCGGCAGCCCGGCAATGAAGGCATAGGCCACCGCCTGCGGCAGCACCAGCACCAGCCCGGTCAGGCCAGCCATGAAGTCGGCCTTTAAGCTGTCCGGTGTAATTTGGCCACGCCAGCGCAGAAACGGCAAAAACTTCAGGATCAAGGGGGACATAACACCATCCCGTCAGGAAAATTCGGATGCGTATAGTGGCAGCTTAGGGCGGAAGAGACAAAAATGGGGCAATAAGCCCCATTTTTTAATTAACTGCAATCGCGTAACTGTTCACTTAGTACCCAAAGGCACAACCAGTACTGGACGTTTTGAATGCCCAAGCGTTTTGGTTGCCGTAGAGCCCAGCAGCATCTGCCCGATAGAGCTGTGCTTGCGCGTACCCATCACGATCACATCCGCATTGATTTCATCGGCAACCTTCAGAATGGTTCTCCAGGGTGTACCTTCCTCAACACGGGCGTTAATGTTCTTGAGACTCAGGACTTCATGCTCTTCCAGCTCATCCGCACAGAAACGCTCAATACGCTCCTGAATCTTCTCACTGAGCTGTTCCACACCCTTTTTCAGCAGCTCATCCATCTCTTCCTTTTCCATCATGTTGCTCAGCACGCTGCGGGTGGTGCCCGACAGCGACTCGATAACATGCAGATAGGTGATCTGGGAATCGGAGTAATGACCACACAGGCTTACCGCAGCGCGGAATGCCGGACGGGAGCCACTTTCAAGATCGGATACGTACAGAATCTTTTTTACATCTGGCAACATTGTTGAACTCCTTATCGGTACAAAGACCCGTTCGGACGCTGCACCGCCTTAGCGGTACAGCACCTCTGGCAG
>NPIF01000603.1_pt1 | contig 25731 bp, 22 predicted proteins | sample 8637461 | NCBI WGS metagenome assembly NPIF01 (sample SAMN07420641, study PRJNA396082) | bioreactor metagenome | isolation source: sample BR12 brine-fed electro-methanogenic bioreactor BR | place: Japan: Kochi | collected 2016-12-09
GGCCGCTAGACGATGGGGGCGGGCAGTGGTGAATTGTAGCATGCGCATTTTCGCTTGTCAATTGGGGAATTAAATTTTGGTATCCATGTCTTGCTGTAAGAATTCTGTAAGAAAGAGAACTTCTAATTGACTTCATAAAGTCGCTATGTTACCATGTTTGATATAGGTTTCATTGACTAATTTATCTTGCACTTTAACAAATATCGAAAGGATGTTCTCATGAAGAACCTCAAAACCACTGTACTTATTATCCGTTTTTCCGGACTGATCATTTTTGCTTTTTTAGGAATTTTACTGGGGGATTGGCTGGTACAAGACCTACAATTGATTGACCTAGACCACAACTATGCCATGATTGGTAGCGGAATATTAATGGGAGCGCTAGGATTCTTGTTGGCTCCCTACATATCTGTTTTTCCCATACAAGCTATTCGAGCGCAGCTTGAAAAGACACCCGGGCAGACCTTATTGATCGCTATGGTTGGCTTGATCATCGGGTTGATCATCGCGGCTCTATTGTCTATTCCACTTGGGCAGCTGCCCTCGCCCCTCAACAGCATGCTGAGCATCTTTGGCTTGGCTCTCTTTGGGTATCTTGGGATCACCATCAGCGTCTCCAAGCAGGATGATATCCGCGAGATGTTCTCGATCGTACGCAGGGATAGACGGGGTACCTCCTCTAAAAAACAAGGCCCACTGGGCTGGAATAAGGACTGTGCCATCTTTGTCGATACCAGTGTGATCATTGATGGCCGTATCGCCGATATTGCCAAGACGGGCTTTCTGCCTGGCACACTGATCATCCCACATTTTGTACTGAATGAACTGCAATATATCGCCGATTCTGCCGAGAGCCTGCGCCGTCAGCGCGGTCGCCGGGGTATGGAAGTGTTGTCTGAGCTCCAGAAAGACCGCAATATCACCGTCAACCTATCGGATATGGATGTAGAGAATATCCGCGAGGTGGATGAAAAACTGGTAGTGTTGGCGAAGCAGATGAAAGCGCCCATTTTGACCAATGACTATAACCTGAACCGTGTTGCGGAACTGCAAGGGGTGCAGGTGTTGAATATTAATGAATTAGCCAATGCCGTTAAATCCATCCTGCTGCCCGGTGAGCAGCTGACCATCAAAGTGATCCAGGAAGGCAAAGAACAGGATCAGGGAGTTGCATATCTGGATGATGGCACGATGGTGGTCATTGAAAATGGTCGGGAATTCATCGGTAAAGAGATCGCGGTGACTGTCACCAAAGTGCTCCAAACAGCTGCGGGGCGCATGATCTTCTCGAAACCCGGTTCTGGGAATGGAAACAATCATCATTAGGAGTGTATGATGGGATTACGTGTATATAACACACTCACGCGTACGAAAGAAGAGTTTAAAACAATTGAAGAAGATGTAGTTCGGCTTTATGTATGTGGCCCAACGGTATATGCTAACGCACATGTGGGACATGCCATGTCGACCCTGGTCTTTGACATCATCCGCCGCTACCTGGAATATCGTGGATATACAGTTCAACACGTCATGAACTATACCGATGTGGATGACAAGATCATCAAACGCGCCAATCAATTGGACGTAGAGCCCTTGGCACTGGCGCAGAAGTACATCGAGAAATATGATGAACACTTGCAAGCCCTAAATATTCTGCCCGCTACGCATAAACCCAGAGCGACCGGGGAGATGCAGAACATCATCCACTTTGTGCAAGATCTTATCGAAAAGGGATTTGCCTACGCGATGGATGGGGATGTCTACTACCGCGTACGCAAGTTTGATTCCTATGGAAAGCTTTCTCACCGTAATGTGGATGAGATGCGCTCCGGAGCTCGCATCAGTGTGGATGAACGCAAAGAAGATCCGTTGGATTTCGCGCTCTGGAAGGGTGCCAAGCCCGGCGAGCCGAGTTGGGATAGCCCCTGGGGAAAGGGCCGCCCCGGCTGGCATATCGAATGCTCCGCCATGAGCATGGCTCACCTGGGCGAACAGATCGATATCCATGGGGGCGGGAATGATCTCGTATTCCCGCATCATGAAAATGAGATAGCTCAATCAGAGGCTCTAACTGACAAACCTTTCGCAACCTATTGGATGCACAATGGCATGCTCCAATTGAGCGGCGAGAAGATGTCCAAATCGCTGGGAAATCTCATCACAATAGAAGATTTTCTGGCCGACCATCCGGCAGATGTTCTGCGCATGATGGTGCTCAATTCCGGCTATCGCAACCCATTGACCTTCAACGATGAGGTCATCGAGGCAGCCCAGAAAGGTTTGGAGCGTCTGCAATCCGGTTTGAAGCCGGCTCTGCCAGGTGCAGAGGGCGCATCTACAAATGATCTTGCTGCGCTTGAAAAACAAATGGCGGACACCGTGTCAGGGTTCGAGACATGCATGGATGATGATTTCAATTCTGCTGGGGCATTGGGAAACCTGTTTGATCTGGTGCGTACCATCAATCAAACCCGTGCCAATGGCGGTGTAGATGCGGAATTGATAGCAGCCCAGGATACATTGAAGAAAATGAGCTCGATATTGGGGCTGCGCCTTGAAACAACACAGGAAGAACATGGCGCAGATGCTTTCATCGATCTCCTGGTCGAGCTGCGTGCTGAACTGCGCGCGAAGAAGGAATGGGCGTTATCCGATCGCATTCGTGATGAACTCGCTGAACAGGGAGTCGTGATCGAAGATTCGGCAAAAGGCAGCACCTGGCACTGGAAATGAAAGAGTGGATAACAGGTAGGAACCCGGTTTTTGAGACCTTGCGCGCAGGACGGCGCGAGGTCTTTCGTTTGTGGTTGGCAAAAGATACCAAGGAACAGGGACATCTGCGGGATATCATTGGGCTGGCAAACCAGCAGAAGATACGCAAAGAATTCGTCCCGCGCCAGCAATTGAACGAGATCTATAGCAATAATCAGGGAGTAGCTTTGCAGGTGGGGGGGTATCGCTATTCCAGTTTGCATGAAATACTATCCCAGGCATCATCTCAGGATGCAGTTCCTTTTGTTCTCCTACTGGATCTTATTCAAGACCCGCAGAACCTGGGTACCCTCATCCGAAGCGCGGAGGCGATGGGTGTGCATGGAGTTGTGCTTCCCACCAGTCGTGCGGCTGGCGTCACACCTGCGGTCGTGACCAGTTCATCGGGTGCTTGTGAACATATGCATATTACACAGATGAACCTCTCGCAGGCGATCGAACAGCTCAAGGAAACAGGACTCTGGATCTATGGACTCGAATACAGCCCAGAAGCAGTGCAGATCGAAGCGGTTGATTTCAAGGGTGGTGTTGGTTTGGTCGTTGGTTCCGAGGGCAGCGGTCTGCGACATCTGGTGCGCAGCAAATGCGATCAATTAATAAAATTACCGCGGCTGGGAAAAGTGGATTCCCTCAATGCCGCGGTAGCAGGTTCAATATCACTGTATGTGATCCAATCGTTCCGGGGTAAATGACCTCACAATAGCCATTGACCGCTCTGCACCAGCCAGGCGATCCATAATCCGATCATCACCAAGCCGATGAAAAAGCGCACAACGAACGAACAGCCAAATCCTTTTAAGAGTTCACCTGTAGAGCGTAGCGCTATCTGAGAATCCTTCAAGCGGATCACTTCCAAGGTGAACAGCACGAGCGTCGCTGCGATCACTCCTCCCAGGGGTGGGAAGGCAAAACTACCGATCACGGCTGCCAATACGGTTGCCAGGGTGGTCAACCAGGGTGCGCCGCCCTTGCGTGCTCCAGCACCCATCAGCAGATTATCCACCACGTTCCCCAGCAGCATCAATGCTGTGATAATACCCATGAAGATGATGCTGGTTCGCTCGAATCCGGTCACCAAGCCGTATATGAGGGTAGACAGCCAGATAAAGGTGATGCCGGGGATGCCCGGTATGATCAGGGTTATCAGGCTGACCAGCATGAACAACCCAAGGATGATCTGCAGTATCGCCAAGGTGGGCGTTTTCAGATCCCCACGTGTTCCAAAGGTTTCAGCGCTCCATTGGCTTACCTGGGCACAACCACTTAGTGAGAGCACCAGGCTGGCGCTGAGAATGGATAATATGAGGAAACGAAGGGTAGGGTGCATGTGTACTTATCTCCTGGTTTTCTTTAATCTACGCAGGAGATTTGATCTCAGTTGCGCCGCCCATCCAGGGATGCAGAACCTCTGGGATGCGTACGCTGCCATCAGCTTGCTGATAGGTCTCCAGAAGTGCGATCAAAGTACGCGGCATACCCAGCCCAGACCCGTTCAGCGTGTGTACATGATCTTTGTGCTTGTTCTCGTCCTTGTACTTGATGTTGGCGCGGCGAGCCTGGAATGATCCTACGTTCGAGATGGAGGATACTTCCAACCACTCCTGGCAGCCAGGTGCCCAAACTTCTATATCATACGCAATGGATGCGTTGAAGCTGATATCTCCGGTGCAGAGCTGCAAGATGCGGTAGGTCAGCCCGAGCTGCTTGCAGGTTTCTTCTGCGTCGGCGACCATCTTGTCCAGTTCTGCCATGGAATGTTCTGGTTTGCAGTAGGTATACATTTCCACCTTGTCGAACTGGTGTCCGCGCTTGATACCGCGCACATCTCTACCGGCGCTCATCTTCTCGCGGCGGAAGCAGGGGGTGTAGGCAGTGTAGCGTAGGGGCAGATCATTCGCGTCAATGAATTCGTCCATATGCAGACCCGTCAGGGGAACCTCAGCCGTTGGCACCATGTACAGATCTTCTTCATGATCCTTGTAGAGGTTGTCGGCGAATTTCGGTAACTGCCCGGCGGCAAACAGGGTCGCGCTCTTGACCATGAAAGGGGTGTATTTTTCCAGGTAGCCCTGGCGTATGTGGAGATCAAGCATGAATGCGATCAAAGCGCGCTGCAAACGAGCTCCAACCCCGCTCAGTACGTAAAAGCGTGAGCCGGTGATCTTCACACCGCGTTCAAAATCGAGAATGCCCAATTGCGGACCCAGATCCCAATGGGGCAGGGGTTCAAAATCGAATGCTTTCTTTTCCCCTTCCACACGCAGCACAACATTCTCGCTCTCGTCCTTGCCCACAGGAACCTGGGGCAGAGGGATGTTCGGGATTCCCATGATGAGTTCTTGCTGCTGTTCTTCGATGGCACGGATCTCATCATCCAGTTTGCTGATGGAATCGGCAACCACTTTCATGGCAGCGATCTTCGCGTTGCGCTCAGCTTTATCCTTGATCTTACCGATCTCCTTTGAGACGGTGTTGCGTTCGGCTTTGAGGCTTTCTGCTTCCTGCAGTTTCTGACGGCGCTTCTCATCAATTTGCAGCAGTTCATCCACCAATGAGGGGTCCAGATTCCGCTTTTGCATGCTTTCTCGGACGGTTTGCGGTTCTTCGCGAACTAATTTGATATCGATCATTTTATTTCTCCTGTACCTTAATAGAAAAACCCCTCTCGCTGCAGGACGAGGGGGCTGCTCGTGGTGCCACCTGCTTTTGCCGGTGTGATCCGACCTCATTGGGCGATAACGGCTGCCTCCGTTCCCCTTACGACGCTGTTGGCATCCCTGCGGGGAAAGCTGGCTCTTTGCGAGCCGCCGGCTTGGAAGACCGGGCTAGCTTCTCATCTTGCCACGATTATACAATCCTCAACTCAGGTGTCAAGGGGAAACCAGAAAAGGATATAATCTTGCATATATGAATGAAGAAGCACTTGTCCAAGCTGCAAAGCAGGATGATCTGGATGCCTTCAACCGGCTGGTTCTGGAATATCAGCAGCCGGTGTTCAACGTCGCCTTGCGCATGTTGAACGACATGGATGCTGCCGATGATGCTGCTCAACAGGCTTTTATTTCCGCATACCAAAAGCTGAACACTTTTCGGGGTGGTTCATTTAAAGCTTGGCTGCTGCGGATCGTGACCAATAAATGCTACGATATGCTGCGCCATAAGAAGCGTCATCCAACCCAATCCATTGACGAAAATCCCTACGATCCCGATGAAGATTATGAAAGCGCATCCACGCTCGAATCGCATGATCTTTCTCCAGAGGATCAAGTGGCGGTAAATGAACTGGAAGCAGCCGTACAGCACTGTATTGAAGATCTCCCCCCTGAGTTCAAGGCGGTGGTGGTCTTGGTGGATCTGCAGGGTATGAATTATCAAGAGGCGGCTGATATTGCCCGTGCCCCGCTGGGGACCATCAAAAGCCGTCTGGCGCGTGCACGTATGAACCTTCAGGATTGCCTGCATAAGTTCAAGGAACTTTTACCGGCAAAATATCGTTCATATAGTGAGGGCAGCCATGAATAGGATTACACGTAAAGATTGGCTTCTGCTCTCTCGATATTTGGATGGTGATCTATCAGACGAGCAGCAGCGACAACTAAAGAACAGGCTGCGTTCGGATGCGCTCCTAAAGGATGCATACGAACGGCTGTTGCATACTCGACAGGTACTGCGATCGGTTCCCCAGCGCAAAGTGCCCAGAAATTACACGCTTGATCCATCACAGGTTGGCATCCGTGAACCTCGCTGGCGTCCTGTTCTCCTGACGCGTTATGCTTCCGTTGCCGCCGGGCTGGTGGCGGTGGTGGCAATGACGCTGCAGTTATTGACCCCTGGATTAGCTCTACCAAGAATGGCATCCGAAGAAGCGACCGATCGCATGTTGAGCGAATCTGCGGATGCAGTGGAAGCACCAGCAAGCGATCTGGAACCCCCCATCATCGTTTGGAATTCGGGCTATGCTAATGGAATCGGCGGTGCTGGAGCAGGTATGGATCAACAAGCGGCACCACAGGTAGAAATTCTGCCTCCCACAGAAGCTTTTGGCATGGGCGGTGGTGGCGCCGGGCCGGTGGAAGAGACACAGCCGCTGGAGAGCATGATGGCGGAAGGTGTTCCCGAAGAGGAGAAGGCTGTTGAGCCTGAAGCTGAAATGCTAACCAAACCCTACAGCAATCCGATCCTGGGGATAGCGCCCACAGAGGAACGAGGGACCATATCCGAAACTCCTATGGCGACCATGGTGGATGCACAACCTGTTTCCGCACAAACCGTTGAGCAGCCACAGCGGCTGAATTTAACGCTGATCGCCATCCTGGCAGCACTGCTCTCTGCGATAAGTGCAGCCATCTCTTTTCTTTTACACAAACGACAGCATTGAGAACGACCTCGATATGCTATACTTAGAACAAGATTTCGGTTAATCGAAGGTGGTATTTTGGCAACTCGTAAACGATCCAGCTCCACAAAACGGCGGACAAGTTCAAAGAAGACGAAAAAGAAACGCACCTCGATCCAGCAGGGTCTGAAAAGCATCTCCCCTGAACGAAAACTGGATATCCTGGGCATTAGTCTGACGGTCTTGGGACTATTGCTGCTGATCAGTTTCTTCACCAGCCAGGAGGGCAACCTGACTGGTGCTATCGTGGTTTTGCTGTACCAGATCGCAGGCTATGGCGCTTTCCTTTTCCCGGTAGTTTGTCTTGTGTTGGGAGTGTGGCTCATTTTCCGAAATGAGAATAAATTACCCATGATCTCGACCGGCAAATTGATCGGGATCATCATGCTGTATTTCAATTTGCTGACCTGGATACATCTCTTGACCGGCGGCGGCTGGGACCTGGCAAAACTGGGTGGGGGTGGGGGGTATATGGGTGCCATCTTTGAGCGCTTGTTGGTGCGGGCGGTGGGGCAGATCGGTACCTTCGTCATGCTTGCCGGATGGCTGCTGATGGCGGTAGCGCTGACCATCGATACAGCCATTCCCGACCTGCTGCGCGGGGTAAAGCGTGCTGTGAAGACTACCAGCAAAAAGATGGTTGACCAGACGAGCAATATCTCCCAGAAGGTCACGAAACCCAAACCAGTTGCGAAAAAAGTACAGGCCGAAAAGAATGTAGATATGGAAGGCTTTACGCCGATCGATGAAGCCCCCGCAGCTGCGAAGCAGACCAGGAAAAGTAAGCGCACTTCTACGCCGAAGCCTGCGGCTGCACAGAAGGACTCTTCACCATCAGCACCAGAAGGGGTTACCATCCGAACAGGGCTGCGCTCAGACCAGGCTGCTCTGGCATGGAAACTGCCCGAGATCTCAAATATCCTGAATCCAGCTACCAAACAGGATCTGGATTCATCCATTGATAAAGAAAGAGCTCGCATCATTGAGGAAACGTTGGCGTCCTTTGACGCGCCCGTTCATGTGGTGGAGATCCACCGTGGACCTACGTTTACTCAATTCGGTGTAGAACCTGATTTTGTGCAGACCCGCAGCGGAAGTACTCGCGTTCGGGTCAGCAAGATCACCTCGCTTTCGGATGACCTGGCACTCGCGCTGGCTGCGCAGCGCATCCGCGTGCAGGCTCCGGTTCCCGGAAAACATTACATCGGTATCGAAGTACCAAATGCTGAAGCTGCTTTGGTCACCCTGCGTGAAGGCATGGAGAGCAAAGCTTATACCAAGTTGAAATCACCTCTCAGGATCGTATTGGGAGAGAACGTTGCTGGGGCTCCAGTCGCGGTTGACCTGTGTTCCATGCCGCACCTGATGATCGCTGGAACAACGGGTTCCGGTAAGTCGGTGTGTATCAATGCCATCATCAGCTGCCTGCTCATGCAGCGCACGCCTGAAGAACTGCGCATGGTCATGGTCGACCCCAAGCGGGTGGAGCTGACCGGATACAACCGTATCCCGCACCTGCTTACTCCAGTCATTGTGGAGCCTGAAAAGGTGATCGGGACCTTGCGCTGGATGTCGCGCGAGATGGACAGCCGCTACCATAAGTTTGCTGAGGTGGGCGCGCGTAATATCCAGGACTATAACAAAACACAACCGAATCAACTGCCTTATATTGTTGTCATCATTGATGAGTTGGCAGATCTGATGATGCTCGCGCCGGATGAGACCGAGCGTAGTTTGAATCGCCTGGCGCAGTTGGCGCGCGCGACGGGTATTCATCTTATCATTGCCACCCAGCGTCCTTCAGTGAACGTCATCACGGGTGTCATCAAAGCCAACTTCCCCGCGCGCATTTCCTTCGCGGTCGTCTCGGGCGTGGACAGCCGTGTCATCCTTGACCAAACGGGCGCAGAACGCTTGATCGGCAAGGGCGATATGCTCTTTCAAGCACCTGATGCGCCTTCCCCAAAGCGTTTGCAGGGCGTCTACTTATCCGAAGAAGAGATCCAGCGCCTGGTGCACTATTGGGGTCAGCAGGCTGAGGAATTGAAGAGCAATATCAGTGACGCAGCCCCGGAAGTTGAAGAGAGCATGCAGAAGGTATATCCGGTTGGAGAAACACTGACGGAAGTGCCGCTTTTCGATAAGAAACCCATGCTGGATGAGGATCCTCTGCTGGAGAAAGCCATGGCAATCGTCCGTCGGGAAGAGCGTGCATCCATCTCAATGCTGCAGCGTAAGATGCGCATAGGTTATACACGCGCAGCCCGAATGATCGATCGCTTGGAAGAACTTGAGATAATCGGAAAACCTGATTCTGGTAGCGGTGTCAGACCGGTCATCGATTTTGGCGATGAAGAGGATGAAGATCAGGAATGAGATAGAAATAAAGGAATGAAAAGAGGCTTGATCGAGATCAAGCCTCTTTTTTTTATCATTTAACTTTTAGGGATCTAGATGCCAGCAGCTTTGCGCAGAGCTTCTGCTTTGTCGGTGCGTTCCCATGCCAGATCCAGATCATCTCGACCGAAGTGACCGTAGTTGGTGAACTTGCGGAACTGAGGTTTGCGCAGGTCGAGGTCGCGGATGATGGCGCCCGGGCGCAGGTCGAAGTGTTCGTAGATCAACTCAGAGATCTTCTCATTGGGGATCTTGCCAGTGCCGAAGGTTTCCACGTTGATGCTGACCGGTTCGGCAACGCCAATGGCGTAAGCCACCTGGATCTCGCAGCGTTCTGCCAATCCAGCAGCGACCACGTTCTTGGCTGCCCAGCGAGCGGCATAGGCTGCGGAACGATCGACCTTGGTGGAGTCCTTACCGCTGAAGCAGCCGCCACCGTGGCGCCCCATTCCACCATAAGTATCGACGATGATCTTGCGTCCGGTCACACCTGCGTCTCCCATAGGTCCACCCGTGACGAAACGCCCGGTTGGGTTGATGAAGAACTTGGTTGCATCGTCTATCATCTCCGCTGGAATGATGGGGCGGATCACTTTTTCGATCACCTCTTTGCGGATCTCTTCTTGCTCGATCTCAGGGGCGTGCTGGGTGCTGATGACGACTGTATCAATGCGTTTGGGTACACCGTAGTTGTATTCCACGGTCACCTGGCTCTTGCCGTCAGGGCGCAGCCAGGGCAGGGTGCCGTCTTTACGAACTTCGGAGAGCTTCCGGGTCAGTTTGTGGGCTAAATAGATGGGCATTGGCATGAGCACGCCGGTCTCATTGCAGGCAAAACCGAACATCATACCCTGGTCGCCAGCTCCAACTTTACCGATCTCGTCCTCTGCCTTGCCGTTCTTGGCTTCCTTTGCCTCGGAGACACCCATGTCGATATCCGCAGATTGTTTGCAGATGGCTGCCAGGACACCGCAGGTCTTATAATCGAAGCCTTTATCAGTGTCATCGTAGCCGATGTCTTTGATCACTTCGCGTGCGATCTCATCGTAATTGATGACCGCATTGGTGGTGATCTCACCCAACAGCATGACATAACCGGTCTTGGTGGCTGTTTCGCATGCTACGCGGGAATAAGGATCTTGTGCCAGGCAGGCGTCCAGAACTGCATCGCTGACCTGATCGCAAAGTTTATCAGGATGACCCTCGGTCACGGATTCTGAAGTGAACAGGTACTTCGGTGATTCCATTAGAGATTTCATTGTTTCTTGTTGCTCCTTTTTAAAAAAATTCGCCCCTTCCGGATTGAGGGGCAAACGCATTATGTTTTTGCATCTCCTCTCATCTACCAGAATGTCCTTCTGCCGGAGTTGGCACCTTCGATTGGCATTTCTTACAAATGCTTCCCGGGTTGCCGAGGTTTCACAGGGCCGATCCCTCCACCTCTCTGGATAAGAGTAATTAATGGGGCACTATTCAGTTGTTAATTCCTAGTTTTATAACATAGCCACCAGGAGTTGTCAAATTCGTATTTCTACATGAATTTGACATAATAATCACATTTTTTTATTGTTTGATAGAAATGTGCCGAAGACAGTTGTTCTTTGAGCACTGGTGATAGAATTAGCACAGAACATTTCCACAAAAGGAGCAGTATTCCATGAGCGAAGAGAAGAAAGTAAGAGTAGCCATCATTGGTGTGGGCAACTGCGCATCCGCACTCGTGCAGGGCGTTCATTTTTATCGTGATGCGAAAGACGATGACCGTGTGCCCGGACTGATGCATGTCAATCTGGGGGGCTACCATATCCGAGATATCGAATTCACCGCCGCATTTGATGTGGTGGATACCAAGGTCGGCAAAGATCTGTCAGAGGCAATCTATGCCTTTCCCAACAACACCTACCGCTTTGCGGAAGTTCCCAAGATGGGCGTCAAGGTCTATCGCGGGATGACCCATGACGGTTTGGGCAAGTATGTTGGACAGATCGTGCAAAAAGCGCCTGGCCCCACTGATAATGTTGCCCAGATCCTGAAAGATACCAAGACGGATGTGGTCATCAATTTCATGCCGGTCGGCTCCGAAATGGCGACCAAGTGGTATGTGGAACAGATCCTGGATGCTGGCTGCGGCATGGTCAATGCCATCCCGGTCTTCATCGCCAGTTCTCCCTACTGGGCGCCACGTTTCGTGGAAAAGAAATTGCCTATCATCGGCGATGATGTAAAATCGCAGGTCGGCGCGACCATCCTGCACCGCATGCTAGCCAGCCTCTTCGTTGACCGCGGTGTGCGTCTGGATCACACCTACCAGCTCAACTTTGGCGGCAACACGGACTTCATGAACATGCTCGAGCGCGAGCGTCTGGAATCCAAGAAGATATCCAAGACAGGTGCCGTGACCAGCATGCTGCCTTACGAATTACCGGAAGGTGATATTCATATTGGACCCAGCGACTACGTGCCCTGGCTGACTGATCGCAAATTCGCACATATCCGCATGGAAGGGACCACTTTTGGGAATGTCCCGCTGCAGATCGAGACCAAACTTGAGGTTTGGGATTCGCCCAACTCAGCTGGTGTGGTCATTGATGCATTGCGCTGCATCAAACTGGCTATGGATCGTGGCATCGGAGGTCCTTTGTTCGGTCCTGCATCCTACTTCATGAAGACCCCACCGCGCCAATTCAAGGATGATATTGCGCTGGAAAAAACGCAAGCGTTCATCAAAGGTGAGGACAAAGAATAATATGCCCTCTGACTGCGTGTTTTGCAAGATCGCAGCCGGTGAGATGGATGGGCGCATCGTGTATCGCGACGAACGCGCAACCGCGTTTTGGGATGTTCGCCCGGTCGTTCCGGTGCATATCCTTGTCATCCCCAACAAGCACATCGGTTCGGTGGAGGAGATGACGGAGGAGGATGAGGGGCTCATTGGGCATCTCATCTATGTCGCCAAACACATCGCGGCGGAACAGGGCGTGGCAGAGGATGGGTACCGGCTCATCATCAACACCGGAGCGCATGCACGCCAGAGTGTCTTCCATCTGCATGTGCATCTGCTGGCGGGTGAACCGCTGGCGTCCCACCTGGGAAGATGAAGAAGCATAAGCTTTTTGGGATCGTACTGACCCTTTGGTTTATAACTATCATGCTCCCTGCCTGTGTGAACACAGGTGGGGAGTTTGCTATTCAACCGGACACTGATATCCTCTCCGGTTTTCATCCTGATGGGCTCATCCTTCCGGATGTGGAATTGATGTATGGCCCTACTCTGAAGGAACTGGATGTGGGGGCATTCATCAACAAGAATGCGGGTTACCTGAGCACCTACCAGGAGCAGGTGGGTGAACGTTGGTTGAGCGGTGCGCAGATCGTAGAGGAGATCAGTTTGCTCTACTCGGTCAATCCGCGCATTCTAATCACCCTGCTGGAGATGGAATCGGATTGGATCACTGAAGCATCCCCGGCATATACCGGCGGACAGCCGCTGCACGTTAGCCCGAAGCTGAACGAGGGATTGTATGCGCAATTGTCGTGGGCAGCCAATGAGCTTAACCGCGGGTTCTACATGCACGAGGTGGGTGCCTTGCCAGGCGTCAATCTGGGGGACGGAAGTGACTTTACTTTCTCTCACGAGATGAATCACGCCACTGCATCTTTGTATTACTTCTTTAGTCTTTACAAAGAGCGGGCAGCCTGGGATCTGGCGGTATCTCCGCTGGGTTTCTACGGGCAGTATGTGCGCTTATTTGGCGATCCCTGGCAGTATTCGCAGACTGCTTTCATCCCGGCTGCTCTCAAGCAGCCCGAGATGCAGCTGCCTTTTGCGCAGGGCGAGCGTTGGCATTTCACCAGCGGGCCGCATTCAGCCTGGGGTGATGGCGCTGCCTGGGCGGCGCTGGATTTCTCCCCGCCGGGTGAAGCCTGGGGTTGTTATGAGAGTCCGGCCTGGGTGCGGGCTGTGGCAGACGGAAGTGTGATCTACGCGGAGTATGGCGCCGTGCTGCAGGACCTGGATGGTGATGGTGACCCTGGCACGGGCTGGGTGTTGTTGTATATGCACATCGCCACGCAGGGTAGGGCAGCGGTGGGCAACAAGCTCCAACAGGGCGAAGTGATCGGGCATCCTTCCTGTGAGGGCGGCATCTCAAGCGGAACCCATGTGCACCTGGCAAGGCGGTATAATGGCATGTGGATCGCCGCTGACCGGGAACTGCCTTTTATCCTGAGCGGATGGCGGTCGATTGGAATAGGTGTGCCCTATGAGGGTGCCCTCATTTACGACGATATAAGCATTGAAGCTTCAGGATATGTGACCAATGATAATGAGATCGAATGGTAAATTTTTCTCAATAGTGATAATAACGCTGCTGCTGGTGGGCTGCACTGCGCCAGCGGCTGTATCTCCTACGGTAACTACTGCGCCTACTTCCACAACTGTGCCTTCTCCCATGCCGACGGAAGACCCTGTTCCCGCTGGGTACCTGGTCTATGCTTCCCAGTCCGGGGATACTCTCGCGGCGGTGGCGAGCCATTTCGGTGTGAAAGAAGAGCAGATCATCTTCGCTGAAGGAGAAGAACGCTCGGGTTTGCTTTCTCCCGATACAATTCTCTATATCCCGGATGTGCTGGAAGACACCACGCCGGATGTATTGCTCATACCTGATAGTGATGTGGTCTATTCTCCCTCTACGATCGGATTTGATGTGAGTGCTTTCGTGGAAAAACAGAGCGGTAGGTTGGCGGAATACACCGAATTGATGACGCGCGGCACTACTCCCGGCGCTGAGATCCTGACACAGCTGGCAGTGGAATTTTCAGTGAACCCGCGTATTTTATTGACATTGATGGAATATGCCAGTGGTTGGGTGAGCGGGCAGCCGCAAACGGATGCCCAATCGCGCTACCCCTATGGCTTCATCCAGACCGATAAAGGCGGTCTTTATAAGCAGCTCGGTCTGGCGGTTCGAGAATTGGAGCGCGGCTACTATGGCTGGCGGGCTGGAACGCTCACTGAGGTGACCTTCAGCGACGGCAGCAGCATGCGCCTGGCTCCCAACCTGAATGCAGGCACGGTGGCTGTATTGACCTATCTGGCTGGCATCTCTACCCCACAGGATTGGGAGAGCGGGCTCTCAGGAGAGAATTCTATCCCCGCAGTGCATGCAGCTCTGTTCGGGGATGCCTGGCAGCGCGCCGGGGAAGTGGAGCCGCTCTTTGAAGCTGGCGTCGCCCAACCTGAACTGCACTTGCCTTTCCCAATTGGTGAATTCTGGAATTACACCTGTGCCCCGCATTCTGCCTGGGGCAAGAACACACCCGAAGCAGCCCTTGATTTCGCACCTCCCCTGGACCGCGCGGGCTGTGGCACATCCATCAAATTCGCCACAGCGGCAGCTTCCGGGCTGGTGGTGCGTACCGGAACAGGTGTGGTAGTGCTCGACCTGGACGGGGATGGCAATGAACAAACGGGCTGGGTACTGCTCTATCTGCATGTCTCCAGTACCGAAAAAGTACAGGTCGGTGACTGGGTGGAGGTGGATGAGAACATCGGGCATCCCTCTTGTGTTGGGGGCAGTTCTTCTGGCATCCATATCCATATCGCTCGCAAATACAACGGCGAATGGGTGCTGGCAGAAGGCGGCTTGCCCTTTGTATTGAGCGGATACCAGGCTTTCAAGAATGAAAAATTCTGCGAGGGCACACTGGTCAAGGACGATCTCGTCATCGAAGCCTATCCCTGGGGCAACTACAAGACCCAGATCACGCGACCTGAGACGGTGATCGAAGAGGAAGGTGCGCAGGATGAATAAAGAGAACATGGTGCGTGCCGAGTTCCACTGCCATTCGATCTATTCTTCCGACAGTACCAACCGGCTGGATAAATTGCTGCAGACCGCCCGCCAACGCGGGGTGCAGCGTTTGTGCATCACCGACCATAACATCATCGAGGGTGCTTTGCGTGCCAAGCAGATGGACCCCGACCTGGTCGTGGTGGGCGAAGAAGTGATGACCTCGCATGGGGAGCTGATCGGACTTTTCCTGCAGGAGGAGATCCCGGCGCATCTGACAGCGCTTGAGACCATACGGCTCATGCGCGAGCAGGGTGCTTTCATCACCATTCCTCATCCGCGTGATCTATACCGCACCTTCTGGACACCGGAGGAATTGGACGAGATCGTGCCGCTGCTGGACGCGGTGGAGGTCTTTAATGCGCGCTGTTTCAAGCAGGAATACAACGAAGCCGCGCTGGAACTTGCGGAACGACACAATAAACCCTTTACGGTTGGTTCTGATGCGCACACCTACCCTGAGGTTGGATTGGCAACCCTGGAACTACCTGATTTTCATTCGGCGGACGAACTGCGCCAGAGTGTGCAGCAGGCGGTCATGCATGCCGAGCGTTTATCACCGCTGGAGCATGCGGCTGCATCCGGGTTGGTGCGCCTGCGCCGGCTTTTCTCAACCAAACGCGATTGAGGATCGGATTTTAAGGTAGCATACTCTAAAAACCTTTCATTCACAGGCGAATTGCAGTAAAATATCAAGACCCTTGTGGCGCGGTGGCGGAATTAGGCAGACGCAGAGGACTTAAAATCCTCCGGGTTCACACCCTTGTGGGTTCGAGTCCCACCCGCGCTACTTGTGTTAGAAACCCCCTTTTCGAGCTAATATTCTCCTTTCTATTAAAATAATCCTCTGTGCTTCATTATACAAAATTTGAGGGATTCTGTTTGAGATAACTAGGGACATTAATATTCCAGGCTTATGCTTGTTGTAATTTCATACTATCTTATATATACTTTTCAATATAATGAGGGAGATGATGGAAAAACGATATAGGCAAGAGGTATTAAATGTTGTCCTCGCACAATTGCTTAATGATTGGGGTGTAAGTATTTCTCCCGAAACGATAATACGAGGGGAGGATTCATCACGAAATATGCCAGATTTATTAGCCAAATACAAAGGGCTTCGAGTGGCTTTTGAGTGTGAAATTGATGACCAATACCGAGCGGCAGAGAAGGCAAAGGCACTAGCGAGGAAAAGGGTAGAAGAAAATATTTCTCATATTGGGATAGCTTTAATTTATCCTTGTTCACTTAGAACAAAAGAATTTAAAGATTTAAATGAGACTATGAGAAATGCTTCTTTGTCATTTGCAATAATTACGGAGGCAAATGAAACTGAATTTCTTGTGGGGGGAATTAATAGATTGGCAGATGAGCTGAATTATTCTTATGAGCATTTAGTAAATGAAGATGTGGTAAAAAAAGCCGTATTAATCATCGAATCGGGAATTGATAAATTTTCCAAAGCATTGATGGAAAAATCTGGAAATTTACACCGAGTTGCTAATGTATTGGGGATAAAAAATCCGAATTCTAAGTAGAAATCATACAATGAAAAAATTTTCTCATGAGCAAGAATTATCAATAAGCCAAATTGGTGGACTTGTTTTAGTTAATGCTTTCATCTTCCAAGAAGCATTGGCAAATAGCAACCCCAAAGTCAAACCATTAAATAGGTTTCTAAATAATGAAAGTTTTATTAAGGATATTTGTCAACATTGGTTATTCATAACTAAGAACATTAATTATTATCCTATTTTCCATATTGCCAATGAAATATTGGAAAACCTAACGTCTGATTCTGACTTGGTTGATTCAATTAAAAATCTGGCGGACACTGCATTGGAAATTACTCGAATGCGAGCGCCACTTCGACATGACTTAATGGGAAGAATTTATCACAAATTGCTTGTTGAGGCTAAATATTTGGGGACATACTATACTAGCATATCGGCTGCTACAATACTGCTTCGATTAGCTCTTGATAAAAATTTGTGGAATTTCCATTGGGGAAATATTGATGAATTAAGAGATTTAACAGTGGCTGATTTAGCGTGTGGTACTGGGACTTTGCTTGTAAGCGCAGCCGACGCTATATCAAATAATTACATCAGTGATTCTATTGAAACAAACTCGGATTTAAGAATTGATAAATTGCAAAACATTTTAGCCGAAGAAATGCTTCGAGGTTATGATGTTTTGCCATCTGCCATTCATTTAACGGCTTCGACATTAGCATTAAGGGCACCGCAGATTGCATTTACTAAGATGAATCTATTTTGCATGCCACTAGGTGGTGAAAAGAATAAATTAGGTAGTATCGAATTTTTGCGGGGCTTCCTGCGCCCTATGCAAGATTTGTTTGGTTCTTCTCCAAAGACGAACCAAATATCCGGGGATAAGGAGTATGCTATAGATTATGCAGATTTGCCACCTCTCGACCTCTGTGTCATGAATCCTCCATTCACCCGAAGCGTAGGAGGTAATTTATTGTTTGGGTCCATTCCTGAAAAAGATAGAAAAACGATGCAGAAAGACCTTAAGAAACTAGTAAAAGAAACTAAATTGAAGGCAAACATAACGGCAGGATTAGGAGCGGTTTTTGTTGGAATGGCTAACTTCTACATAAAGAGAGGGGGGAGAATAGCATTAGTACTACCAAAGGCGCTTCTATCTGGAATAGCGTGGCAAAAAACAAGAGATTTATTGTCTACTAACTATTTCTTGGAATATATTATCTCAAGTCAAGACCCCCAAAAATGGAATTTCTCTGAGAGTACAAGCCTGAGCGAGATTATGCTCATTGCAAAGAAAAAAGAAGAAAATCAACGATTCGATGAAGCGCCAACCACTATTGTTAATTTATGGAGAAACCCCGATACGTCGTACGAAGCGCTCTCAATTGCTAATGAAATAATTGAGCATATACCATCGAAAATAGAAGAGGGTCAAGGTTCGTCCTCTATTAATGTTAGTAAAAAAAAGATTGGTGAATATTTTTCAATCAATCTTTCACATAATAAGATAAATGAGAATTGGATTTTGCCTTGCGCATTTTCACAAATTGAATTGATTAGATTTGCATATAACCTCTTGAATGGCAATTTTATACATTCGTGTTCTAAAAAGACGGTGCCCATTAAGTTAAAAGCCTTGAAAGATTTTGGGACCTTTGGCCCCGATAGAAGAGATATATATGACGGTTTTCGCCCAACTGATACAAAAACTTCCTACTACGCTTTTTGGGGACACAAAACCGAGGAGGTTATTACGATTGATAATGAACCAAATAAATATCTTGAACCATTAAATAAATCACTTAAGAATCGCAATCTTCGTAAGGTCGAAGATTTATGGCCGCTTGCGGGAAAAATATTAATTTCTGAAAGAGTCAGATTGAATAAAGTAAAAGTATTTTGTCAGAGTTTTAATAAGAATCTCCTCTCTAATGTTTGGTGGTCGTATAAACTATTACCTAAATATCAAGAAGAGGTATATCAAAAATGTATAGCGCTATTTATGAACTCAACTGTTGGTATCATACTTCTTCTTGCGTCAAGAGTCGAGACAGAGGGGAGCTGGATTGATTTTAAAAAGCCGATATTGGAAAATTATCCTATTATGAATTTAGATTCAGTGGACAGAAATACTCTTGAGTATTTGTCAAGTATTTACAATCAAATTAGGGGAAAAGAATTCAAAGTATTAAAAGAAATAAACCGCGATGAAACAAGACGGGAGATAGATATTGCTATCTCGAGAGTTCTAGGTATACCAGAAATATCTCATATTCGCGAAACACTAGCGAGAGAACCCATCCTAACATTAATTCAACTTTAAATGCATACAAATGCCACTCAGAGAAAATCTCACTTTAAATTGTTTTATAGATATTAATTATTGAGATAGGCGTTCGCAATAAGAGGGTATTCCCTTTTGGTAAATAGGACTATGATGTAAAAGATGGTAGGAATTTTCTGATAAAAAATGTGGGCTTCAGAATTTGATGAAATATCTTCGCCCAAATAATTACAAATAACTCAAACCTCCTTTTAGTTTTTGCAAGAGAGAGAATTGAATTTATATGAATCCTGGGAGCTTTTATAGGCCAAATCATAACAATGCCGACATCCAAAATACTTTCCTCCTGGGGGCAGATAGAGCTTTCCTACTCGCCTATTGCATATCATCCCATTCTTGATTAATGGGCATACAAACCACCAGCGACTAGTTCCCCAATGCAACTTGGTAGATGTTAGCTTTATTGTGTAATGGATATCCTCATCTGTGCTTTTTATGTGATAGGTTAGCTCTACTTTTGGCTGATGATTCTCCAGAAAGATAGAATATGAGATTTCCCCAACCTTCTCGCCATAGCTGGACCAGGTAGCATTCCCCATCCATTTGCTTTGATACTCTATGACATGTTGAATCCCATCCTTGAAGAAAGATATCGGAAGAATCATACATTCCTCAACCGTTGTTTTCTTCCAATGTGCATTCCAGCGTGTGCTTCCATATCCACCCATGTTTTGAGTCCTTTTTACCTAAATCATTAACAAAATTGGTATTCTTCTGTATCGAGCCCCTGTATTGCATACTTATTCAATTTGTTGGGGTTTTTCAATGTTTAGCGTCAAAATCTGTCAAATATTTATGCTTGCATATCATGTTTTATTAGGTTGTAGAGTATTGTAGAGGGTAAACTGAAAATTACCCCCTACTTACTCCTTCATTTCTTATCTTATTAATGGGAAAACACTCTACAACCCTCTACTGAATAAACTCCCCCTGAAAACTATAGAAGGTTTTCCCGTCCGACATTTTCTTCTTCCAGTTCCTTGAATTGATGAAGATGCTGAATGTCTTTTTCCCCTCAGGCCGGCATTTGTTCTCTACACAATAGGCAACATAATCCTCATATAGTTGTTGAAATTGAATCTTTACCCCGAGAGAAGAACCCTCTCTTTGCGCGATGAAATATTCCATACTACTGGCCTGTTGTTTAAAGAAATCCTGCATTTCTCCTATCTCATCGGGAATTACAAAATACCCCCTGGCCTGCAATCTTTCGTATCCTTCTAAAGACCAATTTAGGATTCCGGGTCCTTCAAGAACAATCTTCTTCTTGAATTCAGGCGATGGAGTAAAAGAGCGCGGAGGAAATTGAACAATACGCACTCTCCGGAATATCCCGTTATTGCTGTCCTTGATTGCCGGGATAGTGTTCATAGCCCATACTATCTTAGCTTTAGGCTTTATTTCGATTGCTTTTTGAAATTTTCTATCTACAAGGATGGGTTCTCCGCTTACTAACCGATTGATGATGTGACTTTTTGTAATCTTAGAGCTGGCCTGCTCTTCGCAAACCAAGAGGGTTTTGTCCTGAATCCCATCTAACCCAAACCGCGATTCCTCGATATTTGCCAGTCCGAGAACCCCCGCCTTGTCCCCGAGCATTGCCCTCAGGCCGGCGATGAAAGTGCTTTTACCACTTGCGGGAGGTCCGTATAACCAGATTGCTAATTCGTGGGAGGTATCCTCTGTCAAGCAATATCCTGAAAATTCCTGAAGAAATTGCTGAACCTCAGGGCTAAAGACGGATTGAAGGAATCGTTTCCATGTTGGTGCTATTGACTCATGATTATAATCATAGGGAAGTGTTCTTGTAGCGTAATCTTGAGGATGATGTTCTCGAAGTTCGAGAGTAGTGAGATTAAGGACCCCATTATTAAAAACCAACTCGTTTTGATGTGAATCCCACGCTCTATCATCTATGAATGTTGATACTTTCAATACCTCTTTTACAGAATTTAACTTGTAGGCGTTTGGCTTTATACCGGCGTTTTTGGCCTTCTGTAGCTCACCAAGAATTTCCTGTGAAATCTTTTTATCCGGGACCACTTGCCATATTCCTGCATGATATCTGCGGAATTCCCCAAGACCATAGCAAGTGTTTGGATATTCTTGACAATATAGATTAACTAATTCGTCGTCAGTGTATTTTCGATTGGATTGATATCTCAAGATGGATTGTAGAATAGAATCTATTTCTCTCTCTTGAAGAGCCTCTTCACAATTTCGTTGATTTAGCAATCTCAGAAATTGGTTGAGAGTATTTTCATCAATTCCTGCGTTATGAAGGGTACACCCAGTCTTGAATAATGTGTTATTTCGGCGCCCCCTGCCAATAAAAGAAGTTGCAAGGGTTCTGTCAATGTTATTGCCAGGACCATCACTAAAATCGAGAATCCATTTAGGCAACGGGCTTGGATGTAATTCAAAAGGACTTCGGTTCTTATCCCATTGATACTGATTCCCGCTTTTATGGGTGCTGGGGGGGATAACAGCCTGCCCCCCCTCACCTCGAATATCAATTCCTGGTCCCAACCTCCCGGCAGATGTTCTAATAGAGATATTTCCTGTATCAAAGTAATAGTGATAACCCTGTCCTCCGGTTAAGCAACATACAGTGTTGGGGAGCTTCCCATACTTTTTTTGTAAGTTCTCAAGCGATTGCATACCACCATTTTTAGGGTCAATATCAATTACCACGATTCCCGATTTTTGACCGGTAAGAACGCCAAAGTTTGAATTTGGGAATATAGAAAACCAACTATCTATTACCTCTTTTTTATTGCTGGCCTGTTTTACCCAATCGCAAATCAAGGGTCTTTTCCCATCCCCATACTGAGAATCCTGAACTGGAAGAAGTCTCCAGCCTAAATCTGCATAACCAAATACAGTTTCTTTTAGTGTTGTCATTGCTTCCCCTAAAACAGTCGCTGCTGCATTGGGATGGATGCAGATTTGAAATCGAAATGACAAAGCTCTAAATAAATCTGCTCGCCATGCCCTCTATTGATTCTTATTCCCAGTTTCCATATCTTTGCAATAGGAGCGGTGTATATATCCCCAGTATCCTTATCAATGACTTGGAATATTGTTGCGCCTTGCATTTCAGCCTGCTTTAATACTGAAGTGTCATTAGCGATAGCCGGCGGGATTCGTAGGAAATGAATCTTTTTTGAAAGCCTTTTCTTAAACACATTGCCTACGACATGACCAACAACCTTGTTACCCAGAAAAATGGGTGTAGAATTATTAGTGGAGTTGTTATATTTCTGGCCCACAATTGACCTTGTGGGCTCGATTTTTAAATTGAATTTTTGTTTCATTATGTCCCCCTGCTTACCTTGTCTTCTTAAAGTTTTTATCTTTGTGGGCTCCAGATTTAGAGAACCCATATTCTTTTTCTCTTAACAACCTGCGAATTAAATCGCTTATGGACCGGCCCTCGCGGGTAGCCAATTCATCTAGTATCACTTGCTCTTTTTCTGTTATTCGGAAAGAGATTATTCGATTAAGTTTTTCTTGTTCCATTCCTGTGTCCCCCTGTTGACACTAAATATTTGTTTTTGCCAAAAATTGTTCATACACATTCCCCTTTGCACTTAACGTGCAATTAAATAGAATATTTTGTTATAGGGGACCACCAAGCTGTGAGGTCATGAATTGCTACTCTCGATAGCCCCCTTCATGTATACAATTATATCATGCGTTTTTTTGAAGGGATTTCCGTAGCTTAAAAAGGTTTCTGTTTTAAGATAGTATTGAAAAACGATAGACGAGTACTTAAAATGATTTAGGCTGCATTAGCCTTGATGCTTTAACAATGAAGGTTGTATGAAAATCATCAACTAGAGCCATTCTAAGCGGTTTTACTGGGGCGTCGCCAAGTGGTAAGGCATCAGCCTTCAAAGCTGATGTTTTTAATGGGATAGACAGGGATTGTAAAAAGACGTTTATCTATAATCAAGACTGTGTCCCCACCCAGATAGAAATAGATTTCTTATGTGGCTTTGACCGCTAGTATGATTCTTTGATAGTAAATGAATTTTCCCTACGACTCTATTTATCTCGCTACTCTCACTCTGTCGGCCGGCTTTGATATTTGTTTATACTATTACTAATTAACCTATTGCAGAAAAACACAACTTTTGAAGAAAAATAGAGATGATTTCTAATAAGCTAATTAACTGAGAAAAAGCAATTTACTTTCCCCCATTTTCCTGGGAACAATATTAATGGCTGCTCTTCATCTTTATCTACTACTAATGCTGCCCACCCTTCACATTTACCACCCACAAATAATTCACAGACAAGTCTTCTATCTCCAAGATAAACGTAGTTATCATTTATAGAGTTATTTGATACTGTATTAAAGCTTAAGTAATATAGTTGCAAAATTTCTTCCGGATTCATACTCTCTAAAAATTCAACAGATATATAGGCTACAAGAACTTCTTGGGTATCCTTTAATTCCTCATCTGGTTCTTCACCCTTTACAAATTCAGATGCTTCTTCCCCTCTGAGTACTTGGGAAATTCTTATAGAATATCTTGTGCCCTCATTTGAAATAATCGTAAAAGCACTACCGAGAGGAACAGGATTTGCTCTACTACCTAATTCCTGTCCTGGTGTCGTGGTTGAGGTAAATACGTATTCATCAGTTTGTGTTGGTAGTAGATTCCCTTCCGTAGTAACAATTTCAGTTTGTTGGGATTGGTTGGAATAAGGAGTATATGTAGGGTAAGGTGTTTGTGATGGTATTGTTCTTATTGCTTCCGCAATCATTGATTCAATTTCAGCTTTACTTGGGCTACAACTTGTTAGTAGCAAAATAATAAAAATAAAAGCAATAATGAATTTTTTCATTATCCCTCACGGTGCGTCCTTTATTCATATTATACAAATATTATTTTATTTTTTAATTGAGCCGCACAAAACAGTCTCATTTCAATCTCAAGGATATATATCTTGTTAGTTAAATGCAAAGAGAAGATATTCTCTACAAACTTCTTTGAAAAAAAGAATCATGTTCTTCTGCTTGTTATTCTGAATATACTGAAAAATTGTAAATGAAGTGTCGTCTATTAGTGCCTATTGTAGAAGGGCCATCCTCGACTGACAAACCAGAAACTGTTACTGATTTATATTATCTACTGGACTGCCTTTGATGTGAGCTTTTCTTGCGTCCTGGTTGGTTTGTCTAAGATATCTCCTTAATATTTGAATGTCTGCATGCCCCATCAATAATTGAAGAGAGAATATATCTACGCCATTTCGGAGCATTTCAAGGGCGAAGTATCTTCTGAAGGCATGGATGGATGGTTTCTCTACACCTGCCCGCAGTGCTAATCTTTCCATGATTCCTCGCAATCCATCATAAGCAAGTTTTTCTCCATAACGATTAAGAAAGAGTGGGCCTGACGTTTTATTGACTTCTCGTAGATATCTTCTTAAGGCTCGCCGACTTTTTCTGCCAAGATAGGCATTGCGATACTTTCCACCTTTCCCATGCTTGATAAACATCACTCCTGTAACTTGGTTTAAATCCTCAATGTTGAGGTTGAGCAGTTCGGATGCTCTCACTCCGGTATCTAGCAACATCAACAAAATGGTTTTGTCTCTAATTCCATAAAAGTCATCACCGCAATTTGAAAGCATTTTCTTGATATCCTGAATAGCGATTGGTTCCAATGGTTCTAGTTTTACCTGCGGTCCTTTAACTTTCTTGATAGGATTTGGCCACCCGTGAAAGTCATTTTCCCGCTCATACCAATTGAGGAATGCTTTTAGTACGCGATAATGTGAATGACAACCGCCGGGATTGTGCCCGGTGGCTTCAAGCTGGATGATGAAATTGCGAAGAAGGGGGGCAGTTATGTGTTCCATTTCGGAGATGAGTTGGTTATCACAGAAGTTTAGAAAATTCATTAGTTTTCTCTTATAGAAGATGATTGTTCCCTCTGCCAAATTCCTGGCTTGGCAATCCAAGACAAAACCCTCCATCCAATTTCTGATTGACAAATCCTCATTAACAACTGAAATAATCCTCTGGGTCTCGTTATAGTTTTTCATCTCTTTCTTTTTACGATTAGCTCAAAAGAGGGCGTTTTCTAGTGTCATTGCAGTAAAATATCAAGACCCTTGTGGCGCGGTGGCGGAATTAGGCAGACGCAGAGGACTTAAAATCCTCCGGGTTCACACCCTTGTGGGTTCGAGTCCCACCCGCGCTACTTGTGTTTTATCTATAATTGTCTTCTATAACTGAATTTTCCATACTTCCTTATACGATATATCAAGCAAATAAGATTGTCTTTCGGTAATTTCAACGTTTGTCCATCTGTTATTCTTTTTGATCCTTTTTACTACTTCTTCATTTAAAGGAAGTATTGATTTAGATAACCCTTTAATTTTTTCGCCTATTGTTTTGTTTCCAATCTTAGGATTGTGTGTCAGTTTTTCTGT
>NPIF01003241.1_pt1 | contig 25620 bp, 14 predicted proteins | sample 8637461 | NCBI WGS metagenome assembly NPIF01 (sample SAMN07420641, study PRJNA396082) | bioreactor metagenome | isolation source: sample BR12 brine-fed electro-methanogenic bioreactor BR | place: Japan: Kochi | collected 2016-12-09
CACGCCTCGAGCGCGATCGCGCCGACCTCGAGGTCCTCTTCGACCGCGAGCTGCGCACCGTAGAACGAGAGCGGGCGGAGCGGCTCGAGTAGCTGCGCAGGTTCGAGGTGCCAGCGGTCACGCACCGCCCAGGACACGACGAGGCGGAGCTGTTCTCCGTGGTCCTCACCCGACACCTGCACCGGCCCGGCAACCTGTCCACGCGCGAAGATCGTCCCGAGGAGATCGTCGAGCACCGCGATGAGATCGAGAGGGCGCACGGCGACGGGTCCGATGTCGCCGAGGGATTCGAGCTCGAGTTCGAGGGCCCCCGCGTCGAGCTCGACGCGGTGCCGCGAGCGCACGAGCCAGCGCACGATCGGCGGCACGTCCGCCGCGATGCGCGGCCGTAGTTTCTCGCGCAGCGCCGCGGTCTCCACGAGGACCACCTCGGAGGCCGCCGCGACGGAGCGCGTGTCGAGCTCGAGCGGCTCACCCGCACGGAGGCTGACGCCTTCGAGACGCTCGGCCAGCACACGGCTCGCCTCGGCGAGGCGCTCGCTCGATTCCGCATCGAGTTCGGACTCTCGCGCCGAGACGACGACGTCGTGGGCGCGGTCGAGCACACCGGCGAGCACGGTCGAGATCACGGAGCGCAGCCGCTCGGCGAGCCGGTCCTTGAGCTCGGTCCCCTCGCTCACGTTGAGCGCGAGGAGGCGCAAGGTCTCGAGATCCTGCCCCGCCCACGCGTTGGCTTCGAAGTCCCCGCTCGCCTGCCAGAAGCGGCGGATGGCGACGTCCTGAAGTCGTTGCTCCGTACTCCGCCGGGACGGCTCCTTCCTGGCGATCAGACGCCGAAGCGGAATCGCGGTGGCCAGCGATCCGCCACCGACGAGGCCGATCCCCAGCGCAGGCAAGAGTCCCCAGAGCGGCGTGACGACCGCGAGGGAGAGCGCCATCGTGGCGACGAATGCCAAGGTCCAGCCCTGGCGACTGGTGAGACCCATGCTCGTATCCCCCCGAGCAATCGAAGGCAACCTTCCCCCTGACCTGCCCCTGACTCGGTATGGCCCCTTGTACGGCGAAGAAATGAGCCGTTCAACACCGCAGGGCCATCTCGGGATAGCGTGAAACAGATTGGATCACCCAGACACGATCCAGTCGGGCAGGCCGGTCTCCTCTTCCGCGTCCTCCGACGCGCCCGCATCCCACCCAGCTCCTCGAGTGAGTGCGTCGAGAACTGCCAGACAGCGATCGAAGCCAGCGACGCGGTACCCCTCGAGATCGATGGCGGGCAGCGCAGGCAGGCCGCTCGCGCGCGCACGCTCCGTCGCCCGGTCGAGCAGCGTTGCCCCGCGCCCGCTCCGAAGCCCTTCCTCGAGCGCCTGGCGCGAGACGGCGACATCACTCGCGGCATCGAGCACCGTCTCGAGATTCGGCGCCCGGCCTTCGCGCCAGAGGGCGCGCCAGAGACCGCTGGCCAGAGGCTCCATCGCCTCCTGCCCCGAGCGGTCCCGCACGAAGGCGCAGGCCTCGAGCGCGATTCGGGCCTCGGGGGGCTTCGGCGGCTGAGCGGGTAGCACCAACCCGAGTCGCCGGGCGACGGCGGCGGCATTTGCGAAAGAGATGGGGTTCGGCGCGCGCGCGGCGAGGCCATGCGCATCGATGCCCTCGAGATGGAGCGCGACCTCACTCGTGCGGCGCGCGCGAGGCCAGCTCTCCGCGACGATGAACGAACCCACATCGGCGAAGTCGAAGTAGAAGGTGGCGGAGACGGGCGCGCTCGCACGGCTCGGCAGATTCACGGTGGGGTCTCCCGCAGCGGAGTCGGCCGAATCGTACCGACTGCCTGCCACGACGCAGTATCACCTCCGGCTGGTCCCCCGCGCTTCTCCGATGAACGTGGTCGTCAAAACGTGTCACCCGAATCTGAACATCCCGGTTGCGCATACAGGAATTACTTGTATGTTCCGGGCAGGTTGCTCCCCCTTCATGAAACAGGCATCGGGTCCCGACAATAAGCGGCCAGCTCGCTGGCTGTCGCTGATCGGCGGCGCCCTCGTCGGGCTCGCGTGGCTGCCCTATGGCCTGGCCCCGCTCTTTCCCTTCGGATTCGCTCTGGCACTGGCGGGACTCCGCCGGACGACCGGTCCGCGCAACGTGCTCGCCGCCGGTCTCCTGTTCGGAGGGGCGTTCTGGGCGGTGGGCGCGCACTTCCTTCTCGTGCTGGTCAGCTACTCCCCACTCGGGGCGTTGTTCTACCTGCTCGCCGTCGCCTACGGCGCGGCCGGCGGCGCCGCGTTCTTCGGAGCTGCCGCCTGGATCTCGAGGCGAAGCGCATGTCCCCTCTCGCTCGCCTTCGTCGCGCTCTACCCGTTGCTCGAGCTCGTCCGCACGCTCGGTGATCTCTCCGACCCCGCGGACAGCATCGTGCACAGCCTCGCCGGGCACCCCGCCTGGCTCCCCGCCGCGTCGCTCGGCGGCCCGGGGCTCGTCGTCGTATGGACCGTCGCGACCGGCGCGATCCTCGAGTGGGCCTGGCGCCGCCGCGCGAACCGGAAGGCGGCCGTGGCCACCGCAGCCCTCGGGTTCGCTCTCTGGCTGCTCCCACCGCTCGCCTACACGGTGACGAGCCGCGAGGCCTCCGCCCCGAAGACGATGCGCGTCGCGGTGGTCCAGCCCGCATTCAGCGTTGCTCAGAAGCACGACCCAACGCGCTGGCCCGCACTCTGGAGCCGCCTCGAGAGATTGACGCGGCGTGCCGCGCAAGACGCCGAGCTCGTGGTCTGGCCCGAGAGCGCGCGGCCGGGGCCCCTCCTTCAAGAGCTCGGCGAGCCGCTCCGGGACGATGTCGTCGCGCCGCTCGCCCGCGAGGTCGGCACGCCGATCCTCTACGGCAGCGAGATCGCCATGCGCGAACGCGGCCGGCTCCGCGCGCTCTACAACGGCGCGGTCCTGATCACGCCCGACGGTCGCAGGCAGGACTGGTACGGAAAGCGACGCCTCCTCCCCTTCGCCGAAGGCCTTCCGTTCGCCTCGCTATTCGGGATCAACCCCGCGGATCGATTCGGGAGCGGGAGCGCGAAGAAGCCGAGCGTTCTCACGATGCTCGGCGCTTTCTCGCCGGGACCGCGCGCGACGCTCTTCGAAGTCGGCGACGCCCGCATCGGCGTGTTGATCTGTTACGAAGGGCTCTACCCCCGCATGGCCCGCGGGTACCGCAAAGACGGAGCGAATCTCCTCGCGATCCTGACGAACGACGCGTGGTGGGGACGCTCTTCGTTCACGGCGACCCACGCCGACGTCGCGTCCGCACGCGCCAAGGAAAACCGCCTCCCCATCGTGCGCGCCGCCAACGACGGTGTCAGCGGCGCCTACGACGCGCACGGGCGAAACCTCGGCGCCACGGAGCTCGACGAGAGCACGGTCCTGCACGTCGACGTCCCCCTCGCGGACGATGCGCCGAGCCTCTACGCGAAGCTCGGCCCTTGGCCGGAGGGCCTGGCCGCGCTTTTCCTCGCAGTCGCACTCGCGCATGGCGCTTGGCGCCGGCGAACGCGGCTCAGCGGGGCTCGAACGGAAAGCCGGTCATCAGCTTCCGTCACCTGATACTCCGCGACGTCTCGTATCTGCCCGCACTCGTCCCACCGAATAACTGAGTGGAGAAGGTGTTGCTAGGGGGCACCCGAGACCGTACAACAGATATGACACGTTCGCGCCAAGCCTGGGGAGGATCGCGCAACAAGCGTCCAGGAGACCCTGTATCGGGTGATCACCTGGTGGCAGTTTCGCGTTCCCCATATTCCCCCGGGACCGGGATCGGCCCCCCTATGTGTCGCGTCTTTCCGCCGAGGGGGTCACTTTGTGAGGACCGATCGGTGCAGCCAGCTCGAGGCTGACCGGGGAGACCTTCTGTGACCTGCTCCAAGCTGCGCCGTCGCCACGCTACCGCGCTTCTCACCGTGCTCGCGCTCGTCGTCCCGAGCTCTGCACTCGTCCCTCCGCGCACGCCCGGCTCGGCGCTCCCCGCCGACACCGCGACGCGGATTCGCGACGCACGCGAAGGCGCCCTCACGCCGGCTCACCCGCTGCGCGGGGTCGTCGCCGCGAACCTCAGCGCGCGTCGCGCCACGGGCGCACCGTCCCTGACGACGCTCTCCGGCACCTTCCAGTACCCCGTGCTCCCGATGAAGTTCCAGGACACGGGCGCGGATCCGTTCACGCCGACCGAAATCGAAGATCAACTCTTTCAGCAGGGTTACAACGCGGGCGGCCGGCCGGGCTCGTTGCGCGACTACTTCGACGAGGTCTCCTACGGCAACTACGTCGTCGACGGCAGCGTCGCCGCGTGGGCTACCGCCGCCGAGAACGAGTCCTACTACGTCGGCGCCGCGGATTGCGGCGGGCTCTGCACGAGCACGACGACCTCCGCCGCCGGCCTCGTCAGCGAAGCGCTCGCCGCCCACGACGCCGCGATCGACTTCACGCTCTACGACAACGACGGCCCGGACGGCCTCGCCAACTCCGGCGACGACGACGGCGTCGTCGACCTCCTCGTCGTCGTCCACGCCGGCACGGGTGGCGAGTGCGGCGGCGGGCTCTGGTCACACCTCGACCGCTACTCCGGCACCTTCACCTCCGCCTACTCCACCGCCGACACGGGAGAGAGCGGCCAGCCGATCCTCGTCGAAGACTTCATCGTCGTCCCCGCGAAGGCGTGCGACGGCACGAGCCTTCTGACGATCGGCGAGCTCGCCTATCTCTTCGGGCTGCACCTCGGTCTGCCCGCACTGTGGGACCGGGACCAGACCAGCCGCGGCGCGGACGCCTTCGCGCTGATGGCGCGCGGCGCCTGGGGCGGCAACGGCAGCACTCCGGAGCGCCCGGTCCACCCGAGCGCCTACGAGAAGGCGCTGCTCGGCTGGACGGTGCCCGAGCTCGTCACGGGCAGCGTGCCCGCTGCGAGTCTCCCGGCCGCGTCGGGCACCGCGCACGCGCGCGAGTTCCGGCGCGCGGCAGCGTGTACACAGGAGGAGTACGTCCTCGTCGAGAACCGCCAGAAGAGCGGTTTCGACCTCGACATTCCCGGCGACGGCCTATTGATCTGGCACGCCGACGACGGCGTGGACGCGGCCGACGACGAGGCGCGCCCACGCCTCCGCTTGCTCCCGGGCGACGGCCGCTTCGGCACGGCAAACGACGACGCGGCGAGTGCGGGCGATCCCTGGCCCGGTAGCGCGAACGCCACCTCGTGGGACGACGCGAGCACGCCTTCGTCGCACCGCCACGGTGACCGTCCGAGCGGGGCTTCCGTCACGGCGATCTCGGCATCCGGCGACCCGATGACCGCCGACCTCGCGCAGGACGGCAGTCCCCAGCTCTACTTCAGCGACGTGGTCATCGGCGACAACGTGGGCGGAGACGACGACGGCGTCATCGACCCGTTCGAGACCATCACGCTCGGCGTGGCCCTCGGCAACGACGGCCAGGCCGACGCGACCGGCATCTCGGCGACGCTTGCGCTCGACTCGCCGGTCACCGGCGTGACGATCACGAACGGCGCTGCCAGCTATCCCGACCTCGTCACGTGCGCGGCGCCGAGCTCGGCCGACTTCGAGATCCAGCTCGACGAGACGGTCGCCTGCGAAACGCTCCTGCCTTTCCGTCTCGACGTGACGAGCAGCGAGGGCAGCCAGAGCGTGCGCTTCGAGCTCCGCGTCGGTACACGCCTCGACGTCGCCGCGCTGCGAGTCACGTCGACGAGCACGGACACGGGCGCCCCGCGCATCACCGCCCAGAGCGGCGTGGCCGCGCTCGTCTACCACGAGCAGAACGCGGGCCGCGACGAGATCCGCATGACGCGCGTCGACGACACCGGCGCCGCGCTCGGCACGACGACGATCAGCGACGGCACGAGCGGCGACGCCCGCCACCCCGACGTCGTGTGGAACGGCACCGAGTACGGCGTCGTCTGGGAGGACGACCGCGACGGCACGCTCGAGATCTACTTCGCACGCGCCGACGCGAGCGGTGTGCGCATTGGCGCCTCGCAGCGCGTCACGAACGACGCGGGCTCGGCGACAGGCCCGCGGCTCGCGTGGAACGGCGTCGACAGCGAGTGGGCGCTCGTCTGGCAGGACGACCGCAACGGCGACTCGGACGTGCTCTTCGCGCACCTCGACTCCGGCGGCTTGAAGATCGGCAGCGACGTCGCACTCGCCAGCGGGGCCGCGGTGCAGAGCGCCCCGGACCTCGCGTGGAACGGCGCGCGCCTCGGCGTCGTGTGGCAGGAAGACGTGGCGGGTGAGGACTCGGTGTTTTTCGTTGCGACCGACGGCGACGGGAGCGCCGCGTTCGCGAACCTCCGGATCGAGAGCGACGCGGGAGACACGGGGGCACCCGCCATCGCTCCCGACGACGGCCAGAACGCGTTCGGCATCGTCGCCATCGACCACCCGGCGAGCGGCACGCCGCGCGTGCGCGGCTGGCTCCAACCCGAAGACGGCAGCGCCGCCACCGGGCCGAAGCAGCTCTCGAGCGACGCGACGCGTTTCGACGCCCTCGACCTCGACGCCGACGGGACGAGCTTCCACGCGGCTTGGCTCGAGCATCGCTCGGGCGCGCGCCGTGTCGTCGTGCTCCGCGCCGACGCCGACCTCGACCCCGAGCTCGACACGCCGGTGACATCCTCCGCCGCCTACGGGCGGACGGCGGCGGTCGCTCACGCGGCCGGTACGCTCTACGCCGCGTGGAGCGCGGAAGACGCGACGAGCCATCGCTTCGACGTGTGGGCGCGCCCGCTGCTCGCCACGGGCGATTGCGGCCGCGACGACGACGGCGACGGTGTGAACCAGCCCGGCGACAACTGTCCGAACACGCCGAACCCGGGACAGGAGAACGGCGACACCGACAGCTACGGTGACGCCTGCGATTGCGACGACACGAACGGCGACATCAACCCGGGCGCGACAGAGGTCCACTGCGATGGCCTCGACAACGACTGCGATGCCGGCACCGTCGATGCCCCGGACGGCGACAGCGATGGCGTCGACATCTGCGACGTCACCGACGCGAACAACCCTGACGGCGTCGGAGTGGACTGCGACGACGCAGACCCGGACAACACCCCCGGCGCTACCGAAATCTGCGACGGCGCCGATAACAATTGCGACGGGACGGCCGACGAAGGGCTCGCCGTCTCGACCTGGTACCAGGACGCGGACGGCGACGGCTACGGAGACCCGAACGTCAGCCTCGACACCTGCGACGGCAACCAGGGCGCCTACATCGCGAGCGCCGGTGACTGCGACGACACCCGCGACGACGTCAACCCCGGCGCGCTCGAAGTGTGTGGCGACGGCGCGGACACGGACTGCGACGGCAGCGTCGACGAGGTGACGGGGCCCCGCTACCTCGGACCGAGCGGCAGCGACACCGACAACCTCTGCACCGACGAGCTCGCCCCGTGCGCCACCTTCACCCACGCGATCGCGGTCATGTGCGACGCGGAGACCGTCATGGTCGCGGAGGGGGAGTACACGGAAGATGTCGTCATCGGGCGGCCGATCCGCATCGACAACGCCGGCTCGACATTGTTGACGACGCTCAACGGCACGGGCGCGGGCGACATCGTGCAGATCCTCGCCTCCGACGTGATCTGGGACGGCGTCAACGTCAAGAACTCTCCGGGCCACGCGTGCCTGCGCGTCGGTGACGCGACGCATACAGGCCTTCGGGGCGTCAGCATCCGCAATGCCGAACTCTCCGGCTGCGCCCAGGGCCTGATCTTCGACAGCACCGGCAACACGGGGAGCTGGAACCGCGCGCTCAGCCTCGACATCGTCGGTGCCGTCACCGACGGCACTGCGAACACCGGCATCGGCGTGCTCGTCACGGGTGGCAACGGGCGCCTCGAGCTCAAGTCCGGACTGATGCGCGAGAACGACGGCCCCGGCATCCGCGTCGAGGCTCCGCCCACGGGCGAGAACACGACGATCGTGATCGTCGGCAACCGCATCCGCGCCAACGGCCAGGACGCGACAGCCGACGGAGCTGCCGGCATCGATGCCGCCGGCACCGGCGACCTGCGCATCGAGGGCAACCGGATCTACGACAACGTCGGCCCCGGCGCCGGCGACGACGGGCAAGGAGTGCTCTTCGACGCGGTCAGCGGCGGCAACTTCTTCTGCAACCGCATGGAGAACAACGACACCGGCGCGCGCCTCGTGGGCGGGAGCGATGGACTCGCCTTCCTCCACAACCGCTTCAGCGGGCAGTCCGGCACGGGCATCTTCGTCGAGAGCGCCGCGGGGGCGACGACCACCGTCAGCGAGAACCTCTTCACCGGAAACACGACGGCGATCGACAACGAGGGCGACGGCACGTTCGACGCGCGCCACAACTGGTGGGGCGCCGCAGACGGCCCCTCGGGCGCCGGCGGCAGCGGGGACGCGATCACCGGGAACATCGACACGAGCGCGTTCATCCCGACCACGGCCGCGCCCGTGCTCGTCAAGCGCCCGGTCGACTTCGGTTGGCCGGAGTCGAACTCCCCCTGCTACCAGACGGTCCAGAAGGGCGTCGACCAGGCCAACCCGATGGACCTCGTCCTGATCGGCTCGGGGAACTACCGGGAGCACGTCACGATGAACAAGCAGCTCACGCTCGAGGGGATCTCGGGCGGTTCGGGCTGCTCACCCTCCGTCATCGACGGGACGCAGTCGGGCGGTTCTCACCTGCCCGCGTTGCGCATCCACGACATCGCCAGCGTCGCCGTGCGCGACCTTCAGATCCGTGGCGCAGGCGAGGGGACGACCTGCGGCCAGAACAGCGGCGACGAGATCGGTCTCGATCTCGAGAACGTCGACGACTCGACGTTCGAGCGCCTGTGCATCGCCGAGAACGGCGTCACCGAGCTCCGCGTCTACGGCGACTCCGACAACAACACCTTCCGCGATCTGACGATCGACGGAATGCTCCGACTCGGCGACGGCTCCGACCAGTGCGGGCACCGCTCGCGGGAGGGCGTACTCGTCGACGGCGGCCCGGCTTGCGAGGGCGGACCCGGCGCGATGGCGGACAACAACCGCTTCGAGAACGTCGAGATCGCGTATGCGGCGCACGGCATGTCGATTCGCCTGGCCCGCAACACCGAGTTCGACGCGGGCAACGTCACCGCATCACCCGCTCCCGCGTGGTTCGGCGGCACGGACGCGGTCGCGATCGAGATCGGCCCGAGCGAGGACACCGCCATCACGGACAGCATCGTCGGCTCCGGCGAGGAGACGAACGCCCTTCGAGTTGGCGGCAAGACGGCAGCCTCGTGCATCACCGAGATGAGCGACGCGCTCCGCACCCGCATCGAAGGCAACGACGTCAATCAGTCGATCGAGGCCGGCATCCTGCTCCGCCACGCTCTCGACGATGTCGGCGCTCCGAAGGACACCGAGCTCCGCTGCAACGACGTGCGGCAGTCGGGCACGGGGATCCTCACCGAGTACGTCGGCGTGGCCCCGGAGAACCGGCTCACGCTCAACGACATCCGCAACAACTCGACGGGCGTGCGCAACACCGACATCCGCAGCCTCCCGGCGCAGGAGAACTACTGGAATGCGTCGGACGGACCCTCGGGCTCGGCGCCAGGTAGCGGCGACAGCGTCTTCGGCGCGGTCGAGTTCGGCCCCTGGCTCGGCAACTCCTCACGTATCGACAACGACGGGGACACGGCGAGCGAGTGTGATGGGGATTGCGACGACACCAACTCGGCGGTGTGGCCCGGCGCGGACGAAATCTGCGACGACATCGACAACGACTGCGACGGCAGCATCGACGAGGGCTTGACCCTCAATACCTACTACCGCGACGCCGACGAAGACGGATTCGGTGATGCGGCCGCCACGATCGAGGACTGCAGCGCCACGCCACCGGCCGGCTACGTCACGGACTCGAGCGACTGCGACGACACGCTGGGCTCGGTCTACCCCGGTGCCACGGAAGTGAGCTGCGACGGGATCGACCAGGCCTGTGACGGCAGCGCCAACGAAGCGCCGGACGGCGACTCGGACGGCTTCGACGTCTGCTCCCCGAGCGACCCGTACGACGGCGACGGCCTCGAGGCGGATTGCGACGATGGCGCCAGCGCGGTCAACCCGAACGGGACCGAGACGGCCTGCGACGGCATCGACCAGGATTGCAGCGGCGCGGACCTCACGCCGGACGCCGACGAGGATGGAGCCGACACCTGCTCGAGCAGCGACCCGAACAACCCGGACGGCCTCGAGGCCGACTGCGACGATGCCGACCCCACACGCGCCCCACACCTCGCCGAAGCCTGCGACCTGATCGACAACGACTGCGATGGCAGCGTCGATGAAGACCTTCCGCAAAACACCTACTACCGCGATGCCGACGGCGATGGCCACGGCGACGCCGCGGACTCGGTCGACGACTGCTCCGCCACGCCGCCGAGCGGTTACGTCGCGGCGGCCGGCGACTGCGACGACACACGGGGCGACCGCTACCCGGGCGCCGCGCTCGTCTGCTACGACGGCATCGACCACGATTGCGATGGCACCATCGACGCGGAGCAGGCCACCTGCACGGCGCTCGTCGCCACCAACCTCGCGTTCTCTTCCGGAAGCAAGGAAGAGCTCACGTGGACGGGTGGGAGCGGGGCCAACGCCCACGCGCTCTACCGCGGCCACGTCCCGGCAGCCGGCCTCACCGCGCTCGACCACGAGTGCCTCGCCAGCGAACTCAGCACGCCGAGCGCACGGGACGTCGACGCCCCGCTGCCTGGCGAGGCCTACTACTACCTCGCCACGGGTCTCGACACGAACGGCGGAGGCTTCGTACCGAGCTCGCTCGGAAGCTCGAGCGCCGGACAAGCGCGCGGCGACTCGCTCACTCAACCCTCTGGACCGCGGGTCTACGTCGATCCCGACGCAACCGGCTCCGGCTCCGGGCTGAGCTGGGCGGACGCGTACACGAGCGTCAGCACCGCGCTCGCCCACGGAAAAGCCCCGGGGCGTGGACTCGAGCTCTGGACGAAGGGGAGCCACGACAGCGTGCAGGCGACGCTCCCCGCGACGCGCCCCGGCGTGCGTCTCTTCGGAGGATTCGCGGGTACCGAGACTGCGCTCCACGAGCGCATGCCCTCGAGTACGCCAACGACGTTGCGCGGCGGCGGTGCGGGCACCGTGATCGATGCGGGTGATCGAGCCCTCCACCTCATCGACGTCCACGTCGAGAATGCGGCGGTCGGCGTTCGCATCGGCGACTCCGCGAGCGCACGTTTCGTCGGCGTCCAGTTCGCCACGCAAAGCGATCGGGCCCTCGATGTCGACTCCGCACGCGCGGGAGGCACGCAGCTCGAGCTGCTCGGCAGTACCTTCGACGGCTCCGGGGCCCGCGGCTTGAGCGCCGTGGTCCGCGGCGGCCGCCTCAGCGGACGTGTGCTCGACAACAGCTTCGCGGGCAACTCCGACGCGGCACTCGTTCTCGAAGCGCGCCCCGGCGCGGCCAACGCCGAACTCACCCTCGAGATCCTGTCGAACAGCGTCAATGGCGGCGCGCGAGGGATCGTCGTGGGCGCCCACCTTGGAGACACCGAGCTCACGGGAACGAGTGTGCCCGTCATCAGCTCGAACCTCATCGCGGACACGACGGGAGACGCGGTCGTCGTCGAGGCCAGCGGCACCTGGGACACCGCAAGCGGCGCCGCGGAAGCGCGCAGCGCCCCGTGGCTGATCGGCAACACGATCACGGACGCGGGAGGCCGCGGCCTGCTCGTCGAGGTCGCCCGCAACGACACGAGCGCAGACCCGAGCCTCCACGCGGTCCAGGCGACGCCCCAGGTCTTCGAGAACCTCCTGACCTTCGGCTCGGGCTACGGCGTCGAGGAAAGCGCCGACGACCCGGGCCAGGCTCTGGTCGCGGACCCGACCTTCGTCGGCAATCTCCTCTTCGGTAATGCGCAGCTCTATCGCGACGAAGGCGGAGCGGGGCTCACGACGCTCGCGGAGCTCAACGCGTTGGCCGAGGCACGCGCCAACATCGAGGGCGACCCGCTCTATGTCGACCGGCCCGCGAACAATCACCGGCTCTCGGCGGGCTCCCCGGCGCTGGACCAGGCGCAACCGGACACCCCGAAGCGACCGAACATCGACCGGGACGGCCTGGCACGAGTCAAGGACGGCGATGGTGATGGGGACGCGAAGGCGGACATAGGCGCCTACGAACGCTAGTGTCCTGACCCGGGATTCCCTGTCGTTGTCGCCGAGGACTCGGCGCGCCGGGCAAGGCGCGACGACGAAGCTGNNCGAGGAGGAGCAACGCAGCCAGGCGTGGCGAGGGCCGGCGACAACGGCAGGGAATCCGCGGCTCGACCCACGATCCCAACGCGCTCCACGCCCAAGATCCACCACGACTCGCCCCGAGCAGGCAGCCGAGAACCACCGGGGACAGTCAACCGCAAAGACCATCCCATCACGACCCGCGCAAGGCGGTTGACAGTCCCCTCACGGCCGCCCCTCACGGCCGCCCCTCATGGCCGTCCCCTCACGACCGTCCCCTCACGGCATCCCAGGCAGTCACTTCTGGGTGGTCACCCCTCACGCGAACCGAGTTGGACTTCCGCGCTGGTTGGGACGGTCGACTCCTACCCTGCTCCATGCCGGCAGATGCGAGAGGAGTCGACCGTCCCGCCCGCACCGAGACCGACGAAAGAGCAGCCGAGCACGGCGCTTTCCCCTGACATTTACCACCTTTCACCGCCACGTAACCAAGCCTAAAGACCCTTCTCCGACAATCTCGCTCGGTGATTCGAATAGCGAATCCCATCGACAGAGAAACGATTCCACAGGGAATGGAATAGAGGAGGAGAGAGCCATGAAGAAGATGGTGACGGCCCTTTGTGTGGCCGGGCTGCTGGCCGGTGGAGCCAGTGCGACGCTCAGCCAGGACCGCGAGTTCTGGTACGAGCAGGGACAACGGAAGATCGACGAGATGAAGCAGCGCCGGACGATCCGTTACGGCGGCGCGAAAAATGTCATCCTCTTCATCGGAGACGGCATGGGCATCAGCACCGTCTCCGCCGCCCGTATCTTCGAAGGGCAGCTCCGCGGTGAGACCGGCGAGGAGAACCTCCTCAGCTTCGAGCGCTTCCCCTTCGTCGCGCTCTCCAAGGTCTACAACACGAACCAGCAGACGCCCGACTCGGCCGGCACGATGACGGCGATGATCAGCGGCGTCAAGACGAAGGCGGGCGTGATCGGGGTCGACGACTCCGTCATCCGCGGTGACCACCAGAGCGTGTACGGCAACGAGCTGCTCACCCTCGTCGAGGAGGCCGAGCAGCGCGGCCTGTCGACGGGTGTCGTGACCAGCGCCCGCCTGACGCACGCGACGCCGGCCGCTTGCTACGCGCACTCCCCCGAGCGCAACTGGGAAGACGACGGCGACCTGCCCGACGACGCCCTCGAGGCCGGCTACAAGGACATCGCCCGCCAGCTCATCGAGTTCCCCTACGGTGACGGCCTCGAGGTCGCGCTCGGCGGCGGCCGGCGCCACTTCATCCCCCGCGAGATGGGCGACCCCGAGGACGAAGGCCGCAGCGGCAATCGCGAGGACGGGCGCAACCTGACCGCCGAGTGGACCGAGCGCTACCCGAATTCGGCGTTCGTCTGGAACAAGGCGCAGTTCGACGCAATCGACCCCGCCTCCACCGACCACCTGCTCGGCCTCTTCGAGCGCTCGCACCTCGAGTACGAATACGACCGCCCGGGTGACACGGGTGGCGAGCCCGCGCTCAGCGATCTGACCGTCAAGGCCATCGAGATTCTCGAGAAGAACGAGGAAGGCTTCGTGCTGATGGTCGAGTCCGGACGGATCGACCACGCGCACCACGCGAGCAACGCCTACCGCGCGATGTCCGACACGATCGAGTTCGCCAAGGCGATCGAGGCCGCCCGCTCGATGACCAACGGCGAGGACACGCTGATCATCGTCACGGCGGACCACAGCCACGTCTTCAACATCGCCGGCTACCCGACGCGCGGTAACGACATCCTCGGCCTCGTCGTCCCGAACGACCGGAGCGGCGCGCCGGCGCTCGACTACGCGCGTGACCGCGACGGCCTGCCGTTCACGACCGTCGGCTACTACAACGGCGGCGGCTACGTCGGCATCCGCGAGCTCCTGACCGACGAGCAGGTCTCCGACCCGAACTACCGCCAGGAGTCTGCGGTGCCACTCTCGAGCGAGACCCACAGCGCCGAGGACGTCGCGATCTACGCCGACGGTCCGGGGGCCTGGCTCTTCCAGGGCGTCGTCGAGCAGAACTTCATCTACCACGTGATGCGCGACGCGCTGCGCTGGGATACCCCGGACACGGCCCCGGTCGCCACGCGCGGAGCGGGGCGTCGCACCCTCGTGCGCGGCCGCTAGTCGATCAACAGCCGAAACACCCAGGGGGAGAGGCGCCGCCTCTCCCCCGCCCCTTGCTCACCGAGGACTTTCCGATGCGCCTGCTCCTGCTCGCCCTCGCGATCGCCGCGTTCGCACCCGGCCTCTTGGCAGCCACGCCCGCGGCCGAACCCGACACCTCTCCCGCGCTCACCGCGCACTTCGAGACCTCCCGCTTCGTACTCGGTGCCGCCGGTAGCGAAACGCGCTCGAGCTGGCGTTACTGGCGGCGGGGCGACCGCGTCGAGACTCTCACCGAAGCCATTGGCTACGGCGAAGCGTGGACACGTTCGAAGCAGGGCGTGGGCCACGAGAAGATCTTCGTCGAGGCCAAGCGGCGGATCGTCTACACCCCCGGTGATCTCGCCGCGGTCGGACGCACGACGGCCTGGGAGGCGGTCTTTTCGATCGTGCGCCCCGAGATGGCCCGCTCGCTCGTAGAGATCGGCAGCGAGAGCGCCTTTGGGCGACCTGCACTGCGCTTCCGCGGAAAGGTCGGCAGCGACGACATCGAGCTCCTCTGGCTCGTCGCGGAGCAGATCCCCGCCGAGCTGCGCATCGTGCGCGGGGGCTCCCACGTCGAGCTCGTGCGCCTCGTCGAGCTCGACACCGATGCGCCCTTCGTCCCGGCGCCATCGGATGCCCGTGACTTCGAGGCCTTGGATTTCGCCGACCTCGGCGACCTCGAAGCGGACCCCTTCGTCCAGCGCTTCCTCTACGGTGGCGTCCAGGCGATTCTCGGCCGAGGCAAGAGCGCGTCACCCCGCGCAAAGCACGCTGGCCACGCTCACGGTCATGATCACGACCACTGATCGAATGCAGAGCTAACCGAGCGCAACGCCGCCGCGCACGAACGCCATGAGAGGGTCGATGTTCTTCGCGACCGGGCGCATGATCTGGGACTTGTCGATCATGCCGTCGAAGGTGCCGTAGATCGCTCCGAGGACGATCTCCGCCATGCGTTGGACATCCCCTTCGCGAACCTCTCGACGGTGTTGGCCGTGAAGCAGGATCCCGGCCAGGGCCCCTCTCAAGGCCGTGCGCTTCCGGCGGTGGTACTCCTGCCTCACGCTCGACTCCGGCGGGGTGTCGAAGAGGATCTTGACCAGTGCCGAGCCCGGCCCGACGAGTGGCCGGAAGAGCACCGAGAAGACCTGCTCCATCCGCTCGAGAGCAGGGCGCCCGTCGTCCCGTGCAATGGCCTGCACCTGCTCGACGAGCGGGTCGATGATGCGCGCCTCGATGAATACGAGCACTTCGTCGCGGTCGGAGAAGTAGTTGTAGAGTGTGCCGCGTGAGATGCCCGAAGCCCGCGCGATGCGCTCCATCGTCAGCGCGGAGAGCCCCTCTTCCTCGAAGATGGCGACCACCGACTCGAACACCTGCTCCTGCAAAGCGAGTGTCGCGAGCTGGCGTCGGCGTTCCGCGTAGCTGCTCATCAGAATCCTCGCTCGGTGATCAGTAGGTGAAGCTGTAGCCGAGGTGAACACCGAAGTCCGGTGTGTTGTCGTGAATGATGATGTTCTCGATCAGCGCGAACTCGAGCGTGCGCCCCGGTGCGACGACCTTCTTGAATCCGAGCACGACTTCGTTCGACGAGTCCGCAAAGACCGAGTCGTCCTTGGCGAGACCGTCGCTGAGCGTGTACTGCGCGATCCACGAGAAGCTGGGGCTGCGTCGCCACTCGGCGGCGAGGGTCGCCGAGGTCCAGTTGTTGTCCAGTTCCAGCTCGCCGGTGCGATCGAGACCGCTGTGCACACACATGACGCTTCCATGCAGGACCCAGGAGCCGAGCGGCAGGCTCGCACCGAGAGACACGCCGATGTCGCTTCGGGAACCCTCGTTGCGCGCGCTCCTCCACTCGTCGATCTCGTAGGAGGCCATGGCGCCGATCGACATGCGCAAGCCCCCAGGGCCCTGGTGCAGGAAGGTGTGCATCCCGCCCACCCAGAGGTAGCTCGCATCCTCGGGCTCCGTGATCAGCGTGACGCGCTCGCCGTTCTCGTCGAAGGTCTCGATCAGCATGCGGCTGGTCGGCACCTCGTCGCGCCCGTTCTGACCCACGCCCACCGCGTCGTGGAAGTTCTGGATGAAGCGATCGAGGATGCCTCCCCCGCGGATCTGGTGAACCACACCAGCCCCGAGGATCGTGCGCTCGCTGACGGCGTAGCCGAACACCAGCTCGAACTCCGCGAGCTCGTAGTCGAGCGTGAACTCTCCCGGCTCGACCGCCCAGACGTTGGAGATGGTGCTGCTCGCGGAGATGAAGCGCGTCCCGGCCGGTACGATCATCGGGGCGAGGGGTTCGATCCTCAGCCTCAACGATTGGAGCGGAGACTGGGAGCGCACCGAGAGTGGTCCCTGGCCGAGCTCCGCCCCGAGAGTCGCTTCCTCCGCGATGGAGGGGAAGGCCGCACCGAGGAGCACCCCGATGACGGCGAGTGTTCGCATGGTGCGGCCGAAGATCACTTCCCTTCCTCCGCGGCGTTCGCCCAGGGGATACCCCCGAGCGCGCGCTCGAACTCTCCGAGCGCTTTGAGCGTGGCATGACGCGCTTCCGCCGCCGAGAGCCGCGCGCGCACGGCGTTGCCTTGCGCGTCGAGCACCTCGGTGATGGAAGCCGCGCCTGCGCGATAGGCGCGACGCCGGATCTCGAAGCTCTCTTCGGAGGCCCGCGCCGCACGTTCGCGCAAGGCGAAGCGCGGCCACTGTGCAGCAAGGGCGTCAGCCGCGACGCGAAGCCGGGTACCAATCTTCAGCGCGGCATCGCGTCTCTCCGCCGCAGCCTGTTCGAGCTCGCGACGGGCGCGGCGTTGGCCGGCGCGCGCGCGACCCGAGTCGAGCAGCGGGACGCTGAGCTGAGCGGCGACGCTCCAGCTCTCTTCGTCGGGGATTGTAAACGCAAGTCCCCCCATATCTGGGCTCGCGCCACCACCGCCACCGTGCATGCGCCGGTCCCAGGAAGCGGCCACGCCGAGCACCGGCCACCAGCGACGACGCTTCTCGTGGACGAGCTGGCGTCGGCGCGCGTCGAGTTGAGCATCGAGCGCGTCGATCTCGGGGGCGCGCTCGATCGCCCTCTCCTCGAGCAACGCGAGGAGCGTATCGTCGACGAGAGGGGAGTCGAGCAAGAAGCCCGCGCCGTGCCGCGCGAGGTGGGTGGGCACTGTGTCGAGGGGCGGCGACGCGACATCCCAACGATTGCCGAGGGGCAGCGCGAGCAACTGCGAGAGCGCTCGCTCGGCGCCCCGGCGGGTCGCCCGTGCATCGAGCAGGAGTTCCTGACGCGTTGCGAGCTCGGCATCCCAGCGCAAGAGCTCGTCGCGGCGCGCGCGGCCACTCTCTGCGCGGATCAGCGCAAACTCGCGGTTCTCACGCGTGATCTCGACATCGGAGACGCGTACGGACTCGAGCTCGTGCGCCGCGAGAAGATCGAAGTAGGCGTTCGAGACCGAGGAGGCGACGTCCGCCTCGCTCGCTCGTGAAAGCGCCGCACTGAGCTCTGCAGCCTGACGAGACTGGGCGATGTTGTTCAGGAGCTCGTCATCGAGGAGGACTTGGTTGAGCGCCACTCCCCCCGTCACTGTGTTCTGGTACTGACCGAAGAGTGGCATCGCGCGATCCGCGTCGATGCGCGACGCCGTCGCCGTGCCGTTGAGCTCCGGCATCAGGCTGCGCCGTTCGGCTCGCAGCGCGGCACGCGCGGCGAGCAGGGCCGCTCGGCGCGCCTCGAGCTCGGGGCTCTTCGCGCGCGCCTGGGCGACGGCCTGTTCGACCGTCAGGGCCTTGCCGCGCGTCTCGTTGGCCAGCCGTGCGCTGACGAGGAGACGCCAAGGAAGGACGAGACCGAGCTCTCGAGCCCGCTCCATGTCGAGGATGAGCTGCCCACCGCGCTCCATCTGCGTGTTGGGGGCACGCGTCAACCCTTCGAGTCCGTCAAGTACCAGAAGCGCGGTCCGCCGGAGAGCCGCTGCAAGCGGAAGTGAGCGGTCGCGCCAGGCGACGGATTCGACTGCCTCGTTTCGGTCAAGGAGGAGGGAGAGGACCGGTGTTTTGTCGAGGCGGGTTGCGAAGCGATCAAGGGCAGCGTGGTCGGGGGGAAGGAGGATGGTTCCGACCCACACGGAGCTCAGATTCTCGAGCTCGGTCTCGTCCATGGTCGATGGGAATAGTACGGTGATGCGTCCGCCCTCCGGCGCCCGCTCTCTGAGTCTCGGAGAGGCCGGGCCGAAGGCGGGATCGAGAAACACGCCGACGTTCTCGGCGACGTTCAAGGAAGCGATGACCTCCATGTCTTCGACGAACGCGTCGTAGGCATCGAGGGTCACGGAGCACGTCGAGGGAGCGTCTTCGCGCAGTAAGCGGTACGCCATGTGGGGCAGGCCGTGCTCGAGCGGCTCTGGGCCGCAAAGCGCACCGATCGCGCGGGGGCCCACGGCGACGACGACATCCGTCTCCATCCCGCGTTCGAGGCCGCGCGCGAGAAGCGCGGGGTCGAATCCCGCGTCGATCGTCTCGATCTCGAGCGCGACCCGCTCCGCGGTGGTGCCGCGCGCCGCGTCGCTCAGCTCTTGCTCGACGCGGCTCGCGAAGTCGTCCAGCTCCGCACTCGGCCCGTCCTTGAGAATGGTCACCCGCGCGCGAGGCACGGCGTCCTCGGCCCATGCACAGGGACAGAGCAGCGCGAAGAGGAAGGCAGCCGTAATGAGCTGGCGCGTCATGCGGCCCTCCCTTCGAAGCGGATGCGGAAGAACAGCGCGTAGAGGATGGGCACGAAGACCAGCGTCAACACCGTGGCGAAGGTCAGCCCGGCCATGATCGTCACCGCCATCGCGGCGAAGAAGTCGTCGAAGATCAAGGGAGTCATTCCGAGAACCGTCGTCAGGGAAGCCATAAGGACCGGGCGGGAGCGGCTGAGCGCGGCGTCGATCACCGCGGCCTGGCGCTCCTTGCCGGCGCGGATGCCGGCGTCGATCTGGTCGATCAGAACGATCGCGTTCTTGATCAACATCCCGGAGAGGCTGAGGAACCCCAGCGTGGCCATGAAGCCGAAGGGTTGCCCGGTCGCGAGCAGTCCGGCCGTCACGCCGATGACCGCGAGCGGCACGGTGAGGAAGATGATCAGCGGCTGGCGCACGGCGTTGAAGAGCACGATCACGGCGAGAACCATGATCACCGCGCAGATCGGCACCGCAGCGAACACGGCTTCGTTCGCCTCGAGCGAGTCCTCGTACTCCCCGCCCCACTCGAAGGTGTAGCCGGGAGGCAGCGGAATCGCCTCGATCGGTGCGCGGAGCTCTTCCCACAGCGCGCTCGCCGGCCCGCTGATCGGGTCACACTGCGCGTGAATCGTCCGCCGACGGTCCTCCCGCCGGATGATGTTGTCCTCGAAGCCGAGCTCCGTGCGTCCGACCACTTGGCGATAGGGAAGCACGGCGCCCGTCGCCGAGGACCAGACCAGCGCGTTCTCGACGGCCCCGATCCCCATGCGGTCCGGGGCATTCAAGCGCAGCACGACCGGGATCATGCGGTTCCGCTCGCGGTAGAGACCGATCGTCTGACCGCGCAGGCCCAGTGCCAGCGACTGCGCGAGGTCCTGTCGAGACACGCCAGCGCGGCGGGCGGCCTCGCTCTCGTAGTGCACCTGAAGCACCTTGGCGGGCTGACGCCAGTCGTCGATCACCTGCTGGGTGTTCGGGTGCTCCCGCATGATCGTCTTCGCCTGCTCGGTGAGCTGGCGCAAGACGAGGGGGTCGGGGCCCCGGAAGCGAGCCTGGATCTTCGGCCCGCCACCGGGACCAAGAGCGAAGCGGCGTGCCCGTACCAGGGCGTCCGGGAACGCGTCGTTCGAGTAAGCGTCGATGCGTGGCAGCAAGGTCTCGATGGTCCGGTAGTCGTTGACGCGCACGAGCATCTGGCCGTAGGCCGTGTTCATCGACTCCGCGTCGTAGGTCAGCATGAAGCGCAACATCCCGCCGCCGACCGTCGTCGTGACCGCCTCGACCTCGGGTTGCTCGCGCAGCCACGCCTGGAAATCGACGAGGTCCTCGGAGGTCTGGACGACCCGCGTGCCTTCGGGCCGCCAGAAGTCCACGAAGAACTGCGGACGTGTCGAGTTGGGGAAGAAGGCCTTGTCGACGAAGCCGAAGGCGTAGATCGACGCGAAGAGCGCGAGGATCATCACGCCGACGACGCTGAGGCGATGCCGCAGGCAGAAAGCGAGGAAACGCTTGTAGGCCTGGAAGACGCGGCCTGCATAGGGGTCTTCGATGGCCCCGGACTTCGGGGGACGCAGCATGAGGACTGCTGCGAGGGGCGTCACGGTGATCGCGAGGATCCAGCTCAAGAACAAAGAGATGCCGACGACCTGGAACAGGGAGCGGCAGAATTCGCCCGCGCTGTTCTGCGACAGGCCGATCGCGCCGAAGGCTGCGATCGCGACGATCGTCGCACCGAAGAGCGGCCACTTCGTCTCCGCAACCGCCTCCTCGGCGGCGCGGATGCGGTCCATTCCCTTGGTGATGCGAACGAGCGCTCCCTCGACGACGACGATCGCGTTGTCGACGAGCATGCCCATCGCGATGATCAGCGCGCCGAGCGAGATGCGCTGCAGGTCGATCCCGAACGCCTGCATGCAGAGGAAAGTGCCGAGGATGGTCAGGCAGAGGACGCCGCCGATGATCAGCCCGCTCTGCAAACCCATCGTGAGCACGAGCAGGACGGTGACGATCAGGACCGACTCAACGAGGTTGATCAGGAAGCCGTCGACCGCGCGGTTCACGTCCTGGGACTGGAAGTTGATCGTCGCGAGCTGCATACCCGCCGGAGCGAGCGGCTCGAGCTCGGCGAGGCGCGCCTGCACCTGCTGCCCCATCTTGACGACGCTGCCGCCAGAGACGACGGAGATGCCGATCCCGATCGCCGGCTCACCGTTGTGGAGGAGGAGCTGACTCGGTGGATCCTCGACGCCGCGCTCGACGGCGGCGACTTCGCCGAGGCGGATCATCCGACCGCTGCGCGGGGAGGTCAGCAGGAGGTCGCTGATCTCCTCGAGCGAGTCGACGCCGCCGAGCGGGGCGAGGCGCACCTCGTCGCGCGGCAGGTCGAGCTGCCCCGCGTACGCGACGCTCGCCTGGCCGTCGAAAGCCTGCGCGATCTCCATCGGGGTCAGGCCGAGCTCGGCGAGGCGCTCGCGCGACGGTTCGACGTAGATCGTCTCGCGCTGCGTGCCCGAGAGCTCGACGTTCGCGACACCGTCGACGAGCAAGAGCTCGCGGCGCAGGTCGTCGGCGTACTCTTTGAGCTCGCCGTAGTCGTACCCCTTCCCCGTCAGCGCGAGGAAGATGCCGTACACGTCGCCGTAGTCGTCGATGACCATCGGCGTGCCGGCACCCGGAGGTAGCTGGGGCGCCGCGTCGCGGACTTTCCGCCGCAGCTCGTCCCACACCTGGGGGATGTCGTCCTTCTTGGTCTCATCCTCGAGGTCGACGTAGATCGTCGAGAGCCCGGGGCGCGAGATCGAGCGGACCTCTTTCGTCTCGTCGAGTCGCTGGCTAGCCGACTCGAGGACATCGCTGACCTCCTGCTCGACTTCTTCCGGCGACGCGCCGGGATAGCTCGTGATGATCAAGGCGGTCTTGATCGTGAACTCGGGGTCCTCGAGGCGGCCGAGCTCGGTGAAGGCCCAGAGTCCGCCAAGGATCAGGACCAGCGTTCCCAGGAAGGTGACGACACGTTTCCTGAGAGCGTAGCTCTCGATGGTCATGGCTCAGCGCCTCCCGATGTCGCGGACGCGCACGGATTCGCCGTCGCTGAGGAAGGCGGCGCCGGCGGTGACGATGCGCTCTCCGGGCACGAGCCCGCTCGTGACCTCGACGCCGTCCTCACGCAGCTCGCCCAGGGACACGACGCGTCGTTCGACACGCGCGCCCGCCTCGTCGATCACGAAGACGTGAGCCCGGCCGTCCTCACCTTCCGAGAGCGCCTCGGAGGGTACGCGCACCGCCGTCGCGAGCGCGGCAGAGTCACCGGGGACGCAGCGCACCCGCGCGGTCATGCCGGGCAGAATCGCCGCGCCGTCGGGACGCGGCATCGTCAGCGTCACGGAGTAGGTCCGCGTCACGGGATCGGCCTCGGCGGCGTGCTCGCTCAGTGACGCAGGGAGCACCTGCCCGGGCATCGCGACGAAGCTCACCTCGTAACGGCAAGCACCGGGCGTGAGAAGCTCTGCGAGTTCGGACTCCGGCGCGTCGAAGCGCACTTCGGTCTGATTCAGATCCTGCAGGCGCAGCACGACCTGTCCGGGCTGAACGATCTGGTGGTTCTCGACGAGCACCTCGGAGACTTTGCCGGCGACCGCGGCTTCGAGCTTCGTATCCTCGAGCGCGAGCTCCGCGGCGCGGCGGCTCTCTTCGGCCGTGGCCACGGTCGCCTCTGCGGTCAGGAGCGCGGCGCGCGCCTGGTCGAGCTCCGCCTTGCTGACATCGTCGTACTCATAGAGTTGCTGGACGCGACCGTACTCGAGGTGCGCCGCCTCGAGCTGGGCCCGCGCGGACGCGAGCTGCGCCTCCGCTGAGCGCAGGTTCACCCGGAAGTCACGGGGGTCGATACGGGCGAGCAGCGTACCGCGCGTGACCTCGACGCCGTCTCGCGCGCTGAGCCCGACGAGCGGTCCGCCGACGCGGAACGACACGTCGATGTTCTGCGCCGCCTGGACTTCGCCCGGATAGCTGCGCGCCGCACGCGCGCCGACGGACTGCACCTGTTCGACGCGGACTGCCCGCGCGCTGTTGGCCGGTGCCTGGGAGGCATCGACGTCAGTCTCGGAGAACATCACGACCGCGACGATGGCCAGGATGAGCGCGAGACCCGTCGCGCTCGCCAAGATGATTCGGATCGAGTTTTTCATCGCCAGCCCTTGCGTCCGCTCCTTCGCGGACGGGGTCTAGCGCGCTGACAGCCCGTGACGGAAGAGCTCCATGAGCGGCCCCACGCTCAACTCGCGTGGACGGTCGATCTCATCCTCGTCCGACATCGCCTCGAAGGTCCCGTCGATGGCACCCCAGAACATCTCCGCCATCCGTTCGGCGGAGCACTGCCTGAGCTCACCGCTCTCCTGCCCATGCCCGATGACCTTCGCGACCACCCGCCTGAACTCGACGCGACGTTCGATGTGGTGGTCCCGGCGGCGGCCGGGCTCGGGCTCCATGTCGAAGAGCAGTTGAAGGAGCGGTGCCGCGGGGGAGTCGACGGTCGCGAAGATCGTGTCGACGAGCGCCTCGAGACGCTCGAGAGCCGGCCGCTCGACCTCGCTCTCGATCGTCTGGAGCTGCTCCATCACCGGGGCGAGGAGCCGCGTCTCGATCACCACCAACACGTCGTCGCGATCACGGAAGTGGTTGTACAGCGTCCCGCGAGACACGCCGGCCTTCTCGGCCAGGCGCGCCATCGTGAGCGCCTGCATCCCGCCTTCTTCGAGCAGCGCGACCGCCGCGTCGAAGACGACCGTGCCGAGCGCCTCGCAAGCGAGCTGTCTCCGTCTTTCCGCGTATCCGCTCATGCCGTAAGGTTGCCTCTACACAGGGCGATTATCAAGGACTACAGCGCGTCATTAACATTGAACACAGTGTCAAAGTAGACCTCAGAGCGTTCATCGTCAAGACAAAGCGTGCAATATTGTTGATATTCCGTGCAGGAGGCGTTCGAGATCGACGACGCCCGTCCCGACGCGCTGCCGAAGAGCACCCGTAAGAAACTGCAGAATAAGGATCTTGACAGTATCTAGAGCCGACAGGCTCCCTCATCCCTCAGCGCGAGATAGGGCCGCTCTCGTCGGGCCTCGACCACACGATCCGGGTCGATCTCGGCCAGAAGAAGCTCCTCACCCGCACCCGCGCGGGCGACGCACTCGCCGTTAGGACCGGCCACGAGCGAGAGTCCGGCAAATGTCAGCACATCTTCCTGCCCCACGCGATTGCAGAGCGCAACGTAGAGACCGCTCTGATAGGCCGCGACCCGCATCTCCCATTCGAAGAGCTCGAGCGGCTCCGCGGTGGTGTTGGCGGTGGGGATGACGACGAGCCAGGCCCCGTCGAGCGCACAGCGGCGGATGCTCTCCGGGTAGTGCCGGTCGAAACAAACGACGACGCCCACGCGGCCCACGCCCGTGTCGAAGGTACGGAAGCCCTCCGCCGACGGCGTGTAGTAGTCCTGCTCGTGAAAACCCGGCGCGTCGACGACGTGCACCATCTTCGCCACGCCCCGCAGCGCACCATCGCTGTCGTAGACGGGGGAGGCATCGAAACAGCCGCCCGTCTCCCCGAGGTAGAAGTTCGGGACGAGGACGACGCCGTGCGAACGCGCAGCCGCCGAGAGCGCGTTCGCCACTTCGCCATCGAGGCCCTGGAGCCGCGCGCTCACATCGAGCCCTGAATGCTGCGGGAAGAAGGTCCCGAGCTGGAGCTCCGGGAAGGCGACGAGACGCGCGCCGGCCATCGCCGCCGCGTCGATGGCATCGAGCGCGCGCGCGAGGCCTTCGCCCACGTCGCGCGGTGCGGCGTGTTGGACGAGCGCGATCTTCACGAGCCGCCCACAGGATGCCGCTTCACCGGCCGGCGGCTCACGAGATAGCCGCGGCTCTCGCAGAACAGGTCGATTTCCTCGAGACCGCCCGCGCGGCTCGCCGCGAGACAGGCCTCGGCCGCGAGGGGACGATTCCCGAGCGCGTCATGGCTCATCGCCACGCCAAGCCACGCCCGCCCGAGGCGCGGCGCGATACGGGTCGCATGCTCGTAAGCCTCGACCGCATCCGCAGCGCGGCCGGCCTTGAGCCGTCTCGCTCCCGTCTGGAGCAGGAGGTTGAGCTGGTGTGGATGCGCGGCGAGGGCCCGCTCCTGATGCGGCAACGAGAACGCGGGCCGCGGCTCCGCGTCGAAGAGCAGCGCGGCCGCGAACCCGAGCGTGCGCCTGTGAGACGCCGTGCGCGCCGCACCGTGGGCGAGCGAGACGACCTCCTCGCGGTCGCGCTCCTCGTAGGCGACGAGAGCCCGCCCGAGCCGGCACTGCGCGACGAACTCCGGAAGCTGGACCCACGCGCCGACGAGCGCCGCGAAGAGCGTGAGGATTCCGACAGCGCGCGCCGTGATCCGCGCGGCGGTTCCGCGGACGCGCAGCGAGGTA
>NPIF01001994.1_pt1 | contig 25495 bp, 23 predicted proteins | sample 8637461 | NCBI WGS metagenome assembly NPIF01 (sample SAMN07420641, study PRJNA396082) | bioreactor metagenome | isolation source: sample BR12 brine-fed electro-methanogenic bioreactor BR | place: Japan: Kochi | collected 2016-12-09
TCGGATCGATCGGCATCTTCGTGCTGTTCCTGCTCGGCTTTCCGCTGGCACAATACCAGGTGACGGCGATCGAGGAGCCGCGGCTGCGAAAACGGTTCGGTGACTCGTACATCGAATACTGCAAGCGCGTAAATCGCTGGCTGCCCCGGCGGCCGCGCGACGAATAACATCAATCCGCCGAACGACGCGGCGGCGGCGCTCACGGATACCTCCCGAATGAAAGTACTGGTGACAGGCGGCACGGGCTTCGTCGGAAGCCACCTGATTCGACAACTCGTCGAGGCCGGCGACGAGGTCCGCGCGATCGTGCGGGCGGGGAGCAATCGTGCGATGGTCGCATCGCTCGGCGCGCAGGTCGTCACTGGAGACCTCGACGACCTCCATTCACTGAAGGCCGCGTGCGAGGGATGCGAAGTTGTTTATCACTCGGCGGCCCGCGTCGAGATTGTGGGTTCGGAGGATGAGTTTCATCGCACAACCGTCGCCGGCACGGCGCGGATCATCGCCGCGGCCAAGGTGAATAACGTCCGGCGGTTCGTGCAGGTCAGTTCGTGCGGTGTGTATTCTCCCGCCCTGCTGGCGTCGGGGCAGGTGATTGATGAATCAACGCCGACGGGCGAACCGCCGCGCTGGTTCGTCTACGGCCGCGCGAAATTCCACGCCGAGAACATCGTGCGCGAGAAGGCCGGTCCGGAGATGGAGTGGGTGATCGTTCGACTGGGCTACCTCTACGGCCCCGGCAATCGAACGATGCATACTTACCTGCGGCCGATCATCGACGACAGCATGATGATGATCATCGGTGACGGAAGCAACGAGATGGCGCTGGTGTACGTCGAGGACGCCGTGCGGGCGGTCGTGCTGTCGGGCCGGTGCAAGGAGGCGGCGGGCAAGACGCTGATCGCCGGCGGCAACGAGCGCGTCACGCAGAAGCAGTACTTCGACGCGCTGGCCGACGGATTCGGCGTCCCGCGCGTGACCAAGAAGATCAACTACAAGGTTGCGTTCTTCTTCGGCTGGCTGGGTGAGAAGCTCGTCAAGCGCGGGCCGCGGCAGGCGGTGCTGCGGCGATCGGCGATCGCGCTGACGGGGCTGCCCCAGAAGATCCGCTGCGACTACACCCAGAAGCTGCTCGGCTATACCCCGCAGGTCGCGTTCGACGACGGAATGCGCCGCGCCTTCGAGTGGTATCATAACGAATACGGGGACGACCGCTGAACCAACGGCCGTCCCCGCATGTCATTCATGATCTTGTTCTACGCGGCTGGAAACGACTATAGCGAAGTCGTCTCCTCCTGCTCCTCCGCAGCCTCTTCCGACGATCCGTCTTCGCTCTCGGATGCGGGCTTCTCGGGCTTCGGCTCCTTGTAATTCTGCACGCCGTATGTGTGCCACGCCATACCGTCGCTGATCGTGTAACTGCTTGACGACTGATAGAAATCGAGTTTGCCCAGGACGACGCCCAGCTTGGCCAGCAGCGGCGAGACGGTCGACAGCATGTCGCGCATCTCCGGCGGGAAGTCCGCACCGCCCGCCATGTTCATGAAGCCGAGCGCCGCGGAGACCATGCCGATGCCGGCCTGGAGTTCCTCGCCCATCCGCGTCTCATCGGCGAAGGAGATTGAGTCAACCGGGCCGCCACCCTTGACCGGCAGCGCTTCGGCCTTGAATCGCTTGTTTTTCATGATGTTGGGGTGCTCGCCCTTGGCCGTATTGAGGCACTTGGCGAGGAACCGATCGGATGTCGCGAAGAAGAAGTAACCGTCGGCGGTACCGACCACCGGCATCATGCCGCCCATCATCATGAGCATGGGCTGGCGCACCTGTCGGAATCCCTCGCGATCGGCGACCTTGATCTCCGTCACAGTCAGCGGAGCTTCCTCTCCGGTCTGCTCGGCGATCCAGTTGAACAGGCGATCAAGCTGAGCGTTCATCTTCTCTTCGTCCGTGACCTTGAACATCATCACGGAGTTCTGCCCGGACGTGATCGACTGCATGTTGCCTTCAAACAGATTGAGAATGTCTTTCTCGATGTCGAGATTCCACTGCTCTTTCTGGATGTTCTTGAAGGTGGCGATCATCCCCTTGCCTTCGGGGACGTTGGTCTCGATGAAATTGACGGCATAGCGATAGAGCTCGGCGAAGTTGATGCCGGAGCCGCACCAGAAATCGGTGGTCTCCTTGGGGATGTACTTCGCGAAGTCGTCGACAGGCGAGCCGCCGCTGAACGCCTTGTAGAGCGGCTTGCCTTTGGCCGACGGATCCAGCTTCGTGTAGGTCTCGCTGTAGACGCGATAGCCGTCGGTCCATTCCACCGAGATCATGTAATCAAAGATGTTGATGTCATCGAGCAGTTTGACGATCGCCCGCACCGGCGCGATGGATTGCTCGTAGCCCTGTTGTCCCGCCGGAGCCGTGGTGACTGGAGGCGGCGGAACGGCGGACGCGATCATGTCCTTGACCTGCCGCATCATGTTTCCGATGTTGAAGAAGACGATCACGTCTTCGGCGGGCGGCAGTTTCTTGATCGCGCTCTTGAAACGATCGGACTGGGTCAGTCCTTCAACGTCGCCCTTGCCGCGCAGGAGCTTCAGTGCGTCCTGGAGCAGCGTGCGATTGAACAGTGAAATAACGAGAAGGTCGTCTCTGTTGCCGATGCAGATCAGATGGGGCGCTTCGGCGACGCCCAGCGTGGTCATCGGCACGCCTTCGATCTTCGTCTCGCCGACGATCAGGATCTGTTCGCCCGCCTGCTCAGTGATGGTGTCGGCCAGCGCCTGCATCAGCTCCTTGAAATTACCGTGATTCTTTTCGGCGAGCTTGCCGGTCATGCGGCCGATGAGAAGCCCTTCATAGGGAGAAGGCTGTTCGAGCCGGCTCGACATCCGCGCGGTGTAGATCATCTCCTTCTCGAAGAGCTTGCCCCAATCGACGTTGCTGATGAGGCCGCCGAAACGCTCGCGCGTTTCTTCGATCGTGTCGAGATCCTCGTCCGAGACGTTCTCGGTCATCAGATCCCAGACGTCCTCCATGATTCCGCTTTCTTCGAACGCCTGCCAGACTTCGGCCCAGTACTTGTTGAGAAACTCGCGCTCGGGGTTGGCCTTCGCCATCACAGCGATAAACACGTCCGCCGGCGCGGCCTTGGCGAGCGGAAAGTCCGAGAGATTGGTGGATTGTGCGAAAGACGGAGTGGCCGGCACCGCGCACATCATCAAAGCGGTCGCAAAGACCAGTATTCTCTTCTTCATCATTTGATCGGCTCCCTTCTGACTATTCCATATCAGTCCGCGGCCCCTGCCGAGCCGGGATCTTACAAAACGGGCGATTCTAGCGTATCCGGCCCGCGGCACCATCCGCCGCAGCCCACAGAGAAAGGAAACGTGACGATTTCCTCGCATTCACGCACATCCCGGCGAGCTCGCCCCAGCCCCCGCCGTACCGCGGCAATATCGCGCCTGCAAGGGCGTTAGGCCGAATGAGAACGCCGAGCGGCGTTCGCCGGGCGCCTCGCGATGCCGGCTGACGCGATGGAAACGCCCCGGGGCGAATCAGACGGATACCAAGAGAGAGGATTCATCATGACTGCGGCAATCCTGGCAACGACGTTTGTAATGGCAACCATGGCGCCGCCGATCGACGGACCGGCGCAACAGGGCCCTCAACAAAGCGAGCGACCGCGAATTGCTCAGATGTTCAACAAGGCCGACCTGAATAACGACGGTGTTATCGATCGGCAGGAGTTCGGGCAGGCGGTGAAGAAGCTCTTCCGACAGCGCGGCGATATCGACAGACGTGGCCGCGGCGACGGTTGGCGCGGCAGGGGGCATCGCGGCGAAGGACGGCGCGGTGAGCAGCGGCGCGGACAGGAATGGCGAGAACAGATGTGTCCCGACGGCCCGCAGGCCTTCTGCCGTGACGGCTCACCCGGCCGCGGTCCGTGCTTCGACCAACCGCGAGGTCGCAAGGGTGCCAGCGGATTCAAGGGAATGCGCGGACGCGGTGCCGGGCGCAGCGCATTTGACGGACACAATCGGCGCGGGCGGCGCGGCTTCGGCGGCGAACGCGGGCCGATGTTCAACCGCGGTCAGGCGTGGGCTCCGCGCGGCGCGGGAAGTCAAAGGCCGAAACAGATTGAGCGTATGATCAAGGATGCCGTGGCCGAGGCACTCCAGGAAGCGCACGGCATACCAATGAAGGCGAAGCAGCGGTTCGGGCAGAAGGGCAAGCAGCGCGGCCCCGCCCCGCAAGGGCAGCGGGACTGCGGCAAGAACCCTCCACCCGCCGATTGCGATCCGGCAAACTGCGGCGACCAGGTTCGCCGACGTGATGGTGCAGGTCGCGGCGATCGCGGCCCGCGCGGCGATCGCGCGCAGCGCTTCCAGAAGCTGGACCGCGACGGCGACGGCGTTATCACGCTGGAGGAATTCAACGCCGCTCCCGATCGCGCTGGAATCGACAAGGATGATGCACCACCGCAAAAGCAGGATCGGCCGCGCGGCGAACAGCGCCGGCGCGGCGGCCGCGGCCAGGGCAGGGGCGGCCCCGACCGCTGATTCGACTGCACAACAAGCCGCGCGGCCGATCGGCTGCTGCGCCGCGGCGTCAGCATTCTGCTCCGGGCTCCGACTCACGCGTCGGGGCCCGGCTCATTTTGGGGCCTGCGGCTTCGGACGAAGCGCGCGGCGAGGTCGTGGCGCGGCAGCGCACTCAGAAACGCCATCCGCTCGCCGACCCCGGCATTGGCGCGCTACAATGCGAGTACGATGGATCACCCGGAAACAGACAATCGACCAATGAGCGGATCCGCGGCCGGCGGCGAACCGATGTCGCGAGCAGCGACGGACAACATCGACGCGCCGGGGGCGCGACGACTGCCTTCCGAAGGTTTTTATGCCGTTGTTCGCTGGACCTCGCTCGGGCTGTTGGCGCTGCTCATACTCTACGCGTTTGTATTCTCGCGGTATCTGCCCTCTCCGCCGCGCGGTGTCGGGGTGCGCCTCGTGCTCCTGGCGGTGGTATCGATCAACGTGTTCTGGTGGTGCGTCGCGGATCGGCGCATGGCCCGCTTCATCCAATCCGATCGCGTTGCGCGAATCGCACGATCGATCGTCGGCGGCATCAGTTGTCTCCTGATCCTGCCGATGGCGATCATGATGCTGACGGGTGAGATGCTCCCCTTCGAGCGGGGGCCATGGCTGTACGGCGCGCTAATCACGCTCTGGCACGTATGCCTGGTGCCGCTGCTGCCGATCATTCTTGGATTACGCGGCCTCGCGTGGGTCGGGTACGCCGGCGGCCGCCGCATCAAGGGTCTGATTGCCGCGCCCACGCCGGAAGACAACACTGCCGTGGCTCCCCCGCGCGTCGATTCATCGCGGCGGATGCTCTTGCGGACCGCCGTCGCGAGCGTGCCGATGGCGGCATTGGGAGCGGGTGCGTTTGCGGCGTTGGCTCAGCGGCGGACCCTGAACGTGCGACGACAGAACGTCGTCGCGCCGTGGCTGCCCGATCGGCTGCGCGGCCTGACGATCACGCATATCAGCGACCTGCACGTGGGCCGGCTCTATCGCCCGGACATGCTGCCCGAACTCGTTGACAAGGCCAACGCGCTCAAGAGCGACATCGTGCTCATCACGGGCGACATCGTCGACAACTCCAACGACATGCTGCCGCCGGCGCTGCGGGCCCTCAAGCAGATCGAATCGCCCCACGGCACCTATGCCTGCATTGGAAACCATGACGAGATCGACAGTCGGCCCGATTTTGTGTCATACACGCGGCCGCGGCTGCCCCTGCTGAACAACGAGCGGCGGCGTCTGGCCATCGGCGGCGAACACATCACGATTGCCGGACTGGATTACGCGAATGACGAAGCGCCTCACGGCCGCCGCAAGGGGCACCTTCGGAACATCGAAGAAACGATGAAAGGCTATGCGAGCGATAAGGACGGGCCGGTGATCGCGCTGAGCCATCATCCGCACGCATGGGACGCGCTGGCGAAGGAGAACATACCGCTGACGCTGGCGGGGCACACGCACGGCGGCCAGATCATGTTCACGCCGCCCGGCGAGCGTCCCGACGTGGGCATCGGCCGGATGCTGCTCCGCTACACGATGGGCCTGTACGAATCCGGTGTCAGCCAGTTGTTTGTGACCAGCGGTGTGGGCAACTGGTTCCCGGTTCGATTCAACGCCCCCGCCGAAATCGTCCAACTCCGCCTTGTTTAAAACACCGCCGCATATCGGTGACAGAGGCGCAAAATCTGCGCCTTTGCGATCTCGATGTGCCGAACGGTCCGTTGTCGCGCGGGCAGCGTGAAACTCCGGCCGCTGTCGTGAGGCATTGTGCGACCCTGCGTTTTCAATGCTGGTATAAACGTTGCAGGCGAGGCGCGGATTCTGCCGTAATACTCGTATTGGCGGGAAGTTTGACAGTATTCGCCGTCCCCCTAGAATGCGCGACTCCTGCGCGGTCGTACCCGCCATGGCCCGCTCCCGACGGCCGGGGGCCTGCCAGTGTTGTTAAACGGGATTCGGTGGCCGACTTGGCGCGCGGCCCCGGGTACAACGATTCGGACGATATCCCATGCGATTGATGACCCGCGATTGCTCCACGGCAATGTCCATACTCAAATCCAATAGCGCGACATCGGCCTTTTCGCGGTTCGGTGCGGTGATGCTCACTGTCGCGCTGGCGGCGGGCTGCCAGTCGAACCAGACCAGTCTCGACGACATCCAGGTGGCCGAGTACGAGCAGCGGATGAACGAGGAGAAGCCGATCGACCCGACGCCGGATCTGCCGCGCGTGGACGCACCGGCGCCCGCACAATTGTCGGGTGAACTCAAGCCAATGCAGCCGAATGTGGAGTCGGTGCTCTGGCTGCATCTGCCCGATCCGATCATGGCGGAGACGGCCTTCGAGCGGCGGCTGGAGGTGACGCGCTTCAGCGAGAACATCCGGCGGGAATATGAAGAGGTATACGACAACGCGCTGAAGTACATCAAGGAGATCGAGCGGCCCACGCAGTTCCGGCTTTCGCTGCCGGATGCGTTGAGGCGAGCGCTCGAGAACAACTACCAGATCAAGATCGACGGCTACGCCCCGGCCATCAGNNGTGGTGCAGGCCGAGGCCGCGTTCGACGTGGCTTTCTTCGCCAACGTCAGTCGCAACAATACGGACCAGCCGACGCCGTCGGAACTGGTGGCTTCGCAGACGGACACCACGATCGTGGCCGGCGGCATCCGCAAGATGCTGGCTACTGGCGCCACGGTGACTCTCACTGAGTCGATGACGCGCGTCGACAATCCCGGCTTCCAGTTCCAGGTTCTAAACCCATCCTGGGTGCATAATTTCCAGGCGGAATTGCGGCAGCCGCTGCTGCGAAACTTCGGCATCGATTTCAACAGGGCGCAGATCAACATCCGAAAACTCGAGCACAAGAGCAATCTCGAGGCCTTCCGGGCCCGCGTGATTGAGATTCTGAATAACACCGAACAGGCCTACTGGCAACTGGTCGCGGCGCGTCGGAATGTGGTCGTCAGCGCCGAACTGCTCGGCCATGCCCAGTTGACGCTTCGCCAGATCGAGGCTCGCAGGGATTTCGACGCGTATCAGACGCTGCTGTTCCGCAGTCAATCGCAGGTGAAGGCCCGCGAATTCGAGTACATCGACGTCAAGAGCAACGTGCGCAACGCGGAAGATCAGTTACCCAACCTCCTGAACGATCCCGATCTGCCGCTGTCGGCGGACTTCGAGATCATCCCGATTGACGGGCTCACAACGGTTCCGGTCGTCCGTGATCGTTTCAAGTCCGTGGAAACGGCGCTCGAGCAGCGGCCGGAGATCATCCAGGCGCGGCAGGCGGTGGACATCGCCCGACTGAATCTCGGCATCGCAAAGAACCAGGCACTGCCGACACTTGACGTGATCTATCGCATGACGCTTAACGGCCTCGGCGCAAGTTCGGATCAGGCATGGGATGAGATGACGGGCGCCAACTTCATCGATCAGTATGTCGGCATGGAGTTCGCGTGGAACTTCGGCGAACGCGCGGAACGCGCCGGTATTCGCATCGCCGCGTTCCAGCAGTCGCAGGCCGTACTCGGCTACAAATCGGCACTCGACAACGTCATTACGGATTGCCGGGTCGCCCTGCGGAATCTCGAAACCAGTTACGAGCAGATCGGCCCCAGCCATGAGGCGGTCATCTCGGCGTTCGAGAACCTGCGTTCGCTTCAGGAACGACAGGAGCGCAAAAGCCCGGCCGAACTGGACACCATCCTCAGCGCCCAGACGAACCTCGCGTCCGCCCGCCGCGGCCTTCTAACGGCCGTGACGGAGTACAACACCGGCATCGTGGACGTCGAGCGGTCCAAGGGAACGCTTCTCGCATACAACAACGTCATGCTCGCCGAACAGCCCTGACGTCCGCATAGGCTGTGTCCCCGCCGTACAGGCTCTCCGCATCTTGTCCAATCGCATCGCGCGCTGTCGCATAATCGCGGGCCTGCGATAGACTACGCCGTCGATGCAGATCTTCCTTTCAGAGGTAGGACCGGGCGGGTCGCTGGGTGAGATCGCCGCCAGCGAAGCGATTTCAATCGCGCTGATCGTCGCCGGGCTGCTTTGCTATCGCTTCCGCCGCCGTTTGCCGTCGGGACTCGGCGTCTCCCTGTTCGTCTGTGCCGCGAGCGTCGGCATCGGCATCGCCGCCGTCAAGCGCTACGACGCACTGACGACCGACATGCCCGGCATCGCGCGGATCACCTCGATGCTGAGTCTGCTGTGGGCGATCTTCGGCTGCCTTGCCGCGCGGGTGAGCGACGAGCGGCCCGACAATAAGGACGATGTGTTGCGCAAAGATCGCGCATCGCCGCGAAGCAGCGATCCCGCCGGCCCGGTGTTCCATGCGTGGGCGCTGGTGAGCGGCATCGCGGCGGCGGTGCTGATGACGTGCATCATGGTGCTCGCCGCCATTGCCAGAATCGATCCCAACACCGCCGGGCAGTTGCTTCGGTTGGACGGCGTGTGGAATCTCGCCGCCCTGCTGATTGCCGCCGCGTTGTGGCGGTTTTCGGGACACCATCCGCAGCAGCCCGCGATTCTGCTGATTCTCTTCGCGATGCTCGCGGTGTGGACCGGCATGATGTTGCCGTCGGGGCCTGCGCCGCTGGGAATTGTGCCCGACGCGCGGGTCAATCTGCCGGACTGGTGGACGTGGACGACTCACATTCAAGTCGCCCTCGGGTTGATCGTGGTCGTCGCGGCCTGGATTCACGAATGGCGTTATCGCGCACGGCGGCGGGCGGCGTGGCCCGACAAACTCGACGAATTGCTCAAACCCTACCCCCGCTGGCCCGCCTATACACAGGCCGAGGCGGTCATGTCGGCGGCTGTTTTGATCCTTGGTGTATTCCACATTGTGCGTCCGACACCGATGGACTGGCAGGTAGGCGCGATCAACTTCGCCGTCAGTCTCTGCACCGGCGTTACCTGTCTGTTCCTGAGCTACCGACGCTGGGGCGGCAACACGGCCGGCCTTGGGATCTCGCTGCTCACACTGGCGTTCACCGTGCTGTCCTGCCTCATCGCGCGGCTGTTTTCAGACGCGATGACGGCCGGGGAATACGCCGCCCGCGTGCCGATTCTCGACAATGCCGTGCTGTACGGGCTGGTCGTGATGATCGCGCTGTGGTCGTGGCTGGCGAAGGTATGGGATCAGCAACTGCTGGACGGTATGCCGTGGACAACCACGGGGCGGATGATCCCGCACGCATTGCGGGCGTCTTTTCTGTTGTCGGCGATCGCGGCACTGGTGGCGTTTCACATGGCACTGTGGCCCGAGGTCATCACCGCCAACGCGCCCGATGACAGCGTTTCGAGATTGATTGCGGGCGTGCCGGCGCTCGGACTGCTCGCGCTCGGCGCCGCCAAACGGGCCCGGCGTTTTGATTCTTCGGCCGACGCCACCCTGTGCGTCGCGTTCGTCATTGCGGCACTGTGCTTCGTTGGATTGAGGCTGCCGGCGTCGGCGGTGCGCGGATGGTTCATTCAGTACGAGGCGGTGGTGCTGGCGATCTGCTGCATCCCGATTCTGCTGCTGGCGGAGGCATTCCAGAAGACGACATGGCGCAGCTTTACCATGCCGTTGTGGCTGCTCGCGTTGTTCATCCTGCCAACGAGAGCATTGATCGACCTGTTGCCGTTCAAGCGGCTGCCGGCCGACTGGGTCCGGCCCGGCGCGCTGGCAGTACTCGGCATGGTCTATCTGATCGCGGGCAGAAGGGAACATCGGCGTGCCATTCTGGTGCTGGGGATCGTCCTCGTAGNNAGCCGTGACGACGTTCATCCGGGTCTATGGAAACGCCATCTTCGGGTCCGCCGGATAGGCAGGCCGACCGCGAACTTGTTGCCGTGATACCGAGACTCTCATGCGAGCGATTGTTCAACGTGTAAGCCGGGCTGCGGTGATCGTGGGGGGTAAAACTGCGGGCGAAATCGGGCGCGGGCTGCTGGTGTATCTGGGGGTCGGCGTTGATGACGTCGAGAAGGACGCCGCGTACCTCGCCGAGAAAATCCGTCATCTGCGCATCTTCCGAGACGACGAGGGAAAGCTGAATCGAGACGTGGTTCAGGTCGGCGGTGGAATCCTCGTCGTGAGCAACTTCACGCTCATGGCCGACGTCCGAAAAGGCCGCCGCCCCGCCTTCACTCCGGCCGCCGCCCCCGAGGAGGCGGACCGGCTTTACGTAGCTTTCTGCGAGTTTCTGCGCGGCCTGCAGGTGGAGGTTCAGACGGGTGTCTTCGGGGCCATGATGTCGGTCGAATCAGCCAATGACGGGCCCATCAACATCCTGCTGGATTCGAGGCGCGTGTTCTGATCGGCCGAGCCTGCTCTGGGGGTGTTACAGTGCTTTCATGGCGGCCGGCGTCGCCGGATTCCGCGGAAATGGGGGTGACATCGGCGGTCGATCGAGTTAGAATACCTCGTACATGGCGATTGGAACGGGCTGTTCAAAGCGAGAATCAGCAGCGTAGTTCGCCACCCGGCTGCGATGCCTTTTTGGGTATCACGTCGCCGCTTTTCGACGTGCAAGTCGAGCAATCCCTTACGGTTTATGTGAGTCGTCAACAACTCCCCATCGGTACGTATTGAAAGAACGATCATCGTGAGTGGCGAACCGGAATCAGCGACCCAGTCTGCCGAGCAAACGTCGTCCTGTCGCAAGCCGATCATCGGCCTGTANNGGCCTGGCCGGCGGGGTGCATTCCGGCAAGAGCACTGTCGCCACCATCATGGGCGAACTCGGAGCGGGCGTGATTTCGTCGGACGAATTGAGCCGGCAGGAGCTCGAATCGAGCGAAGTGAAAGAGGTGCTTCGCCGCTGGTGGGGCGATGAGATATTCAACGAAGACGGATCGGTTGATCGCCAGCGGACGGCGACGATTGTCTTCGGCGATCCGGCGCAGCGGCACCGGCTCGAGGCGCTGGTCCACCCGCGGGTGGCGGTGCGGCGGGCGGACAGGATGTCCGAGCTGATGCGGTCGCCGAAGGTGAAGGCGATCGTGCTGGACAGCCCGCTGCTGTACGAGACGGATCTGGATTTGATGTGCGATACCGTGGTTTTTGTGGATTCGAATTCCGAGGCACGAAAGGAGAGGTCCGAGAAGAATCGGCAATGGGCGGAGGGCGAACTCGAACGTCGAGAAAAAGCCCAACAGCCGCTGGACATGAAACGCGCCAGGGCCGATTATATCTGTGAAAACAACTCCACCCTGGCCGATCTGCGAAAACAAGTAGAACACGTTTTTGCACAAATCGTCTCGGAGTCCGCCGCATCCTGAGATGCACCCCAGGTGGGACGCCTGCCGGCGGCATGTAGCAAGGTAAGGCCGGCACACTACCCAGTTTCATCCATTTTCGCCGAAACGTTCGTACCCTACTCGCAAAGGCATATGTACCGAGAGCGTCTTCGGCGCGAGAACATCGGAGGTCCGGATTATGGCTAAGTCGCAAGGTTCATCGCGACCCAAGAAGAAAACAAGGACGACGGCTCGACCTCGACCGCAACGTGCGAACGGCGGTGAGGAAAACGCCGAGGCGGCCGTGGCCGTCGAGAACGGCGATGTCGCCGAAGAAACCGTCGCGGAGAACGACACGTCCGAAGCGACGGAAGACAAGGGCCGCTCGCGTCTGGATGCAAAGACCCACGAGCGCTACGAGAAGATCAAGCGCGGTGATCTGCACATCACTGACCTTCAGAAGATGGGCATTCCCGAGCTGCACGAAGTGGCGCGCGTCGAAGGCATCACCGAGTACGTCTCGCTCAAGAAGCAGGATCTGATCTTCAAGATCATCAAGGAGCGCGTGAACAAGAACGGGCTCATGTACGGCGAAGGCGTGCTCGAAATCCTGCCCGACGGCTTCGGCTTCCTCCGCAGCCCGGAGTACAACTACGTCCCCTGCCCCGACGACATCTACATCAGCCCGTCGCAGATCCGCCGCTTCGGCCTGCGCTCCGGCCATATCATCGCCGGGCAGATCCGGCCGCCCAAGGAGTCGGAGAAGTACTTCGCCCTGCTCCGCGTCGAGGCCATCTGCTTCGAAGAGCCGGACAAGGTCACCGAGAAGGCCGTCTTCGAAGACCTGACGCCGCATCACCCCACGCGCCGGTTTATTCTCGAAACGGCAGCGGCCGAAGTGAACATGCGCGTCATCGACCTCGTCACGCCCATCGGTATGGGGCAGCGCATGCTGATCGTCGCGCCGCCGCGCACCGGTAAGACGGTGCTGCTCCAGAAGATGGCCAACGCGGTCGCCGCCAACCACCCCGACTGTTACATCATCGTCCTGCTGATCGACGAACGCCCCGAGGAAGTGACCGAAATGCAGCGGCACACGACCGCCGAGGTCATCAGTTCGACGTTTGACGAGCCCGCCAGCCGGCACGTGCAGGTCGCCGAAATGGTCATCGAGAAGGCCAAGCGCCTCGTCGAATACGGCCGCGACGTCGTCATTCTGCTCGACTCGATCACGCGACTCGCCCGTGCGTACAACACCGAAGTGCCGCACTCCGGCAAGATTCTTACCGGTGGTGTCGATGCCAACGCGTTGCAGAAGCCGAAGCGGTTCTTCGGCGCCGCTCGAAACATGGAAGAGGGCGGCAGCCTGACGATCATCGGCACCGCGCTGGTTGATACCGGCTCGCGCATGGACGAAGTCATCTTCGAAGAGTTCAAGGGCACCGGCAACAGCGAACTGCACCTCGATCGCCGACTGGTCGACAAACGTATCTGGCCGGCCATCGATATCTCGGCGTCGGGCACGCGAAAGGAAGAGCTGCTGCTCGATCCGAAGGAACTCGAGTTGATCTACAAGCTCCGCCGCGTGCTGGTCGACATGAACCCGGTCGAGGCAATGGAACTGCTGACCAACCGGCTCAAGCGCGTGTCGTCGAATGCCGAATTCCTCATGACGATGAACCTCGCGTAGCGTGACGCGGCGTTCAAACGCATGACTTCAACCTGGTCGGTGCTCGNNTGAAGAATTCGTCTCCGAGCGGATCGCCCCCGATGCGGGCACGTTCGATGCCGCCGCCATGGCCCGAGGGCAGCCCGGTCTGCCATCGAGCTTTACGTGGCGCGACAGGCACTACGAAGTCGTCGCGCTGCTGGAAGACTGGAAGCAGAGCGAATCGGAGAACCACGCCCGCGGCGAGCGGTACTACCGCAAGCACTTCTATCGCGTCCGCGTCGATACCGGCGAAACCATGACCCTCTATGCGGTCCGGCATGTCAAACACGGCGAGAGCCCGCGCAGCCGCTGGTGGCTCTATACCGTCGAACCGCCGAACGAGAGTAAGCTGCAACGGTAGGTCGGGCTCCGCCCTACAAGAACGACCGGCGGTATTCATTGAGGACGACCACGGGTACTGTTTGAGAGGGTGCGACCGGCGTGCCTGCGGATCGCACTGATGACACAACAGCGGCACCAGGTGATGTCACAAGACGGAGACATGTCATGCGAACCCAGAGGCCCATTCTCGGATGCGTGTTGGTTCTCACCACAATTACAATCAGCGCGGGATGCGGCGGTAGTCAGGCGTTTAACGAGCAGTCCGAGGTGCCAGATGTTATCACCGCAAAGGAATTCCGTCTCGTCGACGCCCACGACAAGACGCGTATCTCGCTGTGCATGATGCACGGCATGCCATCTGTCATTCTCTATGCTGAAGACGGAAAACGCCCGACCGTTCTGATCGGATCGGATGGACAGACGTCGACGGTCTCACTTCTGGGTGAAAGCGGCGAAGCCTACGTGTCCATGAGCATCGAGCATCAAGAATACCGCGGGGTTGCTCTCAGGGATGACGAGGGGAATTCCTGGGTTGGAATGGGGCTAAGCAGTGACAAAGAGCCCGCGATCTGGATCGGTGATTCGCTTAAGAAGGACGGCATTCACTTGGGCATGGAAGACGCCGGACCGTTCATCAAGATCGAAGACAAAGAAAAGAAAATCACGTGGAACGCCCCATGACCAGCAAATCCCCAACTCCAGACAATCACCGCGACGAACGCACAACGATCCGCCGCAAGGACCGGGACGTCCACAACGACGCGTGGATCAGGGCGTTTCTCGATCGGGCCGCCTACGCCACTTGGGCTACGGCCTTGGAGAATCAGCCGTTCATCAACACCAACACGTTCATCTACGACGCGGATCGACATGCGATCTACATGCATTCCGGACGCGAGGGCCGCACCCATCGCAACGTGCTCGCCAACGATCGCGTCTGTCTGAGCGTCAGCGAGATGGGGCGGCTGCTGCCCGCCGATCGCGCGATCGCCTTCAGCGTCGAATACGCGTCCATCGTCGTGTTCGGCCGCGCGAAGATCGTGAGCAACGACGCCGAGGCGCGTGCCGCGTTGCAGGGTCTGCTCGACAAATACTTCGGACATCTCAAACCGGGCACGGATTACGTGGCGATCACTGCCGAAGAAATCCGCCTGACCTGCGTCTATCGGATCGACATCGACACATGGAGCGCGAAGCGCAACGAGAAACCCGCCGACTTTCCCGGTGCGTTCATGTTCGGCAAACATCCGCGGCCGGCGACGTGACAGGCGATCGCCGTCTACGCTCACAGGAACGGGCTGTTACCGACAATCAGACTCTGGCCACGGGCGCGGCGTGTGGTTATCATCATCCCGCCGGTCTCCGGATCCAGTCGGCTCCGGAGAGGAACGCCGTTTCAATCGAAGCAGGCACAGGATGCCGTCGTGTACCTGTCACGCATGCCGGGTTTCCGGCGAACCGCACGCAATCGGACTACTTGAACAGGAGGATGCGCCCAATGAAACCGCTGAATGGACTTGCGATGTTGACGCTGGTGTTCTGTTTCCTTTTCGCCGGTGCCGCGAATACGGCACTTGCCCAGGATGATTCGAAGGCGGATGCGGCGGCCAAGGCTTATGCCAAGGGCGCGGCAGAGGCAAAGAAGAGCCCCGACAAGGCGATCGCGTTCCTCAAACAGGGCAACGAACGCTTTGTCATGGGCAAGTCGATCCATCCCAACGTCACGGCCGCCCGACTCAAGCAGGCCGGCACCGAGAACCAGGGCGATCATGCCTACGCGACGGTCATCTCCTGTTCCGATTCGCGCGTGCCGGTGGAACTGCTCTTCGATGCCGGCATCATGGACATCTTCGTGATCCGCGTGGCCGGCAACGTCTGCGACACGGACGAGGTCGGCTCCATCGAGTACGGCCTGGCCCACGTGAAGACGCCGGTGCTGGTCGTGCTCGGGCACACACAATGTGGTGCGGTCACCGCCGTAACCCATGCGATTCACGGCGAGGGGCACGCGCTGGAGCGGAACATTCCGCCCCTCGTCGACAATATTCAGCCTGCGGTCAAACGCGCGATCAAGCAGCATCCGGATGTTGAGGACGACGACATCATCCCGCACGCGATCGAAGAAAACGTGTGGCAGGGCATTGAAGACCTGTTCATGAAGAGTCCGGCGACGCGCGATCTGGTCAAGAGCGGCAAGGCGAAGGTCATCGGCGCGATCTACGATGTCGGCACCGGCAAGGTCGACTGGCTGCCGATCGAGAAGACGGCCGAGATTCTCAAGAAGGTCGAAGCCGATCCGAAGCGGGCGATGAACCCGATGGCGGGCGACGACCACGGCCACGGCCACGGCCATGATCACGGCCACAAGCACCCGGCGAAGAGCGGGCAACAAGCGGAGCAGGGCGGCGGGCATTCGCACAGCGAGAAGAGCAGCCACGACAAGGCCGGCGGCGAGACGCACAAACACTGAGAGGATCGCCTGCGCACCATCGATTATCGCCGGCGTGCGAGGAGGAGTTGCACTGTAACGCGCGTTTCTCGCGCCGCGAGAATGACGGGCGGCAGCGAGAGGGCGGTGGTAATCAGGCACAGCGTGCAGCCCGCCTGAAAGAGCGTCGGCTGCGCGACGGCCAGCAGGATGCTGGCGATGGCGAGGCTGATGATCAGCAGGCTCTCGGCGAGCACGACCTTCGGTATCGTGTGCCAACGCGAGCGTCCGCCGATGACGGCCGCGATGCCTTCCGCCAGATAACCCGCGGCGCCGACGAGTGCATCCGGCACCGGCAGCAGATTCGAGATCCAGCTCTCGCGCAGGATTCTGTGGCTTCCGTCGCCAAAGAACGGCTCCCAGACATGATCGAACACGTGAAGCTGGTACAAGCCGAGATACACGGCGATGGCGCACGCCGCTGCGGCGAGGATAACGCGAGCGATACGCGGCGGCCATGAGGACGGACTTGTCTCCTCCTGCTTGATCGAGGCGATCAGGACGCCCGGCGGCCCGTGCCTCGGTGCTGCCGCCTCGTGTGCGTGATCTGCATGCATCGTACTTCGTTCTCCGTTGTTGCCGCTGACTCTGCGGCGGCGATCCAGCCCGAAACCGAAGCGTTGATACGCACTCCGCCTGAACTGCGACTGGCGCAGAGTTGAATCTCGTGTAAGCACCTCCCGGAAGCGGCCGGTCGGATTGTGCGCCTCGAGATGACAATGCTGAACAATCTCTCATATCTCGTATAATCACGCGTCGTGTTCAACGTTCTCGAGAGCAGACGCCTCGCACGATTCGTATGAAGCCGGACGATCAAACATCCGCAGAACAAGCGGTCGGCCGCCGCGTCGGCTGCGTGCGTCGCGAAGCGATCGACAGGCGCCGCCTGCCGCAGCGACTGATTGCGATCGGATTGAAGTTTGCAGCGATCGCGCTTCTGCTGCTGCCCGCATGCGATCAGGCGAAACAAAAAGCTTCTTCAGGCAGTGGCGTTCGCCTGCGTGCATGGGGACACGCGGGGCGCGAATCGGAGCGGAAGGCGATCGAACGTCAGGTGAGGGCGTTCAATGACCGGAACGCCGAGGTGCGGATCGACCTGACGCTGCTGCCGGAGGGCGAATACAACGCCCAGATACAGGCCGCCGCGCTCGCAGGTGAGCTCCCCGACGTGCTCGAATTTGACGGTCCTTTCATCTACAACTACGTCTGGCAGGGCCACCTTGTGCCGCTGGACGACTACGTGTCCCAATCGCTCCGCGACGACCTGCTGCCTTCCATCCTCGCCCAGGGCACGTATCGCGGCCGACTGTGGTCGCTCGGTCAATATGACTCCGGGCTGGCACTCTACGGCAGAAGGGACAAGCTAGAGAAGGTCGGTGCGAGGATTCCAACCGGGCCCGACGACGCGTGGACCGTGGATGAGTTCGAGACGATTCTCGGCCGGCTCGCCGATGACGACCCCGACGGCCAAGTGCTCGATCTCAAGCTCAACTATACCGGCGAGTGGTTCACCTACGGCTTTTCGCCGGTACTGTGGTCTGCCGGCGCGGGCCTGATCGATCGTGACGGCTATGAGTCGGCGGACGGCACGTTGAGTAGTGAAGAAGCGATCGGCGCCATGGCGCGCTTGCAGGAGTGGGTCGAGGAGCACGGCTACGTCGATCCCAATGTCGACGACTACGCGTTTGTTGAGGGCCGCGTACCGCTGTCATGGGTGGGACACTGGGAATACAGTCGGTACTCACAAGCGTTCGGCGAAGACCTCGTCGTCATCCCGCTGCCGGATTTCGGTGTCGGCACAAAGACCGGGCAGGGCTCGTGGAACTGGGGAATCACGACAGGCTGCACCGCGCCGAAAGAGGCGATGCGGTTCATTGAGTTTCTGCTGAGCGACGATCAGATCCTTGAAATGACGCGCGGCAACAACGCGGTGCCCGCGACGCGCAGCGCCGTCGAGAAATCCGCGCTGCATCGCGACGGCGGGCCGCTGCATTTGTATGTGGTGCAGTTGTCGCAGGACTACGCCGTACCGCGGCCGCGAACGCCCGCCTACCCGATCATTACGTCGGTCATTCAGCAGGCGTTCGACGACATCCGCCACGGGGCGGACGTCAAGTCGGTTCTCGATCGGGCGGCAGCCGAGATCGATCGCGACATACGCGATAACGAGGGATACCCGGCGCAGACGGAGAGGGGTGCATGAGCGCAGACACGCATCCGACACGACGACTGCGCGGCCAGCGCCTTGTCGGTCCGCTCTTCGCAACGCCGGCAGTGATCGGCCTGCTGCTCTTCGTAGCGCTGCCGTTTCTGATGGCGATTGTGTTGTCGTTCACCAGCCTGCGGCTCGGTTCTCCGCTTGAAACGCGATTCGTCGGATGGCAGCAGTACAGTCGCGTGATACAGGATCCGTCGTTTCAGCGGGCCCTGCTGAACAACGGCCTGTTCGCGATCGTCGTCGTGCCCCTGCAGACGGCGATAGCGCTGGTGCTCGCGTTGGCCCTCAACCGCCGGCTGCGCGGCATGGTGGTCTTCCGCACGCTGTTTTTCATGCCCGTCGTGTTTCCGATGGCGCTGGTTGCGGTCGTGTGGCAGTTGATCTACGCCCCCGGCCCGAACGGTCCGCTCAACGCCGTGCTCGATTTCGTGTCGTTGGAGGCGATCGCGCCGCAGGACTTCCTGCACGATCGAACACTGGCCCTGCCGGCGATCATGCTGATGTCAATCTGGCAGGGCGTCGGATTTCAGATGGTCGTGCTGCTCGCCGGGCTTCAGTCGATCCCGAACGAACTGTACGAAGCGGCAGCGACGGAACGGGCCGGCCGCTGGTCGCAGTTGTGGCACGTCACGCTGCCGCAGCTCAGAAACCCGCTGATCTTCACCGCGCTGGTCACGACCATCCTCGCGTTTCGCGCCTTCGATCAGGTTCAGATCATGACGCGAGGCGGCCCGGTCGATGCAACGACCACCGTCATGTTCGAGGCGGTGCAGAGCGTCTTCGAACGGCAGCAGGTCGCGCAGGCGTCGGCGATGACGGTCATCTTCTTCGTGATGGTGGTGATCGTGACGCTGGTGCAGCGGCTGCTGGTGAGCCAGGAAAGGGAGGTGGCGTGATGCCGATGCACGCGCGAACGGGCCTCCCGCGCCGCTTCGCAGCCGGCGTGTTGAACTATGCGCTGCTCACGATGGCCGCCGCCGTTTTCGTCTCGCCGATCGTCTTCATGGTGGTCGGCAGCCTGAAGCCGGATGAAAAGGTGCTGGCCGAAGCGGGCAGCCTGCGGGCGCTCGTGCCTGCCGATGCCTCGCTTCAGAACTACCGCGACGTTTTCGAACGCGTCAGCTTCGGGCGGTATTTCATCAACTCGCTGATCATTACCGGTTCGATCGTCCTCGGCGGACTTGTCATCAACTCACTGGCGGGGTACGCGTTCGCCCGGCTGCGATGGCACGGCAGAGACGCGCTGTTTGGCGCGGTGCTGGCGCTGATGGTGCTGCCGCTGCAATCCATCGCGGTGCCGTTGTTCTACGAAGTGACGGTGCTCGGCTGGCGCGACACCTACGCCGCCCAGATCCTGCCGTTCGTCGCCAACGCGTTCGCGATCTATCTCTTCTATAGCTTCTTCATCGGGCTGCCGCGCGAACTGGAGGAAGCGGCATGGACGGATCGGGCCGGCATCCTGCGGGCGTTCGTTGAAGTGGTGGTGCCCAACGCCAAGCCGGTTTTCGCGACGGTCGCGGTGGTGCTGTTTCTCTTTTTCTGGGGGTTGTTTCTGTGGCCGCTGATGGTGACGATCGGGCCCGAGGTCAGGCCGCTGCCGGTGGCGATCGCGCATTTTCAGACGCTGCCGCCGCTGAAGTGGGGCGACATCATGGCGTTCGGTGTCATGATGGTTGCACCGGTGCTCGTGCTGTTCTTCGCGTTTCAGCGCTGGTTCGTACGCGGAGTCGCCGCGACCGGGAGGAAGGGTTGACACGTGGCCGAGATTGAGTTCCAGCATGTGAGCAAGGTCTTCGAAGGCGGCGTCTCGGCGCTGGACGATCTCTCGTTGACCGTGGCCGACGGTGAATTCCTGGTGCTCGTCGGCCCGTCCGGCTGCGGCAAATCGACCGCACTGCGACTGGTGGCCGGGCTGGAACAGCTGACTGACGGCCTGATCCTCGCCGACGGCAGGCCGTTGAATCATCTGACGCCGCAGGAGCGCAACGTGGCCGTCGTCTTTCAGAATTACGCGCTCTATCCACACAAGACGGTGCGGCAGAATCTCGAATTCCCGCTGCGGATGATGAAGCTGCCCAAAGACGAACGGCGGCGGAAAGTGCAGGAGGCGGCCGATCTGCTCGGGCTGCATCCCGTGCTGGATCGGCGACCGAAGGAACTCTCCGGCGGCCAGCAGCAGCGCGTGGCGATGGGCCGGGCGATCGTGCGTGAGCCCAACGTATTCCTGATGGATGAGCCGCTGTCGAATCTCGACGCGAAGCTGCGGGTGGAGATCCGGGCGCAGATCGCGGAGCTGCAGAAGCGCGTCGGCACCACCACGATCTACGTGACGCACGATCAGGTCGAGGCCATGACGCTGGGCGATCGCGTGGGGGTGATGTGTGACGGGCGACTGCAGCAGGTCGCGCGTGCGGATGAAGTCTACCAACGGCCCGCGAACGTCTTCGTCGCGACGTTCATCGGCAGCCCGCGAATGAACGTCTTTCGGGCACGGCTGGAGAAATCCGGCGGCGATGTTCGCCTGCAAAGCGGCGGGCGCGAATGGACCCTGCCGGGCGAGGTGCACGAGGCGTTCGCGCTGGATCCGCATCTCGGCAGGGACGTGCTCGCGGGCCTGCGGCCGGAGGCGTTCGAGGAGGTGCCGCAGGATCGGCACGAGAACGTGATCGAAGCGAAAGTCCGAGCGGTCGAGGCACTGGGGCACGAGCGGATTGTCTACGCGGATTGCGATGTTGATCTGCTGCCGGACGCTGCGTTGTCCGGAGCGCGACCCGACGCCGGGCGGGCACCGGAACAGGACGACGAACCCGGCGAATTACAGGCGCTGGTGGTTCGCCTGCCGCCGGGCGGTGCCGTGGAACGGGGCGATCGTCTGCGCATCGCGGCAAAGCTCGAGCAGTTGCACTTCTTCGATCTCAATGGCAACGCACTCGAACGCCGCTGAATGATCAAACGCAATCGACCAATCAACCATTGAAGATGAGCAGCAGTGCGGCATCGATCGATCACGCGCCGCCGGGCTGACCATAGCAGATGTTGCCGTCGGGCAGATTGCTGCCGGGCAGCTCCGAGAGGTCTTCGAACGTCTGCCGCGCGGCGGCGGATGAATGCTCGTATGCGCACACGGCCGCATCGTTGCGTTCGATCATGTAGTGCAGGTGCGGATAGCCGAGCGTGCCGACCAGCAAATCGGCGATCGGCGTGCCCACGTCCACCGCCTCTCCCTGAGTGACGAAAACCGCCTGCGACTGCGCCGCCCGCACGTCGGCGTCGATGGTACTCGGCTCGAGCACGAGATGGACGGTCCACTCGCCGTTGACGCGGATGCTGACGGTCAACAGGAGCTGCCCCGGCGGCTCGGAGAAGGGGTTTTCGCGCGAGGTGATGCCCGAGACGACGCCCGCCGTGGGGGAGATGATCCGCGTGGAGGTCAGCGTTTCGTCGATGATGAGGTCGGTGCCGTTGTGCGGCTCGGTGTCGCTCCAGTTGGGGATGCCGAACGCGGCGATGCGCACGATGTCGTCCGGGTTCTCGATCGGAAACGCGAAGGGTTGAAAGTCGAAGTTGGCGTAGCCGAACGTGCCGCACTGCCCCGCCGCCAGGAGGGGCGTGCAGGCGAGAATGAGGATCAACATGGTCTTGCGCATGGCGCTTCCTTTCATGCGCACGATGAAACCAGCAAGACGCTGGGCCGTAATTGTATTATACCCGGTCGCCGCAACGCGAACGAATAATGCCCCTTCGATTGCCGCTCGCATCAAGCCGATCTGCCGGCGGTCAGTCTCTCAACTGCGCCCGGACGTCGTCGCCTTCTTGAACGACCCGTACAAAATACCACGCTGCGGGCGACGTGAAGATGTAAGTTCGCTGTCGGCCGCCGCTCGCGTCTTGCTGATCTCGTTCGAACGGTTTGAAATCGTAAAAGAGTACGCTGAAACCCTCGGAGCCGCCGTTGCGAACGGACGCGCGGGCTCGCTCTAGGACGCGGGACGAGACGATGCTGTTGCTCGTGAGGTAGGCCGCCCAGGCTATCAGCACAAGCACGAAGCCGCCAAGAAACCGCTGCTGCCGGCCTTTAAACAGGAAAATACTCCCGCCGATCGCAAGCAGAAGTGGGACGAGGAGGAGACCGCCACTGAGCAGCCAGTTGCTGTGCAATGAGAACACCCCGCCGCCTGCGGCGAACATCAACAGCAGCAATACCACAATGATCCTGCCTGTATGCATCTGAGCCCATTTCAGTGTATGTCGCCGCCCAATGCAATCGGCGTCGGCAGCCCGGCCTTTCTCGGATTTCCACCCCTGTGCGCACAACGCCCCCATCCTCGTTAGAATCCACGCCCATGAAGCTCAAGCTGCATCACTGGATTCTGCTGGCGATGCTCGTGGGGGCGGGCGTCGGGTTGCCGCTCAACATTCTGGCCGAGCGCGGGGCGATCGACGAAAGCGTGCCGCGGACCGTCGCGAGCTATGGCAAGGCGGTCGGCGATCTCTTCCTGCGGCTGCTGTCAATGATCGTCGTGCCGCTGATCCTTACGTCGCTCATCTCCGGCGTGACAGGCACAGGCAATCTCAAGGGCCTCGGCCGGCTAGGCGGGCGGACCTTCGCCTACTACATCGCCACCAGCCTCATCGCGATCTGCACCGGCATCGTGATGGTCAACATCATCCGTCCCGGCGTCGGCGCCGATCTCGAAACGCTCGAACGCATTGCCGACACCGAACGCGGCGGCGTCAAACAGACGGCGGCAATGGCGGACAAGGGATACGCCCACTATTACGCGGCGTCGATGTACGCCGAGCGCGGCGAATACGATCGCGCGATCGAGAGCCTCGCCAAGGCGATCGAAACGCGGCGCGGGGATGTCGCCTTCGCTGATCGCATTTATGCCGACCCGGATTTCGCGTCGCTCAAGGAAGACGAGCGTTTCATCGAATTGATCGAACGCGGGCGAAAGGACAAGAGCGGCCCGGACCTGATCACCGAACAGCAGAGTCTGGGCGAGACGCTCTGGAACCAGTTGTTCAACCTCGTGCCGTCGAACCCGTTCCACGCGATGGGCGACAGCGGCAATCGCCAGATCCTCGCCGTGATCTTCTTCGCGCTCATGTTCGGCGTGTTCATCAGCGTCGTCGGCGGCGAGCACGGCGAGTTGCTGACCCGACTTTTCAACGCGGCGTTTGAAGTCATGATGAAGATGACGATGTTCATCATCCTCGCCGCGCCGGTCGGCGTTCTCGGCTTCATGCTCTATGCCGCCGCGGGCAAGGGTTTAAGCGTCTTTGCCGCGCTGGGCTGGTACGCGCTGACGGTGTTCCTCTCGCTATGCGTACACGCCCTTGTCACGCTGCCGCTGTTGTTGTGGCTGCTGGCGCGACGCTCGCCCTGGGAGTACTTCAAGGCAATGCAGCCCGCGCTGATGACGGCGTTCAGCACCGCCAGCAGCAACGGCACGCTACCGCTGACGATCACGAGCGTCGAAAAGCGGGCCGGCATCAGCAATCGCATCAGTTCCTTCGTCCTGCCGCTCGGCGCGACGATCAACATGGACGGGACCGCTCTTTACGAGGCCGTGGCGGTGTTGTTCATCGCCCAGGCAACAGGCGTTGAAATGGGGCTGGCCCAGCAGATTATCATCGCGATCACGGCCCTGCTGGCCAGCATCGGGGCGGCCGGCATCCCGCACGCGGGCACCGTGATGATGATGGTCGTTCTCGGGGCGGTCGGATTGCCGCTGGAATACGTCGGATTGATCCTCGCGGTCGATCGCGTGCTGGATATGTGCCGCACGTCGGTCAACGTCTGGAGCGATTCGACGGCCTGTGCCGTCGTCGCGCGCTTTGAACCCGACTAACATCCCGAGCGTAGTGATACGCTGGAAGTAATCCATATTGCCCTGTTGGAGTGGGAGTTTTCACAATGCGATTCCGTCCGTCCTCGACAGCCGCCGTCATCCTCGGCCTTTGCGCGTTCTTGACATTCACTGGCGATGCGGCCGCCGACTTGCGGGCGGTCGGCGTCGTTTATGAAGACGCGAACGGCAACAACACGCGCGACGCCGACGAGCGCGGCCTGCCGGGCGTGTGCGTTTCAAACGGTCGCGAGGTCGTCAAGACCGACGGCAACGGGCGTTATGAACTGCCGATCGGCGACCACTCCATCATATTCGTCATCAAGCCGCGCGGCTGGATGACGCCGCTGTCGGAATTCAAAACGCCGCAGTTCTACTACGTCCACAGCGCCTACGGATCGCCGAAGATGAAATACGGAGGACTCTCGCCGAGCGGCGCGCTGCCCGAGTCGATCGATTTTCCCCTGCGGCGGCATGACGAGCCGGATTCGTTCCGCGTGCTCCTGTTCGGCGACCCGCAGCCGGGCTCGCAACGGGAGGTGGACTACTACGCGCACGACGTCGTCGAGGAGCTGATCGGTTTCGACGCGGCGTTCGGCATCTCGCTGGGTGATATCGTGGGCGACGCGCCGCCGCTGTTCGAGCCGGTCGCCCGGGCAACGGCCGCGATCGGCCTGCCGTGGTATTACGTGCCGGGCAACCACGACATGAATTACGACGTTCCGGACGATGCGATGTCGCTCGAATCGTACAAACGGGCCTTCGGTCCGCCGTATTATTCGTTTGACTACGGCCCGGTCCATTTCGTCGTGCTGGACAACGTCTGGTTCAAGGGCAGCGAGAAAGGCGGTTATTCCTCGGCACTCGGCGAGGAGCAGTTCGAGTTCGTCCGCAACGATCTCGCCAACGTGCCCCAGGACCATCTGGTGGTCTATCTCATGCACATTCCGCTGATGGAGTTGAAGGAGCGGGCGGAGTTCTTCGACCTGCTCAAGGACCGGCCTCACACTTTTTCCGTTTCCGCGCATTATCACTTCCTGCAGCACGTGTTCTTCAAGCAGCGCGACGGCTGGAAGCA